>Ga0209611_10001035_pt1 | contig 45922 bp, 32 predicted proteins | sample S1TSphgellanicum_3_FD_187693 | JGI IMG/M metagenome (GOLD analysis project Ga0209611, IMG submission 187693) | Host-associated microbial communities from peat moss isolated from Minnesota, USA - S1T2_Fc - Sphagnum magellanicum MG (SPAdes) (version 2) | ecosystem: Host-associated > Plants > Peat...
ACGGTGCTGGCAACGGCCTCGATAAGCTCATCTGATTGATCGGACGGTCGTGAGTGCGGGAGACGTATTAGGGTTTGCACATCATCATCATCATCATCGCGAGTATCGCCAGTGACTCGGGCGATGGAAAACCCTAATACGTGCGTGGCCGTGGCCGGCCCTGACGTGACGGCGCTTGCCGTATTACGGCAGAAGAGAGTTCCGGATCACAGACGGTGGTACGGCAGGTGTAATTTGTACGTATTATTGACGTATAAATACCTCGGAGTATATTCACCATTTTACTTAAGAAAATAATAAGAATACTTTTTCTTTTTTTCCATCAAAATGGCAGATAATGCCAAATTACAGATCAACCCATGATATTGGCAGGTAATTGTTATGTATTATCAATGTAATAAATATCTCAGAATATTTATCATATTACTTAAATATGGGCTCCACATTCTATCAGTGAGTGACGATCAATTATTTTTATTTATTTATTTATCTCATGTTTTCATGCAGTTATCAATTATTTCATCATTATTTATGTCAATGTCAAATTTAATTTAAATTTATATACATTTCTTGGACATGAAAAGATACATTAAATTTTTTTTCTAATATCCATGTTGGTGGGGTAAAGAAAAATGAGTGAGGTAGTTATAACATAAGATGGAGAAAATTATTAAATATAGGAGGGAGGTAGTTATTAGAAAAGAAAATGAGGTAATTATCTTTCAAATTGTTCAAGGAGGACCATACAATAGATTCTAAAAATTCACCCATATACTATAGTCCCTCAAAATGTTTTGTTATTAAAAATAAATTTATCATTATTTATGTCAATCTCAAATTTAATTTTAATTAATATAAATATCATGAACATGAAAAAAATAAAATGTTAATTTTGTCTTTTCATACCCATGTTGGTCGGTAAGCGAGGGGTCAAATAGTCATAAAGATAAGAGATAGTTATTAAGAAATGAATAAAATATTTATAAAAAATAAAAAGATAGTTAGTAGGAAGTGAGGTAGTTAAGCTTGGAAATAAGGTAATTATATTTGAAAATGTTTTTGAATTGTCTAGGGGATGATCATACAAAAGATTATATAAAATCAATAAAGAGCCTATGAAAAACTTGGGCTCCACATTGCTACACATTACTATGACAATTTCTTTTCTTATTATGTTTTCATACGATTATCAACAATTCATCATTATTTATGTCAATGTCAAATTTAATTATAATTAATACAAATATCATGGACATAAAAAGGCACATGTGAATTTGTCTTTTCATATCCAAGGTGCTGGATAAGAAAAGGGGGTGAAATAGTTATAAGGATAAAAAAATTATTAGGAAAGGAATGAGATAGTAATAAAATAAGAATAATTATTAGGAAGGAAGTGAGATAATTATACTTGAAAATGTTTTTACGTTTGTCTAGGGATGATTACATGAAAAATTATGCAAAATCAACAAGGAACTTACGAAAGATTATAAAAAAACCACCCATACACCAGTTCCTTGAAATTTAGAGGGCCTTGGATGAGATGAAAACTGAGTCTAGCCCCACATTTTGAGAATGTTCCCCACCATGTGCTATACCCATCTTAAAGCACGAGGTAAAGATTATGATGAGCTTAAACACTTGTAAACCACAAGGTGAAGGAGGAGGCTTCTTACACCTACATTCATTCCTTAGGAGTTGAGAAATATTATGTTTATTTAAATAAATAGGTGTAAGATCCATGCCACTCTCAGAAAGTTCGCATTAGGTAGATCTCTCCTCATTTGTAAGAGGGATATTCATGAAAATAAGGTGCCCTCCAAATACACTAAAAAATTTCTCTGAGTGCTTGATAAAGTGCAAGGGGGAGGGCATTATTGAAATAAGGGCTCACACAAAGTGGTAGCTGAGCACTGCACAATATCAGTAATGTCCTTGCTTGTGGCTTTACCCAGTGTTGAAACTTGAGATCAATCTTGCATTTTTTAAATTTCTATTCCTGTGATACCCAGTAGGGTTTAGGGTTTATGTACCCTAGGTACCCAGGGAAAAAATGACACCAAGCTTTAGAATAACAGAATGCCCACAAGAGTGGAACTTTTCAGTTTTCAAAAGCCCAAAGAGATTTTATGCTATGCAGGGCACTCTCTAGATACACTAGAGAAATCAGAGGAGGTCTTTAGGAATTTGAAAACAATGGGTTTCCTTTGAACTTGCCTGTTGCCAAATAGGCAAGTGTTCACCATGCCTTCATCATGTTCAATAAGTATTTATCTGCATATGTATTGAGTCAAACTTGAAAGGGAATTGAGGGTTTAGGGTTACCTCATGATAATCTAATAGTAAAGGCCATGGATATTTCAGATCTGATCACATAAGAGCAACCCATCATCATGGATCATGGAAAACAGGAAACCCAACCCGAGAGAAAAAAGAAAAATAAATTGAGAAGTGGTTTGATCTTTGAACAATAAAGTTTTCCCAAAAGTCACCCTGTCTTCACCCTGACTTTGGGCCTCTTTTCACCACCTATCCCCTCTTTGAATGTGGGTCCGCAAAGTAATGAAATTTTATTAAATCTGGGTACTTAATGTACAAGGTTCGAGAGTAATTATAGTAGTTGAAATTACATGTAGCAGTAGTGGAGGCGCTCCAGAAAAAGGAAAGAGGGGGTCAAAACAGGATGAAACTCAGTTTACCACAATAATAAATGGTGGTTTTCTGAGCTTCACCTGCAAATAGCTGGCTGTATAGGGTAGGTTTAGGACCGGTTCTATGGTTTTTTAGGACCGTCAGTCAAGGGTCTCAACTCAGAACCAATTCTTAAACCCTAAACCCTTGTTCATATACCCAACCCATATCAACTAGTTCTTTATTAGGGCCACAGTGAACCAGCACCCACCAGTGCACCATCCAATGGATGCCAGTTAATACTCAGTTGTGGATGAACCTCAACTGAGACAGTATTTGGATTCACCTTGGTAATCAATTTTGTAAGAAATAAGTCTCATATATAGGTAGATAGGTAGGAAAATAGGTAACTACTAGGTAAGTAAATGTTAATATATTAACTATATATAGTAAAATAGCTTAATATATTTGCATGAGTAGGGTGTGAAACATACTACTCTTGAGTCTTCAAGTTGGCTCTAACCACCCAGTTTCTTATTAAATTGCAGTGCAAATTTGGTGTAAGCTTTATGATGATGAATGATCATGGTCTCTGTTTGGTGGGGGTGTGCCCCAAGAAGGGCTAAAAATAAGGCAAACTCAAAAGAGAACAAGTGTTGTGTTTGGATTTCTTACATCAACATACAAACCTCTCCTTTGACTAAAATATGAAGACCCAAATCTTAAAAAAGGAAATCAGGGTAGTTGTTTCATATTAGGTCAGTTGACTTACAGAAGATTTTATCATGAAGACTCTGAAAACTGGAAATGTATTGTAGTTTTACTTAGAAAAAAAAACAACTAATGTTGTATTACTATTTTTTTCCATAGATGTTTTAAAAGGTGTTTTGCCTTGTTTTTGGATAACAAAGAAATCTAGCAATTTGTATACGCTAATTGTGATCAGATTCAAGGTGTTTCATAATTAACTTTTGTACTTAGTTGCTCATAGTCAGTTTTTGGTGGACAACAAGTAGATTATGTAGTTTTTGTAAGTTTTGTTACTGAGTTTCAGCGTTTTTATTTTTTTTTTTTAAATTATGGTTAAACTTGTTCATGGCCCCAACAAGAAAATTGTACAGCATTGGTGTCGATTGTGGGGATAATTGATGTGCAATAAAGGATGTTTGGTGTTGTATTTGAATGGTATATAGTGAACATGTATGAAAATTATGACGTGGTTGGCAATGGCTTTTTAAAATATATACATTATGATCTCACATATGCATCAAGGTGTCTTACAATAGCTTTAACAATTGGTTTCAACTTTTGTCACTATTTTTTTCCATGACTCAATGTTGGGTGATACATACATATTGCAAATTTCAATGTTACATTTCAAAATAAGTTTGAAAAATGTGATTGGGGATTTGTGTTGAAAATTGGGTCAACAACAATAACAACAAAACCAACTGATCCATTTCTAGTTAGCTTGCATCGTGTTATCTTTCATAACATTTAAACTTTCATGTAGGGGGAAGATATAGAAGAATTTGAAACCCTAAAAATGGTTGTCACAAGGATATATGACCAATGTACAAAAACCTTTATTTTGGTTGTAATAGATGAATTAGGAGCTAATGATACATAGACATTATCTTTTCACCTTAAGTTTTACACACAATATGTGCAATTGGTAAACACATATAGTAATGGCATACATGTTACACTTTTGTTCAAAAATATTGAAAATGCAATTTTTGGGGAACAATAGCTTGTTACAAAATTTTCAAATGTGTTTGTAATCCCTACTTTTGATCATGCAGTTATTGATAGATAGCCTTAGCAAAGTGCATAAATAAGAAAACTGAAGGATAAGTCTTTGCCATAAATTTTGAATTATTGTGTGTATGCACTTTTTTAATTTGCTTATAGAATCGATATTTAAGGCTCACATTTTTGGGGTGTAGGTTGTCAGGAAGTTGGTGATTGTTATTCAATTGTTTTCTTTCAAAAACATATGCACAAAACACCATTTGTCTTCTCTAACCAATCGAAATGGTGGTTTGTAATGCTACGGTTGTAAGTGCATGTCCATCCTAAAATTCAAGCTTAGATTTCAAGCAAAATAAAGTAAAACAATGGTAACAAATATGATTGCATGTTGTGTGTTCCTAAGATCAAATCTTTGTCGAGACACAAGCTTGTTAGTCTTGAAAATTTTAGACCAAATAGGGGTTTTTTCTTTGTCTTTTCAAGGAGAAGAGACTTGAAAGTTGTTTCATTTTAAGTTCTACCACAAGAGTTGTGGGCTATTCAACTTTAAAATATCACATTAAAAGATGAAAAATCTAAAAGAACAAATATTGTTGATATGTGTATTAGTGTTTTGGCTTGAAGTTTTGAAGGCATTGCTATACATATTTATGCAACAATTTTGAATATTGGGTTTTTGGTGCGTGTTTGTAGAACAAATTTTCAATATAGAACATTTCCAATTTTGGATTACAATATGTACATAACATTTCTACATATCTTATAAATGAAAACAATTTGGTCTTGTGGGTTAATGGTATATGGGATGTTGGCTTTTGATATTGGAAAATTTACATATTGATTATTTGGAGATTTATTTTTCAACTATGGAAATACAATTTGAATAATGGGGATTTTTTCCTAGGCAAAGGTGAATGGATAGGTTTATTGGGTTTTAATTTTTCAAATGATCACAATTACAAGTTATATTTAATTTTTATATCTCAACCAAAACACATAGCATCTCAAAAAGAAGAAGAAGCTATAAATAGTGAATTTTTAATTTTTAAAAATGTATAAAATGTAAATAAAGACCATTGTAGAGGATATATAGTAAATATTTTTAATTCAAAAATAATGAATAAAAAGTATACATTTTAGATACATTATAAAGAAACAACTAAAGGAATTGCAAATAAAATATAAATACTTTCTCTTAGCTAAAAAAAAAATTTCAGCATATATTTAAAATATTCTTTTAAACCAAAATTTAAAACCTTAACCCAAAAAAAAATGTGAACTTTAAGGAAGGAAATATTTAGTAATAGTAATGAGATTTAAATTGTAAAAAGAAAAAATAAAGATCAACAATAAATTGGAAAGTAAATAGTGACAAATAAATAAAGGAAACAATGGAAAAAAAAAGTAAATTGTGATAATACAATAACAACACCCAATATTAATAACTAAAATTAATTATTCCTTACTTTGAGAATTTGAAAACACTAAGATCAAAATTTTAAAAATTGTGAATTATATATATATATATATAACAACATTTCAGTAATATAAAATTGATTGAAACTAAACCCCAAATAAACTAGTTTTATGATAAAAGATGGATATTGGCCAAAAATAAAATAAAATCAACTTGCAAAGAATTACCAATTTCCATTATGGTGTTGGTGAATTCTTTTTTGATGCAATAACATATTTGTTAAAATATTCAATAAATTTAGAAAAAAATCGCAAAAATAGTATGGTTCATTTATAATAGTGTTTAATCTTAGGACACTAAAAGCATTAAAATGTCATACACGTGAATTAAATTATGAATTTTCTACATGATTTACATTATGGACAAAAAAATAATGAACAAATATATGTGCAAAAAATGTCAATGTCTACAACTAATGGTGGATTGTGAAGTGATTTCACTATTGTGTATTGCATATCAAGGTATTTGGAATGCCCAATTCATGTTTGGAATAAAAACAAAGGACAAATAAAGGCCAAAAAAGGAAATCAATATTGCATTACAATTTTAAATATAGTATATGGAAATAATCATTGCAAAAAAACCTACAAACAAATGTGATAATGTTATTGATGTCTTAACCATTTCCAAAAATTATACATATAACAAAATTGTTGGAAATTTTTAATTGAACAAAGAGAAATTTATTTTAAAAATTAATAAAAAACGAAGAAGGTTCACTTGAAAATTTGAACTAAATGACACATTGTGAAAAATGGAAAGAAAATATCAAATGGAATCCACAAGAAATTGCATTAACATTCATCCATCAATATCCACATTTGGGTTTATCCATGTCATGGCAAATCAAATGACCTTTAAAACATCTTGATGCCCAAAAACAAAATAACACCAATATAATCCATATTTGTTCAAAAGAAAATGAAATAATTGCTTTCAACATATTGCAAAATTGTCAAAATCACATATTGAAAAATAGGGAAAATAATCAAAAAATTATTCAAAAATAAATAAGTCTTCAAATGTTCCATTATTAGTACTAACCAATATTGATAAATTTTCCATTGACCATAATATTTTAAATAGTTAGGTTTTGAATGATAAACACAAAAAATTCCAAACAAAAATTGTCAAAAAAGACAAGAATTCAGAACAAATGAGTATTAAGACAAATATCAATGATAAACACATTTTAAAATATAAATATGATATTGAAGACATAGTGAAACATGTATGTTATTGTTGTCAAAAATTATGTTTTAAACATCAAGTTTGTTATGCATCCCAATCATAAATTGAATGTTTTCCTAGTGTTATTAAAAACATAAAATATAATAATCATATATTAATGTGTAAACATTGTGGAAAGAAAATTGATCTCTAAAAACTCTTAGACTTAATTTTAGGAAAACATATTGTAAATAATAAACCAAGTTTGGAGTTTTTAAAAAATTAAAAAATATATATATATATATTTAAATGCACCTTGTCTTGCATTCATACAAACTTTTCAATTATGAGAATATGGACAATATGGAATGCACTTTTGAATGCACCATAAATGCCAATTCAACAAAACAGTACACATATCATAATCCATTCCATTTTATCATTTAACAAGATCATTTCAATTCATAAAGACATGTGAAAAATCCAACAAAACTTTTGTATTACTACTAAAATATATTATACATAGTTGTTCCCAACTTCAACAAACATTTATTAAAAATCATTAGTTGAAAAATACAAAGCATGATACACAAAGTTAAATGATTTGTGTTTTGCAAAATTTACAACAAATTACAACACAAGAACATGTAAAATTCATAAACATATATCACAAACTTCCAATATCATGAAATTTCAATTTGATTTGTGTGAAAATCATAAACAATATGTTCATGCAAAATTTGTGAACTTTCAAAGTGTAAAAATGACACATAAAATTATATATATTGCTTTTACATAAATGATGTATGTATTCTACTTATGATGTTTTGATGTGAAATATGTACAATTTACATTTTAACTAAATTTGTGCAATTATCATAATATAATTTTGCATCAAACTATGAAATTTTTGTGTATTAAACATGAAAATTCATGTATGTTATTCAAAACAATGTCTTGTTCATTTGAATACTTAAAATATTGAATACATATAACTATCATTCACATAACCATAACATGAAATTCATGTGATTTTTGTACAAACCTATGAAAATCAGATTTTGCATGGAATTTGTACGAACCTATGTGGTGTAGTAAAGTAATTTGTTACATTTTTTTATCTTCATAAAGATGCTAGAAACCATCATAAAGAATTTATTATTAGTATTCAACCCCTTTTGTGGATTAAAAATTGATTTGAAAAATGACCATAGTTCATGGAAAAATGCCTATTTAAATGAAAAAATATCATACTTTTTTTTTAAATGTACAATTTGAATCCTACTAACAAATATAATGATGAATGGGATAAATTACAAGAAAAATTACAAAAATACACAAAAATTCATGAAATTGATGGATAAGAAAATCTTCCTCATGATGACACAATCACTTTTGCAAATGATGCACACATAAAACATTATATATTAATGTTAATAAAACTGAATGATATAATTTAACATATGAAAAAAATTCAATTACCACCCATAAAATAATTTGAACATAGATTTGTAGTGAATTTGAACAAATAGACAAAGGCATATCATATGAAATTTCTTCTTGAAACATGAAAAATAAAATAAAACGTGTATTTAGTTAATTTTGGACTAAATTGTCAATTATGGATTTTTTTACCCTAGTGGTTGGGATCAAGTTTGAGACAAAACATCATTAACATTTGTTTGTTGGATCATTTAACGAAGCAAAATATTATTAATATTATGTTGTTGCATCATTTGGTGGCCCCCAAATGAAAGTTCATCTTTAATTTTCCAACCTCCAAATAGTCAATTGTTAATTTGGACTTTTAAAAAGTCCATAATTAACTAAATACATGATGTAACGAACAAATAATCATTGTAAATGATATTTTATGCAAAACAAACACCCATCAAAATCTTTGCATCTTTTTTTTAACAAGAAGTGTAGGCATAGGGAAAACATTCATGTTCTTGTGTATCATGCAAAACATGTTACAATATAATACAAATGTCAAATGTTGATATTTAAAACCCAAAATTTTGAAATTGGCATACACAAGGAAAGTTGCATTCAACATTAATGGTACAACAATACATTCTGCACTTGTCATTCCATTAAACAAAAATTGCAATGAATTCAAAAAAACAATAAATGATGGAAAAATGACACTTTAATAAAAACCTATGATCAATTACAAATGTTAATAATAGATGAGATATCTTTAGTAGGTAATAATGTCATGACGTGTAGTGTCGTGACATTCGGTGTCGTAAGGGTGTAAATCCATTATAAATTTTATTGAACAAAAAGACTAAAACCAATCAAAGGTAGAAACTAATCAACCAAAAAGATATGCACGCATGTATATATACAATGCACAAGAAAAGGCTAAGATGAAATTCTCATGTATATTAAATTGAAAAGAAGGAAAGAAAATGTAGTGTATGTAAATGGTGGTCGTGCAATAGCTGTCATGAGCATTTAGAAATCTAGTATAATTATGGAGGAAATTCTCCCTGACGAAGGAATTCTAGAAAAACTAACAAGAGAAGGGAAGAGCTTGGCCTTTTATATAGTTGTTAGCAAAGTTGAAACCCTAAACAAACCATAACTTTAAAACACCTAATAGCGCATAGTAATCGAATAACATACATTAACCCTAAGAGCGCATATTAACTTAAAGGCATGATTAGCATGCCTATAACCGGTCGTAATGTATGAAGCCATGCATACGAGCATGACAATAAAGTGTTAACATGTATTGACCATAAATTACATGATATAAAACAAGCACACAACAAATTATAGGTGGTTGTGATGTTATAATGACATGTGATTCTTACCAAGTTTCACCAATTTAAGATTCATGGATTTTCAAATAAAAAATTGATGGATTCAATATCCTTGGAACAACTTTTTTGCAAGACAACATAAAATGTTATGAATTAAAACAAGTCATGTGCCAAAATGATTTCAAATTCATTAATATTTTAAATAGGTTTTGAATAACATCACATATTTCCAAATATATTGATTTTACTAACAAAATTTGTTTGAGAGCACCACCAATAGATAATTAATATTTTGCCACATTTATTTTACACAAATGTCAAAACAATTGAACATAACAAAACCATATTTCAAAACACACTAAATCAGCAATTCATTTTTCATGCAAAAGACATTCACTGAAACATGTCATTCTCATTTCAAATTGCCAATGATACCAAGCCGAACAATTGGCCTCCATCATGAATTATCAATTAAAAATGATATGTTAGTCGAATTATGTGTAGAAAATTATGTAACATTATATTAACTTGTGAATGGTGTAGATGATAGTTTTTAAGAATATGGATAAACCTTTCCAAAATCATTCACATGGATACATTTTCAAAACCTTCAAATTGGAATCAACACAAGATTTGAGGATTCACAAATGTACAAAAAATTCCTTAGACTTGAAAAAAAAATTGGACACTGATTGAATGAAAATTGTTGAAATACAAATAGGTAGTAATCCTATTCATAACATCACAAGAATCTAATTCCTTGTTCAATTAGTTGTACGACACACTATCCATTATGCACAAGGTTAGACTTTTGATTGTTTAACATTTTATCCATTTGGTGTAACAAAACATGGCTTCATATACACATCATTATCCCATATTCATAAAGAACACAAGTATATTTACTTTCCCCATTATCAACAAAAAATTCCATGTAGATTTCAATGTTCAATAAGAAATGTTGCATTTAAAAACAATAACACAATATAAACTAACAATCCTTAATTTAAATCTTATCAAAAAGAATTTATACTCATACAATATCTTAAAATTCATTTGTTAAATTTACATTTCAAGATTTCCTTAGAAATCAAAACTTACTTGCATCACATATTTTCTACTAAATGAAACAATAATATTAAATCTTTGTACATTTCAAGAAATTCATAACACCATATTAAATAAAAAAATTAACATCTTATTTTGTTACATCAACATGAAAAAGTGATATTTTGTGATGAAATGGTATATTTGTCAAACATGACTTCAATAAAAAAATTCAAATGAAATATTCATTGTTGCAAACCTTCAATGAAAATACACAAGAGATTATACATGTAATTGTGATTTATAAACTATTGAAAATGCAAGTATTTTATTTCATTTCTATTTTAAAAACTATTTTCCAAAAATTACCTACAAATTGTCCAATCATAATAATTAGGGATTTTAATATATATACATGCTAATAAGGTAAGTGCATAGTAGGTGGACCAAAAAACAACAAGAGTTCCTTAATTTAAATTTCCATTTCTTTTGTATCTTTTTTAGCCTTAAATTTTTTTTTGTAATCAAATAACAACAATGCATTGATTTTAAGATTTTTTTCCATTATAATGTTGACCATTCTAGAGCTCATTGATTAAGACATGTATGCACAATTTCAATTCAATTCATGTTTTTTTCAAGATGAAATGGACTTATGAAAAATATTTAGGTTTTTTCATCAAATAAAAGCCCATAGGTAATAAACTACATTAAACATAAATCAAAACCTTTCAATCTTGCTTTCATTATTACATTTTCTAATTAAAACCAATTCCCTAACAAGTTTTGAGGTCAATCATGGAACCAAACCAAAGTTCATCCATTAATTGTCGATGGCGTAACAAACTTTGATTTTCAATTTCAAAAGTCCATAACTACTATATTTTTATGAAATTTTCATACCAATAAAATTTTCATTATGCATATTGAAATCTATAACTTCAAAATGAGTCCCATTCAACAACTCCAATATGTACAAAACAATGTAACAATTATAATCACAACTAGGTTATAGTAAAGTGGATTGTGTTGCTTCCAAATTCGTCTACCCTACCATGCATCCACCCAAATTGATCATGTATGGACCAATGTGTTAATACAACAATGCCATTTTTGGATCAACTGAAGCTTATTGGATAAATCATAAACCCATATACATTGCATTTAAATTATTAGACTATGTCCCAAATTTTACTATCCCAAAATTCATTCATTCAATGCTATTGTCTATGTGTCATGACTTGAAAAAGGTAGAACCACCCAATATTAGTATTTTTTTTTTTTGAATTTTGTGAGGTAGGTGCTATGGTGATCATGCAAAAGAAGACTTAACGAAATTTGGCTAGACTCGTCAAAGAGGAATACTGTTATATTTTGGCAACATGTTATAATAGTTTAGGAAACCATTTCATCCTTGGCCCCATATCTTGGGTATGTTCTCACCCTAGGGCTTTTACCTTGCACAAGAACATTTAATCATGCTTACTTTACAAACTTCATGACATTATTTTTCTTAGGTGGAATAATAGGCAATAAACAACACTTGGGAACTCTACTTCATTATTCTTCCATGGTGTAATAACCCATAATTGGGTTTTAAAAGTTGGTTTTGAAACCATCCTTTACATATTATGTGTGTAAAGTAATGCATGAAGAGCAAGGTGTCCATAAAATAAGTGTTTGCTTGAGGCAAAACCAAGGGGTGATTATTTCAAAAATGCTTTTTTTTGAAGGTAACTGCCCTATGTAAAGCCTTGGCAAGGTTAATTAATTTCATTGTTTTTCATGAAACTTGATGGATGGATGTTTTGTCTCATAGGAAAGTTTTTTTTTTTAAAGTTGAAGGGTGAAAGCACAATCAAGTAAAAACTTCATGATCCTTGTATGTGTAAATGGAAAGTAGCCATAAACTATGTCTTAATGTATTGAATTTCAAAATATTGTTTATCCCAATGATTAATATGAACATGTTGATTATTTGTATGCCAATGATATATTTTTAAAATCTATTTAATATGCATTAAAGTAAAAATTTCAAAACTACAAGTAGATTTTATTACTTTGTGAACATGTATTTTTTCAAAAGTAGGCCTCAAGTAGAAGAAATAATTGATAGTTTTTACTTTCTTGGATATGCTGCACTAAATTGTACTTATGTGCTTTCAACTTATAAATTAAAAGTAATTATTTTTCAAGATTCAAATGTTAAAGTATTTTTGAACACCATATGGTCAATTTGTTTCAAAAATACTTTTCACCTAATTTTATTATACTAAAGGTTTTCAAACTTTATATACAACAAATTATAACTTCCTCTTGAATGGCCAATAGTTTGATAATGATTGAAAATGTTTTGACTTTACTTTCTTCCATTTATGTGTAAAAATACGACTACATGAAGTATAACTACTTTTTGTTTCTAATTGATTGTGCTTTCACCTTGAAATTTTTTGAAAAGTGAAATGCCCATTTTAGTAAACATTTCATTTTCAAAATGTTTTCTCATTTGCGGAGGACAATTTCTAATTAATAACGTGCCTTTTAATTACATTGAAATTTTTTGTTAGTGTTTTATGATTATGCAAATTGCATTGTCAAGTATAGTTAATTTATTGACGTGCATTGTTGCATGTGAAAACAAGTCTTATTCATGTTTGAAAGGCTACACCAATAGTATAAACCTTCAACTCTTTCACAAAAAAAACCAAAATTTTAAACATTTTAACCATGTTTTAATTGTGCAAAATATGTGATTAATAGCAACCCAAAGTATAAGTAACAAGGGGTATCTACATACGTAATGATAAGTTGATGCCATTGTCAATACATGATTGCTATCTTTGCTAACACCAACCATCCAATAAGTTGTTATTGGTAATTCTTTGGGAAAAGAAAATTGATGTCTTTCTAAAGAGCAATGAATGTCCATAGCAATGTTTCCTACTTTCTTAAAACTCAAACTACAAAAGAAAAAGGTAAAAAAGAATTGCAAATCCATTAGTCGAATGGAATTTATCAGTCCCATGGGCAAAATCCTAAACTTAACACCACAAATTGAATAATCATAAGTAATAGAGTTATCCGAAGGCTTGTGTTTGCTTGATTCATGGGTTGCAATGTCCAAAAAAATACACCACACTCCAATAAATTATCAAATGATTTTTATTCTTCAACTCAACATAAAACTAGTTTCATGTTGAATTTCATGTTTAGTTGTTATGCTTATTGCAAAAAGAATGAGGTTTTTGCTTTTTTGTTTTCATGCCTTGCGTTTTTACTTTCATGTTTTTGTGTGTTTTGTTTTTAGTTGTGGTGAAAGTAGTGTGTTTGCATGTAAAACAAGTCAATAACTTAGGGAGATGTAGAGGGTTGTAGAAAATTGTAAAGGAAAAAGGTATTGCAAGTTTTGTTAAATGAGTTTAGTCATTTGTCATGCGCAAGTTTAAGGTTTCAAACATAAGAAGAATGTTGTAGCATTTGTTTTTTTTTTAAAGTGAGGTTCAAGGTTTGACGTTCTTGGTGATCTTCATATGAAATTTGGTGAAGTAGATCCCTTGTTGACATTCCTAGATGGTCCATATCTTCCAAGTACTTTTGATGATGGTTTATAATTTGTTCTTAATGGTCTTCATGGTAAGTTTTGTGAAATAGACCCCTAATTAAAATTCCTTTAAATGGTCCATATCTTCCAAGTGATTTTGATAGTGGTAATAGTTTTTTCTTAGTGGTTTTCATGTTAAATTTGGTGAAATAAACCTTTAATTGACAATCCCATATGGTCCATATCTTCCAAATAGTTTTGATGATGGTTTATGGTTGTTATTGATAGTTTTCATATGAAATTCAGTGAAAACAAACCCCTAATTGACATTTCCAACAAGTCTTCAAGTTCATCTTGATTTTTGTGATGGTTTAAAGTATGATCTTGGTGGTCTTCATGTGGAATTTGGTGAAACCAAATTCCTAATTGAAATTTCCAATAGGTCCCCAAGCTCATCTTGACTTTAATGATGGTAAGGTTTGATCTTGGTGATCTTCCTGTGAAATTTAATGACTATTTTCAATTACTAATTTCTAATGATTATTTATAGTGAATGATTTCCAATGATCATTTCTAATGCAATGCCATGTGATTAGGTTTGAATATGAGTAGTCTTTTTGCAAGAATGATACAATTCATGGGAATCACAAATGAAATAAATATGCAGGAGACACAACAATCCAAGTCCATTACTTTGCACAAGGCAAAACAATCTTAAGAAAAAAAATCTCAAGGTAAATTGTGGAGTTTTTTCCACTTCAACACCATGCAATTTGCATTTTGCAACCTACAACATGGGTAAGAAACATGTCATTCAACTAATTCAAGTTGTTGTGTGAAGGCAAGTTTTAATTCTTTATCAACTACCAAACAACTTACCTAGATCCTATTTTTGCAAAGGAGACTTTAAAGGATTGCTTGTGTGACACCTTGAAGGAATTAAAGATAATAATTTTAGATGAGGAAGAGTTGAAAAAAAAAATAGTGTAATGTGATCAAATGTTGGAGGGCTTGAAAGCAAAAAATGGACATGCCACAAAAAATGTTTTGAAAAAACATCAAAGTTTGATTGATGGGGCATTCATGTCGAAAACATCAACTTTTACATTTAGTTATGTCAAAGTTTTAAGTTCTACAATTAATTTGAATGCCTTTTTGAATTTTAGACCATCATTAAGTGAAGGTGAAAAGGCAATGACCAAGTCAAAGTTGCAAAGTTAGTCCAAGAGCATGGCAATAATGGCATCTTGTTTTACCACAACTTTTTAAATTCAAGACGTTTTCTTGTTAGTCCAAAAATATGGCAATAATAACATCATGTTTTTCCACAACTTTTTAAATTCAAGATGTATTCATGTTAGTCCAAGAATATGGCAATATTGGCATCTTGTTTTTTCACAACTTTTTAAATTCAAAATGTTTTCATGTTACTTCAAGAACATGCCAATAATGGCATCTTGTTTTTCCACAACTTTTTAAATTCAAGATGCTTACATGTTAGTCCAAAAAATGGCAATAATGGCATTTCATTTCTTCACAACTTTTGAAGATTGAGATATTTTCCTGCTAGTCCAAGATATGGCAATAATGGTATTTTTTCTTCACACCTTTTGAAATTTGAGATGTTTTTTTGCTAGTCCAAGAGTATGGTAATAATGGTATTTTTTTTCTTCACACCTTTTGAAATTTGAGATTTTTTTTGCTAGTCCAAGAGTATGGCAATAATGGTATCCCACTTTTCCACATTTTTGAAATTTGAGATGCTTTCCCAATTGGCAAGGTGGAGATCAACAATAAGAAGGAGAATAAAATGGAAAATTAAAAACTTAGAAGCAACTAGGGATTTAAGTATTATAACCCAAAAAAAAGATTACAAATTTTTTGCACACATAGTTTAAAATTCCCATGTTAACCATAGTTGGATGATCTGATGAAGATTTGATCACTAGTGTCCCCCCTTCCCTTTTCCTCCACTTCATGTGAAGTGAAAAATCATTAAATTTGCAATCCATCACCATCATTTGAAAAATCATGATATCATCTTGGTCCATATCCTCCAATACTTTTCTAACATTTGAAGATGAAACATATCATCATTATTTGGAGAAGAACCATATGAAGAACTTGAAGAAGACATCTATCAAATTTTAAATGAAAATAAATGGAAATGTACAAAAAAAAGCTCCTCCTTATATAGCCCTTATGAGAATCTTAGCCTACATCCTAATTCTAACCTTCTACCTACCCTACACCAAAATCCACCCCTTTGGGCCTGATTTTTAACTTGATCATTTTACATACACACAAAAGATAACCTTAAAACAACATTTGTAATAATAATTTCATCATGGACCTTAATCCATGGTTGTTAATCTTAACTTTAGTTCTAAATCTTGATTTTAAACTTCAACATTTTACATGAGCACAAACCATGTTTAAAAACCCAAAACATTGATTTTAAACTTTAAAAATCACGACTTAGTAAAAAAACCCTAACCCTTAAACACTTGAAACTAAACTTTAAACCTTCAAAAAAATGCCCCAAGCATAAACCCCAAAAGATTCAAACAAACCTTCATAAAACGTGTTTGAAACCTACACACCAAAACCCCAACCCTCAAACCTTAAAAGTTAACCCTTCAAAGCCACAAACATCAACCTTAAAAAAATTTAAACCCAAGGCCCAAATTTGACCTTAAAATTTAAACCTAAAAACCGTAAACCTAACACCTTAAATGCAAAATCACAAAAATAAAACCTTAAAAGGCCCAAACTTCAACTGAACAAAATGAAACCTTAAAATCAACCCCAAGTCTTAAAACATAAAACAAAAACCCTAAAACCTCAAGTTCAAAACCCCAAAAGTTAAACCCTAAAATGCCCAAACCTCAATTCATAAAACCTTAAGTTTTAACCTAAAACCTCAACTCCAAAACCCAAAAAAACTAAACCCCAAGCTTTGAAATTTATATTTTGAAACCTAAACCCTAAAACCCTAAACCATAACACAAACCATAAAACCCAAATGATTTCACAATTAAATCTCAACCCCAAAAGTTCAACCCGAAAAGTTCAACTCTAAAACTTTAATTGCCAAACCCTAAAACCTCAACCTAAACCCTAATTCTAAAACCCTAAAATCCAAATCTTGAATGCTCAAGCCTATAACCTAATGTTCCTACAACTTAAGAATCTCATAGAAACTTAAACATGTCGACAACTCATAGTTGAAAAACAAATTTTGCTTACCCATAGTGGCAAGCCCATGTTAAGTTTTTCAATTTGCTCATAACTTTTTGGGACTTTCTACATAACAAAAGTAGGCATGAAAAAAGTCAAATAGGAGGGCAAACAAGGTATGAAATAGGTAAGGGTTGGACTGAGTTAGGACTTCGAGGATAACCTAAAAGTCTTCCAGATTTTTCTTAGTGTATTTGGAGGTACAGCTACAAAGCATAGAATCCTATGGATGTGCATAATATGCATCTAAACTCTCATAAAGCACTTAGAGAAATTTCCTAGTTTAAAACGGAGGCAAATTTATCTGGCATAATTTACTTCGAAAAACAAGTAAGAGGGTTGTACATTTCATTTCAAGGAGGGTTCATATGATTTGGGATAGTTCTCCCTATTTACAAGGTGTGTTCACAAAGTTATACAAGATTATTTCCGCCACTTATTATTCAACATCTGCCTTGTTTGATGTCATCCATTGGCGTCTTCCTTTTATGAAGATGGGTAAGGCCCTTGGACGAGGGCATTGCCAAAATCAGGTCTGCATGGGTCTGCTATCACCTTATGCATGCCCTTTACACTGGTGAAACCCTAAACCCTAAACCCTAAACCTGGTATTGCTTTCCCCCTGGGGCCTTAACCCTACACCAAAAATTACATGCTTGCACCACCAGAAACCTGCAAGCTTAAACACACCACATAAGGCTACCTATCAAAGAGGAGGGTCTCACAGCAACAAGATTTCATGCAGCAAGAGTTGCCCATTTCCTAGCTTATCCAGCCCAAAAATCACATGAATCAAAATTGCATGTAAAAAGCTAGAGAAGGATGCAATTGCAAGTAAAAAGCTAGAGAAGGAGGCAAACAAGTGGCAATGCTCATCACCTATGTTTTAAGTTTGAGTGCATCATTTGTACTCACCTCAAAATACAGCCGAGTCCTGCATGGAATGTAGTAGGATTGTTTATAAGATGCTCAGGTCCATGGCGGTGTTGGACAGTTATCTGAGTTTTCTTTTGTAATACCCTCCAGTTTCAGTTTCTAAAAAGAATTGGAAATCGAAGAACCTTCAGTTCTGGTTGTTTGGACACTCCTTTCAATCGAAGAACCTCTGATCATTTTTGAAAATTGTCAGAAATCAAATACCTAACCTTTTGGTTTTGGTTCTTTCAAATGGCAATCCAAGAACCACCATTTTTCACAAAGTAGGTAACTGGCAAAGAATTGGCAATATTATTAGGTTACTGGACCAGTTCTTAGATTTCTGTGAGAACTGCAGTTATATATGTAAGAATTGGTTCTCAGTTTCCTTTGCAAACCACAGTTATATATTAGAACCTGAATTTCTCAGATAAGTTTCCAAATCACAACTTTTGCATACCATTTCCTTTAACCTTGATTGCTGCAGATCCAACAAATATACACATGTCAGCAATTGTGTGCAAAGGAAGAAGTGATTTAATGTTCTTGACCACACCAACAATGGGTGGGTGTTTGATTTTTTAAGAACCATCAGTTCCAGTTTTTAAAAACCATTTCAGAATTAGAGAACTGGTGGTCCCTTGGAAAAAATTAAGAATCAAAGAATCCTTCCACTTGCTTCCAGTTATTTCAGAAACTGCAAAGAACTGGGAGTGTTCATGAAAGAACCAGGTAAAGAACTGGAAATTTTATTGGTGGTCATCTGATTTCTTCTAAAATTAAAGTTTAAGAACAGTACTCATGCAGAATAGGATCCAAACTTCTCTGTGACATAGTTTTTGGCTTATGAGTTAACTTGTAAGATGCACACACAACAATAAATTCCCAAGATGCTTGAACCTTTTAAGGACTTCTTCTTAGCACCCCTGGAAACTAATTCCAGTAAAGCCAACCAGTTCAATTTGGGCTTGTGCTCCTCATGTCAGAATTTAGGTGACACCGATCAACTTGTGCTGACCCCTACTGGGATTGAACATGATTTCACAGCACAGTTTTACCTGATCAGGGTGATGATGGAACCCATACCACACTTCAGCTTCTTGCAGAACCTCCTCCTCTGGGGTCTGGACTGTGGTATCTCTTTGCTGATATCCTGAAGTTATCTCCATTTGTGTCTTCGAAAAAATTCCATGTAAACTTTTTTCTCGATAAAGAATGCAACTATCAGCTTCATCACATCACAAAGGTTTTTTGGTATACTTTTGCGCAATATTGACATACTAATAGCTGTTGTTCTGTGTGGGTGATGTAGCATGACTGGTGCCTAGGTTTGTTGCAAATGCAAAACCATGATGCATGGCAGCATGAATAACACTGTTGTTGTAGGCAACAATCCATGCTTCCCACACCTTCTTCATGGCAACAAACAAAGAGGGCTTTAACTCTCTTTTACCTCAGTCCTGATCTGTGAACAACCACAGACAGCTAAATCAGTCACTCCAGGATTTCACCACATTTATGACTATTCCAAAATTGCATCTTTCTGAAAGGCAGGAGGGAGTCAGAGCTGAAAGCCATGAGCAAAGTGGGATTTTGGTATGAATTCTCAAATGTGAAACATTTGGAGTCAAAGCAACAGATTCCAATCTGCTGTTGTAACCATCAGTATCACTGCCCACAAGCATTGCATCAAACCTTACAAGAACATTCCTGCAACTACACACAAGTTACAACCGAAGAACATCATCACACTATGCACTAGGTAACTGGTCAGATGGCACAGGTTACCATGTCTCACCTCAACTAGTCATGGTAACCGGCATGCTCCAATGGAACATTTTGAATTCCACCAGCTCATGTAAGAATGTAATGAGCTTTTCCAAATGTTCATTCTCAGTTCAGCAAAAACAAAATAATTCTCCAAATTTCAGTTAAAAGCTGGAAATATCTACTCAGGAGCAGTAAAGAAAGTTTCTGAGGCAGGCTATTTCCCACAATGTTACAAATAGGTACCTTGCTCATTTCTGCTGTGTCAAGACCTGTTTGATCAGTGTGTGTTTTTCCTTCCCCAAATACTCCAGATGGAGTGCAGGCTCTGTCACAAGATCCCCATGGAAAGAGGTCATAAACAAAAAGGTCAGAAACATAGCCTCTCTTATGGAAGTTTTACAAGGTGCGTCTCAGGTGTGCTTTCTCATTCTCCTTCCAGACCTTGACAGTTACATCTGCCTCACATGTCATAAAAAGAGACTACCTGTTATATACAAGAAACCTACATGTGCTATGGACTTTGCAATTTTTGTGTCAAATCTCTCTGGAACTGGTCAACATTATTAGTATTTTGATGCAACTCTTACCACCTAATCTTGCATACAAACTTGCATCTCCTGTCCTTATAATACATCAATGAGCTAGTTTTGCAGAGCCCTTGCTCATTGCATTGCATTCTAGTTCTAAAGACATACCAACTTTCTTGTCTTTTTCTTCATCTTAAATCTGAGAAGAAGCTCACCAAAAATAGGTGAACCTCAAACAGAACATTTCAAATTCCATTTGACAGAAATGTCATCAATGCAAGAGAAGAGGAACCCAATGCTTGTCCTCATCAGTTTCTAGAGGCACCCATCCAAGCTCATCTCTCAGATGCTCCAACCTTCCACGATTTCTAGGTCCTGCAATACAGATATGCCAATACTTTGTTAGAATACTAACTTCCCTACAACATGTTTGTACAGCCAGCTCAGTATTGTTGATTGTGGTTTGTCCAGAACTCAAGAGCGTACGTACCATTGATGCACCCAGGCCACCAACAGAATGGCGGATCAGGAATAGTCACCCTTGACACTGATCTGTAGCACACTGCATTACCCTGTGCAAATTGCATCTTGTTTGTAACTGTGTTGTCTCCAGTCTACCAAACTTCAAGATCATGTAACATTGTGGCCCACTGATGAGGGAAAAAAAAGCTAAGCCTACTTAAACTTTTGAGCAGTCTCCTTGAAACAAAGGTTCAGAAAAGTCTGCAAATCGTACCACTTAAAACAAAAATCAGAACTCAAGATCATTCACATCTGCTTTTGAATTCCTGGAAAGGTATAAATGTAATGGGGCTTCAAGATCATGTGACACTCGTGACAGTGACAAGACAAATGCTAAGCCTGCTTCTTCATTTCATTCTCCTTGATTTCAGGGTGGGTTTTGCTAATTGTGATACTTACAACAAAAAGGAACTCAAGATCATCAACATCATCCGCTCTTGAATTCCCTGAAGGAAGGAAGGCATAAATGTAACGGCTCCCATCGTCTGTCACAATTTTGGCACCCTGCCCATTCCAATTTTGCAGCTCAATTTTTTTGTTGGAAACAATTTGAAAAAAAAACCTGATATTTCACAAGAGTTGAATGACTCTCGAAAAAATGATGAAATCAAATTTGAACAAACTGAGCAACAATCTGTAGTAGAAACAGCTAACATAGAAGAAAAAACCAGGTTTTGAGTATTCTTAGTTGCAACAAATGTAGCAGCATCAAAACCAACAATGAGGAAATCAGCTCACCATTTGAACGAGCGCTTTCTTGAGGGCATTGTACGCTTCATCCAGATTTCCCAAATACTACCCCCAAAACAAAACTCCTAAAATCAAATATAGCACTGGTGTGGATCATCATCATCAATCTCACCCATGACGATTTTTGTATACATGATTGCAATGGATATGACTGCTGGAGCTCAAATGCTTCTGTTGCCATGAATCCCAACAACAACACCCCATGAATGCTTTTTATACACACATTTTGCAAGAGGAAGGATCTGCAGAAGATGATGATCAAAAGGTGGCAGCTGCTTCTGTTGTTGTTGCAGAAAGAAATCCAACATGTAGCAAAAACAGAATTTATTTTCTGTTGCAGAAATCTAATCTCAGTGTTTCCAGTTCTATAAAGATAAAAGAAATGCAACAAGCTTGAGAGAGAGAGAGAGAGAGAGAGAGAGAGAGAGAGAGAGAGAGAGAGAAACTCACAACCCAAGGAGGCATGAAGCGACTAGGACTCTGAAATGCCGAAGTGGAAACACAAGGAGCAGCGCCTTTGCATCCTCTCAAACGACCCTCTATCAATCCCACCTCCGGAAGAAGATGTTCTTGTTCTTGTTGTTCTTCTGCAGCCGTGGCTTGTCTACATCCAGCAAGAAATGCACAAGAAGATCCTTGTATAGCAACACCCACAATGAGCCCACCCAGTAACTCTCGTCTCCCTTGAACCTTCTGTCTTCCTGTCGACGCTGAAGAAGAAGAAGAAGAAGAACAGCTCGTGAGAAGAGACGACAGCTTGTTGGTGGTGGCAGCAGCAATGGGAAAGGAATTGGGATGATGGTGGTAGTGGTGTGGGTGATGATGATGAGAGACAGGAGGTGAGAATGGAAGACGGTGAAGAAGCAGAAGACAACAAGAGGAGGAGCCCATGTTGTAACAGGAACCTGCGGTCTGTCCTGAACCCTAGTCTCTCTCCGTCTCTCTGACAACAAGGGCATGGGCTAAACTCTAAAAACCCTAGAAAGACAACCCAACACTTAATTCCTATTCCTCCTCCTCCTTCTCCTGCTGTTGCTCCTCCTCCATATCTGAGCCGAGCAACAGAAAAAGCCATGGGTGCTGTAAGATTGCAACTTCTTTTGTCAAAAAATACTCTGGCTACACTTTCACGGTCTTGTTCTTGTTCTTCTTCACAGTCATCTCGCCCTTTTGTAGGCAGTTTTGCAGATGGGTTCTATAACTCCTCCTCTGACGCAACAACAACAACAACAACAACAACAAATCAGAGCAGCTGGAGAACACCACCATCGAGCTTCCAGCTTGAACAACCCGGTGGAGGAGGAGGAGGAAAAGGCGGCATGGGCGTCAGCAGATGGAGAACAGAAGAAGAATGTGGTAAATGTTTTCTCTCCTAGGTGGGGGAAGCAGCTCTCTTGTGCTGCTCCTCTTTTCCTGTTTGTCTAGTTCTCTCAGATCTTCCTGCATGAAGGAATGAATGCTTGCTTGCACTCTCATCTCCGTCCCCTGTTTGTTACTGTTGCAGAGTTTTAGGTCTAATCTTTTGCTACAAACTTCTCCAAAGCCACTCAAAAGCTTGCTTGCAATCTGAGCTTTGCTTTCAGTAGTACATGCTTCTTCTTGCTTCAAAGCTTCACTGCTCATTTGGGTGGATTCCACTTGTGAACTAGTCATGTTGTTTGTGTGTGTGTGGGGGGGGGGAGGTGCTCTGTAGGAACAGATTCAACTGCAGACATCAGAAGTGGCTGTTTTCCATTGCTGCCACAGAGATTGTTGTCTTGGTGGGATTGCAACATCCAAAACTACAGGAGCAGTTTCTGTGGAAAGACCTGCAGCTTTGGGCCTGAAGATGTCAACAACAACATTATTGTATCTACTCACATTGCAAAGGTTTGCAGCAGCAGCATTGCAGCTCCTCCTCACACTACAAAGGTTTGCAGCAACAGATTTGAACTCAATTGCAGAGTTGGCAATTTGCATCATATGAAGACCGGCATGAAGTTCTTACTCGATTCAAGTGCTTCTGTGGATACATTGGCTCATTGCAGAGGTTTTGCTACTAAAGTGGCAGCACCTGGAGCAGTGGATGAAACTGCAGGGATTGAAGAAAGGCTTCCACAGGAAGAACATCAAGAGAAAGAAGAACAAGAAAAAGAAGAACCTAGAAGCAAAACAATAGACGATTTCCAGCATGAGGAGATAGTGGGACCAACAGTGGAGCGAGATACATCGCCATTGGCACATGAAGTTCGTCAATCCTTGGCAGAGCTTAAGATGACCATTTTGGGCTTCAGAAAGGGTTTGCTTTTCCTTGGTGCTCTTCAAGGACTTGGTGCATGCTGGAGCTATTTTACTTGGCAAACAATGAACCCTTCCTGGCAATTGTTGCCTTCGACGCTGTCATCACTTTTCCTGGCTTTTACTCTCAGACAAGTCTTGCAGCCAATGACATTCTTTGGCAAGCTTGAAGAAAGAAGCCGATTGCGTCTTGTGACACTTTGCCTCATGATCTTCAAAGGTTTTGAGACTTTCTTTGAGAGAGGAAGAATTTTTTTGACAGTATCTGCCACCACCATCACTGCTGGTCTGTTGGTTAGTTCTTGGCCTCTTTTAGCTGCTCTGCTTGGGTTCAAGTAGACATCTACTCATGGTAGCTTGCTGGGGCTTGGTTATTTCTTCTGTACCAGTCTATGTGCAAAACTAGTCCTGATAACAACTACGTATGTCATCATTTCTCCAGTTTGACAAATTGCCCAAAGCTGGCTTCTTCAGCATGATCTAGAACATGTTTCGCATAATTTACCTGCACAGCTGGTTTTTGAAATGTTGAAAATGCACATTTTAGGGTATCATCTGCATGCAAATCTTGCAATGCACATTTAACATGTATCATCTGCATGTCACTGGATATCCATCCCCTGGTGTTGTCAGGAGTTTACTCAAAAGCACACATTCATTCATGGTGCCTGCCAAAGCAAGCAGGTGAGAAAGCAGCAGATTCCACAACCCAACACCTGCAAGAAGAAAGAGCCCACAGTGCTTTCTCATTCCCACAGATTGCAGAAGTAGCAAAGTCAAAATCATCTCATGACTTCCACACTTCAAAGAAATGCCAGCAGGAAGCTTGACTAAGTGATACTGAATTAGCATCCCTTTCATGAATTATCACTACAGCATTTTTCAAAGGAAACTTACATGAGGGGCAAGTATCTCATGTGTCTCCTCCTACATTCAAAACACAGATGACCAAGTCTGATGCTGCAATGGACAGTCTGAGATAGATACAGACTCAAAAGACAAACAAAAGGCAAAAACCCATGCAAAGATATCAAGATCCAAAAAAATTGTGCCCTAGTACACCACTAAGAAAGCTTCCTTTTACGGCTTCTCTTCTTGATTCAACATATCAGAACATGAGGAACATACAGAAAGCAAGCAAAGCCGAGACAATAATATAACAACCAGGCAAGAGAGTTACAGAGGATGGTGCCGTAAACCCTAATAACTGCAGCAAACCCTAGCAATAAATTTTGTGCAAGCAATACTCTATGAGCCAGCCCTTTGGGGGGCTGTGTTGTGAAGCAAATCAAACGGGGCAGAAGTGATATTCCAACATCAAAAAACATGCAAATCCTGGAAGAAGAATGTTCAAGATTGTGAACTCAGATATTGTGAAATCAGAGCAAACCCTAAGCAAAACTCATCATTCCAAACAATATTCTACTCCGCAGGAGAGAATAGAGCACATACATTTTAGAAACCCTAATGCCTCCAATGAAGAAAAGAACTACAATGTAAAGAATTTCTGCTGCAAGTAAAAGCAGCTCCACTCCTCTCTCTGCGCCAGCAAAAACCTCCAACGAGAAAAGCTCACTACTTTTTCTTGTCAGCGCCACCAGTGGCACGCATCTTGCGCAGGACAGTGGTCATCTCCTCTCTCTTGCGCTTAGCTCGCAAATGGGTGCCCAGTTTCTTCTTGGCCACCTTGAGTGCCCGCTTGTCCTTTCCGACTTTGAGTAGCTCCGTGATCCTCTTCTCGTATGGGGCGAATCCAACCACCTCTCTGATCAGTTTGCGCACAAGCGACGTGCGTTTGCCCAGCTTCCCCTTGTTAGCCGACGGCCTTTTGGCCATCTCCCGCTTCGTCACGGCATGACCCTTGTGCAAACCCACGGCAATGCCGCTCCCCGTTGCAGCAGCCGCCACCATCTTGCAATAGAAGCTTCAACAACACCCCCGTCTCCTCTTTCCCTTCCTTCGCCACCAATGCAAGGGACGATGGCGCAGGAGCAAATGCGCGCAAACTTCAACAGACCGAAAGCAAGATCGAACCTTAGCGCCTGCCCTAATTTCTGCACAGCCATGGCCGTCAGATCCTGTTCATTCGCTAATCGACCGCAGGATGATGAACTCGACATGGCAGCCAGATCTACGACAGTTTTAATTTGGGCCGTGGGATGGAAGTCGCCTCAACGAGAGCCGTGCGATGGTAGTCTGGATTAGGGTTAGGTTTAAAACCTTGCTTGGGAGTGCATTCGTCTTTCCTTTCGGAGAGTGCGAGTGGGACAAGAGAGGGAGAGTGCAACCGGCCGCCGCAGCAGCAGCAGCGATGGCGAGTACAGCTAAGACAGTGAAGGATGTGCCTTCCCATGACTTCGTGCGTGCTTATGCAGCCCATTTGAAGCGCTCCGGAAAGGTCAGTCACGTTGAAATCAAAGATCAGTGTCGATGCAAACTGCTGCGCAAATGTCTGTCTGCATGCAAGCTGCGGTTTTCTGTAGTGAACAATATGTGTGGGATGGTGTAGCGAGCAGAGCTCACCCTTATTGATGTCTTTATTGTTGTGCTTCGGCTGCTGCTTTTCAGATTGAGGTTCCAGCATGGTCCGATCTTGTCAAAACAGCAACGTTCAAAGAGCTGGCTCCTTATGATGGGGACTGGTACTACATCAGAGCTGGTATGCATGCTGCTGGAATTCACACTCCCATACTCATCAAGGCATTGGATTTTTATTTGAGAAGATTCTCTCTTCTTGTCCCGGAGTTCTTCGTTTCTTCTCTCTGTTTTTGGTCTTTTCATTAGTTAATGTTTGTCTTTTCCTTCTTCCATTCCTGACCTCTTTTTCTCTTTCTGTGTTCCTCTTTCTTTTTGGGTCTTCTTTTTCTCTTTTAGGGTTTTTGAGCTTGCCAGCATGATGGCTGAATTTTGTTCTCACCGCCTGCCTTGTGACAGAACATCAGTACGTTGCTTAATGCTTGACATTGAACTACACCAATTGCTGACATCTGATGAAGTATGTTATTGTAGGTGGTCAATGCCATATGCATTGTCGCTCTTGAAAGTCCATGAAGATGTGTATAATTGTTGCTGTCATTCAAGATGTCCTCAATTCTGTCTCGGGGTTCTTGTTTTCATCTTTTCTTTACAGTGGAGTTTTCTTCTTTTTCATGCTTGTTGATTGTTACTGGGTTGTTTGTAAGATCTGAAATATCCATAAGCTTTTGTCAATGTCATCTCTTCAATTTTTTCCAGGTTGACTGAAATCCTAAAGCATTGAGAAATTTTCTCAGTACTTAAGAATATATTACTCTGGAAACTTGCTCTGGGGTTGGCTGTTCAGTTTGGAGAATCAGCCATTATGTGATAATTTCAGTTGGAAGGGAGGTCTGAGAGAGTGTTGGCATGTGGTTTTGTTTGAAGCATCTATGGCACGGAAGATCTATCTGAGGCAGGGAATTGGAGTGGGTGCTTTTCGGAAGATCTATGGTGGACGGAAGAGTAATGGTGTGAGACCATCTCATTTTGCAAAGAGCAGTGGTTCCATTGCCAGAGACTGTCTCAAGCAGTTAGAGAGGCTGGACATAGTGGAGAAGGATCCTAAGGGGTAAATGCTTTTCCATGACTGGCAATATGGCTTGGTTGTGTTACTAAGATTTTCTTAGAATGGATCACCTTAGAAGCCAGGCTAATGGTTTCCTGACTGCTATATATGGTTGATATTGTCAGCAGACTGCAGTTTATATTGTTTAAGGTGAAACTGACTTGGTGATTTGGTCAATCAAACAGGGGAAGGCGCATCACCTCCAATGGACAGCGGGATTTGGATCAAGTTGCAGGACGTATTACTGTTGCTGCTGCTTAAATTTTTTAGATATGTAGTGGCAAAATGGTTGTGAGGTTGTGATTTTCTGAGTTCATTGCTTGAGAGGAGGCTATGTTGGGGGATCATTTGATACAATGGAAGTTGCACAACTGGGACATAACCCTCTTTCATGTGATGTGTTGCAGCTCTGCAAAGGATTGGATGCATAATTTGGTTTTCATGCTGGATACTAGTTGGTTTTAAAACTCTAGATCTAAGTCAGTAAGTCAAGAGCAGTTGAAGGCTTTGTGGCAATAGGGGTCATTATTTTATCCACAACTGTGCAGTTCTAATTTCAAGCTCAAGTATTTGGTTCCAGGTTTTGCATCAATAAGTGTTATGCTTTCATGTTGGAAGACAGGGTGGGAAAGTAATTCACTTAACTGAGCATATCTCTGCTCTCCTTCACAAATTAGGGTTTAGTGACAGCAGCCAACCTTCAAGGCTAATGGGAGTAGGAGCATGGCAGTGAATATAGGCAATTATGTGGTTGTTTTGGTGGCAATGAAGCTGATGTGGCTCTATAAAGACCCTTGTTAATTACATATTTTGGAGGGTTCATCCCCAAAGGGTCTTTATGGAGTCTCATCTTTCATGCTATTTGTGTGCATGTTATTACATGTGCGACTTTGGTGATTTTGATGGAGTTGGGCGTACTCTATTGGTGCATGACAAGAAAGACAATAACTGAACAGTCATTGAAGCAAATTCACTGTCACCATCAAAAAGATAAAATGAAGTTCCCTGTTAATAACATTGGAGTTGGATTTGGCTTTCTCTAGTGAAAGACTCAAAAGTGTTCTCTTTTAGGATTCGATTAATCAAACTCCTGAATATCTACTTCTATGTATCCATTTGCCTGCTTTGTATGTCTCTCTTTACCCTACACTCTTGACTTTCTGTTCTTGCAATATTTCAAACCTGGGATGTCCTCTACACTGGAAACAGCACTGGACAAGTGTGTAGAATACTGTAAGACTGACAACACTTCCCACTGTGATGGTGTCTGATGCATGTTGCAATAAAGTTTTAGGAGCATGAATTGTTACAAAGCTGGCAAACAACCTGATGTGTCCCCAAAAGGCTTGTCAAATTTCATGTTGCCTAACTTGACTACCTGTTCTATTTGACTACACACCTATGTCATCTTTGATTGGAGGTTTCATTCTTTTATTTATTATTTTTGGTCTTATTTGATTACATGTTCAATTTGACTATGTTGCACTTGACTACACCCCCTCATTTTTGACTAGAGGTGTTCGTTTTTTGGTTCTATGTATATTTTCCTCCCATTACGAGTGTAATGATGTGGTCTTGCAGGTTGCAATGGGAGGATCTTGTACCCTAAGTTCTAAGGTTCTTGACTGTCTTTTCTTTTTTTTGGCTGAGGGTTTAGGGTGTAAGGTTAGCAAATTATATATATATTCAGTTTTTAATTTCATTAAATCTGGCACTTATTATTGGCTTTTTTTTCTTTTTCTAAAACAAAAAATAGAATTTTTTTTTTTGTTTTTTTTCAGATTTTCCAAATTTTGCGGACATTTGGATTGGCATTTTAAAAATAATTTAATTAATTAATTAATTAATTTTCCAGGTTTTCAATTTCAGTTAAACTGGACATTCAAAGATGAAATAAAGTACAGCCATGAGACATTGTTGAACAATTTATTTCATCCATGAAAGTTCATGTAGGTGGGACTATGTGAACATCATGATAGACATGGCAACTTGTTTTTCAAACCAAGAGGGAAGGGTTGCTTTTATTTGCAATTAATTTTTGTGCATAGCCCTTTTTTAAAATTTTAAATTTCACATTCCAACTAGGTCAACTTGCATTTAAAATAATCACTTATGAGTACTTATATGAAAAACAATTATGATGATATGGAGGCCATTGCTTGATATCAACTAAAAAATTGCCATTGTTGGATGAAGACCAAAGTCATGATCGTTGTTCAATTGTGACTGAAAGTACCATAGCTTAAGGTCAGTTTCCACATCGGCACAACAAATAATATTTTTTTCAAAAAATTAACTAATTTCTTTTTGAAATTATTAGATTTTCCATGATCTACTATGATATTATCATATGAGAAATAAAATGATTTAGAATGTAACCTATCATAATTATTATGACTTTCAACATGTCAACTTCATATTTTCACAAAAAATTGTTTCACTATTTTGAGGATTATTTAATCATGAAATTGAACTTAGGGTAAGGTAGTGTCCACCGTTACATAACAACCAAAAGGATCCCCACTAAGGGATGGTGACCAAAAGTCTTCACCACCATTGAATGCCGTTGGAAAGAAATTTTTTCCATTGAATGGTGATGAAAAATTGTTCTAAAGTATGCTCCAAAGCCATGATGCCCAATTTTTGAATTGACATTAATGGAGGAACTTAATTTTATCTTGAAATCTTATGAAATTTCATCCACAAAGTTCAGGAATAAAATTTCACTTAATTATCCATTGAAAATTGACAAACCATATACTTCATGGATGGATGGAATTTGGAAACCTTACAATGCTTGAAATAAAACTGTGAATGGTGGCATGTAGTTGATGGCAAGGAGACAATTTTCAAGTTGGTTTTATGATTTTTAGACCTATAGTGTAGGAGTTATTGAATATTGAATAATTTTGACATTGAAATTAAATAAAATCAAAATAAAATTTTGAAAGCAAGATTGGGCTGTGCCTTTGGTATAGTTGGAAGCCTCTGGAGAGTAGGATTTAGGGAGGGAATTTCCCAAATTTTAGACCTATGATGTGGGAGATATTGAATTTTGCATGATTCTTTTCACTTGAAATTCAATAAAACCATTCAAAATTTTAATGAAAATTGGATTTCAGACTTAGGCTAAAGAAGGTGTACCATTTTTCTTTCGAAAATTCATATGTTTGTTAGCACATGTCACACAAGTCTAACGATTATGGAAGGTGATTTTATTTTATTTTTCTTTTTGGAGGCAAGTTGAGATCTCCAAAGATTACAAGTCTAGGTGTGCTCTTGGTGTTGTCAAAAAGTTGTTGATGAGTTGGGGTGCACTAGGTTAGTTTTATAATGTTTAGATTCACAATACAAAAATTGTTGAATATTGAACAATTTTGCAATTATAACATCAAAACCAAAAAAATCAAAAAGATTGCAGCATACTCTTGATGTTGTTAGAAAGCCCTTGATTAGGAGGATGAAGGTGATTTCATAACTTTTAGACCTAAGGTGTGGAATATATTGAATTTTGGAGTGTTATTGTCATTGGAAACTCAAATAAATTACAAAAACTGATTTTGGAAAGAAAAATTAGTTTGGCAAGCAATAGTGTGAAATTTGGTAATGACCCTATTTTTTTTAGTGCAAAATTTCACATTGTTGCAAAATTTTGGAAAAAAAAACACATTGTCACAAATTTAATGTTTAGAAAACAAACCACCAAAATTTTATAAAATAATAATAATAATAATAATAATAATAATATCCACATTTTTATACATGGTTTAAGTAAGTAGCCAAATTCAATTAGATGGACTTATGGATAATCACCACTTTAGCTACATCACACAATTGAGAAAAATAAAAATAAAAAAATAGACAAGTATCATGTAAAATAGGAACATCCCATATGTTAATAAATTTAAATTTAGGAAAAGAATCATGTTACTAAATTCCAATACATTTTAATTGTTAATTTAAAACTTTTGAATTTTACCCTTTAGATAGATACAAAAACAAACAAAAGGCCAAGTAGTTTGAGCAATTTGATACATTTTGGAATTTTGATGACATTGTTGTTACTAGCATGGCACATAAAACATTCAAAGAAAATTTGTCATGTTTGTGGAAGGGCCCTTATGTCCATCAATTTCCCTTTTAGAAATTGGGAGGATATTATGCCTACTTGTAGGTATAAGAACCACCCTCCCATTCATACACCTTGTGACCTACATAGGTTTGGTCCATGATAAATTTTGTCTTGTGTTTTATCACAAGTGAAGCCCACAGGTGGGGGACATCCAAAATGCAAGACTTAGGATGAGGCCTAGGATTCTTATTTGGAGAATGCCCCACCCTAAGGCTTTACCTTACACTAAATGGTTGATGGAACATGATGTTCTTATTTAGGCACCATTTTTTTGTTAAGATTACATGCGGCTAAGTTCTTATGAAGCAAGGCTCAAGCTTTCCAAGTCAAACAAAGATAAAGAGCATCCTAGAATTTCATGGTATTTTGACAAAAAGGATGAAGAACATGTTATTGATATGACAATGCAAATGGGGTTGTAGGTGGATGCTTTTGTTGCTCTAGTAGATGAAATGATTGACGAATGTAATCTCAGTGCACATTTCGATCATGGAGAGTATGGGAGTAGAGTGTTGGATTATCGATACTTGTAGACACATTTGTAGTTTTGTTGTGAAATTTTAAAATATAGACTTTTAAAATTTTGTAGTGAAATTATAGGACTAAAATTTTTAATTTAGGATTTTATACAACTTGGTGGATGGAATGAACTTCACCTTTTCATGAGTGATTGAAAGCTAAATTTTAATGTTCCCATTTGACATCAGGAGACTCAACCCTTTGAATTTGAAACAAGGAGAAAAGCCAAATTGGCAAAACTACAACATCATATTATCTCACAAATTTTACTATTACTTTTCAAATATATATATACCATAAAAAATTTTAAAATATAATTGAACACTTGGTGGCCACCAAGTGAAATATAAAAAATTGTAAGCTATGAAAACCAAATGACATAACTCCCATTTAAAGTGAGAAAAAGGAATTCAATGTTTTGAATATAATATATTGACAACATGCTAAATTTTTAACAATGACAACTTCATCCATCCATGTTAATCGTACAATAACAAATCTATTATGTTTCAAATTCCATATATAATTAAAATAATATTTATCCTGGTGCCTAGTAAGTGATAATACGTAATAGATTATCGAATAAGAAAGTCACAAGTAAATGCTCCCAATAAACAAAAATAGAAATTCAATTTTTTGAAATACAAAGAAGGCACAACATACCAATAACAACAATGTCTATGCATGCAATTTTATTATTCATGTTATAACAAATCCATTACTTTTGGGGCTTTACATACCATGTAGGAAAGTTGACGCCTAGTGGCCATTAGAGATTAGGGATCATGTGGAACAAAATAAATTATTCATTATTACTCTTCAAGAATCACGTACATGGATAAATTTTGGCAAAATAATATTTTTAATAAACTATACAATAGAAAAATTGCAAAAAAAATTTAAAATGTCAATCCAATCAACACAATGATACAAAAGACATTAAAAAATTGCAAATATAATTGAATCAATGTCACCAACATCCTTCACAAATTGGTTGAGGCATTAACAACATCGAGATTAACTTTAGTTCTAATAGCATAAGTAGTATGAATATTAATTTGACTTTTGTTTGTTGTATTTTTTCAAGTAGGAAAAGAGAAAAAAATAGCTGAAATGTCAAGCCATTGTTCTAGATCTCCTAAATTACACTTCCACTTCCCATTCCAACAATCTTCATATAGATGTCGTTCATCCAAATTTGATCTTTTCTTCATAGGAACCCACCATTGAACTCTCACCATTTTAAAATATTCATTATCTTCATCCTTGATTACATCACCCTCCACTCTTCACATCTAAAGAGGAACAAGATCAAGATCATGCGGTCTCATGAGCACAAAATCTCCAACATTAAGATCTTTAAATGACATGTATGCAATTAAAGGTTTCATGGTATTTAACCCACAATAAGGAACTTGAATTGGATTTATGGATCAACAATGTCCATCATGGTTGACAATGAAGCCCTAGCATAATTAAACCTCCAATTGTTTGAAGGCCAGAAGCCCTCCAAAAGAGTTATACTTTGAGGCGGTAATAGTTTTGACAAATGCAACAAAACATCTTCCTAGTACTCCACATATGGCTTCATCTTCATTTCATATGTGAAATTTTGTGCAATGCCCACCTTCTAGAAATCCATGTATTTCAATAATCTAAAACTTATAAATTTATCTCTCTCCACTGACTTTGATGCATCATTGCCCCAAATTGGGTAGTATAGAATAGGGCTAATGGACAATGTAGATCAATATTTCAAAAAAAAATTATGTTGAAAAATCTTCATAATGCCACATGTTAGATTTTAATATATGGATGATAATTAATGACATTAGTATGGCATCATGGGTGTAGTTATAATGGAGTTGCATAGTAGTTGAAAATGAGTTGTTTTGATTGAATTGTAATTGAGTTGTAATGAGTTGCGCCATATATTTGGTGAGTTGCAACTCATGCAACTTGTCCATTAACACTCATGACATATAAATACAATGAGTTGCAAATGTTTTCTACAATTCAAAATTGGGTCGCAAGGTTAGTTGCAAAACACCATTTTTCTCATAGTGAAGGCATCAAAGATCTCCTTTAGTAGAGGCATGGCATATTTGTTCAAATGGGTATGTTTATCACTGGACGACAATCCCCACACATGCAATGTTTAGTCTAATTACCAAAAATTTCCTTCTTGGCTAGCATTATTATTACTAAAGCCTATTCACCTTTAAACAATTTGACTAAACATGTCTCCAACAATTCTGTTATTTAGACCTAAACACTTTCCACCTCAGTAAGCTTATAAGGTTGCCTAAAGATTAGATTATCATCTTCCAATATGATTCAGACTTCTTGTCCATTTAAATGACTTGATTCTTTCGAACTAAAAGCAAAATGGCGAATGAAATCTCATATTAACTATCATGCTTCATGCACTTCACGGCTTATAATTGATGGGCCAATCCTTAGCTCCCATGTCTTCATGGTCACGTACACTTTGGGTTGGGATGATGGAACATCCCCAGCACCCAAAGTTGGGTGCATGCTTTATGATTGCCATGCAAAATGTGGAAAGGTGCCACCATGTCCTAATGCCCCCATATCACCAAATTCCTATTCCATACCCATAAATCCCTCTTAGCATCCCTAATCCCACAATTGCCAAAAATGTACAACTTGTTGTACTATAACATCACCCCCCTCCCTTTTGCACCAACATAGTTAACCCAATAAAAGGTGCAACATGTGAAATAATGATGGAGTGGGTTGGTGTGATTGTTCAAAATGTTTTTATTTTGCCAAGGCCAAACAAAAAATCCATGTGAAACAATTGAGATCCATAACTTGACCCAAAATCTTCCTACAAATTCTTTTTTAAATATTTGGCACAATGGTGGTGCCAGTGCAAAACTACATGGCCCATTCATGCTCATCTACATTGGGTTCCTATGTACTAAATGATTGGGAATCCCAAATCATCCCCAAACCCCATCCCTAAACACATGAAAACGTGGAAAATTCAAGAATGTCAGTAGGGGTACTTGTGGAAAGCCAACCCTATTAACCAAAACCAAAGGTGGTTAGTCATCATGATGAACTGTGCATGAATGGCATCTTGGATTTAATATATCATCCACTAAGCACATGGCTAACCTAGGAATGAATTGATATGCTTATTGGATCACCTTTAGTAGTGAGAGGTTAATCCACAACCACTAAAACCAATGGGTTCATGAACCAACTATAACAGCATCCACCTACATTAGCTTGTCAATCCAAACCCTAATTCATTACCATCCAACCAAAATAGTTAATAAAAAATCCCCCAATGGTGGGACATTCTCCAACAAGTATCCACATAATTGGTGCATTTAGGTGCAATCACAATAACACAAACCATAACAAATCTAATGTTTGCTTAGTTTTTTCATGTTTTAAAATCGTAATTTAATTTGATGTTGAAATTGTAATATTTGTTTATATAGTTTTACTTTTAATATATCATGGGAACATGTGAATTAACTTCAAATTAATCCAATGAATAAAAAATTAACAAAAACACTCATTAAACATTATAACATTTATTTTTAAGCAATAAAATGACTTAAAAATGGATTTTTTAAATTTTTAAATTGAAATTTTTTACCAATTTTTAAAATGAATCTTAATAAAATAGTATGAAATAAAAAATATTTTAAATTTTTTTTTGAAATTTTTTTCAAGAATATTCCAAAAATATTTTTAAAAATTCCCCAAAAGTAGTCAAAAAGCAGGTGGGTGTGGCTCATGTTATCCTATTCGCACCCATCTATGTTTGTTACAAATATTATACAACATGAATCAACTCCCAAAATAAACCCAACTTAGGTTCTAAAAGTCCTTGGCCCATACTTGCCTATGCAAAACCTTAGCACAACCATCCATAAATGATCAAGTCAATTGGCCCAATTCTAGCCAAATGTAGTGCCCCCAACAATGTGATGTTGCTTGGTAAGGAACATTGATAACCCTATATGGTTGATGTTGGTAACAAGTTGAGATACTTTTGTTATAACATCATGACACGTCGCATGGAGGCTTGTTTGGTTTTTGGATCCTTTTCCACATAATGATATTTTCGAATTAGGATGCCAAATTATAGAACTATAGCTAATCCAAAATTGATGCCCACAAACAACTCAAGTAAGCATTTCCCATCCTTGGGAATATCCTCCTAAATAATCTTGGTATCAAATGGGTTCGAACTTGGAAGTCCATTACCAACATCCATAAGTGATTGTGGGCTTGGTGATGTAGAATGTGCCAAGTTCGATGAATGTAATGATTGGTTAATGTTTAGATTTTTGGTCAATGTGGCCCATGGTGGCTTGGGATCCAATGGAGAAATCAGAATGATTAGCATTTCATGTGGTTCTAACTTCACCAATTCACCAATTGGAAGTTCATCCTAGTCATAGATGTTACTTTCCAACAATTCACACCCAAGTGCAAGGTGTGAAAGTCCAACCAACATGGTTAACTTGTTGGATTTTCTTGTTTACCCCCCAATGAATGTCATAGGCAATGAAGCTTTATGGCTAATTCTTATTTGCCAACCTAGGTGATAATATGCAATTTTTCCCCAAAAGTCAATGGAAACCCCTAAGACATGTAAATCCACACCTCCAATGAATACATCATAAGACATAGCATCTATGACCACTGTTCAAGCTCGCACTGTAGTGTAGTCTATTAGCTTCTTTTGGATTAATCTATATCGCAATCTTTTATTTAGTTAACCCATGTGCTTTCTCTAACCCACTTATGGATGTCAAAATCTGATATGGGCATGGGTCAAGATTGGCATTATTCAATCTAAGACCTTAATAGCAACTTTGCCCAACATCAATGGTTAAACACTAGAATCCAACAACATCCTATGGGGGTGATATCGACATGCTAATGTTTCTTCAACTCAAAAAATCTTTCTTCATTATGCACCACCACCACACTAGGAATAAAATTAGTTTGATCAATGGTTGGCCATGCTTAAAGGTCAAGAAGTTTCATCATAACCACATGCTAAAATTCAAATTAAATCTTGGACATTTTAAGGTGAATGGCCTCAGAATTTGGATGGGAAACTATAGGAGGTACAAAAATGTCTTTTGACCTAACCACCACATTTGGTGTTCCCCCATTTTCACATCATGCGGCTGCCCAACGAAACATGAGCTTGAAATGGCCAATGTATTGATAGAAAACAATGGTGCTTAGCACACTACTTTGGTCACCCCTAATAAACATATGGGTGCCTTAAACTTATAAATAAAACTAAGCACCATCCTTGACACCCCATAAAAAGTTGATACCCCCATGGGATTGGGAACGATGTTAATCAACACAAATCATTGTGGGCGCTACAACATTGAATTTCATCACGTTGAAGGTTCAATTTTTCATCACCACCTTGTGGTTCTAGCACATGATCATTACCCCTTGTCACTGGTATAGCTATTGAAATCATTTCACTAAGATTTGAAACCATAACATGGTTTCCATCATCCATTGACCATGACCCATGATTTCCTAACATATGTGGCATAATTTCATCTAGTGCCACCAATCTTAAAAAATTAGCTCCACAAAAAAATCATGGATCAACATCTAAACCATATGATTGGCCATGTTTCCAATCCTTAACTTTCCTTGACCCAGATGTATTAGATTTCACATGGGCCACCATGTTTATGACTAAGGCTTCCAACCGTGCAAACCTAGCTTCCATGGTGTTGAGTTGGCCTTGAGTTGGTTTGGTGATTGGCCCCTTGTTGGCCACTCCTTTCTCCTTTTTGCCTTTCCCATAACCTTGGCCCTTACTAGCATTGGTGTCTTGTGACTAACCCTACTGTAACTCTTGATGAAGTGTGAAACAGTGATTGACATCATGCCCTATATGCATTACAATGGGAACATGGGTAGCTAGGATTAAGGTTGGAGGTTGTGGCTTGTGGTGGATTGGGATAATCTTGTTTCTTATGAAATCCCCTTCACCTACAGCAATTGTCTTCTCCATTTTGCTTTATTAAATAGGATGTGGTTCACCACCACTTAGATCTAATTTGTTCCCTTTAACCTTGGGTGGTTCAGCCTTGGTTAATAAACTTCATGATTGTTGACCACACAATGCTAAAAAATTCTTTGGGTTTTCTTTGTTGAACCCCAAGATGACCACCCATTCCTCCACCATGTTCATTTAAATTTTTTTTTAATAACCAAAACTTGCCAAAGTGGGTTGGGTAGGTTGTAGTAACATGGCATCCCATATCTGACGCCTATACTTTTTGTCCAAGATCCCATACCAAAACTAGACTCCTTGGGCTTTCGTAACACTTTGTGTAACCATCATCAACCTACACATCCATGCATAGGCCTATTGTAAGCTTTCATGTAGCTTACATATAAAATCCTACAAACTTCATAGCTTTTTAGTCCTAATCATCTGGTAATTCCATCGCAATCCATCACGGAAGAATTCCACAATTGGGTTAAATTCAAGCAATGGACCTTGTGTACTAATGGATGCCCTATAACACCACCTCTAGTAGTTCCACCACTTCCGGTGGCTCCATTACCACTAGCACTTCCATTTCCACTTCTCAAATTGTTAGGAGTTGTCATTGCACCACCTAGGGCCACAATTCCCTTAGTGATAAAAACATAATTGGGAGACTAATATAGCCGACATTCCTCAATTTGAATTTCATAGGCATGCTTAAACTCATGATAATCATCCATAGGTGGTCCTTTCAAATGGTGGAACAAACCTTTCGATGCCATGCAAGGTGTGAATAATTAGGGATGACACATATATTACATATCACACCAACAATCAAACTCTTGGATGAAATCATCCAACTCAATGGTGCCAACTGTTTTCAAATATTGACATGGCCATTTGTGGCTCCATACATTTCCTCCATGTCCCATAATAATGGTGTGGTGACAACCTTTAGATTTGAATATGAAGAATGTAAAACCATTGGTGATAATAATTGTGTTCCCTATCCTTGGATCTTGTTCCCCTTTTACATGGTGAACCTCACCCTAACTTGGGTATCCAATTCATGACCTTTGATAACCAAGGTTTGTTGAACCTAATGTGGCTTATGCTATACCTAAAGGGACGTTGAACCTTTTGCAACTTATCCTACCATTTAAACCATAATTCCCATAACATAAACCCAACGATGTTGCACTTGTATGGCTAGTGTAGTTGCACCCACAAAAACGTTTCACAACGGTAGTAAAACTAAGGCACATTATGAACATAAGGTGGTATATTGGTCATCAACCTAATCTCACCACAATAATAAACAATGGGACATCTTAGTGGTCAAATCCAAATATATTCGCAGTTGTGCCTCCTAGTACAACCTAAACCATAACTAAAACTTAATCAACATATTTGGGTAGATCAAGAATCAAATAGGACCTATTCAATGATCAGGGTTACATGATAGCCTTGTCCCATGCCCGACCATTAACCACATCAACCACAACCTTCAAGCTCATTATGGCAATAATGGCACACATGGCAAGGCACGTAACCTTTCACTTGGAGTTTTCCATTGAATAATAACCATAGATTACCAAATCAACTTGAGACCATGTGCTCACCCCCAAGTTTTAACCAAATGACACACACTTTGATAATCCCCCTACCCTCTGAAAGCATATGACAACCCAACCAACATGCTAACAAGCAACAAATGCAACCCAACAAACACAAGTGGAGATGCACAAATCATGCAACACAAATTTCCACTTTTGTGATTCTCGCACAAGAATCACAACAAGAATTCAAATCCTATGCATTTATTGATGGTGTGGCATTCCTCCACCTACAAGGTACAGAAAGAGTACTCACTCCTAGAATGCTCAATTTGTCAAATGTTTGGCACCAAAATGCTAGCCAAAAACCACCATGTGCCTTAGGATAAACCTCCAAATTTTTATGTCTCCAAATGGCCTAAAATTTTCCACATTGGAAATGTTCTTCACCAAAAACTCAATGATGTAAATAACACGTCAATCTAACCTCTTATGTTAAAGATATCAATTTCCCCATAATTAATGGAAATTAATTCAAGAAATTAGGAAAATAACCTCTGAACCTCCAAAACTTGTAATCTCCAAAAAAATTTCATGCTTGCAAGCTTGTAGATCTCCGCTAAAAAAATCCAACAACATAAAAATTACTCCAATCTGACACCATATGTGAAAGTTACAAACTCCCAAAGTTTGTGGAAGGATGATAAATTTTCATCCAAATTAGGGATAAAATTGGACATTTGGATGAAATTTTTTATATAAATAAATAAAACCTGGATGGATGGAAAATTCCAATCAAATGGAATATTTTAAATATGGATGAAAATGTTTTCAAATGGATGAAAAATGGAAAATTAAAAAAAAAAAAAAAAACTTAATAGGTTCAAATTGGTGCCAAACCTATCCATTACATTCAAAAAAAAATTTGAAAAATAAATGGGAGGTCCAAATTAGACCCTTTGATACCTCTTATCTCGAACTTTTCAAAAGCCTTACGAATTTCCGAAATTGTCAAACCTAGCAAGTTCAGGGGAGGCTTGGGTGAACTTGGAATTCATAGCAATGGCGCACAAAACTCCACGCTCCTACTACCATTGCCACATTCTATTTTTATTTTCCTTTTGTTCTTTTTTCTTCTTTTTCTTTCCCTTTTTAATCTTTCTTTGTCGCAACCTTAGCCTTGGGCTCGCGACCAAGACAAAGGCTGGTAAAGGTGCGAGCCAAGAATGAAGCCCAAGAGTCACATTTCATGCTCTCATGAATGTAGGAAAGTGTGAGGGAATGAACCCCCCACACTCCCAAGTGAGCTCCTTCTTTTGGAATTGGAGTCTCGATGAATTCCTGAATTTTCAGAGGGTAATTGTAGGGGTCAAAACTCATTGAATTGAAGAGTTCTTTATATCATTAGAAATCTTTTAGAACATAGATGTCTAAAATGGGCTCACACGACCCATTTGGGCATTTAAAACATGTGTTATGGCCAAAAGAAGGGTCGGGATTCAAATTGCCAATTTGACTCTTAACCATTAAAAGTCGAGAATTGCTATGATTTCCTTACGTGCAGGTGGCGTGCCACATAACATTGGAAAGATCTTGATGAGGATATAACTTTGCTTCAAATGTCACCTCAATCGAAGGTCTACACACAAAATTATGGGCCTCCAAAGTTGTGGAAGTCCCAATTTCGAAAATTTCAGGATTCCAACTTGGGAGTCTCAAGATAAAATGACATTTGAGTGCTAGCCCCGTGGCCAGGCACAAAGAATACTATAAGGGGGAAGGTGGTGGCTTCCTTAAGTCCAGGCCGTGGTGAATCTTGTAAGTCCATGTTTGCTCGTGGTTCATCTGTGCACCAAAAGTGCTCCAACTACGCACTAACCAACTTGTTGTTTGGTTTGTTTGGTTTGTGTGGGTAATTGAATTACTTGTCATTCTTCCTAGTCCCCATCTTGGAGCTTCAGCACGCCCTTCTACCTCAAAGTGTTGCGAACCAGGGAGCGTGCCCCAACTCCTTATCCTTCCATTGTTTTCACCTTAGACTCACATTTGAGTCTATCAAGGAGTTTGGGTGTGCGTCATTCTCTTTCTTTCTTCCTTTTTTTCTCCTGTTTTTTCTATTGTTTTCAATCTACTATAATGCAATTAATCACCACTACACCATGACAACAATGATGAAAAAACACAGAACTCCTCTTCTTACCACTTATGTTCCCCCTAAATTAGCAAAACAATGTTACATGGCCACAAAGTGAAGATGACCATGGGGAAGGTAGCTTAAACCAACCCACCCTCTACTATTTAGGTGTTAGTTTAAATCCAATTCCCAACGTGGTTGTTAGTGGTGGCAACTTCATGTTGTTGCTAGAATGACTATTGTACCTAAAAAAGAAAAAGGGAAAGGGAGATAAAAGGAGAGAAAGGAGGGAAAGAAATAGGAAAAATAAGAAAAGGTCTTTTAGAACAACCAAGAATTTTCCTATAAAATCTCCCAAGGGCTGTTTCTCCAACACCTTGTGCTAGTTTTCTTTCCATGCCTTGAGTTATCCAGGTTTCTAGTGAGGTTCAACTCCTCACAAGGTGGTTAATGAAAATCATTCACAAAAACACCAAAATTTTTGGGAGAGCTTTTTCAAACCAGAAAATGAATGAACAATATTCCCCACTTGAACAAAACTTTTACAAAAACAACCTATAACAACCCAAACAAAACAAACCAACCCAACATTTACTACTAACCAAATCCCATGCATAACACACACACAAAAGAAACCAAAACTTAGTGCTAAACAAATCTAACCAAGTTGCAACACAAAAACAATTAACTAACTTTTGGTGATTCAAAATATATCTAACTTGCAACTATGAAGGAATCCAGGCCCAAAGCATAAAAGAAAAACAAAAAAATTTGCATAAACACAAAAAAACAACAAAGCAGAAAACTATGTTAAAAAATTTCAAATCACCAAAAGTGATTTGAAATCACACAACTTGGGATTATATGTCATAGAAAAATATTTAAAACCATGTTCGCACCTGAATTGGTTCAAAATAAAACTAATCAACTTACTTAACCCAATTTTTCCATAATTAAATGGGACCTAACTCAACAACTAAACTAACACACCTCACATTTTGCCATTTATGGTGGGTTCAAGAAAAATAAAATAAAATGATAAAATAAGTAATTTGGTTAATTAATTTGAATGCAAATGACTTTAATATTTGGAAACCAAATTAAATTCATAACTAGGTTTCCAAGATTTGTTTTTTTCCTTTGAATAAAATCTTGTAGGTTCACATAATATATTGAAACCCCATTGTAAAGAAAACTTGCATAATTGTTTTATAAACTATTATAAATCCACTAAAACACCCTTATCATCTTTCACATAGCTTTGTTCCCTTCATGGTACACATATCAAATACTTAAATGCACTTATGAATTACACTATTATGTTTTCTTCTAATTTTTTTGTAGACACCAACTAGCATGCCAACTTACTACACATATGTACTACCAACTCACTAAAGGTTACATTAAATACACACCACCCTTGATTGTAAATAACATAACGAAAGTTAAAGCACCAACAATCTTTTTAGTATGGCGAACAATGCACGTCACTTCTTGCAATATGAGTGGCAATCAACACATTATCATGGACTAGATTGTATTATCACAAAATATTAACATCCCTTTGATTATTGATTAATCTATTTTTTTACTCACAAGTCCTATAGTTCCAATGCCTTTTCAAACCAAACTAAAAGTTAAACTCAACTTCACATTTACATCGAAGATCCCAATTAAATTTATGCACTCCTTTGTTTTGTTATATTCCTTTTATCATGCATTTACAAATCAATTTGCATTGAGTTCACATTGAACATTGCCCTAAAAAATGTACCAATGTTTTTGTCTATCTCCTAACCAATTTACCTTTTGTTCCCTTTCCTCACTTCAATAATCTTTTAAAAAAATTAGATGCTTCTAAAAGCTTTAATCCTTTCTTCTTCCAAAACCTAATAGACAACCACTAGAACACACTCTTTTCCTTATGTGGGATGTGGGGTTCAAATTAATTAGTTCACGGGTGTGTTCACACTTTTTTCTTTTTTTGGTTCAAAGAGCTATAATGACGGGCCAACACCATTGTTTTTTGGAACATTGGACATTTCCAAATAGAAGCACTTCTTTGGATTATCAATTACAAAATGGAACAAATGCGCTCCCTATCGCCCACCTTTTTAGTTTATATACATGAAGTTTGAACCTTGGGCAAGACATATGGGATAAAACTAAGGTGTTGTTGGGAACCTTTTGAAAACCTAATGAGAACATGGGAACACATTGATAATAAGAAAAAAAAACAAAAAATCTCTCCCCCACAAGGAAAAATTTGGATCCCCATGAATGCATGTGTGAGCCTTTTCATTGGTTACATGAAACTTTTATTTCCAAAATTGTTTGTCAACATTTTTTACTTGGCCTATTGATAAGGCCATAAACTATGGGAAAGATTTGGCATGATCAATTCTTATTAGTAAAGATTTGGTTCAATTTATCTATAATAAACTAGGTGGGCAAAACAAAACAAAACTTTCCTCAACATCACAAGAAAGAATTTCATAGCCCTTGTGTGAGATTATTGTTTTTCGTACCTTCCCACATGAGATTTTATATCTCCATCCTTTCTTGCAACATTTTCTCCATTTTCATTGCACTTGTGCCTTAGTTGTTAACTTGTGCAAAAGCCAACAAACTGAGGATTCATGAAATTTCAAAACTCCCTCAACTACTATCTCAAGGTATGTTATTTCCATACATCACCTATCCTAGGGCTTTACCATACACATAAAATTACCAACCTAACTAGGCTCATACCTCCTTTTGCATTACACCATCATATGCTATATATTAAATCTCCATCACTTAAAAAATAAAATTGAACAAATGTTATTATGGATGCAAGTTGATAGACCACACCACTCCGTCACCCCACCACCCCACCATTTGCTTGAAGGGCATCATGGGATGCACTTGCTTATTATCACAATCCAAATCCAAACCTTAAACAACCCAAAAGTCAATAGTAATTGTTCAAGCATTGGGGGATTCACTTGCTTATTATCACAATCCAAACCCTAAACAACCCAAAAGTTGATAGTAATTGTTGAGTGCATTGTGCGATTCACTTGCTTATTATCACAACCCAAACCTTAAACAACCCAAAAGTCGATAGTAATCATTGAGGGCATCATGGGATTCACTTGTTTATTATCACAATCCAAACCCTAAACAACCCAAAAGTTGATAGTAATGGTTGATGGTGGTTAAGATGAGAAAACCTAATTCTTGGAAAACCCTAATTTGATCCAATTTGTTTTGTTTTCACACACAATCTCCAGTTCACAAGGAGACCTATATTTGATCCCTGGATTCCCCCACAAGACCATATCTGGCAACAGGGTACACAAAAAATAACATATTGTAATTTTCTTATAAGAAAACCTTGCTTTGTGGGAACACATGGGAACATGCTTCCTGTGACCATATCACAGGCAACCTTTCTTTTACTGGAAATTTTTTGCAAAATTTAAATTTTATGTTTTTTTAAAAGTGAGAAAAAAAAGAGTATAAACCATCATATCTTATATATTAATTCACTACATCTGTCCGTCCGTCCGTCTTACTTTAAGTTACCCTT
>Ga0209611_10001037_pt1 | contig 45922 bp, 20 predicted proteins | sample S1TSphgellanicum_3_FD_187693 | JGI IMG/M metagenome (GOLD analysis project Ga0209611, IMG submission 187693) | Host-associated microbial communities from peat moss isolated from Minnesota, USA - S1T2_Fc - Sphagnum magellanicum MG (SPAdes) (version 2) | ecosystem: Host-associated > Plants > Peat...
TTTAACTTATTTCAACTTCAGTTATCTTCAGCTATTGTAAGTTTTTTTTGTTATTCTATGTTATTTTTGGCTATTGTAGATTATTTCAATTTAGACTATTTGTAGTTATTATAAATTACTTTTGGTTATTTTAACTTATTTCACCTTAGGCTATTTTCAACTATTGTAAGTTTTTTTTTTCTATTCTATGTTATTTTTGGCTATTGTAAATTATTTCAATTTAAACTACTTGTAGCTATCATAAGTTACTTTTGACTATTGAAAGTTATTTCACCTTAAATTATTTTTGTTTATCATAAATTATTTCACCTTAAATTATTTTTGGCAATCCTAAGCAATTATAATATATGGCTATTGATTGTTCTTTTGTTAGTGTTATTGGTGGTTATTAATGGCTATTAGTACCTATTCTATTTGGGGCTATCAATGTTTTTTAGTGGTAATTATATTAATAGTTATTGGTGGTTATTTTATTAATGGCCATTAGTAGTTATCCTATTGGTGGCTATTATATTAATGGTTATTGGTGGCTATTATATTAATGGCTATTGGTGGCTATTCTATTATTGACTATTAGTGGTTATTCTATTATTGGCTATTAGTGGCTATTCTATTAGTGGCTATTGGTGACTATTCTATTAATGGTTATTCGTGATTAATCTATTAATGGCTATTGGTGGCTATTTTATTAATGACTTATTGGTGGTTATTCTATTAATAGCTATTGGTGACTATTTTATTAATGATTTATTGGTGGCTACTCTATTAATGGCTTATTGGTGGTTATTCTATTAATGGCTATTGGTGGCTATTCTATTAATGACTGTTGGTGGTTATTTTTTAAATGGTTATTATGATTATTATATTATAAGTTATTATTGGTTATTATATGTTATATTACAACTATTGGTGATTATTATATTACAAATTATTGTTTGATATTCTATGTTATAATATCATAGGCTATTGGTAGTTATTATATTGTAGGGTATTTAAAATTATTTTTCATAGGTTATTATTTTCTATTCTAAGTTATTTTTACTTCAGGTCATTATATTTTGTTTTAGATTATTTTAAAGTTATTATGTTTAGGATAAAATAATTTATAATAACATAAAGTAGAATGACCTTGAATAATTTAAAGTATAATTTGAAATAACATATATTAATTTTAAATAAAATAACCTAAAGTATAACTTAAAGTTAGTTGAATAATTTAATCTACAATAATTTAAAGCTTATAATAAACTAGTTAAAATACTTTAAGGTAAAATAACATATAATAATTTAAGGTACAATAATTTATAATAACATAAAATATAAGTTAGAATAACTAAAGTAGCTTAAAATAATATAGGGTATATCATAAATTAACATAGATAAAATATTTTTAAAACATATAAATAAACCTATTTGCTTAAGTAAATTATAATAGTGAATTATGTTAACTAATAATGAAACATGATGTCTACATAGTGATATTATAGTGAAATAACTTTCACTAGGTGAAATCAGTAAAATGCAATGAAGTTATTTCACTTTTAAGGTCCCATAGTGATTTAAGCTAATAAATTACACCCCACTTTGGTAGTAGTGCAACTATCATTACTCTTCAAACTTGTTTAAGCACACTATCAACTCATGCTTGCAAAGGTGATTGTTGCGCTTATTGGCCACCATTGTTGGAAGTCATAGAAACCCAAACCATGGAACTTGATTCTCCATTGCCACCAACAATTACAGCAAGTTCATCACCCAATGCATCCTTTAATGTTTCATTGTTGCCTTATGGTTCCTTGTAAAACACATGTTGAAGAATACATTAAGTTATGAACTTGTTGTTTGAAATCGAAGGTAACAAAGATGGAGGTAACTATAGTTGTTTAGTGCACATGAGCATTTCTTCTTCTAGTTGGAAAAAATGGCATGCCATGATAATGGTAAGTTGTATATTGTTTCTTTCAATTTTTGCTTTTGTGTAAAATCTTTTTTTTTAGGGTATGAAGCTATTGATTGTTTTTGGATTTTTGTACTCAAGAGCAATTTGATCAACACTTTAACATTACCCAATTTGATTCCTTATGTCTATTGTGTTGAGAATGCTTTGTAGGTTGGAACTCAAAGAGCTTTGAAGTTTTGATTTAGGGTTTACAAACAAAACACAAGTTCATTTCTACATTAGTTTGTTTTGAAGGTGTACATATGTTGTGTGATAAACATGTGTAACCTTAAGAATGAAACAAAGTATCCTCCAAATTGTCCAATTGAGCCATTAGAAGGTGAGGTTTAAAGGATGTTGATGGATCTGAAGGTGAAGAAGAAAACAAAGTTCGTTCATAAAAGGGAATATCAGTGAGTTTGGCAATAAACAAATAGGTTTCAGCAAGCTAAAGTGCTTGTTGAAGAGCGGTCATGATTTGTAGAGGAAGAGAAGGTTTTGTTGGAGCATGTTGAAGCTACACATTTAGCATCTATGAATAGTTTTTTGAAATATGGTCCTGGATCCCTTGCAATTGCAACAAGGACCATAGATATGTTCATATTAGATTTCTTGAAAGGATATGATGTTGCAAAGCAACAAGCCATAATTGCAAAAAGTTGTGTCCCATGAGCTTCTAATTGATGTTATGCTTCCCTATTTGCAAGATGTCAAAAGATTGAAACATAGCCATCAATTGCTTGAAAATTTCAAGTTTGGATTGTCAATCATGTGACAAATCAATGATCTTCTATACTAGTAATGGCTAAAGATATAGTGTGCACCTTGCAACTTCTCAATCAGTAGTGAATAACAAGGAAGTAGCAAAAGTTTTGGGAGTGGATAGGAGAAACATCAAAAAAACATCTAAAAGACGACTTTTGCTAGACACATCAGGCTTTATTTTCCAAACAAACTACAAAAGGGCTAAAAGTCCAAATTCTTTGTTTGAACATTTTCGACAACTTGTGATCAATTGGTGGACTATTGAAACCATTATTTCTCTAGACCATAAAGACATTGTCAAGTTGAAGACCTCAATGACGTAGTTTGAAGAACACATAATGCACTACCTTCAGGTATCTCAAGTAATTTCTTTCTTAACATTGGTTGTGTTATGTTGTAGTTACTACTTTCATGAGGTTGGAGTTATTTTTGCAAAACTAGTTGTTTGCATATTTTAAGTAACAAAATGTATTTGAAAGCTTTGATCTTGGCCCCTTTAAGCTTTGACATGGTTGTTGATCAAAGTTAGTTTGGTTGTAATCAATTTAAGTTTAATCTAATTTCATAAGTTCAAGATAAATTATGCAAATGCTTACAAGTCCTTGAAGATCAAATAGTGCTTCACAAGGTTCACACATTGCTTTCTTAAACTTAAACTAATGGATGCAACTGCTTATTCAAAGATGTGTGGCAAAAAGTGTTTTATGAGAAGGTGATGTAACTAGTTTCATAAGCTTAGATTGTTTGATCGAATTGCTTTGTAATTTCTAAGGAGCAAAGTGCTTTGAGAAGGCGACAAAACTACTTGAATAACTTCACATTGCTTGATATAGTTGCTTTCTAATTTTTAAGGAGCAAATAGTGCTTTTAGAAAATGATAAGATTATTTGATAAGTTCAAACTACTTGATATCACTACTTGTTAGTTTTTGAAGAGAAGTAGTGCTTTGATAAGGTGATGAAACTACTTTAATAAGCTCAAAGTGCTTGCTATGGCTCCTACTTGGTGAATTATAAGGAGATAGTGCTTTGGGCAAGTGATACAATTTTTTTTTTAACCTTGAACTATTGAAGGTGGCTACTTGGTAATCTTTAAGGTGTAGGTGGTGCTTTGAGAAGTAATCATGAACTTGGACTCCTTGGTTTGGTAACTTTTAGCTTGTAGAACCTAGTGTTTCAAAAAAAGGTGATGGTGTTACCGACTCAACTCCATAAGCTTAATTAAACTACTTATATGGTTGCTTAGTAACTTCAAAACATAAGTGATTGCAATTATGTTGTCAGCCTTGCTAAGTAGTTCAAAGTATACCTATATTTACATGTTAGAATTTTTTTTCATATGCTTGACAACTGAATTGTTTAAAAAAGACCAAATTTCTTGCAGGTTTCTCCAAAGGACATGGTAAGTTGGTAATGTACTACTAGAAAATGTTGCAAATAAAGGTATTCTAGCAACTTCACCAATCAAAAATGGATGCTTTCAAAAGTGCCAAACAACATTTAACCTTTCATCTTTTCTTTTGTTTGTTCATTAATATTGTTAAAAAATTTGGGCAACTTAGAGTGTGATGGCTATCACCCAAAATTTTACTATATAATCATTAGTTCACTTGAACTTTCTTATTTTTCAATGTTGAATAGTCTAGTAGTTAGCTTAGAGTTATGTGTCTTGGAGTTTGTTGCAAAATCCTACTTTCATGACAAATGATTGTTACCCAAGATTGTTCATGCAAAATTGGTAACTTAGGTCCTAAAGAATGTTTGGATGGGGTCATAATTAGTATTTACCTATTGTTTGTGTTTTTGTGTTTGGCAGATGGAGGTCTTCACATCATTTAAACGAAAACATCAAGATGTTTTTATCATGTTAACAAAGTTCCAAACCTTGAAACCATGGTTTATGAAAAGGTTGAAAGAATGGAATACGTCCACATGTCGATACCATACAGAAATCAATGAACTCAGGTGTGGGCTGAACATTTTGTGAATAGAAAAACATGTCCATGATAGTTGTTGTGTTTATTCATGTGAAGGCATATGCAAACCATAAATGAATAGTGCAATTGGTGAATTTTCTTATTCTACACATACATGGACATACGATACGTTGACCTCATTATGGAGTTCATTATCGTGCTCCAAAAAATAGAATGACGAATTTCATAAAAGGGACTATATTATGTGCGATTACTATGTGTGGCATTAAGTTGTTGCAAGTTTGTCTTCAGGAGTTGTCAACAAATAGGAAGACCCAATGGTGTAGCATTGGGTATGAAGTCGTAGGTACAACTTCTGATGGTCGAGACAAAAAAGTCAGCAAGGTAATGTACAACAACAAAAAAAACCCCTTTAGTTGATATAATATCTCAAACTGTGTCTTTCAAAAAATATTGTGCATAATTTTATAGTCTGTTGGCAAGAGAAAGAATCTAAACACTATTTGAAACACATACCTAATGACATTGTTGTCTTGTGCATAGATTTTTTTGAAAATTATGCAATGAAGGTCCAAAATGAGATCCAGGATATGCATTGGTTTTCATTCAAGATAATAGTCCTTGTTCACATTACTTATTGGCAAAATCCTGATTATGACCAAGTCATGGACAAGAGCAAAATCCTTAAAGAGGTTCACTATTACATATCGAATGAAAAAGGTCATGATACCTTATTTGTCCAACATGCATTTTGATTACATGGGGAGTTTCTTAAGTCCAAGGGCTATTAGATGAAGCAACATGTTGTGTGGAATGATGGGTGTGCTAGTTAGTTTAAAAGTGCTAGGGCATGGTATTTTCTAGGAAAATATCATAACTACATTGTTATTGAACAACTTCTAGGAGGTTGTCAAATGAACTAGAACTACTTTGCCACATGGTATGGCAAGGGGGAAGTTATGGAGCATGCGCTTTACTTAAAAGAGAATTGTGGAAGGAAGAAATAAAACCACAAGGATTGAAGATCCAAAATGCATTTGAAGCAGTCCATTTCTTGGAATCAAAATCAAACAAGTTTCATGCAGTTCATGAAAATATCAAAAGAATAGTTAACAAGACCTTCTAGGAGATCAAGGTGGGTGATGTGGATAGGACAAGGGACTTCCATTGTGCAATTATTCTAGGGAATAGAAAAACTCACCAAGTACGATCAGTCACATGCCGAGATCCAACTAAGTTGGAGTATTGAAACATATATTGTTTCTAGGTTAAGTGTCAAGATTTACATCATCTATCCCATGTGAACAAGGACATGTTTCTTTTCTCTTTGATGTGTTTCATTCTGGAATGCATTCAAGTTTCCAAGTATGTTAATTATGCTAAAGTTGTTGAATGTAGGCAAGCCACATCAAGCCATGGCAATTGATATGGTTGAAGCCCACAAATGTAACTAAGGTGCAAGAGGCATTCCATGACTCTATTGATGAAATAGAGTTTGGTAGCGGGGGAGAAAAAATGGCTAAAGATGTTCAACTAGGAAGTAATGCAACTGTCAAATGTTAAACTTCAACATCTAAGGACTACTAGATTTTATTATGTGACAAGGGTCTACACATGATTTAAGATTGGTTAACAGATGGTTGGGGCCAAGAATGGCTCCCAAGTGATTGGGTTATCCGAGGTGTTTGGTACGAGAAATTAAGACCAAGAAGTAGGTCGTATTTTCTTCTAGAGGATTTCTCGCATGCTTTTGTGTACTCCCATTTGATAATTACTTCAAAGTTTAAGATGCTTCCTACTGCTCATAATGTTAGAGGTTCTAATACAGCATATGAATTGTCATAAAAGGTGATGGGTACTATCCAACAAGGGCTTGAAGCACATATGTTGGCTAACACATATGAAAAATAACTTATTCCCATACATTTTGTGCTAAATAAAGGTATTCTAATTTGGCTATTGAAGTAGTCCATTAGAAGTAGTCCCATGTGGCTAGTTTTATAATGTGGTAGCTCAATAGAGGCTAACCAATGTTATTAACTACAATGTAAATTATGTAGGTGTTATAATATGTGATTGCATTAATTTATTCAATGTTCCAACATTTTGTGTGTGTGTTATTTATGTGTTGATTGATTTGTATTTACAGCCCTTTGAAGGTTCTATATTAAACCCAAGACAAATTTTATAAAACTTAAACTTTATAATTTTGTAATGTTTCAAAATCTATTTGGTAGTACAATTTTTTTCAAAGAGGGGGAGATATTGAATTCTTATATCTAGAGGTTGCTCAAGTGAGTCAAGGATTACATTTGGCCTAGGGCAAGTTTTCTATTTCTAGCAATGAAGGTCCAATCTTGAGTTCTAAAGCTAACAATGGACTGCCTTTTGATGTTGCATCTAATGACTTATATCAAGAGCAAAATGTAAGTTCAAAGCCCTTTTGAATGTACTAGAGCTTTAGAGGTGAAAGTTGGAATCAATAATGCTCACCTTGACAATAATAATCTTGTGATCACCTAGCACTTTTGTTTGTTGCATGGAAATGTATGTGGGAATGTTTGTATGGTGACAAGTTGGGTTTTCCTTATGTGTTCCATCTTATAGATTAACCTTGTTACCTATATAGATCTAAGCTTATACATTGCAAAAAATTATGGTCTTTGATGTGAATAGAAGCCAGGAAGATCTTGAAATGCATCTAGAAAAGTTGTGAGGTGGCCACTATTTGTCATATAGGTGCTTGGGATGAGTTGAAGTAGTTGGAAAGATGAGGATGATGTTATGGCAAACCTAAATTTTTTCTTTTCTAGGAATATATATCACTTGGAGCTATATCCCTAGTTAAAATTTACACCATTGTTCATACTATTGTTTTGCAACTTATAAATTAGATCACTATTAAAAATACAAAGCCCCTTATTTTCCAAAGTTTAATTAAAAAGAAGTAGGAGCTAGATGAATATTACAAAGCTCTAATAACTTGCTTAACAACCAAGATCTAGTAAATGTATTTTAGGAAAGTTGTTAGGACCATTTAGAAATTTCCAAATGAAGCAAATGCAAAAGTTCTATGATAACATATAAGTACCAAGCTTCATTGAAATATGGATTGTCTAAACAAATTGTACACATGATTAATAAACTAAACATGACTAAAAAATTAAACATGTGGATTGTTTGAACAAACTAATCATGTGACATAATGTTCTCAAGTTTATAAGCTTAAAATATGGTCAGAAGCTTCAGATTATACTATAGACCCTATATAATCAACCCAAATGAAAAATTATAGCTCTAAAAATCATCTCTAAAAACTCTAAAATTAATGTCAATTATGTTCCAGTGCAAAATTTTCAAGTTCCAAAGGTTATGGATTGATTGCATTCAAGACTTTCAAAAAGAAATCCAACTATATCATTAGCCTAAATCCTTGAAAAGCCATTGAATGTTGTAATACAACCTAAAGGGATTCCATATATAACTTAACAAAAATTCTTGTACAAGGTATACATAAGTTCAAGTACTTTGACAAAACATGTTTATAGTTCTCAACCATGAAATTAGGCCATGAGTAATTACAATAGAAAGCATGTTAGTCCTTTGACCTTGTGGTTGCCCCTTTCGTGTTTAAGACCTCTTTCTTGTTTGAGACCTCCTTTGAATGGGTCTTTCTTCTAGTTGTGGTAGAGTGAACCTTTGGTGGTTTTGCAGGCTTAACAACTTGAGCATTATTACCCCCTATCCCCAAATCTTTTGCTCCAATTAACAATTGATTCAATAGTTCAAATGTAATTATGATAGTTTTTTTTTTGAGTTGTTATTTACCACATTGGGGAGCAAGGTTTTCAAGAGAGATGATATCACATCTTTTTTACTTTGATACTCCTTTGATGTGAGGAACTTAGTTGAACTTGTTACAACGCTATGTCCATTGCCTAAATCCTTTTTTTGCTTATTTAGTCTTTTCAACATATAGTGTTGTTGCTTTAGAACTCTTATTACATATTGGTGATGTTGGCTTAGAAGGCATGTCACCAACACCTACACAACAACATCGATCAAATATATTAGCTTTGAATTAAAACTTAATAAAAACATGTGAATGACTAACTTGATGTTCAAATCACGTGGACATGTTTGATGTATTACCAAATTATGGATTTCAATATAAAGATCAAAGAACTAAGATAAAGGAATATACTTGTTGCCTCCTCATGTATGATAACTTGTGTGAATTCCTGGAACTCACATCCTTCTTATTTGTCAGCTGGTGAGCTGAAAAGCATCATCCTTTTTGTTGTTAGCTTTTCAATACATTTTTTAGCTTTCCTTTTCAAGATAACAATAAAATTTGGACTATTTACCTCTTTTGCATCATGTTTTTTTATAAGTGCTTGGTAAAGTGATGACTTGAACTTTGTTGTGGATTTGGTATGGGAGGGACATGGTGATTTCTTTGGATTTAAACATGATGTTAAAGCAAATGACTTAATGTGTTGTTAATCCGAGGTTTCCAAGATATGTTAGGGGCAATAGAGTTAGTGGAACCATATTTAGTTTGCCTCACCTCTATTGGTTCACTTGTAACCACAAAAATAGTAAAACAAGTGCATTGTATGCACTAAAAGAAAAACATGTATTTTCGACTATTCTTTGCGACTAAACTTTAGTTGCAAAAGACATTTTGCAACTAAAATCCTTTTAGTCGCCTAAGACAAGTCGCATGTGATAAACTAGTCGCAAATGATAAAGAGTATTGTATGAAAGAAAAAGTCAACAAATACATTTCATCCTTTGACTCCATTGTATACGTATTGTCACATGCGACTAAGATGTAACTATTTTGGTCACAATTGTAGGCAAATCATGTGCTGCCATGTGTTTCAATATATGATCATTTATATTATTATTATTATTATTTTGAAATAATCTAAGATGTTCAATTCAAATACTTAGATGATCTTATATTATGACACGTGGCACAATGTAAATATGCCACGCGACATTAAAAAATTAATTAAAAAATTAATATTAGGTTAGTAGGTACCAAAGTAGGTACATAAATAGGTGCCTACAATCCTTACCTACCTACCTACCTACTTAGGTAATAAAGTAAGTAGGTAGGTTTTACCTTCCTAGGCTAAATACTTACTCATATAAGTAGGTACTTAGGAAGGTAGGTACATAGGCCGACTTAAATGGGTAGGTCAAACTAGGTACCTACTTAGCTAGATGGATAAGTAGGTTGGGGAGGTAAGTACTTTAGAATTGTGCATTATTTGTTTTTTTGTTTTCGGTTGAGCCTTTTGATTAGCTCATCCCATGTGCACAATTTTTTTAATGTGAAATTGGATAGGCACACCCCTTTGTTTATATAGTGTTCAAAATAGGAATGGAGAACAAACAATATGGGATAAGTTTTGAAGTTGCAACTTCTTTACAAACTAAGTTATAATTCTAAAACTTTCTTCATGCCTTACTTTCTTAGGTTTTTAGATTTCTAAACAATTCAAGTACTAGATAATTAAATAATCATTTAATTCATAATGGTGAAATTTACATATATTTAAATTATAAATTATACACTACAAATATTCATTATTCATTATCAATTACTTAAATAAATAATACCTTTTTAATATTTTAACAAACTAACTATCTAGTTATTCACAAATTATTAATACATAACTCATAAATAATAAAATATTTAAAAATATTTTATTACTTTTTAGAATTTGATCGACCTATATATAATAGAATTAATGTAAAAATAATTTAATGATTATAATTTAAAATTAAATATTTTAAATACTTATTTTAAAATTATAAATAATGAATTAACAATTATTATTAGAAAGTAAATTCTGACACAAATTATTTAAAAATTATTATTCAACTTATTACATTACTTATTGTATAATAACATTTATTGTTGTAAAAATTATTATAGGTCAAGTAATTTTTTTCTCTTGGTAATTATTAACTATACATACAATAATTTGTTAAACATAACATTAATTTTCATAATTAATGTAAAATTACTATAAAATATTTCATAGATAATTAATCACAAATTTTTTTAACATAATATTATTTTATAATAATTCGTGAAATTAAAATCAGTAAAATAATTATGCACATGCTAATTAATTCTTGTATGAATAATTACAATGATTTTAAAGTAATGTCACATTAATTTAATTAATTAATTTCTTCTAATATAATAATATAAATTATATAATATGCAAATCTATGTTATAACAATAATTATTTAATGTCACTTAGATTTAATAAACATAATCATTTATAATTAGTTATAAAAATGATTTATTATGGATAACACTAGTAGAAAAACCCCTTGAAACTCAATCAATAATTTTTCGAATTGAAATATAAATTTAAGATTCCGAAATAATAATTCAGAATTCAAATATCAATTTTTAGATCAAATAAGTTTTTTGAAGTTAAATAACAAATTTCAGAATTGAAATGTTAATTTTCAGGGTCAAATAATAATATTCAAAATTAAAATTTCCATTTTAAGACTCAATTAATAATTTTCTGAATTGAAATATTAAAATTCAAAATTCAAAATAATAATTTGGAATTCAAATTTCAACTTTCAAGTGAAATAATTTCTCAAAATTTAAATTTTAAACTTCAAAATTCAAATATCAAATTTCAAGTTCAAATAAAAATATTTAAAATCAAATTGCCAATTTTTAGACTCAATTTTTAAAAAATTAAAATAATAATTTTTAGATTTGAAAATAATAATTTAGAATTCTAATATCAGTTTTTAGATCAAATAATTTTTTTGAATTTAAATAAAAAATTTCAGAATTGAAATGTTAATTTTCATATTCACATAAAAATATTCAAAATTGAAATGTCCATTTTTATGATCAATTATAATTTTTTGAATTGAAATACTAATTTTTGGATTCGAAAATATTAATTTAAAATTCAAAATCAATTTTTAGATTAAATAAGTCTTTTTGAATTGAAATTGAAAATATCATATTCAAATCCAAATTCTCAAATCCAAATAATGTTTTAAACAATTGAAATAACAATTTTCAAATTCAAATATCAAGTTTCAAATTCTAATAATTTTTTTAAAAAGTTAAAATAACAATTTTCATAATTGAATTATCAAATTTCAGATTTGAATAAAAAAATTCAAAGTTCAAATATTAATTTTTATATTCATTATATGAACAATATACATATGTATGCATATTATATATATATAATTTTAGTACATACAGTAAAATACACCCTTATGTCATTGTAGAATACCTTTAGGATGCAACTAATTTGGTGACTATTGCAACTAATGGGACATATCAAGCTATTAATGAATGAAAATGAATGTAAAATTGATGCAATCAATAAGATGAAATTTCTAATAGTTGCATCATAGTTGTGAAAATGACCAAAATAGTTGAAAGTTGGTCTTGTAGTTGCAAATATTCCCAAATCTAGTCGCAAACGACTATAAGTCGCATGTAGTCGTAAATGGAATGGTTACATTTTGGCTGATTTCTACTAGTGATGGTTGTAATCAGTTAATAGTTGCCACAAAAAGACTATGTTTTGATTCACACAAACATTATATACACATATGAATAATTAGAAGTTGATGTAGTCATTTGCTATAAAAAAACTTGAGTTTAATCTAAAACATATTTTAAAATGTATACAATGTTAATAGGGATGCATAAAGCATCTAGCTAACAATATGGAATGAAACCAGAACATTACATTTGCATTATATTGGGCATGGATAGATATTTTGCATGGGTGGAATCTTTGGAATTCAAAAAGGACATGGGAAATTACTTATAAAATTTTACAAAAATTGGTTGCATAGAATTTGGAATACTTTTTGATTTCAAATCAAGTCTAGATTTTGTAGCTTCTCTAGCTTTCCTCATTGTGTCCTCTCGGATTTGCTCAAGATTCATTCAATTTTCCAATTCTATCAACTCATTTAATCCTTGGAATCCCCATCTTGTCCACCAATTAGGATGAAGTGTAGCATTGCATACACAACATTTGTTTGAGTCTTTTAACATTGCACCTAGAAAAATGGGTGAAATGTATGTTTGCATGAAATAATAACAACATCCATGCAATGAAACCCTTGATTACAAAATCCACAAGGTTTAACAATGATGAAAGCCTTCCCACTTTCCTCCACATCTTCATAATGCATTATGGGCTTAGGCTTAAAAGACATGCCAACCTTTCTTTTCATTCTCTCACATTGGAGTTGGATGCTTTCAATTTCAATTTGCCATTCACCCATGTGAGAAAGTATCCTTTCCAATTCCTATTCAAGAATTTGGCAGTCAGTCTCTATTTCGTCATATAAAGTTTTCCCTTAAATTGCCATTTCTTGTTTGTCTTCTACTAGAGCTTTCAATTTTTCCAATTGCTTCTCCAACTTCATTGGATTTTCTTTCATCAATTCACTAGCCTTAATATCAAATTTGGCATCCACTGATGTCGTTAGTACTTCAATCCCATCCATGTTGCCTTCAACATGAGGTTTTTATTTGAAAAAAATCAACAATCAATTTTCAAGAATCAAATTGATGGGAGGATAAATTTGAATACATTATGTGAGTTCAATTGTGTGTGTTACTTCCTAGGAATGATGATTATAGACAAGTTACAAGAAAAAAATACCTTAAAATTGATTAGATGTGGAATTTGTTCAAGAGAAATACCTGGACCTAAGGTGTATTGTGCTTTTCTTTGAATTTGATAAATGATGCTTCAACTTCTTTTATACTATTTTGCACCTTCAAAAATTCAACCATTCAATCATCCATACTATATCATAGACCCACCAACCTTTCTTACAACTTCTATTTCTTTTCTTCTAATTGTTTCAAACATGATTTGTTGATTTTTTGCAAGTCATGCTTGAAATCCATCAATTTTTCCACACCTTTAATTTCCTATGAAGTTGTAGGTCTTTTGATAAGATCAAATTCCCCAAGTTCTGAGGTGTTTAGTTCCAATGTTGGAGCATTGAGTTGAAGAGACGTACTTAAACTTGATGGATGTTTATAGCCATCACTACAATTTGACTTTCCACTAGGGGGTTTTGGCAAGGAACTTGAGCTTACACATCACATTTTTTCTCGAGTAGTCTAATTGACATCATTGCCCTTGTTTTCTGCTATCCACCCTTTCACCATCCATAAGAATAATTCATTATTCGTAATATGGCCAATGCCCTAAATCTTCCAGTAAAGGTTTTCTAATTGTTTTTTTTGCTCCTTTGTAAACAAGGGATTTGTGATTTTAAGCTTATGAACATTACCAAATATTTGGGCAACATCAGAAATTATTAAATACTTATTGGTGATCTCCCCTTTGGGATCCAATCCCCTAGCTAGCAACTTCCTCACTTCTTCAAAGAACTTAGCATCCTGAAATTTATAATCAACCCATGGCCATTTGGGATATTCATTTTCAATATCCTTAGCTTTCCTTGGCTTCCTTTCCTTCTTTTCCTTGATCCCCATATCTTGCACATTTGCAAATTTTATTCACATGAAATATGACTAGTTAGTGCCATATGATTCCTTATAAACTAGACATCAAAGTAGCCAAAAAGGTATTATTTGATTGATGAAGGGCATTGTCCTTTTACTTGCACATGCCTTTAATAATTTGTCCTTCCAACTTTTTAAAAAAAGGACCTTGCTTTTAAAAAGGAATCAACGTCATTACTAACCAATGATTCTAAAGGAACAGGGGTTAAGAAGGTAGTTACTACTTTGTAGAAGCACTTGAGGGTGGATGCAATAATGAAGAAAATAGTCACTCCTTAAGCAACACACATTGTTGCATTTAAAAACCCCTTGTTAGATAATTGATTGTTAAAGAAAGTAGTCACTCCTTAAGCAACACACAATGCCACACTTAAGTAACCCTTCCTCTAATGGATTACTAAGGAAAACAATCCTTCCTTAAATGGCGCACCTTAACAACCCCTACTTTCTTGGAGTTGTGAGAAATTTAGAGCCTCATTTGACCACTAAACACAAATGCACACAATAATTAGTCAATCTTTTGGTAGATGTTCAATCAAACCATAACTTGTCATATTAAGCAACATCCACAAGATGTCATGAACCAAACAATATTTCATGTTTATCTAACAAGCACAATGCACTAATTCAATAAACCATTTGATCTTTAAAATACTTTTTAAAATAAATGAAATTGCATTTTCATAGGAGATTGAATCAAAGGTACTTGTATTGTGTGATAGGCTTCTAAAATCAATCATAGATTACTATTTCAAAAAAACTTGACAATGGTCCACATGCATTACACCATGCATCAACAAAAAGGAAAACACCAAGTATATATAATTAAATTTGATTGTAATAAGATTACTTGGCTCTATGACATCATTGTCTGCTTGGATTGATTTTGATCAGTTCTTGAACATGTTCTTATAGATTATGTGTGAAACTTCAAGAGTTGGTTGTTTAGGGTTTAATCAATACCGAGATTATCCATTTTAGCAAACATTCTTGATGTGTAGGATTTGAAATAAATCCAAAATGCAAGTTTTCTTGCCTTCAACCTTTCCATTGTGGAGTTTCTGTATTTTTGAATTACATGTTTTAGTAGGTCATGGCTTATGGTTTTAGTGGTTTGAAAGCTAGGGAACCCTTAATAGGTTCCAACCCTAATGTTTCCTCAAAGAATGCAAGTAGGAGGGAAAGAAAGAAATTGGAGAAGGTGAGCTAGACAATGGGGCAAGGAGCTTGCACTAGTAGAAATCAACCAAAATGTAACCACTCCATTTACAACTACATGTGACTTGTAATTGTTTGCGATTAGATTTGGGAATATTTACAACTACAAGACCAAATTTCAACTATTTTGGTCATTCTCACAACTATTATGCAACTATTAGAAATTTCATCCTATTGGTTGGATCAATTTACATTTATTTTCATCCATTAAGAGGTTGATATGTCCCATTAGTTGCAATAGTCACCAAATTAGTTGCATCCTAAAGGTATTCTATAATGACATAAGGGTGTATTTTAATGTATGTACTAAAGTTTACAATATATAATATGTATACATATGTATATTGTTCATATAATGAATCTCAAAATTAATATTTGAACTTTGAATTTTTTATTCAAATCTAAAAATTGTTATTTCAATTGTTTAAAACATTATTTGAATTTCAAATTTTTGATTTGAATATGATATTGTCAATTTGAATACAAAAAGGCTTATTTGATCTAAATATTGATATTTGAATTCTAAATTAATATTTTTGAAACCAAAACTTAGTATTTCAATTCAGAAAATTACTAATTGATTATACAAATGGACATTTTAATTTTGAATATTTTTATATGGATATGCAAATTTATATTTCACCTCTGGAAATTTTGCATTAAATTTTAAATAATCATTTGATTTGAACCTGAAATTTCAATTCCAAATTATTATTTTGGATTCTCAAAATTAATACTTCAAGTTGAAAATTATTAATTGAATCTAAAAATGAACATTTCAATTTTGAATAATGTTATTTGAATCTGAAAATTAACATTTCAATTCTGAAATGTGTTATTTAACTTCAAAAAAATTATTTGATCTAAAAATTGATATTTGAATTATGAATTACTATTTTGGAATCTTAAATTTATATTTTAATTCAAAAATTATTGATTGAGTTTTAAGGGTTTTTTCTACTAATGTTATCCATAATAAATCACTTTTATAAATAATTATAAATGATTATGTTTATTAAATCTAAGTTACACTAAATAATTATTTTTATAACATAAATTTTTATATTATATAATTTATATCATTATATTACAAGGACTGAATTAATGTAATTAATGTTACATTACTTTAAAATCATTGTAATTACTTCAGATAAGAATTAATTAGTATGTGCATAATTATTTTCTAATTGAACACAATTATTCACACATTGTAATTTATAACTTCAAACCTGAATTAAAAATTTGGAAAAATTATAATGTAGTTAAAATAATTATTTTACTGATTTTAATTTCACGAATTATTATATAATATTATTATTTAAAAAAATTCTTTGACTAATCATCTATGATAAATATTTTATAGTAATTTTACAGTACTTATGAAAGTTAATATGTTTAACAAATTATTGTATTTATAGTTAATAATTACCAAGAGAAAACAATTACTTGACCTATAATAGTTTTACAACAATAAATGTAGTTATACAATGAGTAATGTAATTAGTTGAATAATAAGTTTTTAAAAATTCGTGTAAAAATTTACTTTCTAATAACAATTGTTAATTCATTACTTATATTTTTAACATAAATATTTAAAATAGTTAATTTTGAAATTATAGTCATTAAATTAGTTTTACATTAATTATATTATATATAATTCGATCATATTCTAAAAATTAATAAAATATTTTTAAATATTTTAGTTATTTAATTATTTATGAATTATGTATTAATAATTTGTGAATAACTAGATAGTTAGTTTGTTAAATATTAAAAAGTTATTGCTTATTAAGTAATTGATAATGAATATTAAATATTTGTAGTGTATAATTAATAATTTCAACATATGTAAATTTAATCATTATTGATTAAATGATTATCTAATTATTGAGTACTTGAATTGTTTAGAAATCTAAAACTAAAAAAATAAGGCATGAAGAAAGTTTTGGAATTACAACTTAATTTGTGAGGAATTTGTAACTTCAAAACTTATGCCATATTGTTTGTTCTTCATTCCTATTTTGAACACTACATAAAGAAGGGGGTGTGGTCATCCAATTTCACATTAAGAAATTTGTGCACATGGGATGAGTTAATCAAAAGGTTCAACCCAAAAAAAAAAACAAATTATGCACATTTCTAAAATACTTACCTTCCCGACCTACTTACTTACCTAGGTAGGTAGTTACTTAGTTTGACCTACCCACCTAAGTCGACCTATGTACCTACCTACCTAAGTACCTACCTATATGAATAGGTATTTAACCTAGGAAGGTAAAACCTCCCTACTTTTTTTTAAAACTTAAGTAGGTAGGTTGGTATGTAGCCTAGGTTTGTAGGCACCTATTTATGTACCTACCTAAGTACCTACCAACCTAATATAAATATATTTTTAATGACACATGGCATACTTACATTGGGCCATGTGTCAAAATATAAGATCATCCAAGTATTTGAATTGAACATCCTAGATTATTTCAAAATAATAATAATAATAATAATAATTTAAATAATCAAATATTAAGATACATGACAACACATCATTTGCCCTCAATTGTGACCAAAATACTTGCATCTTGGTTGCATGTGACAATATGTATCATAGTTATGACATTCTTGGTGCGAGAATGTTATGGAAGCCCAAAGAAGTAAGAATTTTAAAGAATTTTTAAAAAAATTATAGATCAACCAGTGTAATTTGGTAAACATTCGCGGGTAAAGAATGTTATGACAAGGTGCTAAATGAAGAATTTTAAAGAATTTTAATGTGCAAAATGAAGAATGTCATAACTATGATATGTATACAATGGAGTCAAAGGATGAAATGTATTTGTTGATTTTTTCTTTCATATAATATCTTTTGTCATTTGTGACTAATTTATCACATGTGACTTGTCTTAGGTGATTAAAGGGATTTTAATTGCAAAATGTTTCTTGCGACTAAAATTTAGTTGCAAAGACTAGTAAAAAATACATGTTTTTCTTTTAATGTTGGACTATGGATGATTTCCATAAGAATTTGAAACTATTTAATGTGGGCATGGATCCACAAAAGGGTATAGATTCTAACATTGAATCTCATGTAAACTTGGAGAAGTTTTTTGGGAAAAGAACACAAAATGGTTGGAAGTCGAACCAAATGATCATTTGATTGTTGCAAATTGTGGTACATTGTTAAAGTTCTATGAAAATGTTTATGTTCAGCCCCCTGACAATGGGCAATACACTGTAATATTTTTGAAAGGTTGGTAGGCACATTGTAAGGGCCACAAAGTAAATTGGAGCTAATATGCTTATGATTGTACCCAACTATAGATGAGAAAAACAACCTAACCTACTTTTGTTTATGGTGATGTTGTCAACAATAGTAGCTTGCAACCTTCAAAGTCCAAGCACACCTTGTTGTTAGAGTCAACCTACTTTGAACACAATGTTGGTGATGATGAAAGCTCAACATTCATGGCCAACAATGTAAGGTCTTTTGCCATTGTTTTTCTCCTTGGTCAAGTTGTTATCGTGAAGAGGTTGATGATGGTGCCAGAGTAGAAGAAGGGGAATTCAACCCTAGAATATGTAAATTGAAAGAAGAGATGGCAAACCTAAAGCGTAAGGTTCAAGCATTGAAGGCTAATTTGTTAAACATGTCAAATTCATTACAAAAGGACCAATTAAAGCTAGATATGTTACAGTAAAAGCTACATTCCTTACAACAAGAGGTCTAAGGGAAGGAGAATGAAGAATGTTCAACAAAAGATTCAGGTTTGTGTTAGACATCATTGATGGTGCAAAGGTTTTCACTTGTTAAATCAATTGCTGCATTGTGAAAACTTGAGCAGAAAATACTATGTCAATAATTTGCAACAAACCTTTTTACCACTAGTGTGGAGGAAGAAGAGAAGGACCTAGCAAAAGCTATTGAGGAATTTGAAAAGTCAAATGTAGAACTTCAACATTTGGATCATAAAGTGGCTAGCACTAAAGTGTGGGTTGGAGGCTTGGTGCAATAGATCCAACTCATGGCACATGGGGATGGCATTACAACTTCTCCCCTTCCCATTGATAATCCTACCACCCTACCTGTAGGACAACCTTCTTCATTTTCTGTGATAGTATGTCCAATTTGTACATTATCTTTTGCATGTAACAACATTGTCGTTACATCATGTGGATGCACTTACCACCTTTTTTGCATAAGCATATACATGGATACCAAGATGAATGTGTGTGCTAGTCCCAAATGCAAGAAATTGTTATAAATGGATTAGTTGAGTAGCATGGGTTTGAATCAAATGAATGTGATGTTGAAGACGCCCAAGTTGGAAAGGTTCATTCCAAAATCTACAAGGACTATTGCCAACCATGATGTGCAACCAAAAGATTCCACAAGTTGTATGTTGCTCTACATTTTCCTTTTCCCAATTTTAGTTCTATCATTTGAATGTAACTAGTTAGTACTTATAGGACCTAATATCTATCATTCTAGAATTGAGAATCCATGTGCAAGTAACTATGCAATTTAAGGTTGAATTGCATATCCCTTATAGATTAGACAGTTCATCTTTGGAGACTTGATGATTAGGTAACTAAAGGATGGGTTTATGTACTTTGTACATGGTCCAAGTATAATTGATTTTCCAAGCTACATGTAAGTTGAACTTTGCTAGTAGTGCCAATGATCTTCTGTACCACCACTATTTCCAAATACATCCAATACTTTTCAAAACAATGTTCTAAGTAAGGTAGCTTGTACAGTAAGTTTGGAAGTAGGGTAAGTATTGTTCCATGTGGTGTTTATTGTTTCCCTAGTAAACAAGGCATGTATGCAAGTAGAATAATTAGCATGACTTCAAGATTCTAATGTCTTCCAAGTAGACAAGCAAATTTGCAATTATGGTAAGTATTATGTCTTGTGGTATTTTGCATATTCCAAGTAGAAGAGCATGCAAACAAGTAGGGAAAGTATTGTGGCTTCAAGTTTCTACTGTTTTCCAAGTAAATAAGTAGATATACAAGAAGGGTTGTGTCTTGTGGTCTTTAGTGTACTTCAAGTAGAAGAACATGTATAAAAGTAGGATAAATATTATGGCTTTAGGTTTCTAATGTCCTCCAAGTAAATAAGTAGGTTTGCAAGTAGAGAATGTTTAATCTCTTGTGCTTATAATGTTTTCCAAGTAAAACACCAATATTGCAAGTAGGAAAAGTATTATGTCTTATGACCTTTTAATGTTTCACAAGTAGGACAATTATCGTATACATGTGTATTGGTTAGATAGTAAGTGTGAAAGAACAAGGTATGTCAATTGGACAATTGGTTTGTAGGACAATTGGTTTGTAGGACAATTGGTTTGTAGGACAATTGGTAATAAAGTCTATAAATATCATTTCAACCAAATCATAACATTCATTTATATGAAGGATCCATTTGTGAACAAGTTATGCATAGTTACTTATTATGTGATTTCATGTTGATTGCAATTAGGAATATTACAATTCATTAGTCATCCTTAAGGTCATCAAATGGCATTACGCTCTTGGCTACAATAGAAGAGGAAGGACATAAACCTGAATTTATATAGTGCCCATTGGATTTGTAGTTGTCACCAACCAATAGCTTCCAATGTATTAACTACAAAGGAAGAAGCTCAAGTGTTGGGGAACAAGGAGCTTAATAGCCTTGTGGATTTTGATGTGGGTGATTATTTTATCACATATGATATAGAAGTTGCCCATGAACATGTAAGCTCAACCCCCAGCTTATGTGTTCATCTGACAACATAACATTATCCATAAGTGCTTGAATGTGAATTTAATTAAAGTGGTATCCACCCAAGCATCATCTTGCACAAGTAATGAAGGATAATCATGACCATGAACACAACTTGAGCTATTTCACTTATAGAGATTAAAACATGTAGAAGTTTCATCAATTTTCTAGTAGCAACGCATTCATGGTTCTAGTCCTCTTGATTTGTTGCAATATTTGTTTTTTTCCTCTGTGGGTTTGCACCTAATCCAAGCAACATCAATTGTTGTTAAAAGTTCAAGAGTAGAAAACAAAGAAAAAGATTCAACAAAAACATATACCCAAACAATGTTAAACTTGAGAGTACACCATCCAAGGGTTTGGTCTCTACAAATGGAGCAATCTCTTGCACAACAATGGAGGTTCTTGAACTAATTTTTCACTAATCCTTTGTGGGTAATCTTTTGTAAAGGCTCAAATATTCAAAGCATTCTCCCAAGAGTAAAATAAGGACTACAAAAGCACACACCATAGAAACAAAAAGGACTAACACATGAAGCAATTTGTCATTGAAGCACAAACAAGCATCACTTGCAACTAGTTCAAGACCAAAATCCCTTAGGATCTAACAAAAAGAACCTAAACAAAGCTATTCAATTTCTCAGTCAAGATGTCTCTTTAAATTAGGAAACATGGGTTGCAATCTCTTTAGAACATCACATCCTAGTAGACCTCCCAAGCTTGAAGGTGCTTTGGGGCTAGGGGTAATGACCATCCATGGAGCCAACTTGTGAGTTGGTTGGTCCAAGCACATATCTAGCTTCATTTGGAGATCTTGGAGGATATAAAGATGAAGGGTAAGTTAATGAAGCACAAACCACTTGAAGTTTAAAGTTAGACTTGATTTGAGCAAACACAAACATCAAAGCTCTATGCATGTGGGAAGCAACAATAGACTAATACATAAGAATCTTTTGATAAATCTTTGACATGGGAAGGTAATCAAAATCTAGCCTTGAAGTAAAAAAGTCTAAAAGCAAGAGATAGAAGATGATGGAGGAAGAACACCAACTATTGTGTTTTATTATTTGATAGAATTTGTAAATACAAACAAAATTAAATGAGCATGAAGCCTCTAATGGGTTCCTGAGACCATACCTGTACAAAGGACCACTTCATAACATTCTACAATTGTACTATAAACCAACACAAATTTAACCCAAAAACAACATTGGTTTAGGACAAACTTTACATAGACTTTGTTATTTGGAAATGCCTTAGAAAGGCATAACATAAATACACTAAACTTCCAAGCATTCATGCAACACCAAGCTCAATTTTGTTAATACCTAAGCCAAGCCTTGGCTAAGGTTTGCTAAACAATTTTTCAGGTTAAGCACTTTGAACTTCTTATAGATAGGTTCATGTTGTGGACTTACACTATCCTTGGCAACAATAACTTCTATGTAACGCTGAGTTGGATCCACCTCAAAATGGAATTTGTCGCAACCCCACTTTGGGGCTAAGTGTGAAAATGCAACTCACACTCCCAAAAGTGGGAAAATGGAGTCCTCCAGGACTCCCAAAAATTTAGAAGACGATTGAGGGGTCAAATCTCCTCGCATTAGTGCGTTTTTTATATCAATGGAAAGGTCTTGAAGTGTAGATGCCCAAAATGGCCTCGCATGTGCCATTTGGACATCTACAGCCCAAGTTATGGGCAAAAGAAGGGCCGAGAGTCAAACTGCCAGTTTGACTCCTGACCACTAAAAGTCGGGAATCGACCTCTTCCCGACGTCGCCTGAAGGAGTGCAACATGGTGTTGGAAAGCTCTCGACGAGAGCTACAACTTTGGTTGAGACCTCATCCCGATCTGAGTTCGAGGCGAGGAGATATGAGCGTCCAAAGTCCCAGGACTCCAACCCGTGATAGTTTCGGGACTCCAACTTGGGAGTCCCGGGAAAAAGAGCCATTCGGATGTAGCCTCTGCAGTGAGACGCAGAGAATACTATATGGGGGAAGGTGGTGGCTTCCCCCGAATCTGGGCCGTGGTGAGTCTTGTGTGTCAAAGTGCCCGTGGCTTGTCCTAACACCCAAGGGTGTTCCCGAATGCTAACTAACCCTCTTGTGGTTGGTTTTGGATGCAAATTCGAGCTTGACAATCTAGTCCCTCTTCCTAATCTATCCCGGGACTTCTAGCACACCCCTCTACCCCCTTTTAGTGCTGAAAGTCGGGAGCGACCCTTAAGTCCTAACTTTCCGCAACTTTACATAATTGGACCCTCAAGTGGGTCCAACAAGGGGCTTGGGAATGCGTCAGAATTCTTGCAATCCCCTCCAGCCATTCCCAAGCTTTCCAAGATTAACCTTTCATATTCCTTTACAATGTTTAATGGATAGATGTTCCAACCTACCCTTCCTCCCTAACAATTCCAACCACTCCATGCTCTTCATTTGCATGCAACATGTCACCTTTAGTGTGGTAATCCTCTGGTATCTAGATGCCTACAAAGAGAGGAGACCTTGTCCTTTTGTAGACACAAAATAGAAGGTTGCTATGATCAACAAAGACATCGTGTAACAATTTTCCCACAAATAATACCGAAAGATAACCTAGATTAACATTTGACAAATCTTGTAGAATAATGTTTCCATGTGGATTTCAACACAAAGTAACTTTTTGTCAACCATAAGATCCCATCACAAAAGTATGTTGATTCTCAAACATGTATCCCTAATACACGACATCAATCCAAAGCTTAATTTAATCGTGATTACATTGGGGAATGTTGTAGATCCAAACCCACTACAAGTGCCAAAAAAAATACACATCATAGTCAACTATAATAGGGGTGAAGTGTGGAAATCTAAAGCAATCTAAATCCTTCAAAAACAATCCAATAACTACATTGGGCTCAACAAGAAAGGACAAAATCGCCACCTCCAAAAAGGAGGCAAGAGTTGAAAGAGTGAAAGCACCTCAAATGCAATTAAAATTAGCTTCTTCACATAAATGCCTAGTGTTCGCAATTTAGAATCTCCATGGCATAGTTGCATGGATAGAATAGAAAGATGGAGAATGTATGATGATAAAAGTCTAAAAGGAAGTAGGTATCATGGTGTTCATTTCATACCTATGATTCTTGGGATGAAATTGAGATGCAAAACTTCAAGATTTGTGCCTAAATTGGCCAATTTTGCAAATCTTAGATCTCTTATGAAACCACAAAAGTTAAGCAACAACTTGGTGAGAGAATTGCACTCAATTGCCAAGATAAAGAAGCCTTCATTGCCAATTTGCTTATTGTCCGACGAAAGCTAGCCGGAGTAAGCAATTTCTATGTTGGATAGATACGCAAATCATTTACAAAGAAACAAAAAAACCTAATGTATACGGTGCAATTTGCATCCAACTTTCAAGTGACTATGGTGGATCCAATCCATTTCATAGAAATGCTTACACACTATGGAAAATGAATTCCTATCCTTAATGGTTAATTTCTACACGTGCAAACACAACCAATAAGACTTCATCCAAAAGAAAAAAACATCCTACTATCTTTTTTTCCTACTATCTCTTCTTCCTCAACATCACATATATCTACGACCATCAAGGCATGCTCTTTTACCTTAGACTAATGTAGAATGGAAAGTCTTCCTCCTCCTCCTACCTACAACTGCTGAACATTTTCCAAGGCAGTAGCAATGGAAAAACTCTCCTCATTTTCAAGTTGCTGTAGAATGGAATTTCTTACCTTTTGTTGTTGTTATTGTTCTTTGTCTTGTTCTTCCTCCTAGATTTCAAAAAGGAGTTCAACACCATTGTTTGCTTGTGTTAGCAAAAAGTTGAAAAAATTCAGTCATCGTTCATTGAATAGTCCACATAACAACTCTAAAGGCATAAGATCAAACAATATGAATTTGGATACCATCAATCATGCAAAACAAATGCAAGTGGAACAAAGCAAGTGGAACAAAGAAATCCAACCTAAGAAGTTGTCAAGATACTTGCATAAGCCAAATTAAGTGCTTGAAATTTCCATTTTTGTTGATCCATCACTAAATTGTTACAAGAAACATACTCTTTAAATGGGCCAAAATTGGCATTTTCTACATGTTTAAGAATTGAGTTATTTATACTGGCACCATTTATGCTAGGACCTTAAACTGGTATGCTCATTTGTCAGGATCTCTATGAGGGTCTTGATCTAGCTGTTCTCCCCACTAATGTTGCCAAATTTGCCTTTTAAGCAATAGGGGTTTCACCAAGATAATGAAGTTGAGGAAAAAAGAAGTAATTAATTTTCAATAAAAGGAAAACATTAATTTGGAACATGAGATTTTGCAAATGACCTAAAGTGAGTTGCAAGATTAAAAAAACCTCACAAATGACGATGATGACTCATTGAAGTAAATAGTAACAAATTGTTGTAACCTACTGATCAAAACCAATAGCATTTCATTACTGAGCCTTTTGGAGAGCACTAGATTGCGTGTTTATTGACAGGTCCAAAGCAGTGTTGGTAGGTCCAGGTTATTTGCAGGTTCTGGGTTAGGTTTTGAGATATTTGGAGTGGAGGCTCAGAAAATTGAGAACATGGGATGTGAATCTGAACCTTGCAACTGTCTCTTTTGAAAACTGGGATCGGAATCTGAACTGAGGGTATTGTCCTTATAATTAAACAGGTTCAGGTTCTTTGAAGATATAAGGACATAGTTTTTCAAAAAGTTCATCCCCTCTCTCACGACCCTTCACTCCATACTTGTGCAGAGTTGAAGGCTCTTAGGTCTACTTGCCTGCCACTTTTAAGGAGGCATTAGATTTCGTCCCTCTTTTGAGGAGTAGGCCTAAGAAGCCTTCCCCTCCTAAACCTGATGATCTATATTTGTTTAAGTTCATGACAACCTTTGCCTCATGCTTTGAGATGGGTAAACCCCACAGCTGAGAGATGTTCCCAGAATGCGGGGCCAGACTTAGCTACCACCCTCATCCTAGGCCCCTTCTTTGGGAATCTCCCCACCATGGGGCTTTATCATACACATCAAAACTCCTGACAATATTTAGAAGAACACTTATGGCCATCCTGAACGCAATCTCATTTGTCTCTATCCAGCAGAAGAGCATCTCCAGCGGTCCACTGGAAAATGGCCTGTACTGTGTGTTTTCACATCCAAATTTTCTGTTAAAATGTTTTCCCTCCCAACCCCTAAACTGTAAATATTAAATATTACACATTGAGGAACCGTGTAAAGATCACACGTGGGCCAATCACTGCGACCAGCCAATCAGTAACAGTAAGTTGCAAACACTCAACTAGCAGCAGTGCTTTTTGTTTTCCTGTGTCTCCTGAAACCACCGTATCTGGCAACAATTTGGTGTACCTGCACCCACTTTCACACCACTGTGGTGTATTGCTTCATCCAAAAGTGTTGTGCAGGCCAGTTTCCAGTGGACCAGTGGAGATGCTCTAAGAACTTAGGGGGCATTTCAGAAATAAAAACACCCCAATCCAGCAAGTTGTTTTCCCAAATGCCTCACATTTTTTTTTCCTTGATACCCAGTAAGTACCCACCAAATACCCAGGTATCATTGGAAACAAAAATTTAATAAAAAATCACCAATTTTTACACTGTCTAATGCCCTTAGCCAGGGGCATTACCAGAATCAGGCTCACCTCAGCTCTGCCTCACATGGGCCCTTATTTCGATAATGCCTGAACCCTTGGGTGTTACCCTACACATAAAGAGGCCTACACTGATTTTTGTAGTGTAGTTGGAGAGTTACTCCATAAAAGGCAAAAAGCAATTTTCCTGCGGGCTTTACCAGATTTGGGTCCTCACAAGGCTCCACCTCGCACAGGCCCTTATTCTAGTAAAGCCCACAGCCTCAGGCTTTATCTTGCACCTAATATCAATAGGATGCTATCACAAAGCTGAGACTGTCCTGACTTCAATTGGCCATGCATACATGCCTGGGATCCAAACCATGTTCAGTGAACCTTTCCATACATGAGCACCAGTTTTACAACACAAGATCCATATTCCAGATTTTGCATATCCAGATATTAGATAAGGGTTTCATGACAAATTGTCAATCCAGCAGCAAGCAAAGGATGTGAAGTGATGGAACCAGCAGTTCCTAAGTTGCACATTATGCCATTCAAGGTTTTCCTACAACTTCAAGCAGATTTCAAGCTGAAATTTTGAATAAACCCTAATGTGAGGTGGAAAATGTCTTCAAGATATTGCAACTGACTTCCTTCTGCAGTGGCTACCCCAACAGTCAGGTACACATAAAATTAAATTATGCACTATGGAAACTTGTAAAGCAGACTCTAGTCATCTTCAAAAATCAACTGCATGTTAGAGGTTAGCACAATGAGTTAAGGGCATCTTTCAAAAATCCATTACATCAGTCATCCACTTTCTGTTTGTTGAATATAAGGAGAATTTTCAGGATTTTTCTATGGTCAAGTTTGTCAAAAGATGCAACTCGTGCAAACTCATGTCTCCTAATTTTACAACAGTCAAGAAACAAAGCAGTCAGCATGATATGAAATTTCCTAGTAGCGTTGTCAAGCTCATTCTGCAGGCCAGATTAAGGACTTGCCAACATCTGCCTGTACTTGTATGTTACTGAGAAAGCGGTGACTAGTCTCAACAGCCTCACAGCCTCCTACCTTGTGTGCCAATCTCTGCCTTCGTCAATGCACTAACCTTGTATGTGGCTCTAGGTGCACCAATAAATTCTCATGTACCTCAGCAGCCATCCTCCAACACCTTGAAAAACAGATGGGCCTGGCCTGGCCCTGTGATCATCCACACAATTATAAGGCAGTTGCCATCAGTGGGAAAAATGTCACAAAGGTTTTTATCAGGTGAGAACATTGTGGTGATTTGGAAATTAGTTTCAAATTCAATACCAAGTCTGGAGCTTCTTTATCATAAGTAGAACCCTTCTACTACACACATTAGAGAGGTATAATAGAAGAGAGTTCACCACAAATCTTCAATTGGTCATCAATCTTCAATTAAGACCACAAAATTTTAATAGTCATAAACCTATATATGCAATTATGCATTCCCTCCCTCAGTTTTGTGATATATTTGCAACCATTGATCCACGTAAAGCACTGGCAGAATTGTTTCAGCATATTTGGAGGGCATGTTATCAAATGGAATCTGTCCTCCACAAACGACAGTGCATTTCCAATGATATCTGGAGCTGGTGTTTTGTTGTTTGAAATGCCTGGCCTCTTTTTTTCAATGTCTTTCCCTGTGACACCTAGCAGAGTATTCTGCTGGTGCTTTGCAGAGGGTATTGACCCACTCCTTGGGTTTTACCCTACACTCAATGACTCTGGCCAATTGCTACTTCCGTATCATGTTTCTCTGTGAACAAAAGGTATTAGAAGAAGATACAACAAAACATAGCAGTGTAGATACATCCCTCATGTTCTACCAACAACAATAGGAAATTGCTACCTGTAGCCAGGCCTCTCATCATCAAAAAAATCCTAAACTGCAGTGTAATCTGAAGCACACACTATGCAATGAATCAAGAGAGATAGATCTAACAGAATGAATATGACGAAATGAGGGTCAAGATTCAGGATGAACTGGAAACATATCAGACTAAATTATCTCCCTTGAACACATCTATGAGATTCATAGAGAAAACTCCAAACTAACACTTTTGAAGGTAGCATGAAAAGAACGAGGGTGCAGCCATAATCAAAAAAAGCGTCACTCACAAAGTCTAAGCCATTGATCAGCTTCATCATGAATGGCACCAATAAACTGGCAGATCAGTTCCCCACTAGGCTAACTCTCAACAGTGGGTGTAGACATGCAGATAATAATCTGCTCAAAATTTTGGGCCAAAACTCATTTCACAAAACATCTCCTGCATCCAAGTTTCTATAGCATTTCCCCAAAGGAAAAGGGTAAATTACTCAGTCAAGGTTCAAGTCTATATGAACTGGTATGAAACTCTGGGAGGACAAGGCTTCAAACACACTCACCAATCAGGACACCCTACAAGGTACTGCGGTACAGCGGCAGCTTCAACACATGTCTGTCAAATAATTGATTAACTAATCTTGAAGATTCCCTATCAATACAGAATATTCCTCAATATTCAAAAAGATTCTTTACTTTCCTTCACAGAATGTTGTTCTTTGAGAAAAGTATTTATATTGAGAAAATTTTCAAAACATTTCTACAAACAATACAAATTTGTGTTGAAGCTGCTGACATACTATGGTACATTGTCTTTCATCAAAGTGATGATCAGTTTTTAAATAGTATATTACAGTAGATATGGCTGATTGTCTTGGTTTGGAGACTGGTACTAAAATGTGCCGTGAAGATTCAAGGACTGAATAGAGGACTGTTTCTATACTAATGTCCAACTGTTTCCATACTCATGCCCTTCACAATCTTCACAGTCTGGAGAAAGTCCTCCAGAATCCAGATCAAGTACTGCTACTCATGCAATCTCTGGTTTCCTGTTTTGTTGTTGTTTTTGTTGTCATGGTGTTATTTTACATCAGATGATGCCAGATTATTCATTGCTCATGGTCCTTATTCATATGCCCATCTGCGGGTCATATATATACATTGAATCATATATTAATGTCTCCATGAATGTGGGGTGTGCCATATGTGGGTTCACATTTTTAATTTCTCAGCATATCATACATATCAGATGTAAATTCCATATGTATACAACCTATAAGGTGTAGCATCAACCCATTTAGGACTTTCATTTTGTATATGTATGGTTTTTGTCTAAAAACTCCAAAGTTGCTGTCTACCAACAACTTGGGCTCCATGTTGCTCCACATTATTAGTGACAATCACACTCACATAAGCTCAAAATATTAATCTAGTTTCCTGAATCATACAACATCAAAACAAAGTTCCATGATCATATAAATTTTTCATGAAATCATTTTCAATTCCATTAGTTTTATAGCATGAAATTCAATTTTCACCTACTGAATTTTTTCAAAAAAAATAATATCAATTACACCAAGAAACTCATAAAACCATATCAATCTCAAAGAGTTCAAGTTTTGAAAAGGATTAACCATTTATTTAATTTGAAGTGACCTAAATTGAATTCAAATATGTGTTATGGTTGCTTGTGAAGACAAATACATTCAATTTCCACATGTGATAATTTAAAGATGATATATGAAAAAGAAAATATGAAAGGGTTCCAATGTGAAACTGTCATCCAAAAAAACATGATTTGTAGTGGAACCTAAAGCTACACCCCCTTTAGCAACTCCAATGTACCATAGAATTTTCAACTCTTCATATCCTCCCGATGTCCTATTCCTTTTTACATCATTTTAAAAGATGAATGTTACAAGATTTGGTTACATGGCAAAGGGAAAAAGTCAATATTTTGTTTCAACAAATGGGCAAAGTTCATTGCCAAAAAAAAAGAGAAAAAGATCAAGACCTGAAAAAGACCAAGTTTAGTGTGTAGGTGTGCCAAATGAGATAGTGTGTGGAAACTTGGTGAGCCAAAAACTAATTTTAATCAAGGTTGAAGACCTATGTTTGAGCCTTGTTAGATAAAGAAATTGGCTTGTTAAGCTTGCATCTTCTAGATAGTTCTTTACTCAACTAAGTACCTACATAATTTCCTTCATCATCATTGTACTTTATTGTTTTATTCCATAGTAAGATTGTAGAAGCATTATTAAAAAAATTGGTTTCAAATGAATGTGAAGTCATGAATTGTTATCCACTATTTTTTTTCCCTTTTGTAGACAAGTTTTTAATCATCCAAACACCCAATTGAAATAGCTCATAGCAAAAGGAGCAAACACAAGGGTTAAAAATCTTATCACATTTGCTATCCAAAATTTACAAATGAAAATTTGAGAAAAAAAATTAGGGCATTTTTGGTCTATGAAAAACAATAGCACAACAAATGGAGTCCATTCCAACTTATAGGTCATAGGGAGGCAAATGCCACATCTTTTATCAAAACTTATTTGAAGGGTTTGTTTGGTGACACTGATTTGAATTTCCCTACCTTCTTTTCATATGTTCTTCAAATCACCTATTTTTTCATTTCAAAAAAATTTCTATGTATCACCATGGATGTCAAATGTCATATACTAACACACAACCTCAAACACTAGTAGAAAATGCTCATTTTGCAATTGGTCCCTACAACTAATTTTTGGTTGCAAGCAACATTTGCAACTAAAATTTTAATAGTCGTGTTAAACAAGTTGCATTGACACTAATTGCAAACAACAATGAATTTTGGATGAGAAAAAAAGTTAACAAAATATGCCTTCATCTTTTGGCTTGTTATATATGTATTGTCATTTGCAACTAGGATGCGACTCTTTTGGTGAACAATGGGAACAAATTATGTGTTGCCACGTGTCCTAACTATTAATAATTTAAAATATTTTATTATTATTTTGAAATAATCTAAGACATTTTATGTTTTTATGTTTGGATGGTTTTAATTGTGATACGTGATGCAATAGAAATTTGCCATGTGACATATTAATTGAATTTGTCCAAATTCAATTTAAATCAATATTTAGGTATGTAGGTTGAATTAGGTACCTACCCACCTATATACCTACCTACCCATCTAAGCTAAACACCTATCTAGATAATACCTATTTAACTACTTAGGCCAAATACTTATTTAGGTAGGTAGGTAGGTAGGTAAATTAGGGAGGTAGTTAAATGTAAATATATGAATATTTATATTTAATTTTGAGTTAAGTTGTTTTCATTGGCTCATCCCATATGTCCATGTTTTTAAAATATGAATATGTAAAGACAAAACACTTTGTTTATATACTTTTCAAATCGAGGATGAAAGCCAAAACATATGAAATAAACTTTTTAATTGCAAGTCATTTGCAACTAATTTTTAGTTGCAAATGACTTGCAATTAAAACATTTATCCCATAAATTTTGCTTCTCATTTAAAGAATTCTCATTCTCATTCTCATTTTGAAAAGTATATAATTAAATAGGTAAGTGACAACTAACTAGCTAATTAATTAGCTAACTACTAAAATTAATAATTATATAATGAATAAAATATAGACAAATAAATTAACAAGCTTTTTAATTAATTAATTAACAACTAAATTAAAAACTAACTAATTATTTATAGTATTAATCATCAATATATTATGATTACTGAATTAATTATATTATTATTTATTATTTTATTTAATTTAAATTACTTTATTAGCTAGATAAATAGTAATAATATTTAATTTTAATTATATATGAATTATAATGATCTATCAACCAATTTCATTAACTAGAAATTGGCTAATATTAAAATAATTAGCTAATTATTAATAAATAAATATTTATTATTTCATAACCAAATAAATTAATATAATAACTAAAATGTTCAATAATTAATAATCAATAATTAATTATTATAAAAATTGAGTACTAGTTTTTTAAATCTAATAATATAATTAAGACCTAACCTAGGTTAACTATTTTATTATAATTATTCCCATTATTATTTTCATTTTTATAGTTCATAATAAATATAAATGTAAATATTTAATAGTAACAATAACATAAATTCAATTATTATTGTAGCTAATTGGTAGCCAAGGTTTACTATTTTATTTTTATTATTCATATTATTACTTCAATCATTATAGCTATTTATGAATTATGACAATGAATATTTTATATTTTTAACAAGTATATTTTTCCTTCAAAAGTAATTTCTGAATTTTTATACTAATTTATTATATTTCCATTCTAACTGCTACAATAATTATTATAAAATAATAAAACTGAAAATAAAAATTATATATCAATAATTGATTATAATAATTTAATAACTGAATATTAATTATTAATTATTATAAATTTGAAATATAAAAACTAAAACTATATATTAATATTTCTTGGTAATTATTATAATATAGTATTATTTCATAATTCATTATTTATAATAATAATGATAATAATAATAATGTAATTTGTAGCTAGCCTAGGTTAGCTATTTTTTGTTTTATATTATTATGTCACTTGTTAGATCTGTTATGATTTATTCTAATTAATTTTTTTAATAAATAAAAATAAAATATTTAATAAATAAATTATTCATTTGAAAAGAATTTAATATAATATAATAATATATTGGACTTTTAGTAATTATTTTAGTAATTATATAATTATTTTTCCTATCATTCTAATATTGTCATCATCATCATCATCATTATGTAATAAAATATTATTATTTAAAAAAAATTAATGAAAGATAATATTGAAATTTAGTCTTTTATTACATGTAATTAATATAAACATATATATAATATTAATAATAATAGTAATAATTGTCATTTGTAATAATTTTAAGAAGTATAATAAAATGGTTTGGATAAACTTGTAACATGGGCACAATATATTTAGTAAATATTTTACATAAAATTTAAATATATTCAAAATATACACTAATTAGTGTAACCATAATATTGAGGCCATTCATGCCAATAATATTACTTGAATACACATGTAATATGGTTGTTCATATACATTCAAAATATACATTTATAAATCTTAATACACCCAACTATATTCGTTAAAATTCATAAAATACACCTTTGTATATTCAAAAGGTTGTAACTAAATTAGTCACATTTGCAACTAATGGGACACCAATTGTTTTTCTTGGATGAAAACCAAATTAAATGTTATGCACATGGAAGGATGAACACCAAAATAGTCGCAAACTAGTTATAGTGTAATCGCAAATATGATCAACACAAGAAATAGTTGTAAAAATGTCCAAGTTTAATTGCAAATAACTAATAGTCGCATATAGTTACAAATAGAGTGGTTACATTTTGGCCAATTTCTAGTAATGAAAGTATTGCATTATTTGAACATATTCAATATAAAAACCCATTCTAATTTCTAACCTTTAACACCCAACTCCTAATTTTGCATCTTTACATCTAATTTAATTCCAAAATAATTATATATCACATTATTTGCGTATTGTGACATTGTCAAATGTTTATGTAGGTCATAGTAAACATATGTTTATCCATGTTAACGATAGATTAATAGGCCCTTGTGCCTCTAGCCCAAGTATATTAAACTTCCTACAAGGTCACCCATGTTTAAATGGAGGAAAAACTTTTTATAATTTGAGCTTTTAAAACTTTGGTAATGATTGGATTGCCAAAATTGCAAGTTTCAGACATTTTATCAATTGACAATTCTAGATTTTAGAGTGGTGACCTCTTGAAACGTCAGTGAAACTTTGGCAAAACTACCAATCAAATATTTTGGTTAGCATTAGGTCTACCAAATACATTTCAATTGCCTTTCAAGATGGATGATAATTACTTCAACAAGGATATATAAACCCTAAATTTGGACAAGTAGAGATCTTCAAGTTCTAGAACTCTCTTAGGCAATTTTGGAAAAGCAATAGTTGAGATAGGAGGTAGCAACTCTCTTGGTAGTTTGTTCCCTTTAAAGAATTTTTTTTTTTGAAAAGATTATATATTTTTATAGTTCATTAGATTATGTTTTCAAGAAGCTTTGTTGACCTATGTGAATCTTAATCTTCTTGATTAAGATACTTTGCAATACAATTAAAAGATAAGATGTCACAATTTTATATTTGTGGAGGCTATGAATATTTCACATAGGTTATGAATCAAAAAAAATTATTCATTAGAAGACATTTGTAGGTTTTCAACATTACAAAACTCCTATTTGGAAGGCTAAGGTTCTTGATTATTTTCAATTGCTTCTTTTCTTTATAGCATGCTCACTTGCATTTTACGATTTCAAACTAGTATTTGGTAGAAGATTACAAAATTTTATCTTGTAGAATTCCATATATCCCACTTAGTTATTTCTCTAAGTTGTTTTACCAACCCATCTCTTACCATTCAAAGAGAAGTGAGTTAATTTAAATTTTTTTCGTGGAAAACCATTTTTGAATAGTTTTAATTAATTTTTTAAAAATCACTTTAAATTCAATAATGACGAAATGTTCATGTTGAAAAATTAAACCAAAAACACACACAGCTTTTAACCCTAAAATATAATTAAAATATCCATTATTTCATAGGCTACCAAATCGTACCCATTTACCATAAGTGTTTTGAGTAAATATGGGGTAATAAAAGGCACCAATGTTTCCTAAATCATTTGTGATAATTTTTTTAACATTATTTCATTATGTTTTCTAAGCACAAAAAAACATTGGTTACAAGTTCAAAACATGATAAAAGATATTTTATATTTATTGAATTACTTTCAAACTTATCATACTGTTATATTAATATATTAAGAAAATAAGCATAGAAATACAACATAAAATTTCAACATTATTTTAGTTTATAAATCTTTTAGATATGTTCAAAAAGGATTGGTTACACTCAAAATGGCTTCTACTAACCCATTTGTTACCTTTTGTAAAATACACAAATGGCGGCCCCCCAAGGCCAAAGGCCAAACCCCACCCAATCAACCTTCCAAGAAAGAAAACATGAGAAGCCCCATTTTGTTTTAGGTACACCTCACAATGCAAATGCTAGATGTGGCATACCTATTACTATCGTTCTTTTTATTCAATTTGAACCTTCAACTAAGGGGTCGAAGGCAAGTTGGAAAATGTTATTATCAACTTCAAGGATGGATAGAAATATTTTAGTAGGGAATTAAAAAAATTCACTTACTAACCTACTAATTGAACCTATTACCAATTAATACTTAAAATTTATAATATTATATATATATATATATATATATATATATATATATATATATTCTAAGGACTAACACATACACTATGTTAATTATAAATTGATTAAAAAAACATAAACCTATTATAAAATTAATTAAATTATAAAACTTACCCAAAAATCAATATATGGCACCTTATATTTTTACTCACATAGTTTTAAAACTCAAAGAGGAATGTCCTTGAAGGACCCTTTAATAAAATGAAACTTCATTAGAACATAATGTTATTATATTGTGATACATTATATTTAACAAATTACATATCATTAGCATGTAATAACTAATGTATCCAATTTCAATATAACATGATATATATATATATTTTAATTTTTAATTTAAATATTAAAAATAACATACATTGAAATATTATTAAAATAAATGGTTTAAATGTTGCAAATTAGAATATTTACATTTTAAATAAACAAAATATTTTTTTTCTAAGTTCATGGTCTAAAAGGGTTTGGATTTACAAATCATGTCATGAAATCATTTTTTTCATGAATAAATGTGTTTTCATGAATTGTTCCTAAACAATGATATTCAAACATGTGTTTGAAATGATCTTTCAAATGATTTGAAATTTGGTTTTTTTTTACTTATACATGTGAAGACCTTCAAAACTTAAACTTCAATAATGAAATTTTCATTTGTTTCATTTTAGCAAAGTATAAAAAGAAAATACACATTAAGGTTGGGATTTGTAAAACAATTTACTATAGACATGAAGTCAATTTTTGACACATTTTATCATTATTGCATGTATTAAATTGTTGACAAAGACATTGGGTTGCTTCATTGGATACATTGACCATATATGGATCATATGGTTTAATAAAAATAAAAGTACTATCATCATAATAATAATCAAATGACATAAAAATATCACCTAATTTGATTGCCACTCATAAATTTCTTATTCAACCATGTGTTAGTGAATTCATTTGTTTGTAGTATGTCCAACCCATCATTGTTCACTAAAGGGCATGTTGAATTTACAAATTTTTTATCTAACAAATTTGTGACAAATTCACCCAAATATTAATGAAATTCCAAGACTTGTATTAGGCCACATCTCGTGTTAGTGAATCCTTTGTTACAAGTTATGATTGCATGGGTGGTGCTTCACTATTATTATTTTCCACATTGTAGGGGAAAGGTTTTTGGGAAAATTTGGTATGGTGTATCTAGGTGAGGTTCAATATTATTTTGGGATACAAGTAAGTTATGTTTGACAAGGCTACTTTTATATATTTCAGCCAAAGCAACTATAGTAGAGGTACATTGAGGCCACTTCGGTATGGTTGAAAGTAAACCAAGGTACGTCTACCGTTTTGTTACCAATTGCAAATTTTCGAAAGATATGAATCCTCCAAATGAGGCATATTTGGAAGCAATGCAAACTATCCCATTTTATAATGTTATTCGAAGTCTCAAGTATGCAACAATATGTATAAAACTTGATATTGTTCAAGTAGTGGAGATTGTGAAATTTATTGTTAATCATGGGCAACCTTGTTAGATTGTAATGAAATGAATTTTTTGTTATTTAAAAATCATAGTTGATTTTAACCTGTATTTCAAAAGATGTATTGAGAAGACTATTATGGGCTAGGTGTGTTCCATTGGGACCATCTACCATAAATAGGCCAAGGTGTGTCTCAAAAGGGGCATCTACTCATGAAGGTTACTTACATTTATTTACAAACAATGTCAATTTTAAAAAGGAAATAAATTTAGTAAATGTTTATGAAATAACAAAGAGAATTAAGAATATGAAGAAATTGTCAATATTTATATAAGCTCTACTTGAAATTATATGTTACAACACATGCTCAATAATTTATTTATTTTTCCTTCCAAAAGTTTTTTTCTTTTTCTTTTTTTCTTTGAAATACCTTTCCAACCAAAAGTACAATAAATCTTTAAAAAATTTTAAATGAGTGCAATACACTCATACTAAATAAACCTAAATATTTTTCAATTGCCAAAACTTATCACATTTATTGATAAATAAGGGGTATATATAAGTATTCACTTCATTTATAAATAGGTAGCAAAATAATACCCTTTCATCCTAAGCAATATCCAACAAATACAAAGAATAATTTCCCTAAGCCAAACTTTGGGGCCAATTACATTCAAATGAAAATGTTTATGAAAACCAAGGTTCTAATGGGAATATTATGGGATAGTTGCAAGTTAGAGTGTTTCATTTTTTACACATAAAAAATTCCATATAAAAATATTTCCTCTACAAGATGTTAAACATCATCCCTTCATCAACAATATGATGGTGTTGGGGAAGAAATTGCTAATGTAGGCCCATTGTAGTGCAATTATATCAACCAAGAAAAATGAACCTTGTTAATTGGAGCTTCTCAACATGGCAATGACACCCAAATTATTATTGTTGTAAAAAAGCCTAGTATTTTGGGTGCAAGAAATCTTGGTTCATGCAAGAGTTTGCAACATTTATGTCAATTTCAAATTCACTCCCTTTTTATTTTCCTTAATCAAACAACCCAAAAAATATCTATGAAGAATTATGAAGCTTTTTAATGAACTCCATTATTGATTTCCAATTAGATTTTTGTTTAGGAACCTTGGATCATCCAACAATAGGGTTTGTTGCAAGCATGGGATCAACCAAAATTGTCATGTATGAAGCTTCTAAAATCCCTAGTGGACAACATTGCCAATTTGAGGTTTTATTTCTATGTAGCTCAACCTCCACCTTATCAAGCTCCCTCTTCCTCCCTTCACCCTATTTTTGCTTAGGCATGTCTTAAGCTTGAAAGAAAACACATCATGGCTCTACACATGGGTCTAATGCTTCAAACCAAAATGCATGTCATTTGTAGTTATTTGTTAAATTCAAAAAGAAGTGACTAAACAACATGACAAAAAAAAGTGACTTGAAATCCAATGTGTGAAAGGACAAAAATAAGAAAACAAAAATAAACATGGGTTATGAACTTTGTCGTGTGCTTGCTTGTTGGCACTTTGGCCATAAAACTTACATGACCAATTTTGTGATTTCCAAAAGGATAAAAAGACTACAAAACTATTTTGCACAAATTGGCTTCCACTTTTAAAAGTTTATCAACTTGTGAGATTTCAATATTCTTGCGATCTATGAACAAGAATGTGTCACCTTTCATGGATATGCACTATTGTCTTTAAGCTTTTCAAAGGCTTTCAAAGAGGAAGCATGTTGTGGTCTATTTGATGTGTGTGAGGAATGCCAACCTTGAAAGTGACCTTGCCCAAATTCAAGCCAATAAGCTCTTGATCACTTGGGTTTTATAGGGCTTCCATACCAATGTAAAATGAAAATGTTATAAGTTTATATTTTAACACTAAAATAGTACATTCATAGTTTATAACCAATGTTTATTAAGGCTTTGTTTTAATTTTTTTGAATTCATTTTTATTTTTGTCATGTATCACATTACACCAAAAAGTGATATTTACAACTATGGAAACAACTACATTTGTACTCATTTGAAACACATCTGACTCCATGATTATATAATTAATTCAAACTTGATATTTTTACCACTACTAGCTTTTGTGGTAATAGTCACAAACAACATTCATGATTGTGTCCTTCATGATTGTAATTGTTATTACCATAATAAAAGTGGCAATCACAGCAAGGACCTAGAAAGCTTTAAATTTCATCCAATAGTTTCATGACACATGGCAAAACATGAATTAGGCATGTGACATATGTTTAATGGGACCTGACTCCACCACATGGCTAGACCTCATTAGTGAAAAAATAATTATCCATGGTTTTTTATTAAATCCAATGGTCTAGGATAACTTATTAGAGGACACCATATCCATGGGTCATGATTGTAGTTGTATTTTTGGATGTGGAAATGGCATTTACGACTATGGACAAACTATGCCACATGCTAAAAGTGACATGTTTCATTTAACTACATAGTCATGTAGTTGCTTAGGCGTTTACAATTACATTTCTACTCATGGATAAAGTCACAAAAGCAATGTTTTGGCATAATGTTCACCTAGGCTACTAAGCTATTACTAAACTATTACTAGGCCACTCCATGTTACTAGGCTACTTTAGGCTATACTTTTTAAGCAACTTACAATAGGCTAAAAACCTAGCCAAGGATATCTAACATAGGCTACATAGCTTAGCATAACCTACTTAGTTAACTTAAATTAGGTAGCCTAGTTAAGCATAAACATGTAGGTTGCAAGTATGAGGATTTGAAGGTCCTTACTTCCACATTGAAGGACCAAATCCTTTACCAATATTGTGTAGTTTTTTTCTCAGATGGTCATTTTGTCACCATATTATTATGAACATTTCTTTCTACGTACTTAGAGGTAGCCTCACCTAGCTACTTTAAGTTATTACATGAAAGCATGGTTAGATGGTTGGCTTTTGGCATTGTGAGAACTTCCATTTTTAACACCACTTAAAATTCTTACATTTTGATAATTACTAACTTATGCATCCAATGTACATTTCCCTATATTTTCATTAAAAAATATGGGTAGATGTAAATACAATACTTAAAATGACTCATTCTAAAAACATCTAATGGTTAGTTTTACATGTTTTTAAGTGGTAAAAAAAAATAACATTGAAAATATTTGGTGTACTTATACAATATTTTTTTCATATATTATGGGAACATGTGAAGGTTTTTTTGAAATGAATATAATGAATGTAAAATACCCAATAAAAACACTATAATAATATTTTTAATAATAAAATAACTTTAAAAAAGATTTGAAAATGACTTATTTCTGGGAAAATTTTAATGTCAACATTAACATAATAGTATAAAAATTTTAAAATTTAAAACATTAAGAAAATATTTTAGAAGTATTTTAAAGTAAGCACAAGACAAAAAAATGGTCATGGGTCAATTATTATATTTGCACTTGGGCAACCCTAAGTGTGTACATTGTTAAACATGTAATTGGTAAAAATTCCGTGTATAAACATGGAATTTTGAATGAAAATTGGATTTAAAAAACATGATAATGCAATATTAAAATCTTAAAATCATAATAAAATTATCATGAAAATTTCAATTCCTCTTACTTTAAACACTTCATTTGATGTTGTCTTATTTTTTAAAAATCTTTGACCTTATGTTACCCAAATTTGGTAATAGGTGACTTAATAGGTTGATAGTATAAGCAAGTTACTAAACTTAACAAATGCCATAACCTGTTATTTAAACTAACATGTAGTATTAACCTAACTAGTTTCTAAACCTGGTAGGTAATGATTGGGTTAAAAAAATAGGTTGATAGGTTAGTCAATAGGTAATCTGTAGAACATGTACTTGACAAAACCAATAGTTGGACAAGTAGTTAAGCAAGGTGTATTTTAAAAAAAAATTTGGATTATAAGTCTAAATACTAACTAATGACTATTTATAATGGTCAATTATGATTGTTGTAATTTGAATTAGCTAGTATAAGACTAGGAGGACAGACTTTTTGAAGGACTTTTGGATCTCATTCATGATTATGTGTTTCCACTTTTGAATTATGGAACATGGATCATTTTTCTTTCAGGCTATTTCCTTCAAGTTTAAGCAATTTGTGTACATGTTAGTTTGGGATTTGTAATAACCTAAGTTTTATTTTGTGTGTTATATGTACTTGTTGCTACTTTAGGAACCTACTACTGAAAAAATCTAGAGTTGAATTAACCTTAATGGGAATAGAAAAACCTCGTTAACATTTGGTGAGCATGCAGTGGATCAAAATTCAAAAGCAATCACATTTAGAATTTCTAGTTAAATTTAGTAGTTTAATAGATTAGGTTTGAAAAGTGATCATGCTTCAAATTTTGATTTGTCACATGTTTGTTTGTATTATGTAAACTTTAGGATTCAAGTTTATGATCTTGATTTAGTCTGAAAACCTTAGGAATAGGGTGAGGTTAGTGTAAAGTTTTTGAAGATAGAAAGGTGCCCAATTTGTAAAAGAAGTTTGATACAAACTTCTAATTACTAGGAGGGGTCGTTCTAAAAAAAAATCTATTGTTCAAAAATAATGCAAGGGCTTTTTGTTGATTTCAGAAAATGTCAAAAGTAGTTATTAAAAGTCTTAGGAAATAGTTACAACATGTCAAACATCAATCTATTCAGGAATATACATAAGAAAAAAATGAACGACAAGTGCAACCTATGGGAGATGAACTTGTGAATGCATTAAACACGGATGCAACATAGAGGGGAAAAGTCAATGAACAACATCAAAATGTAGCAGAACCGGTTGTGTAGAAAAACCCAATAATGCTCTTAACCATTCATTAAGAAACACCATGAACAATAACCCAACCAAGGGTGGTGAATCTTCATAATGATGACAATCATGAACTTGTTCAACCATTTGATGAGGTTGCATCTATTCAACAACCATGGTAATTTGCAACCCCAAGTTATAATCTACCTAGAATCGATGCATCTACACCAATTACAACATCTACTAGTTTTCAAAACCAATCATCACATACCAACATTAATTTGGTATCCATTAATTCAAAGATGGAATGACTTCACCTACTCAATAGGTTGGAGCAATTTTGTCATGTTAACCAAAGACCATCTAATGGTTCAATTTCTATACCACATGTAAACCCTAATTTGTATCTAGCATATCGAACTGGAACAAAAGGATTTGATTCATCGATCTTTAGGAATTATATAGGTTATGTACTTAGAAATGTGTACCCAATACCTGAACAACTTATACCACCAACATATATACCAAACTCTATTGGAAATCAGTTTCCTATAATGGTTAAATTAGTGATTAACAACGATAGACAACCTATTCAACAACTTGTTGCTACATTAGTGCCAACCACTGTATAGGTTACTATCAATTTACCAACTTATGTACCTAGACGTTCTGATCATCAACCACTAGATGGAGGACAACCTAGAGATTCACCTAAAGGAAGTTCTAGCAAAACAAAATACCAAAAAAAGAAATGCCTAGAGGAAATCCATTAGGAGAACCACCTTTTAATCCACTTGTTGCATCTTTTGGATGGTTAGCACTTAACATGCGTATGTTTATTACCTTACTTAATATTAGTAACTATAGGTATGAAAAGAAATATTTTAATTAAACACAAAAAATTGTTGTAGTATGTGAGGAAAGTGGACATGTTAGTTTGAGTTACAATGTTCTACTAACTACACCAAAGCCTAATGTAGTACTTCAACCTATAATATCAATTGTTATAGTTAAATCAACATTAACTTGTACTAATTATACTAAAACTGGTCATTCAGTGGAGACTTGTCACAACAAGAAAATAAAGGTATTAGTTGTGCTAATTGCTATAGTTAAGTCTATAGAACCTATAGCAAGGACAAAAACCCAACCTATTAAATTAGGAAAAATACCTATTTGTTATCCATGTATAATTTATTCTAGCATAAAACATAGATTTGGAGAATGCCCTAAAAATTTTATGTATAGAACATGTTCAAAACTAAACTTGTTAGTTCTAATGCCATGACAACACCTAAATTGCCTAAAACCGACATGGTTCTAGTTAATGTAATAGTTGCTATTACCATTCACAATCAATAGTTAGAACAACAAGTGTTTAAGGAAAGGGAGCCAGTTAAAACTATAGGGGTTGAAGAATGGCAACAAGAAGAGCCTTTATAAGATTCTTTCATTGAGACTATTGGACAGTTACAACATAGTGGGGTTGAAAAACAACTTGTTACTATTAATGAAGGTTCATTGTAAAATAATTAAGTTGGATTGCCTAATAATCCAACCATGACTCAATTGATTGTAAGCAATCAAATTAGTGAAGTGAATCAGCAACTTGTCATTTCAGAACAGGTTACTATAGAAAAGACTTTAAAAAAATATTTAAGAGATATTAGTAAACAAGTCTTGGAGACCAAGTATACATTGAACTTGTGACAACTATTGTGAACGATTCCTAATATCAAATGTGACATTTTTAATGGGTTGAAATTAATTTAAACCTTACAATATTTTGGTTTGAACTAATATTTTAGTATAATGCCATGTCAATATACTAATTGACTAAAATTAGTTAGATAGTTTATTGACATGGCATTATACCAAAAAATAATTTAAATTTAACATTAGAGGGTTTAGATCATGTTAAAGGTTTTTTATCTAGTCATTGAAACTAGATCTACACCTTCCAATATCAAATTTGAATTGATTTTATGACATTCAATATGCCACATAAGTAGATTAAATGAACAATCACAATGATTTAATTTACTTGTGTGGCATAAATGTTGAAAAATCACTTAAAAATAAATATTGGAAGGTTCAAAATTATTCAGATAAAATGACAGTGTGTATTTAAAATGTACAAATTATGTGTATGTTTTAAAATGTGAAATGAATGCAACAGTTCTAATAATTGGGATGAGTTGATTTGGGTCATCCATCTTGATGGTAATAAGGTTTTGAAAATATTAATAAACATCTAGACCCTTGGAATTGAAATTCAACCTTCATTCATCCATTGCCTTTTCTCCTATGAAACATGGATTATATTTTCACACATATTTCCTTCTCGTGCACCTCTTCTCTTCACTCACACTTTCTTTTTCTTTCTTCACTGTTTGCACTTCACTTACCTTCTTGTAGGGACAATGTTATTTTGCATGTGAATTGTTTCCTAACAAGTTTTGTTAACATTCGATTGTTCAAGGCAAAGCATTTCAATTTCAATGTAGCAAGTTTTTGTGCAACCATGTTCAAGTTATCATTGATTTGTTAGATTTTAGTTCCAAGGAGAGTAAAGGTTTACAATCAAGTCATTCACAAAACTTTGACAAATGTTTTGGTGAAAGATGATTTTAGAGATTAGGTATTAAATAACTTTAATGACAACACTAAAAATTTGAAGGAAAAGTTTTCAAAAAAAGTACTATGCCTTCAAATGATATTTAATTGTTTCACATCAAATTTTTATGTAGCACCACAATTTCAATCTTCACCAATGTTGCTTTGAAGTTTTGTTACAAATCTTGATGGAACATTTTAATTTTATCAATTGTTGGGTTGTTCTTGCCATAAAAGACAAAGCTATCTCCTAACAATATGTTCAAAATGTTCATTGTGGTTTTTTCATTGCCCTACTTTCATAAAGAGGTCATTGATCATTGTTTAATAGTTCATTTGATTAAAGTGCAATCTTTTTACACATGGAAAAATTAAAAAGATGGGGATGGAATAAATCCATTTTGTTTGCAATGTTGCAAGACTTTGTGTTGTTCATTGCCTTAATATAGGTGCGATCAAACTTGCATTCATGCACTTTTGAAATTGATAACTTAAAACTTATTTCTATGATGGGGTCCAAAGTGAAAGTGGGAGTAACCAAAAAGATGGAGAATGCAAATGGCATATGTGGTGCTCCATAAACTAGAAAAACTATTGTAACCAAAAAAGAGAGGGACCCAGACAACAACCAGACCCCTCCACGCTCTACTGCATTGCTTGTGACTGGTCTAGCATTCCACACACACACACCAGCAGAACATTCACAACAACTTGCACGGACCCAGACTCCTCTGAGCCTCCTGCAGACACAATCCCTCCACAAGGCTTCCAAGATAGAATTTCACAATTTTGATTTGCACAAAAAGTGTCCGCCAACACAAGCGTCCAACCTCCTAGAACATCAAACAAAGGCCTGAGATTTATCTGTCCACTATCACACTCTCCTCCAAAAACAGACCACTCCAAACTGTTGATATCCTGCACTCCTCCATAGACTACTCTGTTCTATAACCTCATCCTTGCTAGATCCGATTCTTTCCAAACGCAGGAGCTAGCTTTCTCCTAGTTACAACGCAGCGGAAGAAAATTAGTAAGACTAGCTACCAAGCTCCGAGCTCCTCTGCCAAAAAATCCTT
>Ga0209611_10001039_pt1 | contig 45844 bp, 34 predicted proteins | sample S1TSphgellanicum_3_FD_187693 | JGI IMG/M metagenome (GOLD analysis project Ga0209611, IMG submission 187693) | Host-associated microbial communities from peat moss isolated from Minnesota, USA - S1T2_Fc - Sphagnum magellanicum MG (SPAdes) (version 2) | ecosystem: Host-associated > Plants > Peat...
CAAAACCAAGAGAGGGTTAAATAGAATTATCATTAAAGTTTGAGGAGTAAACATTTAAACAAACCTTTACATCATTTGTACAAGCGGATAGATAAAAGTAATCCAATAGGATTAATTTAACCCTAAGTGCAAGTGCAATAGTTCAAACCGCAGGTGAAAACTTTTTAAACATATTTAGATGAGATTTAAATTGTAGAAGGGTATTTTAATCTTCTGAAATTAATAGGTCAAACTAACCTCTTAATACATCCTAATTTGAAGCCAATCTATAAATTTCGAAAACCTATATTTCTAAGGATAAGATGTCTAAAAGCATTTACCCTCTCCTTAACCCCAATGACATGTCACTTGTCAAAAAAAAATTTTGTGTTATTTATTTTTGTGTAAATGAATAAAATTAGGATTAGTTTATTCCCATTACAACCTTAGTGTAAGTTGACCTTAAAAGCTCTTATGCTAAAGGCATAGCTAGGAAACAACAAGACACAAAGGAGTTAGGGTTTCCTAAACCACCTTGAAGTACATGATTGCCTCCGTCAGCTTTAATTTTGGTGTTTGTTGTATTTTCAATTCGTTTTTGTTTCTATGCAATCTTGTGGTGGCTCAACATTAAAGCAAGACTTTACATCTTAAGTGTTTTTTTGCATGTTTTTTTTTGGACATTGTATGTAATATTAAAGTGTTTTTATTGTGTAGTTATTCTAGTTTGAAACTTTGTTGCCAAATGTCAAAGTTGAAAAGGTTTGTGCAGTGAAATGAGGTGAAGGGAAATGAAATGAAATGTGTGAGATGAAATGACATTTTGTTGGAGCTCAAAGGTCTAGGTGTGTTGCTTTTCAATTCATACTAGTTTCAATTGAACTCAAACCCTAAGGTAGTTATTAACATCAAATTTCATTTCCTTCTCTATCCCTTGTTTGGTCTTTCCAAACCATTATTCGGTTTTTGCTCAAGTGAACCAAACCCCTATTTGTGGTGATGGCGCCCTTGAAACCACCGCCAAGTTTTAGATTTTTGTTTTTTCTGCTTCTGCAAACCTTGAACACCCTGCAAACACACCAACATTATCACCATCATCATATGTTAGTCTGTCACTTGGTCAAATTAATGTTTTTGTCCAAAATGCATATCAAATTACACCTTTGTCATATGATGTTTCTATTGAAACCCCTTCTCAAACCACACCTCACTCATCCACTTTTGATAAGGGTAAATACATTTTAGTGAATGAAAACCTTCCTTAGTCTATAAATCCACTCAAAGTTGGTCCTAGTGAACTAAAGAAGAAAAAACAAAAAAAATTGAATGGGAACTGAATAAGGTTTATGAGACCAATTTGCCACAAATTGGATGTATTTTTTTTCCTTTCCGCCTTGCCCCCATTCTCAAGTTGAATAACAACCATGTCCAAACCTTTGGCATCAAACAACTTCTCATTTTTCACATGTGAATTAATACGACAAATATAATATTGCCCTATAGTAACTCTAAGTTTAACAATTGTGCATTTTCACATCCCTGAATGTTTGATCAAATAATCCAATTTAGGCACCAATAGTTTGTCCCTCCCTTCTACTTTAGAACAAACCCAACATTTGACTTTGTGCATCTTCCCATCCTTTCCACAAACTAGTTTAGACCAACAAAACCTTGTTGCCCATCCCTCCAAAACTATCCCATTACAAAATTTGAAAGGTTGAAAGGGCTTTTTAAGTTTTTGACAGTGGAAAATTGCCCCCGCAAACATTATTCCAATTCCACATGTTGTTTTACGAGTCACAAAAGTTGTTGTGTAAAAGTCTCCTTTTATCTTAAAAACTCAATGGCTTAAATTAATGGTTAAACCTAGTGGCTAAACTCAATGGCTTAAAATAATTGTTAAACTTAATGATTAAACTTAGTGCCTTAAAGTAATGACTAAACCTAATGATTAAAGTTAATGACTTAAAATGTTGGTTAAACCTAATGGGTAAACTCAATAATTTAAATTAATGGCTAAACCTAGTTGTTAAATTCAATAACTTAAACTAATGGTTAAATTTAGTGGCTTAAAATAATGGTTAAACCTAGTAAACTCAGTCCTTTAAAGTATTGATTAAATTTAATGGTTAAATTTAATGATTTAAAATATTAATTAAACTTAATAGCTAAATTTAATGATTTAAAATAATGGCCAGACTTGGTGGCTTAAAGTAATGGTTAAATTTAGTGATTTAAAGTAATGGCTAAATTTAGTGATTTAAAGTAATGGTTAAATTTAATGACTTAAAATAATGGAATAATGGTTAAACATAATGGTTACATTTAATAACTTAAAACAATTGTTAAATTTTACTAGCTAAATTTAATGACTTAAAATAATGGCTAAATCTAATTATTAAATTTAATGAATTAAAATTAATGGCTAAATCTAGTGGCTAAATTTAATGATTTAAAATAATGGCTAAACCTATTGGCTAAACTTAGTGATTTAATGTAATGGTTAAACCTAGTGGTTAAATTTAATGTCTAAACTTAATGATTTAAAGTAATGATTAAACATAATGGTTAAATCTAATGGTTAAATTTAATGACTTAAAATAATGGCTAAATCTAAAACCTAAATTTAGTGATTTAAAATAATGGCTAAACCTAATGGTTAAATCTAAAGCTTAAATTTAGTGACTTAAAATAATGGATAAACATAATGGCTAAATCTAAAGCCTAAATTTAGTGGTTTAAAATAATGGCTAAACCTAATGGCTAAACTTAATGATTTAATATAATCGTTAAACTTAATGGCTAAATTTAATGACTTAAAATAATGGTTAAACATAATGGCTAAACTTTGATTAAACATAATGATTTAATCTAATGGCTAAACATAGTTGATGAACCTAGTGGCTAAACATAATGGTTAAACCTACGTTATATTTAATGGCTATACTTAATGGTTAGATTTAAGTTATACCTATTGGTTAAACTTAATGGTTCAATTTATGTTAAACGTAGTGCAAAATATTCTAGTTAAACATAATGGCTAAATTTAATGGTTCAATTCAAATTAAACTTGATGGCTAAAATTTGGTTAAATTTAATGATTAAATATAGTGGTTAAACATAATGGGTAAATTTCATGGTTACACCTAGTGGTTAAAATTAAGTAGGTAAGTGGGTGGATAGATGGTAGATATGTAAGTAGGTGGGTAGGTATGTAGGTAGGTAGGTGAGAAAGTATAGGTAAATAATAGGTAGGTGGGTGGGTGGGTAATAGGTAGGCAAGTAATTAACTAAATAAATAGGTGGATGAATAGGTAAGAGGTAGATACACAAGGCAGTAGACCATGTCATATTTGACTAAAAATCATTGGCCATCTTGACTAAATGTTCAACTTGATTAAAAAACATTGGTCATTTTTACTAAGGATCATTGGCCATTTTGATTAAGTGTTCAACTTGACTAAAGACCAGTGGCCATTTTGATTAAAAATCTTTAGCCATATTGATTAATTATTCAATTTGACTGAAGACCATTAGCCATTTTGACTAAGGTTATACAACTTAATTATGTGTATATAGTCAAATAAACCATTATAATCAAATTGATCAATCAAAACATACATGTGCCATTCAAATCCATGGCCTTTAGTCAAAATGTACATCTCCATTAATCAAAATGACAAGTTAATCAATTTGAACCTTTTAAAAAATCATGATTTGTAGTAATGAAGTGGGATTTTGAACCATAACATTTCTAAATGGTTTAAATTGGTGCGTCTTTGCATGGTGATGGTGTTAGGAAATGTAGAGGACGAACGAGCATTCTCCAACCTTGTTTTTGTGAAATTAAACTTTTAGATTCGGGTTATTCCGCATTTGGATCTAGTTGTTTACATGTATGCTTAAGAATTTTACTCCTTGGAAACATTCCTATTTACATTTCAATTTGTGCATGGAAGGAAGAGTCACATAATTATGGAATGACATAGTGAGTTTAATGCAAGTTTGCCATCTTTTTTGGGTTTGTTTATATGGTTTTACAACTTTAAGGTTATGTTTATGGTTTTATACCAGTTTTGTACGAAGCTTTATATACAATTTTATGAACCTTGGATGGTAGTTTTTTTGTTATTGGATTATGATTCATACTATGTTGGATTCCATTAATTGCATTTCATCAATGTTGATGACCTAATCTTGGTTGTCAATTGTCATAACTTTATTACCATTTTTATTGTGACTAAAAGGTTTTTTAAAAAAAATTGCATGTTATTTAATTAGGGTTTGGGTGCAAACAGGAATGTGAACTATAATTTGGGTAGGATCCTAACTAGATTGGGGTTCAAATCCTCTTCATGCTACTAGGCTGATGGGGTTCAAAATTTTGTTGATGTTACTGATGGAACCATACTAATGGAGGAGGATGTGGTAAACTTCATCCTTTTATCATTTGTTATGCATATGAGACCTAAAGGAAACTTTCTAGATGATGATGTTGTACAAAGGGACCTTACATATTTTTTCTCCCTGAAACTCCATAATGATGTGAATGGTGTTGTGGAAACATATCTTGAAAACCAAATGTGTTATTGTTTTTTATGTCTACTATGGTATCAAACGTTCTTTTTTTTGAAATATTTCACAGATAATATTATGGTCTTTTCCTCATTTATTTATATAGTTTGTTTACTCCAGGTCCTTCAAGGCTACTAGAATTGTTTAATGACTTTGAAATGGGGGTTTGTTGAAGTGTTATGAAGTCTTATTGATGAATTTTTTTAAAAATTGGTTCGCAAGTTCTCGGAATTGAATGCAATTTTGGAACTAGGAAAGCCACTAAAATATCTAAACATAACAAAAATTAGTCCAAACAAAGGAATGCTTTAAAAAATTTGTAGAATTTGCAGCAACATATCATAGTAGGTAACTCATTGGTTTGGAATGGATATGGGTGGATGATCCATGTGGTAAGCCACATTGTTAACAAGGATGGGATGAAAAGGTGGCAAGTTGAACAACAATTATTACACATGTCCAGCTTCAAATTTCATATTTCCCATTCAACATGAACAACATATCAAAACATTATGTTTTTAGTCTACAATCTTCTTATATATATATATATATATATATAGCATATACTATTAGAAAATGTTTTGTTATCTTGTAGATATTACATATAAATGGGGGACATATAGTAGCAAGTGGCAATGGGATTTGTTATGGAATGTGGAACCATTTTCAAAACCTTTTTCAGTTTTACTTGGTGCTTATAAATCTTTTCAAATGTTTCTATGTTATTTTTAAAGAGGGTAAATCATGTGCCTCATATGAAGATGGAAATAAGTAGGATGAATAAACAAGTTGAGGTGGATCCTAACAATGATTAAATTTTTTCCCAATTTTGTGGTTTCAAAACTTTGGTAACATTCATCACCCCCATTCTACACCTTACAAAATTTGAAAGCCACATGAACTCAAGGGCCTAATCAAACTGTAGTCACATACACATACAACAAGCTTTAAATCCTCGTCACAAGTTTATGAACATATGCTATTTAAGATAGCCAAATGTAGAGAAAAATATTTTCTATGTAGCCAATTGGATTCAGTTGCCTTGAAAAAAAAAGCCACCTAATCATACCACCACACTCACATTGTAGCCATTCCATTTACCTAGAGAAAATGAAAAAAAACCATGCATGGAAGTTGTCATTTTTTTAATAATGTTTTTTAGATGTGCTTTTATCTTTCTTCTAGGGGTGAACCAATTATAAAAGGATATTTTAGTCAATTTATCATATCTAAACCATTAAGTTTTTCTAATTTTCTATGAAAGGTCTTCAAATAATGAAGCAGACTAGAAAGATTGCAATGTAAATATTTTCAAAGTTGCAAAATTAGATGCCAAATATGTGTGGTAACCAATTTGTGTAAGTATTTCATTTCCTTCCTTTTGGCATTTTGGAGCTTTTTAAATTTTTATTGTTCTTTCTTTTGATACATGATTCCAAAATCAAGGTTGCTTGCAAGTAATTGTTTCATGGCCTTCCATCAAGTTGTTTAAGAAACTTGAGAGTGGTCCTCTTTCCTTGAACCCACAATTCAACCTTCTTCAAAAGTGCTTGTAAATCTTGAACTACAACAAACAATCTCTCTTCCTTGTTCACTTGGCTGAAAATAAAGAAAATCATTTTATGTTGTTTGCTAACTACCATGTTGATTGCACAAGGTTGTCAAAATGAAAAAATCAATGGCAATACTTACAAATGTTTCAGAACCATACAAAGACTTGAGGGAAAAAATGCAAATAAATACATACCTAGGTTTATTGATTTAAAATTGTAACAAACGAAAACGATCTATAAACTAACAATGTCAATTTAAAATAACAAAATAAAAATCAATTCCACAATGTTTTCCATAAGCTTGCACAAAAGAAAGGACCTATCCATTACTAAAAAAGAAAACACATTTGATTTTTTTAATTATTCAAAAGAAATAAACATTTAATTTTTAAGGGATTAATTGTTATTGGATAATATTAGTAAATCCACCAAGGGGGAATAAGATTGAATTTTAAATTTTATATATATATATATATTTGACTAGCTACATATGATCTCATTGCTTAAAGAAAACAATTGGGCTAAAAAAATTATTAAAAAAATGTTTGAAAGAAAATAAAATCGCCCATTTATTATTTTTATGGGCACAACCATTATGCAACACAAATAATGATGTTTGTTGCTACTAATTATCATAACGATTATGTTGATATGAGTACATTGGAAGCACACATTATAAACCATATAGCCATCAAGTTCTAACTTCACCTTCCTTTTGTTGTCAAAATGAGTATAGAGTTGCACACTTTCATGACCAAACTTTCAAATGCCATCATCAAACTCTAATTCATGACACATGTTCATATGATTCTAATTTCTTATTATACATCCTAATGACTCTTGAAATGCCTCAATTATTGTGTGGGAACTTGCCACTTGTTAACTATATGTTCTACATCATTTGCTTTTGTTTTTCTAAGTCACATGTTTAGTGCTTATAATATTTATTTTATTTTATGGTTTAATTTTTTTTTTAAAGAAAAAAGAAAATTAATTTAGCAAGGTTGGGTCTAAAAGAGTATATATCCTATGGCTATTCCAATAGTTATATGTCCAAAAATTATTTGAAATAGTTATTTCATATTCAATTTTGTGATGAACATCAAAATTATAAGCAAATTTTACTTGAAAACTATTTGAGCTTTATAATAAATTATGAGTAATGGATTTTTGAGCATGTGTAGCAAATCAAAGGTATTTTAACATATATTTTCTAGCCAGAAATACTCCTCCTTTTCCAAAAAATTAAGAGAAAATTAAAAATTAAAAAACCCCCACAAAAAAAAGAAAATACCCAAAAAAGAAAAGAAAAGCCTGGTAAGTGGGCTTTTTGAGGATGTGTTTGAGAACTGAGAATCTTTAAACGAACGTTCGATATCGTCGTTAGGGTTTCGTCCAGTTTTTGCGCACGAGTAGAGACGGGACTTGTAGCGCGGAGAGTGGGAGCGAGAGAGAGCGCGCGCGCGAGTGTTCGACGCGGGGGGTGAATTGCGCAAGGATTTTTGGATCTCAATCCCAACGTACGTCGCTTGGAGCTCTCCGAGTAGGTTCTTTTTTGTCAGTTCTTTTTGTATTTGTGGCGTTGGAAGCTTGCATATTTGGGGAGTTTTTGTAGAAAGTTCTTGAAGGTTCTGACTTGTAGATGTCGAGGTGAAAATTTCGTGATCTGTTGTTGGGTGAGCTTTGTTGCTGCTTTCCCCTCTTTTTCTTCTCGCTCGGTGAGAAAGAGAATTTCACATATGGATCTCTTGTCTGTAGGAGTTCTGTTTTTTCTTTTTCTTTGGTCTCTCGTCTCAATATAGGGTTTGGAAGAAAAATTGGCTAGGGTTCTGAGCTGTTGGTGGTGTGGCATCCTGAAAAGGAAGAAGTCCTCGGATTCATTCTCCTGAACAATTTTTATCCTTTTCTGAATGATCCTCTTTGTGTAGAGATGATCTGTTGGTTGCTTGATGTCTGGAATTTCTCCGCACTTTTATTGTCTGTTTCTTCATTTCTCTTTCATTGCAGGTATGCTAGAGTGCATGTGTCAGTCATAAATCAAGCCACATTTAGTGTCAATGGAGCACTCCTGCGGTTACTGGCATGTGATTTGATTTATTTTTTCTGCAAGCATGTTTCCATTGCCCCCACAGCTTTGTTTTTGAAGCAAATTTCCTCTCAACTGATCCATTCAGCTCTTGTAGCGGACATTTGCATGACCATACTTTCACTATTATCTCCTAATACTTCATACTTTCACTTCTATTTTCAAAATTCTCTGCATTTTCATCCTTTCTAGTTTCTTCTGCCACTGTATCAGGATTCCGATCCTTGTGGCATCTTCCAAAATAAAGCATGGCATTACCTGGATAGCATTCGGATGGTGCAGGAAAAGTTCCAACAATATTGCAATCATGAAATTACAGCAAAGTAGGAGCTTGCTTTCTCTAGGTTCTTTAAGATACTTCTCCTGTGAAATTTCATGAAGTTCATACATGTAATGCAATCTCTTAGCTCCTCGCTGACATTATGATTCGGTCTTCCCATCGCTTCCAGAAATGTAACAGAAACTCAGGATGCAGATTTTTTTAGAATGGTTTGCCCATATTTGGGTGGAATATATGAATTTATCTACAGCCACCATTAGGAACTGGTGAAGTCAGTAGATGGTTATCGCAGATCATGACTATCTATGGATCTATATTGGAACACATGGAAACGAATCAATCAAAGAGACCGGAATTGTGACAGTCTGCATACTACTCTTCTGCAGCAGCAGCAGCAGAAGCAACAACGAATTGGGCTTTGGGTTGTTCAACATTATGAAGGTGGGTCAATGCTCCTTAAACCAACTCACATCAAATCTAGCAACACATGATTTGCAGGTGTGAGAATCAATATTTGTTTGATTTCTAATTTCTCAAACAATCTCAGCTGAGTAGACTTGTCCAGAGAAAACCCTTTGAGATTCCTTTGCAGGTTTTTAGTACCCAAGTTATCCACTACTAAGAATCTTGATGACAATTCAAGGACTTGAGCAAAAAACAGGTGGATTGACAAAATTGAAAAATTATCAAGTTTTAGGAGATGATGTTCCTGAAGGAGGTACATGTTTTGAGCTCTGGACACAATTGTTGCATCTCAGATTCATTTGCAATCAGATCCCTTCATGGTTCAACTTTCCATTTAGCTGTAAGAACTTGTCTGATTGCAATATAACCAAAAATTGTGACTTTGCTGCTGGATAAGCCTCCCCAATCTGCCTAGCTAGATTTAGTGCAATTGCCTTGACTTATGCAGGTGCCTGAAAGTTTTCTAAGCTGACCACTTGGGGAAAATATGTTTTCAAGCAACCTGTATGTTCTTTAGGGGTTAGTGTCAGTTGTGCCTATCATGCTTTCATTTTATCCACAGTCATCCTGTCCTCTTGGTAAATGTTCTCCATTTTCACTTTGATAGTTGATCTATGACTTCTATTATTTACCTTTGTCAGCTGATTTCAAACATCATACAAAGGCGTGACCTAAATTCTCCTTTGTATTTGCAGGTGCCTTCACAAAATTTGATATTTGTTTTAGCATCTAATATCTGAATCTCTATGGTGCCTCCAGACTGACAGATTCAAATTATGTCAGTATTGTCTGTTGAGGAAGGGCCAGTGACATAAGGGTTGGACTATTGTAGGGTAATGCTGAGATGCGGGGTGTTACTGAACTAAGCACATGCCCAAGGCAGAGCGAAGGGGCACTTATTTCAGGAATGCCCTGCTCCAAGGGCATTACCTGATGTATAGCACTGGCAGAAAGTTTTTTTTGGTGTGATACCTGGTGGGTATCTGCTGGTTATCATGGGAAAAAATGAGAAGCAAAATGCCAACCTAGTGGGCATTTCACTTTTCAAAACACCATAATGCTGGATAAGGTGCCCTCCAGATACACTAGAAATTTTCTACCGGTGCTTCATGATTCAAGAGAGCACGAAGGGAGAGAGGTACAAACTTGTTTCCTCTCCATTGACACAATTCAAGCTAGTTGAAAACTAACTAATGTAATAGAGAGGAAGGGAGATTGTAACACCTACTACTACCGAAAGAACAATCTCCACGTGCATTTCTTATCCAATGGAAGTAAACCTCATATGTAAATTAACTATCAGGAAATTTCATACTGCAATTGGTCATGTGCTTTCCTGGAAAATTTAACTTAAATAATTTGATTGAGAAAAACTAAAATTCAAAACATCAGAGTGCCAAAAGGAAAGAAAAATAGTTAGATAGTGGGTAAATAGATATATTGGTCTGTGCCTTTTTTCTTCCTTCAATGTTTACATCAAGAGTGCATCATAAGTAGGGTGGGTACTAGAAATTGGACTGAACCCATGCTGGTTATCAAGGCAGTTCTTAATTTCATATTTGCAGATCTCCAGAAATTCAAAGAATTGACTCTGATATACAAGTATTGTTCATTTGGTTCTTTGCAAAAAGATATCTCTTCCATAAAATATTAGTTTCATCAATTAATATAAAAAACAAATGACTCAATGACTTGGTCCAATAATTTAAAATATGTTCTGTAAAAATTCATCTCCATTTTGAGTGTAACTCAACTTGTCTGGTTCTTTTATGAAAACTTGCTGGTTCTTTGAGCTTCTACAATTGCAACCCATGTTGTGAACTCTTCTACTCTAGCTCTAATGTCCAACCCTTAAAATCTACACATGTTGTTCTTCCTTTAAGAGAAGTTCTCAACATTAGGACAAAACTTAGTAGTCCGCTAACAAAAGCTGGTGAGTATTTTGAGTTCATCCCTTTCACTTTGACAAATGCCGTAGTAGCAACCCTTGCCAACTTCATCACTAATTTATATTATTTATTGAAAATTATGTTGAAAATTATGTTGGAAATTTCCCTGTCCAAATTTAAATTCTAATAAACAAAGTTTGGTGAAGGAAATTAGAGAGTCTTTTGGAATTGTAATGAGAATATTTCATTCCTGACCGTGGAATTCTCCACAATGAGTTAATTCTTGAACAAGATGTGTTGAAGATGCCCCCGGTGTACTACTAGGTACTTACTAACACACAGAGTGTATTATGAGCTGTGAGTAGGCTTTTTGGAATTTTGATGACATTCTGTGACAAATAAGGGATTGTGGGAATCCTCTTTGAACTTTGAGCACGGAATTCCTGGTGGGTGGCGGCATGATGATTGTGTAATACTCCATTATGGAGTAACACAAATTGTTGGCAAAGCAACAACTTCCACGAAACAAAAACGCATGTGCAAATGGGCGGGCATGATGATTGTGTAATATTCCATTATGGCGTAACACAAATTGTTGGCAAAGCAACAACTTCCACAAAACAAAAACGCATGCGCAAATGAGCAGCAAGCATGATGATTGTGTAATACTCCAATTATGGCGTAACACAAATTGTTGGCGAAGCAACAACCTCCCACAAAACAAAAAATGCATGTGCAAATGGGCGAATAAAGCATTCCCAGGTGTGTTTGCTTCAAATCCAACCTCCAAATAAGATCAACACAAAATCAGAGCTCCAAGTGACTAGCTCATCCCACATACATACATACATACATACATATGGAAGATACTAACCCCAACCTGATTACCTTACCCTAGGGTCAATTTTGTCATTAAATAATGCATTAAGTTTCAAAATGAATCTTTGTGAAAATATGAAGTTGAGGTGTGAAACGCCTTTGTAATTATTTTAGGCTATAATTTGAATCATTTTAATGGTACTCATATGACAATATCATAGTAGACTATTGTAGATCATGAAATATTAGTAATTCAAAAATACAAAAAAATGAACTGATTTTTTGAATTATTATTATTATTATTATTATTATTCATTTTGTCAATGTGGAAAGCTGATTGTAGGCTATGGGATGTAGTACTGGAGAATGGGCCAAGTAGGACCAAGTCTACAAGGGAAGCTTGCCAGGGCAAGTACATAACCTTCAACCTTCATCTCATGAGCCACCTAATAGTTAGCACAAGGTACCACCCTAGGCTCTCATTGGTGCAATGATTTTTCATTGCTTTGAATGAAAAATTACATAACAACTCTTTGGGTGGATGAAAAGAAGGCATCTCTATTCTCACAAGGGATGGTTATGTGTGGTTATGTTGAGTGGTTCTTTTGAAATGGCACGAATAGATCAATGGGTTTTGGGCAATTGTTTAAGATACATAACAATGTTGATCAATTATTGAGAAAATGGTCGATTATCTACAAGGATTCAATGTTAGGTTTCTTTTTGTGACTAACTTGTAAAATCTAACATTGGTTAAGAAACTAACACCTTACATGTTAGGTTTACATTCTATAAAGATGTGGCGAACAAACCGTTGTGAGCCAAGTATTGCTTTGATGAATTAACTTGTACCTTTCTATGTTTACTCCCAACATGTTCTTGGATCCTTAGATATTAGAACTTTTGAGTTTTCATTTTGATCGCCTTTCTCCAATTTTTGCTCCATGTCCCAACACATTCTGAAATCCTTAAACAATTTATGATTTATTATGAAAAAAAGAAGGAAAAGCTAGCCAACACTAGTATGTATAATGTTGGTTCTCAAAAAATCTAAGTACCAAATTTGATACATAACCACGATTTTCCAAAACTCTAAGAACTAATGAAATGAGTTCTTTAAAAATTGTTGGTTCAATGAAAGTTTCTTAATTTCAGTTTTTTAATATGATTTTTTGGATATTTGAAAATTTAGCAAAATTATTCGAATTTAAATTGAAAAACCATCACATATTTTCCTAAAATTTTTGTCCAATAAAAAAAAACATTGGTTCTTATGCCAACTTTTTCTTGAAATCCACTAATTTTTTTATGGTTTTTGGAAAACAAAAAAAATAAAAATAAATAAATAAATAAAAAATTAGAAGCTCTTAAGTCAAAAATATTAAGTAATTTTTTTATTTTCTTCTCTCATTCCTCTTTGTTGATGAAAGTTTTTGTGCACAAGATGGATTTGATGGATTTGAGGAAGAGATTTATGAGGAAGTCAAATATTGAACGGAGAACGGAGATAATTTTTTTCATTTAACAAATCTCAATCTACTTCAAGGTGTAAAATTATGTTTCACGAATGGACATGATCCATTTTCCTTTGTATTACACACTTTCATCACAATTAAATATCCCTTTCCTTTTGAAAAGTAAATAGTAACATGAATTTCCATCTCAAAAGAAAAAATGGTGATCAACAAGAAGTTGACAATGTTGGTGTGATGTTTTGATCTGATATGGAGTCAAAAAACTAATCATAAGAATCTACCAAAAGTTGTCAAGTGTATTTGGACAATAAGTTATAATATTTTTCCATTAGTTGTAAAATGAGTTTTATGACTTCAAAGTGGGTTTTTATGATTTTTGATGTTGTGCATTATAAAATATGCAATGCACTACAAGATTTATGTGCAACATTATTGAAATTAACAAAGTCATACACATGAAACATTAACAAAAAATTTTAAAAACTCACTGACAAACTTTAAGGATTTAGCTTCAAAAGCACACAAAACATTCACTTTTTTTTCCTATGTGCTTTAGAATCTCAAACAAAAAAGATGAAATGTGGGGGCCAAATTCCAAGAATTCAACTTCAAAAGCACACAAAACATTCACTTTTTTTCCTATGTGCTTTAGAATCTCAAACAAAAAAGATGAAATTTGGGGACCACAACATGAGGATAAACCCCACAAACACAAAAATAAACTAGAACCCCATTCACATTGAATTGAGTTCCAACCACCAATAACAAACTATAGGAAGCAAATACTTGATAGTTGTTGTGTGCTTCAAGATTAGTGCCCAACACTATCAAAACCAACAAAGTCATATACATGAAAACATGTACACAAATTGCACCCTTAATTGGGGTAAAAAAATTCTTACACCAAATAACCAAATCTACAATGAAATAAAACCTTTTTCACATGTAAAATGGCACGACTAGTTGTCACATTCAATGTGGTAGGCGTTGTTTATTGCAGATAAAAATAACCTCTAAGTTCAAACCTTAAACCTCTCATAATTGCACGAAGAATCCACTTGAGTTTCATATGCTACCTCTGGGTACTCATTTGCCAAAATGGAAAGGAATGAAACAACATGCCAACTAAACACTATCTCCAAATCAATTTCCCCATGCCAACATGTTTTGATGGTACCCAATTCACTAGAACTTGGGTTCTTACTCAACCCATCCACCTCCTTGTCAACTATTCTAACTCAATGTTTGGCATCAAAATCATTCATAACAAATGAAAATCCTTCTTGTTAACTTCCCCATGAGTTAGTCAAACTTGATAAGCCATTTTCATGGTTGGTGATTAGTCGCAAAGGAGAATGGATACCAAACAAATAACATCAAAATGTGATGACCCAAATAATTGCTAAATATTTTCCATCATATGAATTATATTTTGCCTTTGCTTACTTATTACTAGTTATTTATGAATTTACAATCAATTAAATGGTGAATATAAATATTGTTATAGGGTTTTGCTTTTAGAAATGGTTAGCATGCCAAGACTTGACTATTCTTGTTGTTTCTTGGAGCTTTCTATACTTGTACTAATTGGGTTTTCCAACAAACCACACCCATCGAACAATGATTATTCCTTCCAAATAACCAATAGTATAAGCTAATTTTTTAATAATTTGAAATAAATAAAGATTTTTTTTTAAAAAAAAAATGCTTATAAACATTTGGGGATTGGCATGTGGGTCCAAACATGTTAATAAGATGTAAGGTCACTTCCTTTGGTGATTTCTTATCTCAAAATATTCCAAAAACTATTTTGATAATATTTTTGTTTAAAATTTTATTAAAATTTTGACATAAAAATTTATTTACAACACATTATTATACCAATATATGTTTAATAAATCTCTCAAAAAAATAATTTATAATTTTTTGAAATTTTTATCTTCATTTCAAATCACATCATATGTTTTCATAATAAATTAAATTCATTGTCATTAATGTCTTTAAATAACTTGTAATGTGAATATAATTTTTAACACTAAAACATAATTTTAAAAAAGCATTGGTTACACTTGGTTTTGTTCTTATTAATGTGATTACACCCATTTACTCCCATGTGTATTAGAGTTAAAATTTAACGTTATCAAATATGGCCTAAAGCCAAGCCCAAGGTAACCAAATTATTTTCTTTTTAAGGAATGATTTATTTGGGATGTCATCACACATTTTAAAGGGCATGGGTTAAAAAAATTGACCTTGTGAGAATCTGTCCTAACAAGCCATTACACCACGGAGGAGCCCCTTGGAGGACATTCTGCCCATAATGAGCCATTCATTATCAGCCTTGCCTTCTGGAATATCAGGAATCAAAATCCACCCTTGTACGGGGGGCACTCTCTCTTGTACGTAACGGGTTGTGGTGTCCTATTCCGGCCCTTTTTCCAGCTGTTTCCTAGGTGGAAAAGGCGGCCACTTTGTGCATCGATGGTGAAAAATGCACATGCATTACACATGGGCGACGGTTGGAACAACATGGTTACTCGTTGGAACAGGCCCTGGTCGTATCTGTAATCGCCTGATGGAATGATGAGTCACCCTACTGGGCTCAAGACATTCCTCAGTGGAATGGGCTGTACTCGCCTCATTCTCAAAGTGGAAAATGACCATGACCTAAGTGAGTTTAATTTAGTGTAAACCAATTCTTTGGGTCAAAATGAAACCAATTTGGTCACCACCCCCATTGGGTTGGGTTTGTGTCTTAGTCTCTTGTACAAGCCTCTCTCTATATTGGAGTTCCTTCTCATGGAGCTTCCACCTTCCAAAGCTTAAATATTATTTTGAAAAATTGTGAGAAAATTCTATTTTCAAAATGGAATCTTCAAAATTAATTAATTAATTATTCGATGGACATATGTGCTAAAGCTGCCCCCATTTTACCATCCTACCCAAACCATCACTTAGGGTTTAAATTTCAAAGTTGGAATGAAATGATGATTTCTTTTCCAACCCTTCATTTCACAATCTAGGATTTCTTTTACATTTGTTTCCAATGACTCTAAGAAACATCCCTTTAATAAGTACTTACTAAATTGCAAGGTGGAATGCATTGCAATGACCAAAGTGACTTAACATCCATGAACACACTAGTTTGGATGGATGATGATTAGAAATTGGTATATTTTTTCTTTGGGTTCATGTCACTAGCCAATCAACCATGTTTAGCACAATTAGTCTATTTATTGTTTTTTTAATATACTTCAAAAAAATTCCTACCTTTCCCCCCTCTTCCTTAGAAACTCTAATATGAAATGGCAAAAATAGCAAAGTGGGTGCAATTTTTTCATATTTTATAATTGTACAATTGCAATTGGTAGAAGAAATAGTTGAGGTAATGTGATATCTTTGAATGTTTTGTAAATTGTTATTGAAAATCATATAATGTTTTGTGGAGTACAATATTCGGATGTTTTTTTTTTTGCAAACTCTAATACAACATGGAATGGATGTTTGAATTACCCTATTTTTTTCTCTAATCTAACATGGTAGGAGTGTTTGTCATACTTTAATATTTTTTGCAACTATAATTTAACATGTATGGGTGTAAGCAATACCCTCATTTAATTTACTAATTTCTTACTCTTTTTGTGAAATTGTGATTGTTTATGGATGAATTTATAAGACAGTTTGGGTAATAGTATTTGTTATAAATCATAATAAGAAAGAGGTATCAAACTTGTGTGCATGGGTGCATCTATTTTGTTATTGTAGTACATGAATGATTTTGGCATAATTTTTTTAAAATTATTTATTACTTGTGCTAAATTTTGTATAATTATTATAAAATTAAAAATTTGCAAGTTTTCAACTAAACTTAATATTGAGACAGTTTAGATGCATTAGACTATACCACAAACATAACAACAATGTGTTTATTATTTTTTGTAACCATTACTTGCTGCAATGTTCCAAATTAAAAAACAAAGTGCCAAAGTTAAGATTAAAAATTTAATAAATAATTTGGCAATTTGTTGCTGAATCCGATAAGGAGTATGATATAAACCAAAGGTGCCCACGTGAGTTGAATATGTATAAATAATGGATTAGCTTGTCAAGTTGATGTGCTAAAACATGATACGTCGCTTAGCATCTTTCGAGAAGCTTTTTGCTTTTGGGTTGTTGTTCTTTGTGTGAGGGTGAATTGTTTAGTTATGGGTTTGATGGTGGTAACGATCATCCAAGATCACATGTCTTTTTGCCCTTTGTTTGTGGTGATAGCAAAAAAATAAAAATGTAAATTGCATTGTCATGTAGTGAAAGCTAAGTTCAGCTCCCTAAAGTTCAAGGACATTAAAAAACAAAAAAACAAAAATGCAATGCTCATGTGTTGCAAGTAGTCGAACTTACTACTCTAAGTGCATGAGAGTTGTTAAAAAAATAACAATGATAAGTGTTAATTATTTATTTTTACAAGTGATTTCCTCTTTTTTTGGGGGAATAGTTGTTGGGTTCTTATTAGGGCCTACTTAGTGTCTCTCATCCCCATGGATCTTTTAGCTGGAAATTTTGATTAATTGATAATATATATAACCTATCCTAATCAATAAAACCATGAAACCCATATGGCTGAAACCCCACTCCTAGACTTTGAGAAGGAAACCACGGCCATTCACAAACTTCTAGAATCTAGACAAAGTAACACACTAACTTATTGTCATTTATGTATGTGTGAGCTCCATAGTGAGCCAACAAGGGCTTTTGCCTTTTGGATATCCAGAAAGTTTGGTATTGATCACTCATTCATCACCCAAATAATTTATGATGAGTTCTATAGTATCTAGACTACCACTTTGATTTCTTGGCCAAAGTGAACCAACACCCATGCGCCCACCAACACACATTGAGCATGGATGATCGAGGCATAGGAATTTTTTTTGTCTTTTTTTTTTTTTCCAATGGGCTAGAGCTTTATGACCCCACTAGCATTTCTATCTGTTTATTATATAGCGTCTACATGCATCTACTTAGACCAACTCCACAAGTACAATAATGTACAGCAAATTTTGCACGAAGAAAAAGTCAAAACATGCCAGTTTGGCTCAGCAAAATGGTTTTGGCCCAGCAACAAGTTTGCATAGGAAGCTGGGCTGGCAAAAGCCAAGCAAAGCCTAACACATAGGAAGCTTGGCTGGCGAAAGCCAAGCCAAGCCTAACACTTTTGCTGTTGATTGGTTAGATGGTTTCATTGGTCTAGGTGAGTTGCAATTAGTAGTCTCCCACCTTTTGGAGTCCCAGCTTCAGTTTTATGGGTGAGGTTGAGAAAAAGTAAATAGGTAACTAACTAACTAATCTTTGATGTGAGAATTATTGTTGTATGGCCACATGCTGAGCATGGGTGGAGCTGTTCTTTGAAATCATGTATTTTTCTACCCAACTATCAATAGGAACTTTCCTTTATAAGATAGGTTAAAAATGTGTTTTTCATTATCAATTTTTAAAAATTTACAATAGGGTTATCAACTTAGTAGTTACCTATTGTCCAACTCATATAATGTACTGAGGACTGGCAATGGGCAATTCTTGCCGAAATATTTATTTATTTATTTGAGAAAGAAAATTTGATAGGCCCAAATTCAATATCTCAAAATTTTGAAAATCCAAGAATAAATACACAAAGTATGCCTTATGTTTTGTGTTTGCAATAGTAACCGAATGGTTGGGATAGTTGACAACTCCGGTCCCCACAAGTTGTGTATTCAATGTTCAAAGATTTTGGCATTTTTCAACTAGACGCTTAACAAATTATGGGATTGTACATATAGGATAGGATCTTGTGTTGTAGAAGGTTACAAACATGATAGGTTGCAAAAGTGAAATTTGTTGCAAAGTCAGCTAAGTTTCATGTGCAACTGAATGCTTTTTTAAAAGCATGATACCTTACAAAGGCAAAACCTATAATGGTCCCATTTACACTATGGTGAGAGACCATGATGATGGAGGTGCTCAAAACACATCCAAAGGTGATCCCATGAAAATTTAGGAATCATTTATGTGTGGGTCCGGGTTGTGAAGTGTAATGTAAGTGAAAAATACACTTTATTTTTTATTGAGGTACCAACATATTATAAAAGATACAAAAAAAATAGCTCATTATTTTGTGTCAATTTTGATTTTTAACTTGATATGTATTTACTATTGGTTTTAGGTTTCTCCTTTATATTTTTTTATCACTTTCTTTCCATTTTTTCCTATCTCAATTTTCTTCATTTTTTAATTTTCAGCAAGTGGGATCATCATGGATCATAGAAAAGAAAAATAAATATGTGAAAAAATGAATTCAACCAATCATGGTTTTTTTGGCCCATGTGCTAGTTAACTTCATGCCCACCTGTTCTTAATTGTCAAAAAAATTGAAAAAACTATGTGAAGAAATTCGACCAATCATGCCTTTTTTGAAGCATGGGCTAACAAACTTTATGCTCACCTTCAAAAAAATGTATTAAAAAAAATTAATGTAAGAAAATCCAACTATTTATGGTTTTTTTGGCCCATGGTCTAACAAACTTCATGCCCACCTTCAAAAAAAAAAAAAAATCATAAAAAGTAATGATTTTTTAAAAGACCAATCATGACTTTTTGGGCTACAGGTTTAACGAATGTTCCACCCACCTCTAAAAAATATTATTAAAAAAAATTGAGTTTAGATTATTAAAACATAACCTATCATGGATTTTTGAGATCATGATTTAATGGACTTAATGTCAAACCGAGCTGAAATAGCTTTAATGTTGATTATTCATCCATTTTTCATTTCCTAATCCCTCAATCCTTCAACCTTTATGTAAAGTGATTTCGAACCTTGGAAATGACTTTTCCTTCAATCATAGATTTTTTATTTTGATAATCATCGCCTTTCAAGCTCTAATGTAAAAGGATTACTTAGTCCCAATATACCACCCACATACACTAAGATGTTATCACTAATTGTATTCTTCATATAGACATGTCGAAAATTTCAAAGGCCACTTTTATCAAATAAATTAAAATAAAATTATATATATAGTAAAAGAAAATAGAGAATATTCTTTAAACATTCAGAAATATTTTATTTTTGAACATGAAATCTTCACATTCAATTAATTATATGACAAACATGTATTGAAGCTACCCCCCCAATTGCACTACTTGTAGGACCTTTTTAAAAGGATGGGTTTGAAAAGGTGAAACACATTATTGACTCAGCAGAGGCATCCACAGCTGAGTCATAACGCATAACATAATAGATCGAGTCACTCCCAATAATATGTGGGGGTTAACACTTAGACCATAACGTCCAAAATACTCCTATAAATTATTTCCTTCACACCACCCATAGACATGGAACCTAGGATAATGTAAATTGAGGATTTATCATGGCATGGTTCAATCATTGTGATTGATAAATTTTTTAAAAAAAAATTGACCCTTTTTTAAAAACCATATTTATTAAAATGAATTGAATCTTGTGCATATTTACAAGTCCTAACTCAATTTCATGTGATTTTAAGATCTAAACTTCATCCCAAATTAATTTTGTACATGTTATCTTGTTGCCGATGTACATACTCAAAAGCATCAATTCAACAATTATGTACGAAGCTTGGAAGTTTTAGCACGTTTTTTATTATCACTTGTGGTGACGCAATGAAACAACAGAAAAGTAAGTTTTAGCCCATTCTTGAGGTGCCTTACAAACTATGGAATAGATCTAGTACAATCCATTCCACCTAGTAGGAACCACGTTTAAAGTGCAATAACATTTTATCAGGTGGTCCAGGGTTCGAATCTCTAACCATCCTCTTCTAGAACATTAACCAGTGTTTAATGATTAGAGTTATTTGTAAAGTCACCCAGTCATCACCCTGTCTTTGGGCCTCCTTCACCCCCCTATTCCCTCTTTCAGTGATATCTGCAAAGTAAAGAAATTTTTATTAAATCTCGGTATGAAATGCTGAAGCAGTGGAGGTGCTCAAGAAAAAGGAAAGTTTAGTATGAAACACAGTTTACCACCAAAATTGACGGTTTTCTGAGCTTTTTCTTAAATTTGAAATCTTAATTTTGGCACGGAGTTTTTTAATTTCTGAAATTTTTGAGAGGTAATGATTATACAAAATAATAAACAAGGCTTTGTGAATATTGTGGAGCAGTCTTGTCTGTTTATATTGCTTCAGTTTTAAGACATTATCATGGAAAGTTTTGGGTTCAAATCCTAACAATTTAACTTTAATTTTTATTTTATTTTTGCACAAATAATGAATAATTTTTCAAAAGTTTGACAAAATGAAAAATAATTTAATTTATGCTGAAATAGTAAAAGTACTACGATAATCCTACTTCCTTGGAGTGGTGGGCTCAAATCCCATGTCAAACTTAAAGAACATGTCAAACCTTTTGTTGTATCTAGAACATTAGAACATGAACCACGTGATTCAAAATATGAACCATGCAAGGCACAAAACAATGTTTTGTTTTGCATGTAACATTGGAACATGAACCATGTGATTCAAAATATGAACCATGCAAAGCCCAAAACAACAACCACAATGGGTATGTCACATTGTCACCTTGCCCATTTACATTTAAACATATCTTAAAGGCAAAAGAAGAATTATGAAAACTCAAATATTTCACCATAAAAAATATAGTCTTCAAAAAATCCCCTAAAACAAACCAAAATCCTTCAAGGTATTATAACTCTATATAACTAATCTCAAGTTTCAACACAAGCCAAAATACCATCTTTCAAAAAATCCTCATATAAAAATAGACCTATTATTATTACCTAGGGGGGGCCAAAATCCCTTGAGCTACTATATACTCTATAATGAATCTAAACACAATATTGTTGCCTTGGTAGGCAAGGCCAACAAACCCGCAAAGTTGGATGACGGGCAGGCTGAGTATAACATCTTGCATCTTGTTATGGCCAATGTTTCCAAAGAAAACAAAACATTGTGCGGTATCCGGATTGGCGAACATAGACAAGAGGTTTTAGCCAAATTTGGCTATAGCTCAAAGAGGAAAGTCGGAAAATTTAGGATTCATCTTTTATATTGGCGACATTTTGAAACCTATTCTTGTCTAAACGGCGACTTCAGGGAAGCAGCTTGATGATGCTTGCTTTGAGAAAGCGCATCGGAAAATTCTGTTTTTGAGGCGGACCACGACGACTACGACGACCACTTTGCGGCGGCCTGGCTGCTTGGCTGACGCTTTTGCTTTTTGTGAAAAGAAAAGGACACGAGAGAACTGTGAAAGGTGTGATTAGAATTGAATGCATTTATTTTCATTCCAAGCTCCAATCAAGCGCAGCAGAGACACCGACCAGTCTACAAACGTAAAGTAAACTCACGCCAGTCGAGTCGTTGCTAAACTCATGGGAGAGACTGTTACGGTTTTGTAGAGCTTGTTTCATGCAGATCATAAATGACATCATGTCAGAAGCCAAAAGAAAAAAGCTTTTCTCCATGACCATTAAGTATAGAAGAATGGGTTTTGGTTTTTTTTGGGGCGGGGGGAAGATTTGCTTTCATATTTAGCTTGTATTTGGCTTCTTCTTCTTCTTCTTCTTCTTGATCATAATAGCCACTTTGGTGGCTATATCACAAAAATTGACAAAAACAGAAAAAACACTGCCATGTTTTTTGCTGCACTCTGGAACCATGTAGCCACAGAAATATGGCGATTTAAAAACTGTGTTTTGGTTTAATTATGGCTATTGAAAATCGGAAGTAGCTCTTGATTTTTAGGTCTTTTTATTTTTTTCTGTAGCTTTTTGGCTATTATATATATAGCCAGCCCAAACAAAAGAATTGCTGACCAGTTGGCGGTGACGTCCGTGGTCGACGGATGCAGTCACGGACGCCTCGGCAGTCGTGTGTGTGTTTCCTGGACGCTCTAAACAGTCCAAGACATTCACCGGCGTTCCAAAGCCTTTGCGTTCCAACTACTAAAAATCCTTCCTACTCTTCAGCGCCCAAAATTGGCAAACGCAACAACTACTCTTCAGCCCAAAGTTCGACGCAAGTTGGCACGTTTGCCGCCTCCTCTCTCTCTCTCTCTCACTTTTTCCAGTGCCGTCGCAGACGTCATCAGCCTCTAACACTTTCGCGTAATTGCGTTTGTCAGTTCTTTTCTATTTTGTGCTCACGTGTCCTGCTCGTTTCCAAGCAAGCAACCAACCAAGATAGGTTTTGTGACAAGCCGCCGACCTTCCTTCACCTATGGAGTAGAGTAGGTAGGCCGCCGGTTCAAGTGAAACTGCACTGAAACTGGTGGTTCTTTGGTTCTGATTTTTTTAAGAACCGGAATTGTTGGTTATTTCAATAATCAAATAACTGAACAACCCTAAACCTTCAATCAAACACCCTTTCGAGCTCACTTTGCTAGTGAAACGGAGGTTGAATGTTATGGGTTGTAACTTGCAATCCAATCATAGCATAGAGTTGTAACTTGCAATGCCATCGTAGGAGCCTCCAGATTCTCATGGGGGATAATTATGGTTGCTGGAAACGGATCCATTAACATCTGAGGTGGCAGATAACATTATATGACATAATTTTTCACAAGTGTTGATCATATGTTCATAACCAGTGAGCAATGAAATAATTCATGATTTATGAATTAATTTTTAAAAAATTTATTGTGAAGGTGCATGTGACCACATGGCGCTCTGAAATTTCAGATTGCATTTTGAGCCCTCAAGCCTACCTCCACTAAATACTGAGATACACTAATTGATCATTGTTAATCAGAATTGAAGCTCTGCAATATTTGCACAATTTCTAATTTGTTTGACAAGACATAGAGGAGACCATTGTAAGCTCCCTACAGTTAGGGGATGGTTGTTAAGCCTCTAAAGGAGATGCTATTAAGAAACAATTATCTAATTTAGATCTGCAAATTATTATGAATTAGAGTTATCTGGAAAGTCGCCCAATTAGGGGGCGAGTATGGTCTCTGTGACACATCACCCACCACTGCACCATCAAAAAAAATCCAGCTTTGGATTTTTTTGGATGGGATGAAACCCAACCCCAGGGACTCTCCTCTGGGGTGGGTTTCTGTTTTTTTTTTGCTCTTTTTTTACCCCCACACCCCTGACCAGCAACAGTTAGTTCTAAGAATAACCCAGCTACCTATACCTTCCCAGCTACCTACCCAACCCAAACCCTCTCCCTTCCTGGTTTCAGAGCTTCCCTACTACTGTAGAAGCTTCGTCATGTTCCTCGAAGCTCTACCGCACTTCAGAAGTTTTGTTGCGCTCCAGAATCTCCACCACATTCCTCTGAAGTTTTGCTATTGCCATCACTAGAGGGAAAGTGAGGAACAAATAACCAAAAGATGCAGTTAGGAACCATGCATGCCCCCCAAGCTCACCATCCAGTGTTTAGGTAAATTGTGCCCAACTCTTGGTCGGTCCTCTTATTCCTCTACTACTTTCTCCTTTGCTTGCTCCTCTTTTAGGTTGTTTTTTTTTGTTCCTAGTGCTCTTGGTGTTCACTCTTGGTCATTCCTTTTCCCTACTTACTCTTGGTGTTCTTTTTAGTCATTTTTCTTCTTCTGACACACCTTCAAACTCCTCGTAAGATTCAAATGCAAGTTTGACGATGAAAACAATAAAAGAAGTAGTTGGGATGCACTTTTTAGCTCGCAACACTTTGGGGTAAAAGGGGCATGTTGGAGTTCCAAAATAGGGATTAAGAAGAATGACAAGTGGGTCAACTATTCACACGAGTTTGCACAATCCAAACAACAAGTTGATTAGTGCGTAATTGTAGTATTCTTGATACACGAACAAACCATGAGCATACACGGACTCACAAAACTCATCACGGCTTAGATTTAGGGGAAGCCACCACCTTCCCCCCCTATAGTATTCTTTATGCATGGGCATGGGGCCTACATCCAAATGTCATTTTGTCCTAGGACCCTCAACTCAGGAGTCTCGAAATTAGGACTTTTATGATCTTGGAAGCCCATAACTTGTTGTGTAGACCTCTAATTGAAATGAAATCTAAAGTAAAGTTGTAGCCCTTGTCGAGAGCTTTTCAATGATATGTGTCATGCCACTTGCACGCAAGTAAATTAGGGCGATTATTGACTTTCAGTGGTTGGGAGTCAAATTGGCAATTTGATTTTTGGCCTTTCTTTTGGCCATAACTTGTGTTTTGAATACCTAAATGAATCATGTGAACTCATTTTAGACATTTTGTCTCAAAAAATTTCCAATGGTATAAGAAAATTTTCAATCCAACGAATTTTGACCCTAAAATTGCTTTTTGAAGATTCAGGAGTCCATCTAGACTCCAACTCCCAAAGTGAGAACCCATTTAGAAATGTGTGGGTCCAATCCCTCACATTCTCGAGAATATGAAATGTGATTCCTAAGTTTCATTCTCTACCCACACCTTTGCAAGCCCTTGCTTTGGTCGTGATCCTAAAGCTAGGGTCGAACCATCTTTTTTTTTCAATTTTGGTTGTTTCTTTTCTTTGTTTGCTCATGGTCATTCCTCTTCCTTGTTCGCTCATAATGCTCTTTATTATGGATGTCAATGTTATGGAATTCATTGATTTGAATGTTCATTCATGACTTATAATGAACTTATATTTAACTTTTAGTTTAGTTTTAATTCAATTTCAATTAACTTTCAATTCAATTTTAGTTCACTTTCAATTAATTCTTAATTCATTCTTTATTCACTTCCAGTTATTTTTAATTCACTTTTAGTTAAATTTTAATTCATTTCTAATTAAGTCTCCGTTCACTATTAATTAAATCCTAGTTCATTTTTAATTGAATCTTAGTTCAATTTTAATTCATTTCCAGTTAATTCATAGTTCGCACATGGGTACACATAAGCCAAATGAACTACATGTAAATTAAAAAAATTATTTAAAAAATTTCTTAAACTAGGTGCCTAATAGGTATAAATAGAAATAAAATTGTTCAACACCAGTTTTAAGTATGTTTTCTTGTCATAACCTTGTTTCATTTTCTCTTTGCAATAAAATTTTGTTAGCTTATTGTTTGCATGTGTTGTGTTTTATTCTTGTTTTTCTTGTTTCATGATTTAGATTTGGAAATAGGTCTACTTTGGGAAGTTGAACTTTATGCCAAATTCAAGAAATGTAATTTCCATCAATCTAAAGTGGAATGGGTTACATCATCTTTGGACAAAACATGCGCACGGATCTGTTAGAGGTTTAGACCATTGTGGACTAGGTTATTCTAGCTTTTGTTTGAGATGTCCAATGTTTTCTTGGATTTGTTAATTTTTATTGATGTTTCATTGCCCATTACTTTTAAATAGTGGCCCTTTTTATTTGATTGACTAGGAAGGATCAGCCTTTTTTTGGGGAGTTGAAGTTGATAATGCCCTTCAATGTTTGAAAGCTTCTTTCATGACTACCCCACTCTTTATTCATGCAAAACTTTCCAAACCTTTTGTCTTGGAAATGGACGCTTTTGACTTTGTAATAGGTGTTGTGTTCTCACAACTTGGAGGATACAATCTTCTTCATCTTGTCAACTTCCATTCTCGTAATTTTTCTCTTGCAGAGATTAATCACAAGATTCATGATAAAGAACTTTTAGCCATCGTGAATGATTTTAAAAAGTGGTCTCATTTGTTTGAAGGAGTTCAACATGAAATCACTATGTATTTAGACCATAATAACTTGTAGTATATCATGACAACTTGTGTTTTGAATCGACGCCAAGTTCAATGGGCATTATCCTTGTCATAATTCCTATTTGTCATCATATATCACCTTGGGCTCTAATAAGGGAAACCTGATGTGTTGTTTTGTCACTCGTACCTCGCACCTAAGGAGGGAAATGTAGCATACAAGCAATAATGTGATGTTATTCTCCAGCCTGAACATTTTTTATTTCAAGTGTTATCAGTAATTTTTGATGACATAACCCTTCTTTGTCAAATTCATGAAGATTTGAGAGGCCCTTTTATTATTAGCATCCAAGGCCAATTTAAAAATCATCAATAAATATGAGATTTTCGAATGATCATGCCAAGTTTGAGTTTCAAAAGGGTTTACTTTATCATGATGGTCTTTTGTATGTTTTTGATGCGTGATTTCAAGTTCTCCAAATTAGGCATGATGCTTTGGATGTAAACCATTTTGGATTCAACAGAACCATGGAATTAATCTCTCAAAATTATTGGTGGCCATAACTTTGGAAATATGTGAAAGAATTTGTCAGATTTTGTGATGTTTGTGTTTAAGCAAAGAATCTCATCATCACCCTCATGGTCTTTTTCAACCATTGTTGATTCTTGCATCCTTGTGGTTTTCATCACAAACCTTCCACCTTCTAGTTCTTATGATTCCATCTTGGTGGTGGTGGACCATTTGACGAAAATGATTCATTTTATTTCATGTACTAAAATAATAACCAACAAAAGAACAATTAAATTATTCCTTGATCATGTTTTTTGGTATCATGGTTTTCCTGAAGATATCATTTCTAATCATGGGCCCCAATTTGCATCCAACTTATGGAATCTACTCTTTGAGTTTTTATTGTGAAGGTTAAATTATCTTCAACTTTTCACTTTTAAACATATGGGCAAATAGAATAGGTCTTGGAACAATATTTACAATGCACAATGTTTTTGGCCATGGCAAAGTTTGCCTACAACAACATAGTGCATTCAAAAACCCAATAAACATTTTTTTGCAAATCATGGTTTCCAGCCTAGGTTTGACAATCAAGGTGACGCGCTCCCAAGTTCCTAGTTAGACCCAAATTGGGTCTAAGTTACTCAATAGCGAAATTACGAGGAACTCGGGCCACACTCCCAGCTCTCAACACTAGAAGGGGTAGAGGGGCGTGCTGAAGCTCCGGGATGTGATTAGGAAGAGTGACAAGCTTTACTTACTTACTCAAACTTGCATCAAACCAACCAACAAGTTGGTTAGTTCACCTTTTGGAACACCCTTGGTGCTAGGACAAGCCACAGGCAATTCTAGACTCACATGACTCACCACGGCCCGAACTTGAGGGAAGCCACCACCTTCCCCCATATAGTATACTATGTGCCTTTCTGCGGCACCCACATCCGAATGGCTTTCTGTCCTGGGACTCCCAAAGAGGAGTCTCGAAATTGTCCCGGTTTGGATTCCCGAGACTTTGCAAGATCATAACTCTTTGCTCAGACCTCCGATTGGGATGAGGTCTAAAGCAAACTTGTAGTTGTCCTCAAGATCTTTCCAACGGTGTATCACACTCCACCTGCACGCACTGAGGTCGGGTCAATCTTTGACTTTTAGTGGTCGTGAGTCAAATTGCCAGTTTGACTCCCGACCCTTCTTTTTGCCATAACTTGTGCTACAGATGTCCAAATCGCCAATGCGAGCTCATTTTAGACATCTAAACTTTGATAGCTTTTCAATGATATAAAAAACACCCGAATGCAAGGTGTTTTGACCCCTGCAATTGAACTCTGAAATTTTGGGAGACCCAAAGGACTCCCAAGTCCCAATTTTGGAAGTGTGAGTTTCATCCTCACACTCCCTCAAAGTAGGGTTGTGACACAAGGTGTGCACAAAATCATGAATCCAGTAGCTAAGGATCAAGTTTTGTGGTTAGCAAATGTTCGAGTTCAACTTGTATTTAATTTTGAAGAAACATAAAAGTGATACAAGGAGAATGCTAATGAACATTGGAAGGAACAACCTAACTTCAAGGTCAAGGACTAGGTTTGGCTTCAACAACAACATATCAAAACAATAAAGCCATTAGAAAAATTGGATCATCAGAGGCTAGGTTCATTTTTCACTATGAAACAAATCAATGTAGTGGCTTTCCAATTTAAACTTCCAAGTTTTATGAAAATCCATCCTATGTTTCATGTTTCCTTGTTGGAACTTTACAACACATCTACCATTTTAGGATGAATTCATTATCCCCTTCCACATATTAAAGTCGATAGTGAACAAGAATATGAAATGGACAACATTTTGGATTCAAAGATCTTTAATTGTCAACTCTAATATCTTGTTCATTGGCATGGGTATGATGTGAACAAACACACTTAGGAATTAATAAAAAACCTATCCGACACCATGGAAAAGGTTCATGAGTTTCACCAACAATATGCAAAGAAGCCCAAGTCCATTCCTCATGAAATGCATTGCTAGAAGGGTAGGTGATGTCACGTATGCCAATGTTATGGAATTCATTCATTTGAATGTTCATCCATGACTTGTAATGAACTTGTACGTAACTTCTAGTTTAATTTTAATTAATTCTTAGTTAATTTCCAATGAAATTTAGATTCATTTTTAATTCATTTTTAGTTAACTTCTAACTCATTCTTAGTTAAATTTAAATTCACTTCCAATTCATTTCCAATTAACTTTTAGTTCACTTTTAGTTAATTCCTAATGCTCCCAATGTTCGCTTTTGGTCGCTCCTTTTCCTTGTTCATTCCTATTACTCCTAGTGTTCTCAATGTTCATTTATAATCACTCTTGATGCTCTTGGTGCTTGCTCCTAGTTTTTCATTTTTCATGTTCGTTCCTAATGTTCTTAGTGTTCCTATTCCGTGTTCACCTCTAATGTTCCTAGTGCTTTTGGTGCTCTTTTTCCATGCTTATTCCTAATGTTCCTTTTCCCTCCTTGTTCCTAATGCTTTTGGTGTTCACGGTGCTCCTGTTTTGTGCTCGTTCCTAGTGTTCATGGTGTTAACTCTTGGTCACTCCTTTTTCTTATTCATTCCTAGTGTTCGCTTTTGGTCACTCTTGTTCTTCATGTTCATTCTTGGTGCTTTTTTTCCATGCTCGTTTCTTGTCTTCCTTTTCCTTGTTCACTCCTGGTGCTTTTAGTGTTCCTTGTGTTGTTTTTCCTTGTTCACTCCCGATGTTCCTCTTCCTTGTTCACTTTTAGTGTTCATGGTGTTTGTTTTTCCCTATTTGCTATTGGTGTTCTTGGTGCTCTTAGTCTTTGCTCTTAGTCGCTCTTCTTCCTTGTTCACTTTTGGTGCTCCTAGTGTTAACTCTTGGTGCTCCAATTCCCTATTTGCTTCTAGTTGCTTTTATTCTCTATTTCCTTTTGGTGTTCATAGTGTTTGTTCCTGACGCTTCTTTTCCTTGTTTATTTTTAGTGTTCATTCGTGGTCACTCCTTTTCCTTGTTCATTTTTGTTGTTCATTTTCCTTGATTGCTCCTTGGTGTTCATATTTCATAATCACTCTTGAACGTTAGACCCCTTACTCTCTAATGTTTTTGAAACTCCTCCTAAATGTTCTTGTTTTTTGGATTATCTTTTGGTTATAATTGGTTGTTTCATCTTGATTTGGTTTGTTTTAGTTTTTGTAACAAGATGATAAGTCGAAATGAATTGAAGTGAATTCGAGATGGTGCAAGTATTGATGTACCAAATGCACCCACACTTGTAAAAATGGAAGTGGAAACTCAACCTGTAAGTGGAAGTGAAGAGGTTCAGCCAACTAGTGAAAGCCCATATGTTACCATAAAGGTTTAGCCAATTATTGAAGTTGAAAAGGCTTAGCTTGCTAGTGAAAATGAAAAACTTCCTCCATTACAATTAGATTTTGGATCAATAGAAAAACATCATAAAAAACTCGTGGTCTATGTGCCTCCTATAGGTGTTGAATTTTTGCATACTTACAAAACATTTACCTTGTTCATCTCTCATATTGAGGTTTTTTTTTTCAACTTTTTTGTTGCAATACCCTTATTGTGAAAAACTTATGTCTAATCAATGCATTCATAATTTGGAATACCTTGCAATACTTGCATTTTTTATGTAAAACTAACATTGCTAGTTGCAATACCTACATTATATATCTTTTATATTTGAATTTTATTTTTTGTATGTTGATTTAGAAACAAATGGGCCATTAGGGGTAGCCAAGGAAGGGGTTGAATGGGCTAAGGTTGTGAAGAGATTCACATGCAAGGTGGGAACACATTATGTCTCTTACCCAACAAAATGGTTGTTTTGGAAGCATTTCATTGGAACTCATCATCTTGCCATGGAACAAGGTAAGTCCATCTACTTGGCATGAGGGGCCAAGGTGCCAAGACCATGCATCCATGAATGCAAAGGTCTTGCCTAACCCCTTGGCTCAACTATGACGGAACAATTAGAAGGCCAATGCCCATGCCAAAAAGCAAAGCAATTGAAGAGTGGGAGCAACTTCAACCTGATGCAAAACACACCCCATTGGTTCTAAAACCAATGTTGGTTAGGTTAACATCTTCACACTTGACCAATATCCTTGGCATTTTTAGGTGGGGTGTGGGGTCCATCCCCCCTCATGTTTTGGCCAAGGTTAAAAAGGATGAAGACTTGCATCATTGATTCATGGGAGCAAGGTGGCATATGCAAAGGCCTTTAGGGCCTCTTGGGATTCTTGGAGTTGGAAGAAGGGGGTTCCAATATAACAACACAACATTTCGAGATTAAGTTATTTGTCACCTATCATGAATTAGAAATGATTCATGGCCAATAAATTTATTTTCATTTCATGATTTTCATGCAAATCACATCTTAATATTTGTAATTGATGTTCTCGAGTCTTAATTATCTTTATCTTTGACTTCCAAGACCTGTGACATAATTATGGAGGAGTTTGTGGATGATGCAATCAAGATTACAATGGCCAACTGTCAACTTTTCACTCGACACCATGTGCAAAATGCACATGATGCAACAACATGTTATCAAAAGGCTAAAAACATTTTCCTCCACGTCATCTATTGATAGCTCAGATACTGAACTTGAGAGTGATTAAAGATCTATTGATAGTGATTAGATGACTTCACTTTTTATACATACACACATAGGACTTATTTTTTAATTCATTTTTGAAATCCTTTTATATTTATGGATGATTATTAGCATTCATATATTTTGATTCACATCACTTTGTGTTTGATTTCAAATCCAACAAAGTGAAAATACTATGGAATATCAACAAACTTTGTGTTCAAATTAATGAGAATTTTTTTAATGATCAAAACCACAAAACCTACTTAAAAAATAGACGTAATTCCCTCATTTAATGTCATGGAATTTGCATTACTATCTAGAAACACAATGCAATACCTTCATCAATGTGTTAGAAAACTTATTAGTCAATCGTTTGGCTTTACAATACCTTCATCATTGTATTGCAAACCCATTAGTCTATTTTTTGCTTATGCAATACCTTCATTCTAGTAATGCACACTCACTGTTCATTTATTTTAATTTTGCAATATCCTCATCTTGGTAATGTAAACCCATTGGTTATTTTCTTGGGTATTGCAATACCTTCATATTGTCATTATTTGTTGGGTCATATAGGCCACATGTTTAATACCCTCATAGGGGAACACTTGGGAGCTTCACCTTTGATTCTTAAATGTGAGTATTGCAAAACAAGTGATCGATGGTGTCCAAGCTATAAAAAGAGCCTACTAGGTATGCCTACCATTTTGCATTACTTGCATCATGAGCTACAATCATCTCCCCCAATGATATTTGAGAATAAATGTAGGTATTGCTAAATTCCCTTGATTTTATGTTCAAGGGAGCCGAATTTGGAGATGATTATGGTTTTGCAATACCCACATTGCATGGACCTTGTACCATGTAATGGAATTCCCCAATGATTCCCAAAAAAGATTGGAATATTTTGTTGCCTCACAATACCCACACAACACAATATGTACATTAAAACTAACATTATGTAGAAATGTAATACCCTCATTGTGGTTTAGGGTTCAAGATTGTAATCTTTTGTTGTTTCACAATACTCGCACAACAAAATACATATGTTAGAATTAACATCATGCAAAAATCCAATACTTTCACGGGGGTTTAGGGTTTAGGAATGTAATATTTTGTTGCCTCACAAGAATCACGCAATAAAATATGTATATTGCAATTAACATCATGCAAAAATATAGTACTCTCATCAAGGTTTGACATTCAGGATTGTAATCTTTTGTTGCCTCACAATACGCACACAAGAAAATACGTACAATAGCACTAACATCATATAGAAATGCATTACCCTCATATGGGTGGGTGCAAATATTTTATTTATGACCTTTCATGCAAGTTAAAATACATATAATCAGTTAATTTGCAATACCTTCAATTGGTGTGTCCAAATATTGTACTTATGACCTTCCATAGGGCTAAAATACATATAATCAATTAATTTGCAATACCCTAATTTGGTTGTAAATTTTTTTATGTGTGAGCTTTTGTAATGAGTCCCAAACCCGAATCCTAATGGGAATGCTAATTTTTTTGCAATAACCTCATGTTGTCCATTCTATCATCATTTTTGACATCTGCAAAGTTGCGATGATGGATGAAAAGATAGATTGGTTAGTAACTTGGTATGTTGGATCTGGTAGGTACCTACCTTGTTGGCAAGTAGGGAGGATGGGGTGGGCAGGTAGACAGGTAGGTAGGTAGGTAGCTGAGAGGATAGTAAGTAGGTGGGAGCAACTAGAGATGGCAGGCAGTTTAAAAGTAGGTAGGTCGGTGTGTGGGGGGGAGGGGGGAGAAAAAAAGTTCCCCGAAAACAAACTCTGTCGAAAGGGCTGAGGAAAGAAAAAAAAGTCCACATGTGCTAACCAAGCCTGTCTTTCGTTTTTCCTGAGCGCGTCCAGTGCTGCCTACATATATTTTCACTGCTCGTACCTGTACAAGTACTATAATTACTCTCGAACATTGTGCCGTAAATGCTGGATTTCATCGTTTCTTACTGAGATTTAATAAAATTTTCTTATTTTGCGGATACCACCGAAAGAGGGGATAGGGGAGTGAAAGCAGGCGCAAAGAGAGGGTGAAGACAGGGTAACTTTACAGATAAGTCTATTGGATAGCTCTGCTGTGTATTATAACACATGAAAGATGGATAAAATTGGTAGAGTAAGAATCTGTGAGAAATTACTGGGAAGTTGGAAAATTTAATTCAAACTGCCCCTTAGGTATAGGGACCCTACAACTATAAACCATGAATGGTAAAGCAACGCATAGGATGCCCTGTACACAAGGTGTCTCCCACTCTTAACAAGTAGGTGTGAGATCAAATATTGATGGATATAAGGTGCCCTTCAAAGGCACTAGGATAGTTCTGATTAGCAATTAATTCTAGGGTTAGCCCTAGGACAAGGGGATTGCTTGAATTAGGGGTGTCTCCTACTTTTGGTAATGCTCTTGTCTGAGGGCCTTACCAAAGGTAAATACTAAAAAATTTAGACATACCAGATGAGCTACACAAAATGGAAGGTCTCTCTAAAGTAGAAGAGCTTTCCAAATAAATAAGAAGCCTTTGATGAGAACCTTTTTTTTTGTTGAGGTAAAATTCTGTTCTAAACCTGCCCTCCCCCAAACATTAGAATTTTTTTTTGGTCAAGTCTTTATGTGTAGAGTGAAGCCCCAAGGTATGGGCATTCGCAAACTAAGGTGCCTAGAACAAGGTGATACCTAGCAAAGTTTGGCATTGCATTGTGAGAATGTTACTCACCCATGGACTTTAAAACCATGAGGTGGCCACTATCATGAGCTTTTACAGACATAATAACCTAGTAGAATTTTTATTGCCCCAAAGCTAATGATCGTGCATGTCTAGATTTTGAGTGCACCCATCCAATTGATGGGTTGTTTTGAAGTCTATTCATCTACTTGTTGGGTAACTGATTTAATCATGTCTCTATATCATTTTATTTTTTTGGGGTTGTCACTTGTCTTTTTATATCACTTTGAAATGTAAAGAACAATTGATAAAATGAAATTCATTTGATAAACAACAAATGATTAGGTTCAATTCCATTAAATCTTATTAAAATGAGATGCTTAAAAGATTAATTTGAAAATTATGCAAGAATTGATTAAAATAAAACACGTCAATTTTAATATAAAATTATTTTTGAGATATAAATGTTTTAATTAATTTGATGTTATTTCAAAAACTTAAATAAGGCTTTGATGAAAATTTAACAAAAAATACATAATAAAATTAATTTTTAATTGATTAATTTGTTTGTATTGTTGTTGCTTTTGTTGTTATAAAAATTTATGATTGCCCTAAGGTAGCAGACATGCATGTATGATTTTAGGTTTTATCAAACATGTATGGGGGCAAACACAACTAGTTTAAATGTTAGGGGAAGCCACATTATTCACAATAATCTTGTTGCCTAGAAATGCAAAGCATTTCAAAAAACAAAACCCTTCATTCTTATGAGTGTATTTTTTGTTTTGTTTTTTCTTTTGAAAACATCTTGTGAATGAAAGCATAGTTAGGGGAAAAAAAATTTGGACTATTATAATTATAGTTTTTTGAATTTTAAATGAATTTAGAATGTAAAATATATTTAACATTAATGTTATCAAAATTTTAATTATCCATGCTGTAATCTATTTTAATGAAAATCATATTAAAAAATGAATAAAAATTTAAAAAATAGTGGACACATGATTAAATTGTGTTTGTCACATGTTTTATGATTTTTTTCATTTTTTCATTCAACAATGAAAATTTCAAGTTTTCACATGTATTTTTTTGGTCAATCACATATTTAATACTATTTATAAGGTGGCCTATCAATATTTGTGACTAAAAGCATAAAAATATAATTAGAAGAATTCATAATTTAATCATTATCAAAATTATTTAAAAATTTAACTAATGTAAGATTTGCACTTTTCAAAATGTTAAAAGTGAGTCACCAAACCATGAGTTTACCCTTACAATGTTTTCCTTTTCTTAGCGAAAGAAATAAACACAATTTTCACCATGTTGGTATATGGGATAATGCCCTCAAACATCACCATTCCCCTTGCAGGTCCTTCTAGGATCTAGACCTATAAAATTGAATTCACATTGAGATGATAAAAGGATTAAACTAAGAGAATAAACTTGATTTCATACACAACCCAAATAAATTATATATAAAAAAATTGAGTTGATAAATGATGTTTCATTAGTATTAATTAGGGATAAATAAAAATTTAAAAATCTTATCCCTAAAAATAAATATCATCAAATTTCAAATATTTGGCTTCAATTTATGATGGAATATGTATGTTAATTCAAACACCTCCACAATTTATATTCATATTGATTTAAAATTTTTGATTTGAATTTTTCACCTAGGTTCAAACCACTCAATGTAAGGTTAACTTAATCCAATTGTATTACTTTTCTCTTTCCTCTTGTGCGAAGAACAAAGTAAGGGTTAATTTATTCCTTGAACTTTTAATCATTTTAGTCCCTCCAACCGAGAATGGGGTAAATCAAAAACTAATATGAATCTCTTATCCCTTGATATGAATTTGGATTAAGGTAAGCATATTATTCATTTATTTATTTATTTATAATTTCCCTCCAAATGGAATACTATATAATAAGAGCTTACTTAGTAGAAAATAAAAAATCATTAGTCTAGATGCAAATTGTGTTACGACTTTACGGGCCTCATAGCATGGTTTTTTTCTAAAGATGAGGATGAAAACTTGACTACAAGATGGGAGGACCCAAGTCTTGGCAAACAAAGAAACCTCGAAAGAGGGGTGGACCGCAAGGGGAATGAGGATAAATCAAGTTCTCGAAACCCCTCCCCCACCACTCACCTCCACACGCAAGGAGCATATCAATTAAGGAGAGGGGAGAAAAAAAAGGGGATAATGACCAAAAGACAAGATAAGTTAGATCTTAATAGAAACAAATAAGGTGGGGTCTAAAATTATTTCATTTGTTTTTTTTTTTTTGAGGGCCCCGCCGGGCGCCCCCACCCCTCACTGAGGGCGTGTGTTTCTGTCGTGTTACTCGACCGCCTTTTGCTTCTTCGTCTTCTACTGGCTCTTCACTTTCTGACACGACTGCGATCGCGGTGAGAAGCGAGGGTAAGAGCGGAGCTTCAAAATGAAAAGCAGCAGCAACAACAACACCACTACCACCTCCTCCTCCTCCTCCTCCTCCTTCATACAAAGATGAGAATCATGTGAAGATGAGAATCGCCTTTTGCATTTGATATCCGATTTGGAGTAGTAAATTTATGCATTCTCAGTGAAGTTCCAATCTGTCGTTGTTTCTGTCGCTGTTCTTTTTTTCTTTTCTTTTTTTCGTTTTTTCTTGGAGGAGTTTTGAGTAGCATTTTGTGTCTTTTCTGAAGCTGCGTGAACTGGAAACATTCTTAGTTTTTTTTTTTTTTTTGGTTTTGGTTTCGTGAGTTTTCGTGTCGGGAAATAGGAAGTCGTTTCGTGTTGTTACGGTTGTTTTTCGATATCTTCTCGAAACTCTGGTATCTCTTTGTTGTTTGAGCGGGTTTTGAGGTCGGTGTGAAGTCCTTGTGGAGGCAGGCGTTCTATACCTGTTTGTAGCGTATTGATCATCTGTGTGTTTCTTTTTCCTTTTTCTGTGGTTTTGTAACTTTGCTTGAAGCTCTATAACGAATCGGTTTGTGATTACGCAGTGTTTTGAGGACGGTGTAGTTTGTTGTTGTTGTGACTGCGTTTGCTTTGTATTTTTTTTTACCAGTTTCTGCTTCTTTGAGAAACGGAGCTCGGTACTTCTTTGGTTGGAGAAGGAGTATCCGTAGTTTCTCCCTGGTGGACGCTTCCGGTGCGGTGCAGATAGTCTGCACTATAGTCAAGTAGAACGCGCCGCCGCACACAGCTATCGTTTTGGACGTCGTTTTCTTGCTTCTGTGCGCTCAGGGGGAAAAGGCACAGAGCCTTTGTAGGAAGTTGTACTCCGCGCCACGATCAGGCCTGCAACTGGGAGAGACACACACACAGTGAAGTGTGCTTCAGAATGGGAAACGTTGCGCTTTGTGGCGCTAAGGAGGATGGAGAGTTTGTGACAGTCCTTCGAGGGAATGGTTCAGTCCTTACATTCTACAATCCCATGCTCATCGCCGATTTGCTTCAAGAATATCCCGGCCACTTTGTTTGCCACTCCAGTTCTCTCTTGCTCTCGCACGAGGGCAAGATTTTAACCCCTCAAACGATACTCACGCCCGGGGAAACGTACTTTCTTCTTCCCTTTCCGAGAAAGGAATCCAACAGTAGTGAAGATCCGCACGCTCCTCGTCGGGGTCAAGCTGACTCTCTGCGGCAGCAGGAGCAGCAGCAATGGAGTGGAACTATGAGGTTCACCATATCCAACGACTTGTTCGCCAAGATTCTGTCAGGTTCCATGCGGGAGGAAAACGTATCGAAGTCTAGGCGGAGGAGCAACGAGAGTACTCCGTTGATTGAGAGGTTGAAATCTCTGCACAGTAATGCCGCAGTGACAGCCAAGTGATCTGTTGGTAAGTCTGTCTCCCCCGCCATGGCTGTGATTCTTCTTCCTGCACCGAAGAATCATCAATCTTTCCTTCCTGCTTTTGAATATTGCACCAACGCTTTGTTCTTCTCAAACACCATCGGAAAACTGAGTTTGGTTTCTGCTATGCGTGATGCAGGAGTATGCTGGTAGGAATCAACAACAAGCTGCAAATTGTAGGGTTTAGCAAATGGAGATTTGAAGAAGCTTTAAGATGAGATTGTTTGAGAGAGTTGTGAGAACTGAGTGAGGAGGAATCCACGAAGGTTTTACGGAGAGGATCCTCAGGAGCTTCTTGTACCAATTTATGTACTATAGTTATAATGGGATGCAGGGTTTCTGGCTCAGAAAAGCTCTGGAGCTCGTACGAAAGTCTTCAGCACCATTTTTTTTTTTACTTCCCCCCTTATTGCAAGGCAAGAACAGAAGATTTTGCTTCCAAGGCTTGCCTATGTTTGTGTACTGTATTGTTATTTGTAGATTCTATGATTTGATCTACATTGCTGCAGACAATCAGGCCATTGAAGAATGAGAAGAGGGTTTGTACACATGCTTTCTGCATCTTCATTCACTGCAGACAATGGGGCTATTGCAGAAGAAGAGGGTTTTGCACACATGCTTGTGCATCTTACTTTTGATGAAGGCAGTACATATTTCTTCATGAAAACAAATCATTCGCTGTTGCAGTTTTGAATCTGATAATGTTTTGGGTTGTAGGCTTGAACACCTCAAACTTCATGAACTGTGGTTGCTTGGAGAGTTTGTGTTTGGCAAGATGCTTCAATGGTTTTGCTCAGAGAGTTTGTGTTTGGCATGATGCTTCAATGGTTTTGCTCGGAGAGTTTGTGTTTGGCATGATGCTTCAATGGTTTTGCTCGGAGATTTTGTGTTTGGCATGATGCTTCAATGGTTTTGCTCGGAGAGTTTGTGTTTGGCATGATGCTTCAATGGTTTTGCTCGAAGAATTTGTGTTTGGCATGATGCTTCAATGGTTGCTTGGAGAGTTTTTGTTCGGCATGATGCTTCAATTGTTGCTTGTAGAGTTTGTGTTTGGCATGATGCTTTGATGGTTGCTTTTAGAGTTTGTGTTGGCATGATGCTTCAGTGGTTGCTTGTTTATTGTTGGCAGCAAAGAAATACCCTGCTGGTGCTGAAAATTGACATCAAGTTAGGGTTCACATTTAAGCCCCCCACAGCAAATAGGACTGGTATCGAACACTATGGAAACTGACAAAGTGACACAGACAAACATGCACCCAAATTGTCAAATGAACTCAACAACGGGAATCCACCAAGCCCAAAGTACAGACACAATAAAAAAACACCAACTTTGTCTTCAATCCACAACTCTTGTGTTTTTGGAATCTAAAAGCAAGAACATAAAATAGTAAATAATAATAAATATGAACTGTGGCATCAATCCAAAGCTCTTGTGTTTTCCAAATCTTAAACACAAAACAGAATAGAAAATTACAAACTGTGGCGTCAATCCAGAGCTCTTATCTTTTTTGAATCTTAAGTACAAAGAGAAAAATCTACACAGATCGTGGCATCAATCCAGAGCTCTTGTGGTTTTTGAATCATAAGTGCAAACAGAAAAAAAAAAAAAATACAAACCGTGGCATCAATCCAGAGCTCTTGTGGTTTTCAAATCTTGAAGTACAAAAATAAGTAAGAATAAAAGCGCTGGCATCAATCCACAAATCCTGTGTTTTTTGGAATCTTGTAGCAAGAAACATGAGACTCTGAAGATGCTCCTCAAAACATGTAACCCACCCCCAATCACTTACAAGCTACAACATTATGAATGAAGTTTTTGACAACAAATAACAACCACAAAAAATGAATGTTCTTCCACCAATCCATGTGACAATAAATAACAACTACGCAAAATGAATGTTTTTGCACAAATCCATGACTCTCCAAACCTATTTTCAAGCACTTCACTAACTGAAATGACATGTAACAATGGGTGGTGAACTTCTGACTCTTTTGAATGCTACTGGTTTGAGCGAAGATCATTCACAACAATTGTATACAATGAGATCTTTTTTCGGTCTCTGTACTTCAGTCACTCTTTCTACAAAACCTGAATTTGCTTAACCAAAACCTGAACAAAAAGAAATGTACCCTTATCTTTAAAAAATGCTTGGTGATCGGGGTTTAGAGTTATCACATTCCAATGCACACAAATGAACTCAAATCTAGAAAAATCCCACTAGGCTTTTAAGTGTTTGTTGAAGGTGTGATTTAGGATAGATCCATAGAGTTTGTAAGTTATTGTATGATGGCAGAGTTTGGTGATGTGTTTAGAGTTGTCACATTCATTCCAATGCACGCATATGAGCACAAATCTACAAAAACCCCAATGCATGGAGCTTTAAGTATTTGGTTGAGGGTATGATTTAGGGTAGATTCACAAATTTTGCAATTCATTAAGTGAGGGCAATGCTTGGTGAATATACATTGAAAGCGATACAACAACACCAGAAATGGGCTAAAACCCTAACTTACAATGCACATTCAAACATAAAACATTGAAATGCATTTTCTAGCAATCCAACCTAGGAATCAAAGAACCTATTGTTTGCTTTGGATACAACTGAAAATTCATGAGCAACCTAAGGATTACCAAAGAGATCCCTACAAAACATGTTGCATCACAATTTCAATTCTAGTATGTGAAACTCGATCCAATTGTTTAAGAAGTCATTCACTCCTCTCATCTATTCAAAACATGTTCAAAGTATGAACAAGTGTGTTAGATGAGCACCCATTTGATTTGGGGTTGGTTGGTTGGTTAGTTCTAAATGCAACATTGTTAAGACCTAAAGTAAAAGAGGATAGCATAAATGTGAAATAAATGTGAAAGTAAAAGACTAATCCAATTAGTGTAAACTTTTGTGCAAAGACACAGCTTACAAGGAAAAGTTCAATAAATTATTATACTATTGCTAAATATAACAATTTGTAGTCTTACAAGTAGGAAAAAATGCAAAAAAGTCAAGCTTATTGTAGATTTGGTGAAAGCACACTACAATGACCCTCTTCTGAGCCTTTTTGGATTTAGTATTAAAATATAATATATCTCCCAAATTATGGTGCATTTAATTTGGATTTAAATTTTGGTGTTTGGACTTTAATATATAATTTCATAAACCTAGTGCTAATTAATACTAAATTTTAAATTTTTAATAATTTAAATTCAAGGAACCATGGACATATTTATGGTACACATAATATAATATTGTACATTTCAAATTTCAAATTGCACTAAGTATTTGGTTTCATATTCACAAAATAGCCTACACAACATTAATACATGAGAATTTAGAGTGAAAAGATTTTGTAGATTTCTTTGAATTCATTACTTTTATTAAAGTTTTAAAAGCATATGCAATGAATTCATTTCCTAAACTAAATTCACTTCTTGTTTTCTCATTTTGATTATATGAAAGAAAAGGGCATACCTCTTGTGGGGTTTCAATCCACACCCCCACTTGTTGAATGTTAGGGCTAGGAAGACCAACTAGACACAATGTTCAATGTGCCTCATAGGAGAAGTGATTTGTTGGACTAGCCAACTATGAACAACAAAAATGTCTCGCTTCAACTTGCATTACATATAAAACATAAATCAACAAAAGTGAATAGGGGCCCTAACTACAAATGCAAGGAGAAAATGGACAAAAAAGCCGTTAAAAAAATCCATGGATTTAGTGTAGAGAAAGGCAACTTTCTTTATGAAAGCCACTAGGTTATGGAACATAGCTCTAACTTCCATTGTTGACCATCTAAATGATGATCGAATCTAAGTAAGTTAACCAACCAAATGTGATAACAAAAGAAGAGGACATGGATATTGTTGCTTACATTTTAAGCATGCAAAATGTGGCCTATTTATAACATTACAATAATTCAAGATGAAGGTGGCAAAACTTATACAAAACTAACTTACACCATTTCAAAATGAAGTATTGAAAAACTCTTAATTTGGGAATGGTTTAAAGATACACCTAAAATTGATCATTTGTTTTGTAAAAGCACTTGAGATTTGCAAAACACAAGGTATGATTAACCAATCCTACAACTCATTCTACATGAACAATATAATTACATTGAAAAAAATGCTTATCCCAAAAAAAATACTTGTTTTGAAAAATTGCTTGATTTAAGAAAAAATTGTCTTGAAAAACTACTCATCTTTAAAAAAATGTTTAACTTGAAAAACTATATGTGTTGAAAAATTGTTAGTGTTAAATTGTTTATATTGGAAAAAATAAATAAATTGAACTTCAAAATTATGTATATTTAATAATACCTTTTGCACATGGAATAACTTTCATTGGAAATAACATTACATATAAAACTACCATAGATACAATGGAAGTTGGCATGTAAGGTCTTTTCCTTTACTCTAAAATGAAAGGAATAAAGGAAAATGAAAATAAAGGTCTTATACAAAATCGACTATTTGAATTAAAATTGTGAAGTAAATTTTTTTCAAACATATACAAACATTTGAATTTAAAAAAAAGTATCAACACCACCATCAAGCATTCAAGTGGTTTTCTAATTTGAAATTGATTTTAACTTATCAAAATCAAGCTTAAATTTCACATTATGATGCGCATCATCATTAGTAAGAATTGCCAAAGGAGACACCACCAAATCCTAGTTCTTTTTCTAGTTTGAACTATTGGATATTTTCTTAAAACCCAATAAGGGCATATATCTAGGTGACACTTGGAATTTATCATAATTGCATATTGAAATCAAAAGTTGTGATTATTTTAGATGAATCAAATCAAAGAATGTAAACTTTGACATTTGCACAATTGCTTCCAACCATTTGCTTTCAATGGTCAACAACACAGGTTCATCATTTGTTGTAATAGAAGCATGAAGAAAACTTGATTTCTAAACCTTTGATTTTAGATGACAAACATTCCAATGAACATTGCTGGTTAGAGACATCATGGTATTTGTTCCATAAGAATTTTTATTACTTTTCAAAATGGAGGCAAAATAGGGTTCGATATGGACAACATTCCAACTACCTAAAGAAAACAAGAATTATGTTGTTAAACAAATAAGACATGAACTTTAAAAATGAACCAAAAAATTCACCTAATGATCACTAGGTGCAAGATTGAAAGCTTGTGGTGGCCACCATGCAATTTTGCTTGAGAAGAAAGAAAACCATTCGGTGGCTAGTATGGTTTTGGTCATGAAGGAGGCAAAACCACCTAGTGGCAACTAGGTAGTTTTGGTTGCAAAAACAAAAAAAACCACTTGGTGGTTATCACCTAGTTTTTTTTGTTTTTGTTTTTTTTTCAATTTTAGACCTAGTTTTGGTTGCAAAAAATAAATCACAAGGTGATTTCAAATTTGGTTTTGGTCATAAAAAAAGAAAATCAGATAATGCCCACTATGTGATTATTTTCCTTTCACAATTGAAACCACCTTGTGGCCACCAAGTTGATTTTGAATTAATGGTCATTAAGTTATTTTCACTTAGTATTTGGTTTTTAAAAGGGGGGAAAAAGGGGGAAAAAGATAAATTTTATTTTGAAAATGTAGAATGTGAAAACAATAAGCAAAAATCACAAAAAGAAATGTTGCAAAGTTTAATAAGGTGAGAAAATGCCACACTTGGAAAAACAATTCTTTTTTTAATGAGACTTAAAGTGAAGGCTTCACAATAAGCATTATAATGTAAAAGTAAAATGTAGTAAAAAAAATTATTCATGGTTTCACAACTAATTAATGGCATGGGTTTGAACAATGCATTTCATTTCTCACAACAAGTTGTTAAACCTTATTTACCTTTTACAAATGTTTTCATTGTTTTTTATTATAATATTAAACCTTTGCAACACCTAATTGATTTCCCATTTTCACACCTCAAAATTTTCAAAATTAAATATTTATATTTATTTATATTTCATGTTTTATTAGAATTTTCATTTTTTCAATATTAAAAAAAAAACTTTTCTTCAAGTTAAAACCACTTGGTGGCCTCTTTGTAGTTTCAATTTCAAAAAATAAAAACTTTTCATTTCAAAAAAAAAACCCTAAAAGACCACTTGGTGACCATGTGCCCATGTACTTTTGGGCAAATGATATGGGATAAAATAAATTGCTACTAATAACAATCCCTATCATACTTCCTAAAATGAGATGTAAGGTATTTTATTGTCATGAAACATTTTGCATATTTTTTTCATTTTGGTCCATTTCAAGAAATTTTCATGGATCATGGGTGCATCAAGTGAAGCTTTACAAAACATTTTTGAACTCTAAAGACAAAGAAGCAATAAAAATGAAGCAAAAAGAAGAGAACAAACTTGTCCAAAAAGATTTTTAAAAAAGACATTAAACCCCCGCTATTTGCAAACTTTATATCTTTTTCAATTCTTACCCATTTTGAAAGTTCTAGGTGTGAACTAAAGTTCTACTAGAAAAATCTTTGAACTCTATTCTTAATATAACAATGTCCAAAAATCTTAAAGTTTCAACACATAAATTGTTTTAACTATTACCATCAAACATGTAAACCCTTTAATTTGTAAACAACGTATCTTGATCATTTCTTGATGGATTTGAGTGATTTTTTTGTGGCATTGCATGCACTAAGTGGAAGATTACAACCAATGTTGTGTGGTTTGAGAACCTCTGATCTAGTTTTGACATTTAAAAAATTTATGTGGAAGTTTTTTTGAGTAAGCGTTTGAGTTAAGTTCTTCCAAAATTTGAACCTTTTAGTTCCAATTCTATCACATTTTTTTCAAATTCAAGAACCTTCAAACCTGATTTTTAAACTAAGTCCAATTCCATGTACACATAGCACATTTTCCTATGCTAAATATTATGTGAGTATAAAGTTTTAGAACAAATTAAAACAAGGGTCTATCTAGGTATAGAGTTGAACAACTAATTAAAATTAAAATTTAATTATAAATTTCAATCTACTTATTAACTTTTTTACATACATATCCTGACCTTGGTTCCAAAAATGTTTTTGCATGGATATGGTTTTGAACACAAATGTTATTTTTAACATACACACTCAAACCGCCATACCTAAAAACAACCCCCTTTAGAGGGGAAGAAATTATATACCCAATCCTCCCCTTCTTTTTCATTAAATTTCCATCTTAATAACTTTATCCCACCCCATTTCACCCCACCTTGCCCAACTTTTAAAGTGACAAAACCTACACTTAGACTTGCAACCTTATCTAACCCCACTTTACCTCCTTATACCCATTCAAAAGGAGTTCCCACAATGTTTTTTTTTTTTTTTTTTTTCAAAATAAATTTAAAAAAATTTTTTTAATTTTTTTTTTTAATTTTAAAAAA
>Ga0209611_10001040_pt1 | contig 45810 bp, 47 predicted proteins | sample S1TSphgellanicum_3_FD_187693 | JGI IMG/M metagenome (GOLD analysis project Ga0209611, IMG submission 187693) | Host-associated microbial communities from peat moss isolated from Minnesota, USA - S1T2_Fc - Sphagnum magellanicum MG (SPAdes) (version 2) | ecosystem: Host-associated > Plants > Peat...
GTCTGTCTGTCTTTTACTTATCTCTTACTTCTTTTGTCCTAACTAACTAAATTTAATAAATATTTCTCTCTCTCTCTCTCTCAGCGCACAGAAGACAGACACAGGTGGCTCCCGTCTTTTTCACTCTTCTTTTTCTTTTACTTACTGCCCGTCGGGAAGGGGTACGTCTCTGGGGAGGAGATGCTGGCTGGCTGCGGTAAAGATGGGAAAGGAAGAAAAGAAAAGAGTCGAGGAGAGAAAGAGAGTGAGAGAGAACCTGTCCCCAAAACCGGGTGACCTGTTATAGGCGGTTTCGGGACCTGAAGGTTTAGTTAATTAAAATTTCTAAAACCGTCTGTGCCTTCCAGGCACGGGTTACCACTAGTACACTAGGAACGAGAGATATCCGTAAAGTGAGGAAAAGACAGCACCAGAACCCTGAGTCTGGTCATACACAGGGTGAGATTCAAAAAAAAACCTGCAAAAGTGTACATTAGCATTCAAGGGGGGTGAAACTGATGGTTTCCTGAGTTTCACCCTGTCTTTCTTTTTTCCTGAGCGCCTCCACTGCTGCTACAAAGATTTTCACTGCTCCTACCTGTACAGCTAACTATAGTTCCTCTCCCACCTTGCCTTGTACATGAAATGCTGAGATTCAGCATTTCGTACTGAGTTTCAGCATTTCATACTGAGATTTAATAAAATTTCCTTACTTTATGGATACCACTAAAAGAGGGGTTACGGGTTGAAAGGAGGCCCAAAGACAGAGGGTGAAGACAGGGTGACTTTGCTGATTTCTCCATTGTGTTCTTCCAAATACACTACCAATCTTGTGGGAGGTTTTTACACTAGGGAAGTGGAAAGCCAACAGAAAATTGTTTCCCAGGCCATTGACCATCCACACATCCATCCTTCATGCTGGGCTGGTGGGCGAATCTGGGGTACACTCAGACCAGACAGTGCGCAAAAGAGACAAAGAAAAGGGAACACGAGTGCTGGTGGTCCAGAAAGGAAGGAAGGAAGGAAGGGTGCAGGCCAGGTGTTGCATCACAATGTTGCAGGCATCCCAAGTGGGGACCACAATGGATAAGAAAACTGATCATCATTTAAGTTCAGGAGACACAGCAAAGGAAGAGAGAGAGAGAGAGCGAGAGAGAGAGAGAGATATTTCTCTTGGAACTAGTTTTGGGTGAACTAGTTTTGTGCAAAAAGGTGAAGATGAGTTTGGAGCAGTGTTTCTTGCAAGGCGGGCCCCAGAATGTCTCTTAGGAGCTGATCTCATGATGGGTAGTTTTAGTTTTTGCAAAAGTGCCACAACAGATTTTTTAGTCTGATCGTTTGTGTAAGATGTGAGTTTTCTTCTTGTATGTTTCTTCCATTGTGTCAGGTCGTTTGTTGATGAATCTGCAGGGGGAGCTGCGAGCTTTCTCAGTAGTAGTTAGTAGATTATACGCCATAGATTTTCTATTTGCTCTTGTGTGTGTGTGTGTGTGTGTGTTTGGGTGCGAGTATAAGAAGTATGTGATGTGAATTTATGGTTCGGAGTTTTGATTGTGGTCGTTGTCAAGGGAGCTAGAATTATAGCATCCTTGATCAGCTCTGCTCCACCTTTCTTGGTAAATTCTCCGTGAATTGATGAGAAACAGTAGCTTTTCTGGTCATGAAGCCAAGGTGACACAGCGACCCATCTAGCTTGCTAGCTAGTAGAGAGTTTCCCAGAAGGCAGTTGGAGCTCTGAGGATTGTGAAGTTTTTTTGTGACTGGGGTGGACCGGGGGAGAGTGAGAAGATCATGGCGGATGATGATGCTGTACAAGTGCAGATCGGTGATGGTACCCAAGGGTCGAACATATTGCCCGGGATGGACGGGCAAGAAGACGGACAAGGAGAAGAGAATGTGTTCTCGCGCTCATCTGCGGCCAAGAGACAGCCAGAAGACGAAGAGGCTGTTAGATGGGCAGCATTGCAGAAGCTCCCGTCCTACGACCGCGTGCGAAAGACCCTCTTCAAAACTGTGGAAGCAAACGGAAATGCCGTGACTGAAGAAGTGGACGTGACGCAGCTCAGCCACCAAGATCGCAAGAAGCTCATGTCCAAGATCCTCAAAGAAACGGAAGAGGATAACGAGCATCTTCTTCTCAAGCTGCGCAACCGCATCGACAGGTGTGTAATAGCGTCTCTCTTCCCTTCCCTTTCCCTGCTGTGGGTTTAGGGTTTTCCCTCAGTGTAAGGTAAAGTCCCTGGCAAGGGGCCTAGGACAGATGAGGCAGTAGCCAAGTCTAGCCCTGCATTTTGGGAAAGTCCCCTGCCCCTCCATCCATGGGCTTAATTTATCCCATCATAAAGACCTGCAGGAGATTTCCAAGTGTACTCAGAGGAGGCCATGTTCTAAACTGGAATTTCCAGCCATCAGCCCCCTAAGGGAGGGGGTTATTTGATTCTTGAAGTGAGTGAGTTTCCAATATGGCGGGATCTTCTGCATTCTAATTTTCTGTTCTTGGAGCAAGTTCTTCCATTCTCTGCAGATCTTGGTTGTAGAAAGAGAAAAGAAATTTTCCGCAGCATCTTTACATGGGGTAACACCCTTGGACAAGTGCATTGGTGGAATCAGACCAGCACTTGGCTATTGCCTTGCACAGTAATGCTCTTGTCCAAGGGTGTTACCCTACACATAAAGCACAAGGCAAACGTTATCATGTGGGCACTTTACCTACCATAAGGCACAAGGTGAATGTTGTGAACTTAAACGTATGTAGATCATGAGTCAGAGGTGGTGTAGGGGAGGGTTCTTCTGCCTACTCCTTAAGAGTGGGAGGGATCTTATACCTAAAAGAATTGCATGACTCCTTATCGGTGCAATTTCCCTCCCACTCTTAAGGAGTAGGTGTAAGATCCTGCCTTGAAAGAGGAGAGATAGAAGGCGCACTCCGAATACACTGGGAAAATTCTCTGAGTCACTTTACAAAATAGTAATCCCTAATATTGCATATGCCCTTCCCTCCTGCTTACTTGCTAAGGCTCTAGGGTTGAGTCAGGTTGAATCTTGCAATTGTGGCATTATTCTGACAGTGTCCCTTATCTCCTTGATGCTTGTGGGGGGATAAGACCATAAGGGGTAGGATATGACTTACCATTGCAGCGGTTATGGTTTAATTTTGTCTATAAGCAGTGCACCAGAATCCTCTTTGGTCTTGTTTGATTCAGTTGGGAAATTGGACATCAGCTCCCTGGTATTCCCATCAAAGGTTGATTTCTCTGTTTTTGGAAAAATGGGGCTGCTTTGAATTTCAGGGTTGGGATTGAGCTTCCCAAGATTGAAGTTCGGTTTGAACACTTGGATATCTGTGCTGAAGTGCATGTTGGGAGCAGAGCCTTGCCAACTCTTCCAAATTTCTTGTTGACATTGGCTGAGGTATGCCTTGCTTGGCAAAGTATGATGGATATTATTATACCAGGCATCAAATTTTCCCAATGAACTTCTTTTGTGGGTTTTGTGTGAGACCCCTCTACAGGGCAAATTTTGAAATTAAGGTTATGGTTACTTGTGATCTTCAAAGTGTACCTATAGAATGGACAAAAATCTATGTCTCTTTGTTTCAGTCAGATTGACCACAATGTTCTAAAAATGCTGTTTCTGTGCTGCAGGCTCTCCTGAGCAAACTCCATCTGTCAACTATCAAAAAGACAACTCTAAACATTCTTCATGATGTCAGTGGGATCATCAAACCTGGAAGGTTTATTCCAGACTAGAAACCTCCGGAAGTTTACTTCTTGAGCGTCAGAGAGTCCTTCAAGTCTGAAATAATTTTGAACTAATCTCAGCTTCCAAGCTTAGTCCTTGAAACCGATGATGACCCGTTAAATGTTTTTCTGTTGTCAGCAATCTTCGGGTGCAGGATTTCAAATGTTTTGGTAATGGTGAAGTTGAAATAATACTTGCTGCAAATCACTCACTTGCTCTAATTTTGCATATGAATTACTGCTGGCAGGATAACCCTACTCTTGGGACCTCCAGGCGCAGGCAAGAGTACCTTGCTGTTAGCCCTAGCAGGAAGATTGAGTGAATCTCTGGAGGTCAGATAATCTACCCTTGACACAGAATTCAGAGAAACAACATTCTGTTGTTACCTTGCCTAGACCATGGATTTAATACTCCATCTTTTCTTGAGAAAATCAAACTACCTTCAAATCATGCTTGCTAGGCCCCACATCTCCATTGTGAAATGTTAAAGTAGCTAAATTGGAGTATGCTTTTATTTCAAAAATCTGCACTCATTATTACTTTGTTTGGGAATCAGCCTGAGAATTTTCTGGTTTTATTATGGGTGCTCATTGCTTGAAGACTTCAGGGAAGGTGACATACAATGGACATGAAATGCATGAGTTTGTGCCTCAAAGAACCGCAGCTTACATTAGTCAACAAGACCTGCAGCTGGGAGAACTGACTGTGAGAGAAACATTCGATTTCTCTAGTCAGTGCCAGGGTGTTGGTCCTGCATCTGGTGAGTGTTACATTTCCATTGTCAGGACAACCACCCAGTATGTAGTCTCCCTGCCTCCTAATTTCCCATCTGCTCTTGTAAGCCCTTCTTTATTGGGCCCCTTTTTTTTCTGCATGTCATTTGAGCTCTAAGTTCAATCCTGTGTACAAGCACTCCTTTGGAGATGAGCTGAGAAAGTTCTCAATCCTGCAAAGTCTACCTCCCAGTGTAATCAAGTTCAAAAGCCTGTCCCCATGCTAAGCAGAAGGAACATTGCAGTGTTCTATGTCATTGTTAAAACTACTGCAGTGAGTTTGTTTTTAACTGACTGTGGTTCCTTTCTCATTTGAGCTAAGTGGCTTGGCTTTCTCAGACATGTTGAAAGAGCTTCTAAGAAGGGAGAAGGAGGCGGGGATTTTCCCTGATGCAGATGTTGATATGTTCATGAAGGTATTAAAGTCATGAGGCACTCATACCTCTCTCCTAAACTTTTCACTTGAAGCAGTATTTTTTCCATGTGTTTTATGTAAGAAATCATGGAATTCCAGACTTTAACAACTCAGAAGACACAACTTAGGTATGTGAAGAAGATATATGTATATGTGATTGTCTTGTTGTGTGTATTCCAACATGGAAAAAGCTTTTGCTTGACATTTTTTTGTAGGCTACAGCAGTGCAAGGCCAAGAGACAAGCCTGGTGACGGACTACATGCTTAAGGTTTGGCAAGCTCTCGGGATTGTTGTAAATCATTTCTGAGAGTTTGGGTTGTGTTCATTGATCAATGAGAAGAAAAAAGCTGCTGTTGATGCTCAAGCAAACTCTAGAAAATCTGGGTGGTTCAGTGGGTTATGCAAAAATGCTAAAGGCTTGAATTTGTCTGAACTATAGATTCTAGATCTGGAAATCTGTGCGGACATCCTTGTTGGAGATGAAATGAGACGTGGCATTTCAGGGGGTCAGAAAAAGCGTGCCAATACTGGTGGGCAGCTTCACGATCCAATTATTCAATCAGTTATTGCAAGGAATTTTATTTTGAATGTCTTGTTGATCTTGTGTTGGTGCAAAGTTTGTGTATACTACTCTCTCTGAGAGCACAAAGTGCAACACTTGAATGAGAGATCATCATGCAATGCAAGCTGGGAGTGTTCGATCAGATTCCTGTCATGAGCTTACCATCATTGTTTCTAAGGTTTTTGTGTTTTTTGTGTTTGGTATATCAGGTGAAATGATGGTGGGTCCTGCCAAAGCTGTATTCATGGATGAGATTTCAACAGGTCTAGATAGCACCACAGCATATCGGATCATCAAATGTTTGAGCCAATCAGTGCATGTCATGGAAAGCACAATGGTTGTCTCACTCTTACAGCCGGCACCTGAAACGTTTGAGCTTTTTGATGACCTCATCTTGCTGTCAGAAGGCCAGATTGTTTACCAAGGACCAAGAGACCTGGTGACTGATTTTTTTGAGTCAATGGGCTTCAAGTGCCCAGAGCGCAAAGCGGTTGCTGATTTCTTACAGGAGGTGGGTGAGAATTTTTTAACTTGCTAAATTTTATCAGTGTCAAATCATCATGATTTAGAAAACATGATGATTCAAGTGTCCATACATTACTAACCCCAAAACTGGCCTCTGATTATTTGAATTTTTTCTGCATCAATTGTGTGTTAAACTCCTTGATGTTGTTTGCAGGTGACATCAAGGAAAGATCAACAGCAGTACTGGTATGACAGGAGCGTGCCATACCGTTACGTCTCAGTTAAGGCTTTTGCAGAAGGCTTTGCAAAGTTCCATGTTGGAGAGAAACTTGATCAAGAGCTGGGAATTCCCTTTGAGAAGGGGAAAAGTCATCCTGCTGCTCTTGTTACGCAAAAATATGCGCTAAGCAACTGGGAGGTTTTCCAAGCCTGTTTCACGAGAGAGAAGCTCCTCATGATGCGCACAAAAGTTGTCTATATCTTCAGAATAGTTCAGGTTTGGAGTTACCAATCAAATATAGATCTCTGATTTGCTTGAGTTAATACTCTGTCTACTTGTGACCCATTGGCAAGCAGCTGCAAAACATTCATGATCTAGTAGGAAGAAGGGATGATGACCTGTGACTGGAATATCCTGTTGCAGATAAGTCTGGTATCAACAATCACCATGTCAGTGTTTCTGCGGACATCACTCCATCCAGATTCAGTCACAAGTGGTGGCGTATATTTGGGAGCGCTCTTTTTTGCTCTTGTCAACCTTATGTTCAGTGGGTTGATTGAAATGGCATTGATCATCTCTCGTCTTCCTGTCTACTACAAGCAACGAGACCTCTACTTCTATCCAGCCTGGTCTTTTGCACTCCCAGTTTATATTTTGCGCCTTCCTGTATCGGTTTATGAGTCCTTCCTTTGGGTTGCAATCACATATTGGACTATTGGTTTTGCACCTGAGGCTAGCAGGTAAACAAAGAGAGCTCAAACCTCTCATTTTTCTAGGTTATCAAGCATTTCATGGGTATGACATCAAGGGACATGTCTCTAGATTCGGAGTTTGTCATGTTACAATAGATGAGATTTGTGTGCAGCAGGATTGGGGATAAAGTATTTGTACTTTTGTGATGAGACAAGTGCAGATTTTTCCGACAATGGCTGCTTTTAGTGGCAATGCATCAGATGGCACTTGGGCTATTCCGCTTAATTGCTTCTATTGCTCGGCTCCTGATCATTGCTCAAGCTTGTGGAGCCTTTGCCGTCATAGTTGTGGTTACCCTTGGAGGCTTCATTGTTTCTAGAAGTACACACATGGCCCTACTACTCTTTGACTGAATTCCATTTCCATCTTTTGTTGGTGACCTGCCTGCCATGCCATGCCATGTAGCTGATCCCAGTCAACTTCCTGTGGTTTACCTCACATGTGGATCATTTTCTGGTTCACTATAACCTGTTCCATAGGAGGCTTTGTGCAATTGAGAGTCAAACATTGTCAGGTTCTTACCAATGTCAGATGGGTATCAAGCTTGAACCCTGGTATATAGACTGGTACTGGTCCTGGTAACAAAAAACCGAACAGACGGGTATGGCTTGAGGCGATACCAGCCTCCTATAAGTACCTGCCTGGTAGGGGCTTGAAGTATTACCAGCTTCATACCAGGGCTGTACCAATCTCAATACCAGGTATAGACCTGCATCATACTAGCCAATCCTTCAATCCTAATACCAGGACCAGCCTAGTATGAAAGTTAAAAAAAAAATACAATACCAGGACCAGGCTAGTATGAAAGTTTAAAAAATAAACAATACCAGTAGCAGGCTGGTATGGAATATTTAAAAAAGATCCAATACCAATGGTACCTGGCTGGTATGTAATTAAAAAAAAGATTCAATATGGGTACCGGCTGGTATGTTTCAAAAGTCGATACCTGCCCATTGACATTGGTTCTTACCCATGGGAATTGTGTGAGGACACAGAGAATGTTCATCCATGGTGGATATGGGGCTATTGGATATCACCGCTCTCATATGCCCAAAATGCCATTACGGTGAATGAGTTTCTTGCTCCACGATGGGACAAGGTAAACTGCACTCCAAGCTGTCTTGACTTGCAACTCTATGTGTCTTTCATGACTCAGTAGCATTGATATCCATTTCTCTTTGACTTCATTGAAGGTTTCACCTTGTTTCTTTCCTGGTTCCAGTGTCCTTTAATTTATGAGTATTGGGAGGGAGATTCATATCTCCAAAATGCAATGACAGTTACAAATTCTGATGATGGTAACGAATCTTTTTGTGATTTTCCCACTAGCCATATTCAAATACGACAACATTGGGTAGAGAGATCTTGTCAACTCGTGGAATATTTGAAAGAGGCTACTGGTATTGGCTTGGGGTGGGCGCCTTGTTTGCATACTCCATTCTCTTCAATTTGCTTTTTTGCTTCTTCCTCAAAGTCCTGAACCGTAAGTTTTAAAAAAGCTTCTATTGAACTCCTTCATATGGGTTTTGATAATTATGCTCACTTTTGTTATTAAGAACATTCTTGTTGTTCACCAGGAGGGTTTGGGGTTTAGGGTTTAGGGTTTAGGGTAGGAGGATTAGTACTGTTGTGCCTGCAAATGTATTCTCACTTTTGTGGTATTTCTGCATTCGGGAGGTCTTTATTTTCCAAAATAAGATTTGTGAATGCTCTGGTGGGAGAGGGAAAGATAGCAATCTAATATTGTGCAATACCATGGCCTGCCTGGTGCAGCAATTGGGAAACCAAATGCAGTATTATCTAGGGAAGCTCTGGAGGAGAAAAATGCGAATAGGATGGGTGTGGATGGAAAATCACAAGATGGGTCTTTGGGTCACAGTGATAACATACACCAATTGAATGAATTCAATAGTAGGCCACCGCCCACTTTACCCGTCTTTGTTCTTCTTGAAGGATTTGTCTTTTAATCAACCATTGGAAAAATGTTTGTTGTTTGTCTGGGTATATACTGAATGTGGAGTGGTTTCCCAGGGCTGTCGGGACTCACAAACCCAGAGCAGCTGAGGCGTTCAAGCATTTCATCAGCAAATTCCGACAGATTTGATGCAGTTGCTTTGGCGAATGGAGTCAAAGCCAAGAGAGGAATGGTTTTACCATTTCAGCCACTCGCCATGGCATTTCACCATATCAGCTATGCCATTGACATGCCTGCTGTAAGTCCATGCTTCTTGGATTAGGCTAAGAATCTGTTGGCATGCAGGTCTCAGGTTTAGGTTGTTTGTCCAATGATCATACCCACATTGCGAATTAAATTTCCTAGCCCTTTTTAGTATTTGTGGTTATGCATTACTTGTGGTGGTTTTCTGCTTACAAACTACTGAGCAAGAATCAGCATTATGAAGCTATTATTTTTTTTAGTAATAAATTTGTTGCAGGAGATGAAAGCTCAAGGAGCTACTGGTGAAAAGCTGCAGCTGCTCCGAGATATAAGTGGGGCATTCCGACCCGGGGTTTTAACTGCATTGGTTGGTGTGAGTGGAGCTGGAAAGACAACCCTAATGGATGTTCTCTCAGGACGGAAAACTGGGGGCTACATTGAGGGCTCAATTTTCATCTCTGGGTTTCCTAAAAAACAGGAAACTTTTGCCAGGATTTCTGGCTATTGTGAGCAATTTGATATACATTCACCACATGTGACCGTCTATGAATCAGTCCTTTACTCTGCGTGGCTGCGCCTTCCTAAAGATGTGAATGCAAAGGTCAGGAAGGTAAGCAACAGTCTGGTTTTGTCCTCTTCAACACAAGTTAGAGCATGGGCATGTTGTTAGATTTTGCAGTGGGACTCTGAAAAGACAGGAGCGTCATATTTAGCTTGTGAGTTGGTTTGTTTGGTTCTTGGGTCTGTTTCACAATTGCAGGCATTTGTGGAGGAGGTGATGGAATTGGTTGAGCTGACACCCTTGCGATTAGCCCTAGTTGGCCTTCCAGGGGTCACAGGACTTTCAACAGAGCAGAGGAAGCGGCTCACAGTTGCAGTTGAGTTAGTTGCCAATCCATCCATAATATTCATGGATGAGCCAACATCAGGTCTTGATGCTCGAGCTGCTGCCATTGTGATGAGAACTGTTCGAAACACAGTTGACACTGGCCGGACTGTAGTCTGCACCATTCATCAACCCAGTATCGATATCTTTGAGTCTTTTGATGAGGTAAGGAAGAGTGGAGAATCCCAATTGTCACACTTCAAAAAGAGAAAATGTTTTAAAGTGGAGGGAAAAACTAGTTACTTATGCCATGATGTTTTTTTTGTGATTGATTGCAGCTCTTACTGCTGAAGCAAGGAGGACAAGTTGTATATGCAGGCCCTCTTGGTCGTCACTCCCACAAGCTGATTGAGTACTTTGAAGCAGTGCCAGGTGTTCCAAAGATTAAGGAAGGACTTAACCCATCAACATGGGTGCTTGATCTTACATCCGAGAGATCTGAGTCTAATCTCCATGTTGACTTTGCGGAAGTATATGCCAAATCACCTTTGAACCAGTAAGTGAAGCATGATATTATACATCTTTGCAGTGTTTTTCCATGCCCATCAGCAGTTTGGGTGTTTACAGATTTTGATAATTCTTTTTGCTGCTGCACCCAGAACAGAAGGTGGTAGTTCAGAGGACCTAACCCCCATCTGTTGACCCTTGGAAGAATGTCTTGGTCACCTCTTGGACACTGAATCTAGCTCTTTGTTTCACTGCAGACGTAATGAAGTCTTGGTCAAGCAATTGAGCTCACCAGCACCAGATGCAGAAGATCTTTCTTTTCCAACAAAATATGCTCAGTCCTTTTGGCAGCAATGCTTGGCATGCTCGTGGAAACAGCACTGCTCTTATTGGCGTAATCCCCTCTACAATGTTGTCCGCCTTCTCTTCACCATAATTTGTGCCCTTCTTCTTGGAAGTATTTTCTGGGGTCTGGGTCACAACAGGTAGGTGGTACACCCTCAATTGGAACAAAGTTCATCATCCTATCCCCCAGTTAGGGTTTAGGGTTTTAGGATTTCAGGGTTCAGGGTTTAGGGCTTTCTCTCTTCTATGTGGTACCTAATAATTACTCACAATTGCTCATCATGTTGTCAAACAGGTCACAGCAGCAAGATCTGTTCAATTTAATGGGCGCTATGTATGCTTCAGTTTTATTTGTTGGTGTGAGTAATTCATCATCCGTTCAGCCAGTAGTGTCAGTGGAACGCCATGTTTCTTACCGTGAGCGTGCAGCTGGAATGTATTCAACATTCCCTTATTCTTTTGCACAGGTGCATGACACACACATGGTGTATCTTTGTCCCAGTGTTCTTTCTTTTTCAGTTTTCTGATGTAGCATTTTCGCAAACCTGGCAGATCTTCATAAAAGTGCAATTTTCGGTGAATAAACTATGTGCGTTTAGCGATCATCCCAAAAAAGATTTAGCATTAATTAGCAACAGCTTTTTTAGGAAACTGTCAAAGCTGCAGAAAACCTACTCCTAAACTGTGTCCAAATGGGGCGAAGCTTTTCCACAATTTTTTTCCAAGAAAACATATTGACCTCTTAAAAAAAATCAGTGCATTTGCAATAGAAAGTTCCTGTTAATTTGTTGAGGTCAAAATTTTGTGAAATTTCACCAGGGAAACCAAAAAAACAGTACTTTGTCCTGTAGGAGAAGAACTGGACTCAATCTTCCCATTTTCTGTATTTTCTTCCATTTTGTCACAATTGTTCAATTGACATTTCTTTCCCTCTTGGAGTTGCAGATTACAGTGGAATGGCCATATGTGCTATCGCAGTCACTTATATATGGCACAATAGTGTATGCCATGATTCAGTTTGAGTGGACGGCTGCCAAATTCTTCCTTTTTCTTTTCTTTATGTATTTTGCTCTATTGTATTTCACGTATTGGGGTATGGTGACTGTCGCATTCACTCCTAATATTCCTGCTGCTGCAATTATATCAACTGCCTTTTATGGTCTCTGGAATCTATTCTCTGGGTTTTTGATTCCTCGTCCGGTATGCTCCCTTGCTCCAAATCCTGCATTACAGTTCACTATTTTCTCCATAAAGCATAACCATCAGTGCTGAAGGATAAAGGTTTTACATCCATGTTGGGTGGTTTTCTCTTTCTCAAAGTAAGAACTGGCAGGTTAGGGTAAGGTATGTGGATGCTTGACTATCTGTTCTCAAAATCAAAAGAACCGGTTTCTGACCCTTAACCAGTGTTCTAAAAAAAAATCAAAGATCTGGGCTGGGTCAAAGAACCTACCCTAACTGCTGGTTCTTTGTCAGTTCTTTCATGAAAGCCATTGAGTTGTTTAAAGACTAGGTTGTTTGGTGACTCAATTGCTATGTGGAGAGTGAAAATGCAAAGTTGCAAACACTAATATAAAATTAATTTTTTTGGAATACAGAAAATACCTATTTACTGGATATGGTTCTACTGGATTTCACCTACAGCCTGGACCCTCTATGGTTTGATTGTCTCCCAGCTTGGTGACATAGAGACATTTGTGTATGTTAATGGAGAGAAGATGACAGTTAGCGACTTTCTTCGCCAACACTTTGGGTACCACCATAGCTTTTTACCTTACATTGTCATTTGGCATATTGGCCTTGTTCTTCTGTTCGGTATACTCTTTGCAACTTGCATCAAAGTTTTCAACTTCCAAAGACGCTAATGCCATTGAAGAGTAGAATTGTGAGAACTTCTTCAATTTGTAACTTGATTAAGTTACCAGATACCCACTTGGATTTAAAGCCCCCTTGTCTTTCATGGCTACTAGGTAGTTTCTCACAAATATTTGCAAACCTGGATGAGGACCCCTCCAGGAGTGCAGAATAATTTCTCTCAATTCCACACATGTAAGCAACATGATTTTGTGAAAGATCATGCTTCAATTATCAAACTTAGAGCCAACTTTATCTAATAGATAGATTTCTTCCTGATTGAATGTTGATACGACTTGGAAGTGGAGCCATGACATGGCCAGTAGAAAATGAAATGAAACACACATCTGACAAAGGGGGGTTAGAGCAGGTCCACCAACAGCAACTGTAGACAATGATTTAAATGATTTAGGGTTAGGCTTTAAATAGTGTGAAACTGAGTTTGGACCTATAAATATCCACATTCTACATGCTCACTGAAAACCTCAATAAAGAAATATTATTGTTTTTTGATTGCTTGGTCACAATGATTGGCCCATATGGTGACATTTACCTTATAATCCACACTCTACACTACATAGGATTTCATGATTATGTTGATGGGGAAATAACTTGGATGTGTAGACTGTGGGAGGCCCTACTTATTAGGTGTGGGTTGATTTCCTCTTACAAGCTTAAGGGACAAAACTTGATAAAAGAAAATAGTGAGCAGTACATTACTAGACAAATGGAGCCCAATGAAATAGGCAATTCATTGGAAAAGAACTCATGAAAGTTAAATACTGACTTGTTGTTTGAAACACATTGAAATTAAAAGCTGGCAAGATGAATGGAAATGATCCACAAGCAAGACCCACAAGCACAACAAGCAGTTCCATTCTGAGTTTGAGAAACTAAGAAACTTCAGAACCGCAGGACAAGATTTTCATCTCACAAAAAGCTTGATGATTTCTGTGTGCATCCATTACTTAAATTCAATGATTTAGTGTTGATGATGGAATCTTTGGAGGGCATAATTATCAAGCTACATGTTACAACATCCCAAATAACTTGAGGTTTACTCTAAACCCTTTGGTTACAAATCTTCTTTCCATTGGTTGAAGCTAACAAAGATTGTGTTCAAGCACCAGATAAACATGAATTTTCTGATCAAGGATTTCAACTCTTTCAACTATACTCAAATGTATGTATATTAACAAAAATTTCAAAGCTCTAAGTCACTGATCAATTGACCTTTTTTTTTACAGTTGTTTCCTCTTAACAATTTGGCAGGAAAAAAATTAAGGTAACACTGGGATTAGAGAGAATGCCATGCATTTTAATTCAGCAGATTATTGGGCGAAGGAATACAAAGTATTGTCCAGAGTACATCACCTTACATGCACACTGATACACAGTATTGTACAAAATGACTTTACAAGCACAAAAGAGCTGTTGTCAAACTAGCTGTGGTACAAGCAAAACTTCTTCAATAGATCAGTTGTAAAAAAAAAAGCAAAACCTACAGATAGGCCTACATATCAGGCATTTCCAACACTAACTTTCTCTGAAAAATGTATTCTGTCACCACTCCATGATTTTTATCCATGCAAGAATCACATTAGTTTAGGGTTTAGGGTCTTGAGTTGGCCATGAATAAAGGGAAAATAATATGACCCAATCAAGAGATAGGCCTAAAACTTCAGCTAAATTAGGCTACTACTACTTTTTAAACTAAACAATCTTTTCACTCACCGCTGTTGGAAATTCAGGTACTTGATACCGAATGCAAAAACACTTGCAAAGAGGATAGTGAAGACAACAGGCATAGCAACAGCAAGTCCTAGAAGCTTGCGGTGAAATCCAAACGTCTCAGAAAGATAGGCCTGCACTTCCATCCCGGTCCCGGGTCCCCCTCCCGTTGGGTATACTTGTGTAGTCACATCACCAAATTGTGTAATGATAAGCCCGTACAAAGTCCATGCTATTGGACATATCCAATAGTACCATACCCACCACATTGGAATTTTCTGCACAGAAAATTTCCAACAGATTTTTTAGGGACATATTTTCCAACCCTTCCAAGTCAGATAAACTTAGGAAGTGATGTATGTATGCACAAATTCATGGGTAAAAATCATTTTTTCATTCATGCTTTGCAGAAAACACTGAGTTGCACCACATCTTCAGTTCCCATCTCTTGTTGAAACACACAGAAATATGCATTACAAAACCCACTTCCTAGAATCTGAAAGGGAAAAAATTGTGAAAAAAAAGAAAAAAAACTCATTTCTGCAGCTCTAGAAAGTTTTTACTTACAGGTCTGAAGATCAAAAAGCCAGAGAAGAGATTGAAAATGGAATAGAATCCAGAGGCGACAATTGCAGCAACCTGGCCATTGGGAGTCAATGCCACCGTCATCATTCCATAATATGTAAAGTAAAGCAGGCTGAAGAACATGACGAACATATAATAAAAGAACTTTGGTGCTGTCCATGTGAAATTAATCATAGAGTATGTGATCAACGCATATATTACAGTTTGGACCAAACAGTACGGTAATTCAATTAACACCTGCAAAACAACACATTTCTCAATGTTGTGAGATCATTTTCTTAAAATTCTATTTTTCTCATATACAAAAAAAAGAAGAAAAATTTCACCCATGTTGCAAAACCCAAAACTGTTAATAAATATTGTGAGATAAAAACAAAAGTTATATTTTTCTCACATACACAATTATCTTACCTGTCATCTCGCAACGTGCAAAATTGTTAATAAATGTTTGTGAGACAAGAATAAGTAATAAAAAAAATTTACCTGTGCTATGGCATAAGGGATTGCAGAGTACATGCCGGCTGCCCTTTCTCTATAGAAAATGGTGCGCTCAATTGCCACTACAGGTTGAACTGTTGATGCATTGTTCACACCGATAAACAAAACCGCACCATACATTGATCCCATCACACTAAAGAGATTGGCCTGCTCACTCCTGCAAAAAAAAAAAAAAAAAAACCACCAAAAGTGCTCAAAAAATATTGCTCCAGATATTTATAAAGCAAGTGGATTTTTGATTCCATGATTTATTTTCTGCGCCAAAAAATTCAGGAGAATCTATGGTTTTTTCAGTTAACCATAACTTACGTCTTTTTGCCCAAATCCCAAAAGATGGTGCCCAAGAGGATAGCTGCAACAAAAGTGAATGACAGTCGGACAAGGTTGTAGTCTGGACTACGCCAATATGTCCACCATTGCTTCCAAAAGCATGCAATTATTTGGGTGAAGAATGGCTGTGAGTATGTTGTGGGAAAATGCAAGTCTTCGGAGCCAGGAGGAGGCACACTCAACCCCGCCACCAAGGATTTATTTCGCCTGCAAAATAGATCCAAATCGCCCTCCACATTTTAAGAACTCCTTTGTGCAAAACCCATTACATGGGTGAAATTTACAAGAGCAATGTGAAGAGTACAACCCCTGAGAATGAAGCTCCATTTCTCAAGAGAAAATTCTGGTATCCAAGAAAAGGTACTTATCTATTCCTTCAATTAACTATTATCAATTATTTCCTTCATTTAAAAATTTTCATAGTGAGATTAATTCCACATGTCAAATTTTTCATAATTACAACTATATTCAACATCATTCTTCAGCCAGAAAACCAACAGAGGTAAAAAAAATTAAACAAATCTCCAAAGTGAATGAAATGATGAACAATCCAGTCATGAATGTTTAACTTACTGGAAAAGCGCAGATTTACTGTATATTTCTGCAAAATCAATGCCGAGTTGATTTTCAACAGAAACATTACTCACTTCCAACATCCATGTTGCTGGGTTGTAATCTGGCCTAATCTTTTGCACGCCTGGAATCGCCTGCATAAACAAACCCTCTTAACTTCAGGACTCCAAGACCCCAAATTACATAAGTTTAATTTCTTCATTTTATTTTTGAAATTCTCTTTCAATTTCTTCATGAGATTTTTCAATAACTCTGTTTTGCATTACCTTCACCAGGGATTAAAAATTTAAAAAAAAACAAACAAAAAAAAAAGTATTTCAAAAACATAGCTCAGGTTTCCAAATACACTAAGGTTTACAGTTTTTTAAAGATTTTTGACAAACCTCTTCTTTTGGTTTCCTTTTTTGTTTCCACTTAAATTTTTTAAGAAATTGACTAAGTTTCAGAGGTTGAATTTGTGTGAAAAGGGAAGGTTTTATGCATTAGTCATTAAAATGTGAATAAAATTGTACCTCAAAATACTCAATAAGTCGGTGTGAATTGCGTCCCAGTGGACCCATATATATCACTTGACCTCCACGCTTCATTAACAACATCTGTCATGACAACACCACTTGCAATAATCAGTGATAGAAAAGACCCCTTACATAAGACTGCATTGCCCCATTTTAAAAAAGAATTTTAGGGTATATGGTACATAATGGGGTTTAGGGTTTAGGGTGAATGCAAGACGAAGTTAAAGGGGAGGCACCTCATCAAAAGCTTCAAAGATGTCTATGCTTGGTTGATGAATAGTGCAAACAACGGTGCGACCAGTATCCACAGTGTTGCGCACAGTTCTCATCACAATTGCTGCCGCACGTGCATCAAGGCCACTAGTGGGCTCATCCATGAAAATAATAGACGGGTTGGCAACAAGTTCAACAGCAATTGTGAGGCGCTTGCGTTGTTCAGTTGACAGCCCTGTTATTGCGGGTAATCCCACTAATGCATTCTCCAATGTCGTCAACTCCACTAAATCCATCACCTCATCCACGAATTGCTGCAACCAATTTTTGCAAATCATTCCAATCTTCTAATATTAATAAACCACCAATAAGAATATTTTAAAAATTTATATTTGTTAGATTATTTTCTGTATTAATACTATATATATATAATATGACAAGCCTACATGAAAATTTTCAAGGAGAAATTCCAAAGCACCCATTAGAGACACAAGATGTTTTGTTGCATTGATTACCTCCCGAGTCTCCTTGTCAATTTCAGCAGGCAGACGCAGCCATGCAGAATAGATGACAGACTCTCGGACTGTGACCTGGGGGGAATGGATATCAGTTTGTTCACAGTATCCAGATATACGGGCAAAAGTGGCCTGGTTTTTGGGATATCCAGAAATGCGGATATCACCCTCAATGTAGCCACCAGTTTTCCGTCCAGCTAGCACATCCATAAGGGTTGTCTTTCCAGCGCCACTTACTCCCACTAAAGCAGTAAGGACCCCTGGCCTAAATGCACCAGTTATGCCACACAACAATTGAAGCTTGTCTTCAGCCACGCCTTGTTTCTTCATTTCCTGCAAATGCAGATAATTCCCCAGTCATTTGTGAGTAACCCAACTGAAGAAATTGAAAATTGTGACTGAAAACAAATTTGTATTGTAGTGAAATCTGTCCCAAAACTGTTATATTTCAATCAGAAATCTGTGTTCAAAAAGCCTTCAATTTATTTTTTCCAGAGTTGATTTTGGATTAGCATGAGAATTTTGGGAAAAAAACAAATTCTTGGGTGGTAGATTAGGATCCTTCAAATGTTAGAAAAAGGATGCAAAAAACCATACCGCTGGCATGTCGACGTAGTATTTGATGTCATCAAAGGAGATTGACAAAGGATGGAAAGGCAAAATCATGCCCCGTTTTGGTTCAACTCCTGCAACAGCATCTGAAGCATCACTAGCAAAGGAAACACTGCTTACACGATCACCAGCACCATTGCGATCCTGCATTTGAACCTCCCCACCACCGTTCTCCGTAAGTGACTCCCGAACTGTGATACTCTTTCTTGATGCCACAGCCCCTGAACAAATTTCGGATGGACAACAAGGGTGTTAGGAATGCTCAAAACACTTGGATGGCAGCACAAAAGTTGTGGAGTAAAAACAGATTGAACTTGCAAAAAGCACAGATGATGATGATGATGTCCAGGAATTTTAAGTGTGTAGTACCTTCAGCTGTGGATGACAATGAGCGAGAGAGAGACTTCCGGGATTTGGATCTAGCGTGTGAGGGAAGTGAAACTTCCTCTCCTTTCAAATTTGCCTCCTTTGCAGCCAAGGCATTCTTTGATATTACTGCTTGCGGCTTCCCCAATGCTGTTTCACAAACAAGTCTCAAACATGAATAGATGCAACCGTTCATGCCAAACACACAATAGATATCTGTTATACTTGGTACACACACATGTCAGGAGACTCCACATCATGGTCATGATGAGTTAGGAAACTAGTAACACAAACATTAAATTTCTAATTAAAGACTAGTTTTTCTTATTGATACAAACAGTGTGTTGTGATCAACATAACCTAATGGAATGCCATAACATAAGGCCTTGTTGCATGGATGGGCTGTTGGGGACCAAAATTGATTCAACTTACGATTCAAGTATGTGAGGACAAAAGTGTACATCACGTTGAAGAGGAGAACAAAGCCCATCAAAGCTGCAATACCAATCCAGTACCAATAATTCCTTGGGTAAACTCCACTGTTTATCAAGAGTTGCTGGCCAAGAGTCGAAGTGCTGTTGGCAAGTGGCTGTCATTGCCCCCCAAAAAAACAAACACCCATTCTCTTTTAGAAATTCTGTGTCCTATACAGACTTGAAACAACACAATAAAAGAGATCAGCAAGTAGAGAACTGAAGACTGTCAGAGAAAGCAAAAAAAGTCAATTCTGAGCTTAAAATCTGCAGTGGATTGGGATTCCTTTTCTCTGCCACTGCACCCCACCTTAGCCCAGCGTGGAGCCAGAAACTCATTGACAGTGATGGAGCTCTCAGCATACGCAAGAGGCGAACACCAATATCCCCAAATCCACCATGGCCTGATTCGTGTGCGTGGAATGATGAAGCCTCCGAGCATGAAGATAATGAGAAGTGCCAAGCTTCCACCTGTATTAGCCACCACCATTGTCCGACACACACCAGCTATGGCACGAAACATTGCTGTTGACATTTGATGAGTCATAAACAACAACAAATATGCCCGGAAAAACCTGCCATGAAAAATCTATCCAATCAGGTGGAGGGTGAAAAAAGCATGTTAAAGTAGACAAAAAAAAGTAGTCTACTCAAATTCCAGTCTAGAAATGATCCAGTTCTTGACATAAACACAAGAAAGTAGATTCAAAATCTCGTTTCTTTTTTGGTTTCATTATGAAACCATTGGGCCCCCTCCATTGAGTTCAAATCCTTGCAGACTACACCATGAGTGCAAATAGTGATATTTTACAAGAATTTCTTCTAGGTTTAGGGTTTAGAGTACTTGGGTGATCATTGTTATTCACCTGCTGGCTTCAGGGGCATAGCCAATGATGTAGTAACTGATGATGCAGTAAATTCCTGATTCAGCTATGGATGCCGGAATGCTTAACACCAATCCTGGGAGTGCATAAGACCATGCTGGGTAAAATAAGAGATCCCGTTGTTTGTAGAATACCGGCAGTCTGAAGACGGTCATTGAAAGCTCGGCATATCCATTGAACATGACAATTACAACCCCAAAGAAAATTGCACCCAAATACTCTTGCCCGTCTGATAGAGTATTTTGGTGCAATCTAGTACGTAGAAAAACTGTGGATGCAATTAAAGCAATGATGCCAATCTGCACCCCAATTCAATTCACACAAGCTATAGCTTTCATTGCACGGAACATTAGGAAAGCCAACAAGGATCAAAACTGCTCCTCCTAAAGCAAAAGAAGAAAGAAAAAGTGCTAGAAGGTGGCAGAGAGAGAGTGAATGGAAAAAATAAATCAATACCTGCACGGTTTTGAAGATGTAGACAAAGGAGTTGCGTCTCATCAGAAGAATTTCCTTTGCAAAATTGGCCTTGAAAAGCTCCATACTTGTTACTGAATATCTTTCAAATGAGAGAGCTGCATTGTGGCTCTGGTCTTTGGGATACGGGACCGCTAACTCATCTGCCATCTTCTGGCCAACATGGAATGACTTGAACTTGTCGGCAAATGCCTTGACCGAAATGTACCGATATGGTTGTAGCTTGTCAACCCAGTACTGTTCTTGATCCTTTTGTGATGTCACCTGTTACAACCCAATCAAGCATTTTTTGCCACTTGGTTTAGGGATGGACATGAAACCCACCATTATACAAAACCGTAAGAATGTCCAAATTTTCAACAGAGGACTGAAATTCATCAATGCATGGTATTCCAATTGTGTGCAAATCTGAATTAATGGGATTCTTCAGATCTTCCCCTCAGAAACATTTTGTTTAAAAAGTGATGAAGTTCAGTGATTTTTTTTTATAATAATCATAGCAGATAGTATTATTATATGATAGCTGAGTTTACTAGAAGGAAATTGAACATGCTCACCTCTTGCAAGAAATCAGCAATGCCCTTTCTGTCTGGGCACTTGAAACCGGTTTCTTCAAAAAACTCCAAAATGTTTTCTTTTGGGCCATGGTACACAACTTGGCCCTCTGACAGCAGAACCACATCATCAAAAAGGTCAAAGGTCTCGGGTGCCGGTTGCAAAAGAGACATGAAAATGGTGGCCTCCATTACATGACAGTATTGACGCAAACATGCAACGATCTGGAATGTGGTGGAACTGTCAAGGCCTGTTGAAATTTCATCCATGAACAATGCCTTTGTCGGTCCCACTATCATCTCCCCTGCAATAAACATTTTCATTTTGACCCACCTTGAAACTCAGTACCACTCCAAAGCAAATGATTATATTCTTATACATATATTATTTCATATTATTCCATCTGGAAGAACCATAGATTTCTCAGATGAATTGGTAATACCACAGGCTTAAAGAGCTTAAGAGCTTGAGAGCAGTGAGCTTGTACCAGTGGTGACACGTTTTTTCTGGCCTCCTGAAATTCCTCTGTGCATATTATCTCCCACCAACGTATTTGCACAGATATCAAGTCCAAGGATCTTTCAAATCATTCACACACACACACACCCAAAAACAAAATTTTTTTTGTGAGGGAGCTGCTTGTTTCAACAACTGAAAAGCTTGAAAAACCGTAGAAGACTAACAACAACTACATGCAAAACTGCTACACAATTTCCAGAAAATATATATAAAAGTAGGTGAAGATCATGCAGTTTGTCGTCACATTGTTGAACCCAAAATCAGCATCACCCACCTTCATTATATAGTCGGCGATAAGACTGTGTTCTTGACCCTCCACAGATATTGCCTGTACGCACAATTTCACTCATGTCAATTGCACATGTAAAAATTACAAGCATGAAGACTAAAAGATAATGTGTACTGTCAGTATTCACGACAATGTCTATTGTGCACAAGAAGTGCAATCTGTTGCTAAATTGACTCCAAATATAGTTCATCAATCAAACCCAATCAACCCACCTTCATAAAAACGTCAACATCTTTCTCTGGCAAAATCCCAGCCTCCCTTTCACGCTTGGCAAGTTCTACGAGCATGTCTGTTCCCATGGAACCATGGAATATGTTAATGTCTATTCCAATGTGGAGTCCCAAAGAATTGCCGAAAATGGTGCATTGAGAAATCTTACACAGGAAATTTTGTCCCAAGTTGTGTGCTAGTTTAATGATAAATAGCTCTCAATGTGGAAGTTCACAGGGAAGTTCCAACTGACCATAACGGGTGCCAATTCCTTGGCAACGGGCTGAGAAATCAAGTGTCTCATGCACTGTCATTTCACCCACATGAAGATCATTTTGGCTAATGTACACAGATGTCTTTTGTGGGACAAACTCCTCCAATTTATAGCCATTATATGAAACTGACCCCTTCACCTGCAATGACCACATTTTAATGTTGATGTTTTTAACTATGATTGCATCATGGCAAAAAAACCCCAACACAACACCACCAACTGATTCGGCTCCAGTTCACTTTGAATTACTCCAAAAGACCCATTGCAAAGATTATTACAAAAATAATGGCATTTTGGTCTGGTTCAAAGCAACCCCAAAAGTTCTTACTTTCAAATCAGAATCAAGCTTTCCAGCCAGTGCTAGGAGCAAAGTTGTTTTTCCAGCACTCGGTGGTCCCAGGAGTAGTGTCATCCTGAAAAGAAAGAGGAGAACAAAAACACCATGAAACAATGAAGGTGAATCGAGGGGAGGAGGGGGGGCAAAAAAAGGCACCAGTAATGCTGAAGGGTGCCTAGCTAACCAAGCCTGAAAAAAAAAGAATGCAACACTTGAGAAGAAGAGTTCTTAGCACCTTGCAGGTTTGATAATCCCACTGATGCTTTGCAGAATTGTGAGTTTTGTCTTCTTCGATGGTGACAGGCCAATGGAGTCAAGAGCACTCTGCATTTTCAGACATAAATTGCCACAAATCTTAGCATCCCACTCCCAACCCAAAAAAAGAAAGAAAACACACACAGATCTAAAGCAAAAATTTGAGCATCATGAAAAAATCAGATGCACCTCTCCGGGGCAAATCAACAACACATTTCTCAAACCAAAAACTATTTCCCATCCAGCAAATCTAGAATTCACAGTCATAACACTTTTCTAGGAAAAAAAATCAGCACTAATCCATAAAGAGTGAGATTTCTGGCATTTTAATGGATGTAGTTCATACCCCCACAATGTTGAGGAAAGAATTTGAGAGTGTTGGTAAAGCTCGGCCACCCACAAAGCAGTCAGCATCTATATCAAGATTTTCATAGCGAACCTCAATTGTTGGCAGCTCTATACCAACTCTGCAAAGCAGAACCCAACAAATCACACACTCCACATGAATTTAGCCTCAATGGTTGGCAGCTGGATACCGACCCTACAAAGCAAAACCTGACATGACCAACTTCACAATTAGCCTCAATGGTTGGCAGCTGGATACCAACCCTGCAAAGCAAAACCCACAATTGGCCTCAATGGTCATCAGCTCCATACCAACTCTGCAACCTGATGTGTATGTAGCAGCAACCTGCTAAGATTGCTGCAATGATACAAAGGCTCCATATGGCTGAGTGTGAAGTTGTTTCTCCATGCAGATCAGTCTCCTACTCTGACGTAAATAATAATATTGTAGCTCACTTAGAAACCAGCTTGGCATGTAGATCCATTTCAGAGCTCCCATTCACAATGAGCCCTGCAAGCTCTCCAGAGATGGAAAAGGTCACTAATTTGTTCAGGTAAATTCAACCTTCAAGATGTATATCATAAAGCAACAAAGGCTGATGAATGCCACATGATGTATATGTATATGTCCATATTGTGTAATTTTTGTTCAGGAGCTGAGATTGGGACGGTTTGGCATTTATAGAACCAACTGAAGACTATGGAAAGCCAGAACTCAAAGCAAAAGGAGAAGAAAGAGTTGCAGGATTCAAGTGAGAACTGCAGCCTCAATCTTAAGCAGAAGGAGAAAGATCAGTTGCAACTGCAGAAGGTTGCAGAGTCTGAGAAGCAGCAGCTAAGGGGAAGAGTGTACAACTGGTAAGTCACCTAATCAGCCTTCTTTCAGGCCCACCTAATTAAGCTTTTGATGTAATTAAGAAGCTATATTGGTCTGCAGTAATCAGCTCTTCATCTTCAATTTGTGCAATCGGTCAATATCTTGATGCACATGATCATATAGTAGTAGCAATATACATCTTGGCATGTGAGGAAAGATTAACTAATTATACTGAGAATAATCAATTGATAAAAGATTGATTAGACTGAGTGCACATGTATGCATTAGTACTAATTTGTTGTTCCTTTTTTTATTGTGCAAAGTTTGAACATCATGATTCTAGACTGATCCAAATTACAAGTTTTGCTTAATTACACTAATTTTTGTGGGTTTGATCAAGTTGGAGAGATCTGGAACAATGAGCAAGACTTCTTCGAGTGTTAATCACAACAAAGCCAGCAGCAACTCTGCAACAGCTGTGACTACAGTGCGTGGCCCATCAAATGGGAAGAAAGGTTCTAAGAAATCAAAGTCTAAGACCCAGTGCAAAACTGATGATAAATTCAATGTGGAGGATGCCCTTGTTTTCATCAATGAGAAGGGCCCAGCTAGAAAGAAAGCAAATGAAGGTCCCCAGGGAAGTTATTTTTTTCTTGCTGCTGGCATCTCAGTTGTCCTGATTTCCATTTTCATTGCAATTTTCATTATTGGCTCAGGAGCTTTACTGAACTGATGATGATTCCACAGTCAATAAATAGAGATATCAGAAGAACTACTGTTTGGTTTTTCTAGGAAACACTCATGAATTCCCACTGAAATCAAACAACCCAACCAAAAAAACAAAACCCCATTCACAAGTTCATCATTTGCGTCAGTACTACAAGCTTGCTCCACAGAAAACTCTCAATCGCTCACTCACTCCCCCACATGAAAACATCATCCGGAGCAGCAATTTCGAGACTTTGGAGAACTGATTGCTTCTCAGAAAAAGTTAAGGACCTGCAGAATGTGAAGAACAGAACAAGAACGAGAACAACGAGAACGAGAACAACAACAATAAGAACAACAAGAGAGTTTTTGCAGGTGCTGAGATACCTGTCGATTCTTTTGCGGAGCTTCAGCAAGAACCTCTCATTGTCCTCTTCCGTGGCTTGCAGAAGTCTGTCGATGATCTGCTGCCGCTCCTCGAACCCAAAGGTGCGCACGTCCACTTCCTCGTGCACGATTTTGCTGCCCAGCGCCTTCTGCATGAGAGCCGTGTGCAGGCGGTCGTAAGTGGGGAGCTTCTCCAGCGCTGCCCACTTGAGCGCTTCCTCATCGTCGCCGTCTTCTCTCCTCGACTGCGCGGAATTCCTGCCGAACACGTTCTCTGGGCCCAGTCCCCAGTTCCGGGAGCCCGTGGCTGACGACCTTCTCGCGCTGGCTCGATGTCCCCACGGATCGATCCCCTCCAACGGAACCGCAGACGCCATTGCTGCTGCTGCGCCTCGTCTTCTTCTTCTTCTTCACAACACCACACCAGTCCTGTTTCCTTCAAGCCACTCCCGGTCACTACTGTCCTCCGAGCAAATTTCCAAAATCGCCTGCTGCTGCTGCTGCTGCTGCTGCTGCTGCTGCTGCTGCTGCTCCTCCTCCTCCTCCTCCTGCGACTGTTGCTGCTGTTCTTCTCCTTCCTCTTTCTCTAAAAAACCCTTTTCCTCTGCACCAGACAAGCCCAGGAAATTCCTGCAAATCAGAGCAAAACACACACGCACACACACCTGACTTTCAAGAGACTCCCTCGACAACCAGAACCTGAAATTGTCCCCGAACTGCGGAAGGTCTGGCAACTTTCTCTCCGGCAAAAAAAGGGCTCAAAATCACACAGAGTTTTTTGCGCAGATTCTGCAAGCTCTCAAACAAACAGGAATTGGGCAAGACTGAAGCTAAGCATGCAGCTGAAAGAAACTGAGAAAAGGGGAGGAGCTAAAACAAGAAGGGAGAAAAACAGACTGACTGAAGAGCAAACTCACAAGACTCTCTCTACCTACCAAAAACACCATCAAATCAACAACCCATTCTTCTTTCCTCCTCTCAAAAACCCAACAAACAACTAACCCATTTCTCCACCCATCACCACCACCAGCACTACAAAAAAACACAACCCAAATCTTAACTTGCAATGAAATTCATACTTCCAACTCTCTCCATAAAACCCACAACCCAGAAAACAAAACCAAACCAAACCAATAACAACTACAACAATTTTGAAGTTGAGCTACAAGAGCTTAAGTACCCAGTGAGCTGAAGAATCTGGAAATGGGAAAAGCATGTCAGTCATGAACCTGCCAGCATGCCGAGAGATAGATGAGGAAGGAATCTTGTAATGTCTATAGCAAGGGATGAACATGAAAAAGAAAAGAAAGAAAATGAGAAATGTGTGTGTGTGTGTGTGTGTGTGTGTGTTGAGGAGGAGATCAGAGGGGGAGGAGCAAGAAGCTCCAGAGTCCAGTGCCTCACAAAGAAAAGTTGATGGCAATGGAGAGAGAGTACTATATACTCTGGTCAGGAGTGGTTGTGGCTTCCTTTCATGAAGAACAAACTAGGTACTAGTCTTTTTATTCTTCTTCTTCTTATTATTATTATTATTATGGTTAAGTTATCACCAGAGTACTTTTTCAGGTTTGGCAGTAATCAAATTATTTTTGGAAATATCAATTTTTATTTTGTAATTAAAAAAACATTAGTTTGAAAAAACTTTAATTTAAATTTAAGGAAATTATAAAGGAGGGAAAAAAAACATTTAATTGGTCTCATTATTATGTTAGAGGTTTAGAGTCCAAGAAACCTGCCAAAGAAGCTGCCTATTTATTGATTGCTGAAATTATATATATATATATGTGTGTGTGTGTGTGTGTGTGTGTGTATTTATTTATTTAAAAACTACCAAAGTGGATTTTGAAAAATAAAAATAATTATTCAACACCCAGAGTACAGATTTTTTTTCCCCCTGAATAGTGTTTTTTTTTTCTTCTTTTTTTCCTGCCCCCTTTTTCCAAAAGTTCTATGTTCCAAAAGCATCTAATGCTCAAAAGAAAAAAGAAAAAAAAAGCGATATAATAAGGATCTCTGTTTTCTTTGTTATGGATGTTGGGTGTGGGTGGGAGGGAGGGACCCATTTGACATCACTGCTGACCCTAATTTTGGACCTATTCAATTGATTTTAATTTTAATTTTAAATGAAAGAAATGGCCCAAAGATTTTTGAAGAAAAAAAATTAAAAAATTGCTGGACTTTTATGGTATGCTCTAGAAGATATCTGGTCTGTAAACATAGAAGGAAGTATGCTTAAATTTTTTTAAACTTTTATATCTGGGTTTATAGATGAACTTTTGGCTATATCTTCTTGTCTACAACCATCACTTTGGCTACATCACAATATTGAAGGAAACAAAGCATTATTATTGGCTATTGAATTGACACGGATTAATTGCTATTGTAGCTATAGCTATTTTATGGCCATTACCATAGCCCTCAATCCAATCGGATTTTGCAATTAACCGCTGAGAATTTATATATTTTCAGAACTTTAGCTTGCAATTAACCACTGAATAATTTATATATTTTTAGAACTTTAGTTTCTAGCACATAGGTTTTGAACTCTGAAGTTTTCAGCATGTTAGGAACACTGTTTCTTTCTTGGTACAAAATCTCGGCAAAATGAGAAAAATAAAAACCAAAAGCGAATATTCTGTCTCAAAAGTCCCTTTAACTGAAAAAAGATCATCAAATTTAGGGGAAAAAAACTTGATTTTATTTATTTTTTAATCACATTTGGATACCAGTTTTAGTTCCATAGCATTTTTAACTTGTTTTTAAAATATTTGGACAAGTTCTAAAAACCTGTGGTCATCTAATGCTAAATCCATTCTTGCGTCACTAGCCAGTGACACAACAACATGACTGGTTAGGAATATAAAATATTGTTAACAAGAAAGAAGTAGGTCAAAATGTGTCTTCTATACCTGGTCACCCAATTTGTCTATGGAGGAGTGTCAAAATTACATGTTTGAACTTTGCACCTCTCTGGCCTAGAGTTCAAATCCAATAGAGAAATCACTTCTAGGGGAAGTGCCTTGGACCTGCACAGAAGAGCACAAGACTTTCGTTTTGCTTGATCTTTCTAAAATTTTCAACACTACATATTTATATATACAAATGGGTTGACAATTTTTCAAACATTTGAAATTTGTTTTGTAAGTGCCAAAGCTGTTCATGTACTACTACAGTAATTGTATATATAACTGTAATAACTTTTGCTCAAACAAGTTTTTATATTATCGAAATACATTCCAATCTTCAGCTTTTGCTATGGTTGAGCAAGAGGGGCATTTCTCAATGTGTTTGCAGGTAGCAATAACAACACTGTCCGTGATCATTTCTTTGTCATAGTACCCCACCTATAGAGGGGATACTATGACAATTTATGACAAATTTTTCACTAGTCTAGATAATATTTTTTTTATATTTAATTTTGAGCACAACAAGCAGACCTAACCTGACAAGGGGTTGGCATGCCCCCAAGGTCAAGCTCATTGGCAGAGGGCTGGCAGGAGTTTCACCTACACACCACTAGGTTTGAACTTGGGATCTTTTTTTGAGGTCCCAGAATGGGCTATAGGCTACCAGCAATCAATCCATCACATCTGGGGTGACTAGCCTACATTTAGTTGAGGATTCCAGAATGTTTTCACAATTGGAAGAATGTTCCATTTTAACCACAATTTTGTGGCCAAAGCCATTCTAGCTCACCTATTCTTGGGACCACTTCTCCCACAACAATAAAGAGTACACACATCACATTGACATCACAAATAAAGGCATGTGATATATTGGTTGGCATGGGGTTGCTGACTTTTGTTTCTAGGTAGGTTGTGGGCAAGGGAATTATAAGCCTTGTGGAGTTGAATTTTTGTAATCTTATGAAAAAAACTTGTCATTACACTTCATTGATCTATATTCTTTGGCAATTGAGCTCTTGTGTCTCCTTTGTCCAACATTCTCGTCATTGCTTTATTCTTGTCCTCACCCAATGTGTCTTGGCATTGAAAGCTTATTATTATCATCACCCACTAAGTTTAGCTTCTTCTTATTAGTAATCATTTTTGTCATGTTATCTGTTCAGCTTCTTTATAACATCATTGTCCTCTCTTCTCATTCCCTCTCTTTTCTTCAGCTTCTCATTTTTTTACTAGGCTACCCACCTTCTTTCTAATTTTCTACATCTTTACCATCCCTGGAGGAATTGAAGTATATTCATTAAATGCTGTTTTTTTTTCCCTCAAAATCAGCTTCTCGCACTGCCTGCCAGAAGTTCTAGAAATTTGTTTGATATAATTACTGACAGCTAGCCCTGAGATTCGCCTATTGTGTGCCTAAGAGCATCTCCACCAGTGCTCAGTACGTGACGCTGCACTGAAAATCTTGGATGAGGTGTAGGAGTCAAATCTAGTGGATTCGCTGGAAGGCTGTTGTGACCCTGGCAACAATTCATAGCTTTCAGAGCCTAGGAGGAGCCCTGAACCAGTGAAATCGTATTTTTTGACTGATACCTATTATTTCTGCTTGGTTAGAGAGTTTGATTGGTCCAGATGGGTTGCTATTAGTAATCTCCCACCTATTTGCAGTCCCAATTTCAGTTTTATGGGTGCGATTCGAAAAAATTAATTCATTAAAACTTGGATGTGAAAAATACTTTTTCAGGGTCAGGGGCCTGAGTACCCCTAGAGATGCTCCAAGTAATGCACAATTTACTTAGCTTTTTTTCCCCCACCTCAACTGTAAGAATTTCCAAATATTTATATATTTATTGCCAAAGTGAAAAAAATGAAAAACAAAGATATTTATCAAGAAAATGTGAGAATGATAAGGTAGTCCTTCCCATCGATGCTCTCATTTTCCCTCTCATTCTCATTTCCTTATCCTTTTTCATCACATTTATTTATTTATTTATTTATTCATACATTGTCCTTATCATTGTATCTAAATTGTAAAGACCTACTCTGAATTTTTTTTAGTGTAATTGAATGGCATGTTTTATCAAGCATATTTTTTCCTCCATTTTAAACTGTGTCCCCCCTTTTTTTTTCCAATTGTTTTCCCATGATACCAAGTTTTACTGAGCATAAAACCATGATAACATAAAACCCAGCAAAACTTGGTATCATTGCAAAATTGGGTTTCACTGAGCATATAGCCACAATAACACTTATGCTCAGTACAACCCAAGGCCATGGGCTTTTCCATGATCGGGCCCATGCCCAATTATTCCACCTTGTGTGAGCCCTTCTTCCAGTAAAAAGCCTTGGACTTTACCTTACACTTTGTCATCACGCATAGTTCGTTAGAGGGTACTATAGGAGACAGCACTAGTTTTCTTTGCATCAACCACCTATCCAACAATTAGGTATCACAATGAACTGTTTTGTCCCCTCTTCAGTTTTTGCCCTCATTCTACTTATATGTTTGGAACTGGGCTTTCTTCTTCCCTGGAAGGCTGTTGGTATATGATCCTTCATAATATGATGTAGCCTAGGGTCAGTTTCCACATTGACAAAACAAATAATTTTTTTTTTTTTTTCAAGAAATGAATTCGTTTTAAAAATTTTGAAATTATTATTTTTTCCATCATCTATTACAAAATTGTGATATGAGCAATGAAATTATTCAGAGTATAGCCATTGATAATAATTATGATGATTTTCAACATGTTAACTTCATATTCTCACAAAATTTCATTTCCCTATTTTGAGGATCATTTAATGACGAAACTGACCTTAGGGTAAGGTAATAAAGACATGAATGGAGTAAGAGCAGGATCCCGTGCACCTGGTATGTGATCCTGGTGAAAATGACTGGAATTGAAGGTTTTAGAAATTCAAAGAATCCGTCTAAGATTTGGACCTAATATTGGGTGAAAATGACTGGAATTAAAGGTTTTTTAAATTCAAAGAATTGATCTAAAATTGGACCTAACACTGGACCAGAAGTTCCATCAAAAATGGAAAAAAAAAAAAAATGAAAAAAAAAAAGTTAGAACCTGGACTAAAGGTTCCTTTTGAATTCAAGAACCGGGCAACACTAGTTTCTAGCACATCTAAAATAGTGAGGGAGGTGCGTGGTTGGTGTGCTGCCCATGCACTTCATTTTTTCTTTCTGCACAAGTGATTCTTTCAAGTATTTCATCTTTATGGGTAGGTTATTTTCTCATCCTACCCAGAAAGATGAAATACTTGACAGTGTGAAGGTTTGGCTCAATGCTAGCACATGGGCCAATCAAACCCAAGCATGTTTCTTTACCCAATTGCTAGCTTTTTTTGTGAATGTGGGACTTGTCATAAGGTTGAAACTCAATTTCACCCTAGTTTAAAGCCTCAATTCATCCCGGCCAATCAAAGCCCAATCATATCTCTTTACTGCAGCTTGCTCTCGCAAATGAATGAATGAATGCGATCCATGTTACAAGATTCAAACTCAATTTCATCCTATTTTAAAAGCCTGAACTCATCCAAAATTTTGTTTTCAAGCTATCATACAGGAGTGGAGCCATTGTAAAGAGTTGGTGTGGGGATTGATTGATTCTCCGTATGAAGGTACACAAGAAAGGACGCACTGAAAAGGATGAGCAATGAAGATATTAGCTACGTATTTGCTGTACTTTAACAAATAAAGTCAAGAATCCTGACACCAACATGAGGAAGGATGTTCCTACTGAATTTCCAGACCAAGGATTATAGGGGGTGTGCTACAACTTCTTGAGCTAGAACTCAACTCGATTGTGATCTACAGTTCCCTAAAACTTGTCTTCCAAGCTCTCTGCTGAAATCATGCCAAGTGTGTCGTCTATGTATCTAGATAGGTTGATGACAAGTAAGGTTTATGATATATTACACTTAAAGTAGCTTACTAGGAAAAAATCTAAATCTGGTTTCTAACTTAGTAGGCTACTCTCAATGCAATGTTCTTGTCATGGTGTCTGGTCATTGTGTCTGGTCATGATGACGATTTTTTCAAAAAAATTTGCCACTATTTCCTCAGAGGTTCTAGAACTTCTTTGGCATCCGCACAGAGCCTTTGTTGACTACCTATCTCACATGATAGGTTTCCCAGTTGGGACAACAGATAGGAAATGGATATTTTTGGGAGTGGCCACACGAGCTAAGCTAACAGTACAAAAGCACATTGTGTTGTACTAGCCATAAAGAGTCTTTCAAAGCAAAACCCAAACCTCTTTTGTCACAATCAATCAAACTTCTCTTTCTTTCTTTCTTTCTTTCTTTCTTTTTTAAAAATTTGGGTTTTAAAAAAATTAAATTAAGCAAAACCCCAAACATGCTGCTACCCTTTCCCTCAAGCTAATTTTGCATAATTGCCTGCATGGGAGGAAAAAGGGTCAAAATGGGTAGTTTAACCTACAACATGATGAAAAGCAAAATTGAGTGTCCCCTACTTTTCCCTCAAGCCAATGATGTATCTATCTATCTATCTATGTAGTTTGACAATTTGCAAACAATCAAATGAGAACATTTGTGAGCAGGATTAGGACATATGTAGTTAGTTACCATAGTACCTTTATCATTCTAGCATTCTTCTTGACTAATGTTTATTTAATTTTGGTTTTTTCTTTTCAAGAACGCAATAAAAATTTAATAAAATTCTTGAAATTCCTACAGTTGAGGTGAGAAAAAAATGTCAAAGTAATTTTGCACTTAGACTTAGGCACACTACATCACCCAAGCTTTAGGACATGCAGTCATCAATAATAGTAATGTCAAACAAAACTTCTAAAACTTTTGAGGTTGTGAGCAGTTGATTTTAAGAAGAAAATTTTGGTTTGACATTTATCAAAAATAATTTAATTACTACCAGAATGGTAAGCATACTACGGTGTGTGACGACAAGCTATTTTCATGTTGGCTTGAACCAGCCAAGCAGATTCCACAAAATTAGTATATGTCGATTGTGGCTTGCCCCCAGTTGAACCCTGGGCTCTCAACCCCACAGAGTCTGCCCAGGATCTCACTAGGAGAGCCAAACATTGCCCAATCTCTAGTACTTACATGAAACAGAACAGGTCCATTTGGCACAATTCTCCACTCCAAATTGGCTCCATTCAGCCCAAGTTAGCCGTCTTCTGTTTAGTAGAAGCTTCTACCAATGTAAAAGTAGTTGTGATTTATTTAGCTAAGAAGGAGGAGGAACCCCAGCCAAGTTCCTTTGCTAAAATTTGCACCAGATTGCCCCCATCAGTTAAGCAGACCCTGGGCAAAGAAAGCAAGGGGCAAAAGTATTGTTTGTTTGTTAGTTTGCCAAGTGCTTGGGTTGATCCAGGAAAGAGTTGTGAGTACTTCCATTATCATACACACTATTATTAATAAAATAGCCACCAAAAGAGAGGCTTCGCTTGCTGGCTGCCCAAGCCCACACACATGGGCAGGAGTCACACACCACAACCCAAATTTGCTGACCAATATGTACGAATTTATCAATGAATGAATGCTGTGGTGACTGATGAAAAACTAAACTAGTACAAATTTAACCTTCAACCCAACAAACTGCCACTTTTTAGCTGCGCACAATGTTCACATGGAGAACAGTTGCAGTTGACTGGCCACAGGGAAGCTTACAGAGAAATTTTCATACTGTGTAAAAGGTTCATGTTTTGGTCTGGAATCACTACAACCTTTTAATTACTACACATTTCCAAGTTCTTTCTTGGTAACAAAGTTTTGGCAGGTTCTACTTCAGACTTGAAGATGAGAAGTAATTAATTACAATAGGCTAATAATTGTAATTGTTCCCTGGCAAGTTCAACATTTCAGTGTCAAATAATTATTTTATTTGGAAGGCTCCATGTTGAAATAAATAAATAAATAAACAAAATCAGAATATTCCATCAGGTTCTGTATAATATCTTCTTCACTTCATTTTTGTTGTTTGAAAATTTTGAAAGAATATAATTAGTGTTCAACCTGTCAACATCCTACTTTAATGTTTTGTCAAAGCTTGCTTTGAACATCTATTCATTAAGGAAGGTACTTTGTTTGTTTTGTTTGTTTGTTTTGTTGTCCCATATCACAACACCTCCCACAGTGCTCTTGATATTGTTGAAAAGCTTTCAATGAGTACAGGTGCACCTAGGTAGTTTGGTAGTGCTTAGGCATATGATGCACAGTTATTGCACTTTGAACCATTTTGTCAAAGAAAACTCAACAAAATTAAAAAAATAAAACCTTTTAAGGATATAGGGGCATGCTCTTGGTGCCATTGGAAAGCCCTTGATGAGTGGGGATTTCTTGAAGGTGATTTCATAATTTTCAAACCTAACATGAGGGAGATGTGAACCTTTGAGTAACTTTTGTCACTACCAATTAATTTTAAAGTTAAAATAGGTTGTTCACAATTGAGTTTTGTTGTCAAGGTTCTGTTCACACTTGGGCTAATGGTTTTTTAATTTTGACATTAACATGCCACATCTTTGTCATTGGGACTTTAAGAAAAACTTCAACAAAATCAACAACAATAATAATAATAAGTTCACTCTTGGGCCAATGGCACAGGCCACACTACACTAGTATATATATTAAGGAATGTACTTTGTTTGTTTTGTTTGTCATTTTGAAATTACCCAAACTATAGTGCCCCTATTATGTCCTTGGTACTCTTTGAAAGCCTTCCACGAATAGGGGTGCACAAGGTGGTTTGGCAATTTTTAAACTTATGGGGCAAGAGATATTTTAATATTAAATAATTTTTTGAAAGAAGATTTAATAAAAATTAAATCTAAATATATCTAAGAAATTGGGGTCTATTTTTTATATTGTTGTAATGCCTTCAACAATTAGGATTTAATGCAAGTAATTCTTTAAATTTTAGACTTAAGTTGTGGGAAATATTGAATTTTGAGTAATTTTTTCATGGAAAATTAATTTTAAACACTTTTTCACAACAAGGATTTATTCTTTAAGTGCTACTGTAAAACCATTAAAAAAAAATCTCAAGTGAAATGTGTATTAAAAATTAGTGTTATAATCAAAAGGGTTACCTAAATCTAAAGTATTCAGAAAATAAGAATTGCAATTTTTTTTTAAAAAACAAAAAACAATGCCAAGAATCCTCAAAACTTCACACCAAAGTTACCAAACTAACTCCTATGATTTGTAACAAATATGTTCAGTAAGCAAGGGGCACATCTTCTTGCTAAGTGATTTTTCAAGCCTTCTTATTTTAATAGACAAATGACTACTGAGAACCTCTACATTCAAAACTTAAAATTTTGCATTTTAACACCTATTTTCAATTGGAGCAATTACATAGTCAGTGGCACAAGCCAAACTAGTCTATCTATTCAGGAAAGAAGTTTGTTTTGTTTGTCACATTGCGATCTTCCAAACCATGGTACCCCTTAGTACACACTTGGTATGATTAAAAAGCCCTTGATGAGGAGAGGTCCTCGAAGGTGGTTAGATAACGTTTAAACTTCTGGTGCAAGAGTTATTGAATATTGAACAATTTTATGATTAACAATTCAATAAAATCAAAACTATTATTTTTTGAGGAAATTAGGGTAGTAGGATCTTGGTGTTTCTAGAAAGCCCTCAATGAGTGGGGATTTCTTGGAGGTGATTTTGTTACTTTTAGACCTAAGGTGATGTAAAGATGTTGAATTTTGAATCATTTTCATCACCAAAAATGAATGTAGTATTGTCAAAGTACCATTCACTCTTGGAGCAATTACACAATCACACTTGTGCCAACAACACATGCCACACTAGTCAATACAATAATGACAAGCATTTGCCAAAGAGGGGTTCTTCTCAATTTGTGCTTTTGATACTTAAAATACATGACGATCTTATTAGGCCGTGCCGGCCACAGTGACAACGAGGCAGGTGAAAAGGAAAAGTGGAAGAATCAGAGGAAGTGGCCGATTCTGCCGCCACCCGGCGATGCCTTTAACAAGAAGGCGTGAAACGGCTTCTCGGACCGTACGCAAAGGAAATGCCTGCGGAAGGTTCATGAGCATGGGAACACAACGGTATATACCTCTGTCAGAGATGGTGTGACAGAGGTGGTCCAGGCACTTGTAACTGTGATCGCAACAACAACCTAATGGAAAGCCAGTGACAAGGTATCGTGGTTTCAGCAAACCAAGCATGAAAGACAAGTAATACATACAGTTCTTGCATTGAGAACAACAATGAACCCTACAATTGCCTCTCATCTACAACGCTTGCAGACAAGAAGGTCCTTCCCTGGCACTCTCAGAAATCTGCATGTCAGTCAGTACCAAGTCTGATTTGATTACTGTACCTGCAATTGATGTTCAGCACTAAGTAATTTTTAGGAGGGCGAGTTGGGAAAAAAAAAATTAATTATGGTAGCCTCGCTCCGGTAGGGTTCTTTTTTTTTCTTTTTTTTTTCAAATTATTAGTCTCATGATCTACTATGATATTGTCATAGGAGGAGGAGTGAAATTATTCAGATTGTAGCCTGCCACGATGGTTTTCAACACCTCAGCTTCATCTTTTAGGAGAATTTGTTTCAATATTTTTAAGATTATTTAATGAGGAAACTGACTCTAGGGTAAAGTATTTTGTAATACCTATAGAGAAGCAAGCATTTGTGACACCGCCAGGGTTATCACTGTGAATTCAAAACTAAAAGGAGCCTTGGCAGACCTATTCTTGATTTTCTAATTTTTGAAATATTCAAATTGGGCCTCTGAGACTCATTTTGTGAAACAATTAAGTGATTCAGCAAAAGCTGTTGATTATGAGTCATGGGTCGGTTATCTGGATTCTAACTGAACAATTGGACCACAAAATGTTGCAATAATCAATAGTTAAACTCCTAGTTAAACAATCCAAGTTAGAATACTCTGCATCGGGTGAACCTGCACCCACATTGGTGCCAGTGTTGTGCTGGTACCCAGGTTAGCCAGGTATCTGACTGGGTCCAAGATGTGGAACCGGGTAGGAACCAAGGTTAGGCGAGGTTGGAGGAATTGGCTGGGAACCACCCAAGATTTTTTTTTTAATTTTATTTTTTGTTTTATGAGGAACCAGAACTGGGTCCAGTTCTTAATGGTTTGAAGAACCAAAATTGAACCAATTTTTTGAAAATTGTTGGTTCTAGTTTCAATTTAGTGTTAGGGATTCTCATTGGGGGTTGAAGGTGGCAGCTTGTTGTTGAAGCTCGAAGCTTTTTTTTTTTAATCATGTTCTTTTCATTGGTTGTTGCTACTTGCTACATCATTGCCATTGTTTTCGTGATTTTTTTGTCATATTAATGTTCGAAATGTTTTTTTCCCTATTATAACTCACATTGGTGGTTGTGGTGTTCTTCTTCTTCTTGCAACCCACCATTACTGAGCTACACCATCACCTTCTTCATCTTCTTGTAGTCTCGGTCATTGTCATTACGATCTTTTTGTTGCTACAACCAATAGTTGCCCACCATCACCCTCATGATCTTATCATCTTGTGCTTGTAGTTGCCATGGTCATCATGATCTTCTTATTGTTGCAATCAATAGCTACATGCCATTATCCTCATCATCTTATGATACCGGTCATTGTCATGGTTTTCTTATTAATGTAACCAATAATTACACACCATTGCTTTTTTATCTTAATGATCTTGTGGTCTTGTTCATTGTCATGGTCTTCTCATTGCCTCAACAAATAGTTGCCACCATCACCTTCCCCATCTTGATGATCTTGTGGTTTGTTGTAGCCAATAGTTGCCCACCACCACCTTCATGATTTTATCATCTTGTGATTATAGTTGCCATGGTCATCATGGTTTTCTTGGTCTTGATCAATGTAGCTAGTAATTACACACCATTGCTTTCTTGATTTTGATGATCTTGTGGTCTTGTTCATCATCATGGTCTTCTCATTACTACAACAAATAGTTGCCACCATCGCCCTTTTCATCTTTATGATCTTGTGGTCCTATTCAACATTATGGTCTTCTCATTGCTACAACTAGTAACTGCCACCATCACCTTCCTAATCTTGATGATCTTGTGGGCTATTCATTATTGTAGTTTTCTCATCGTTACAAATCATTATCCACCATCGCCTTCTTGATCTTGATGATCTTGTGGTCCTATTTGTTGTCATGGTCTTCTTGTTGTTATAATTAGCAAATTCCCACCATTACCCTCTTGATCTTGATGATCTTGTGGTCCTATTTGGTATCATAGTCTTCTTTTTGTTATAGCTTGCCAATTCCCATCATTGGCCTCTTCACCTTTTATGATCTTGTGGTCCTACCCATCATCATGGTCTTTCCCTTGTTATAATCAACAATTTCTTGTCGTCACCCTTGTAATTTTAATGATCCTGTGGTCTTGTCATTGTTATGGTCTTCTTATTGCTACAAGTAGTAGTGTGACCATCACCTTCCTAATCTTAATGGTCTTATGGTCTTTCTCATCATCACGGTCCTTTTATTGTAATAACCAACAAATGTCACCATCACCTTCATCATCTTGATGATCTTATGATCTTACTCATCAACGCAGTCTTTTCATTGCTACAATCAACAATTGCCACCATTGCTATTTTGATCTTAATGATCTTGGGTTTTTGAAAGGGTAATTTGGAGGGCAAATTCGGGGGCTAATTGGGAGGGGTTTTTAAAGATTGAATTCAAAGGTGGCAAAATGCACATTTCAAAATTGACCTACAAGTGCATGAAACATGAAACCAATTGGTATAAAAAAAAATGTACTATTGGGTGAAGATCCTTTCAAATGTACCATTCAGGATGAAAAAGGACATAGTACTTAACAAAGTCATTTTTCCATATAATTTGATTCCCATCAAAATCAATGAATAAAAAAATGTCAATTATTTTACAATCATAGCTTAGACCATCACAATTTTAGATTTCATCAATATCAAGCACTTTGTGTCATGAGTATGTTAAAATAAAATTAAACAAAAATATATAAAAAAGATGACACATTGATAGAAGTTTCATACACCTTTAAAAAATTGGTCCTTTATCCATTAGAAAATCAATATAGTTTTAAAGCTTAAAAGTATAATAGTTTCATTTAATTTGGCTTTGTCAAAGCTTTGTAACAATTCAAAAATATATATAAATAAAAATTCAAAATTTTGCATTATTTTCAATTTCCTTTGACATTGTGGAACCTAACCAAGAGGTGAACCAAATTTTACCCGAACCTACCCTAAAAGCAAGATTGACTTGATTTGAAAATTTTTAAAATCCAAAATCAAAATTGACCCTCACATTAAAAAGCCAAATTTGAAATCGGTCCCAATTTCATTTTATTTGAAAAAAAACCCTAACCTGAACCAACCCTATAAAATTTTCTAAAACCAAAACCCAAGGTTCCTCCTAAAACCTAATAATTGGAGAACACTAGTTGGCACCATGGTAAAAACCCCAAAATCCATTTCAATTATTTCTAAACATTACAAATGCCTTTTGAATAGACTAAATCAAGGTCTTTGAGTTCAAATGTAACATTTGTTGAGCTTAAGATGGCCACTAAGAGACCCCACTCAAAAAAGGTAAAGCTACCGACGGTCGGTGCTGGTTCACCTAGGCCAAGTATTACTCAAAGAAAACCAACGGCCTTGCGGATTCTATGACCCACCACCACCTACAAGTGTAGTATTCATCGGAAACCCATAACCACAAATATATTGTAAACCACCTACTTTTACCCACACAAAACCTAGGTAACTACTAAAGGTTTGTTCACACTTGGTGTTAGGGACTCTAGTGTAGAGTCCCTTAACACCATACTAGTCATTTAAGACTTAAACTTACTTATTGTGAAGATTTTATGTTAAACTAACATTCATTTAACATTAAGCTATCACCCATTTAACATTGGTTGCCACCTAGGATGCCATCTAGATTTTTTCATTTAACATTGATTTTAACATCAAGTGTGAATGCACTATTATAAGTGGGTAACCATCATAGGTAAATAGGTAGGCCATATAACTGGTTACAATATCTGTACTAAGTAGGTAAGGCATGTGATGGCTAATAGGTAGGTAGAGACATATATGGTTGGTTAGTACATAACTAACTACATAATATCATGGCAACCTTGTCACACTTGCCTTCTGGAACAATTAATTAATTTTGGAATTTTCATTTCAAAAAATAGAATACCTTGGAACATTCTTTTTTTTAATTTTTTAATTTTTCGAAATTTCAGCATTTCTAAAAATAATATAATTATTGTCAAAGCTACCAAGCTACCTATACTATTAGGATTAAATAGTTGTGGAACATGAAAACCCCTGAAAAAGTGTTTTGTGTCCACATACCATCCATCCATCTACTTATGTTGCATGGTGCGCTGGTGGGTGCTGCTGGTTCACTCAACCTGCCAAAAGCTGAGCTAGACAAAGAATTTATAAATGCTCCAGAACAACCTTTTTGGCTGACTATATAATATACATATAGCCAGAATGTTATATTAAAAATAAATGTGCAAAAATTATGTTTTTTTAAAGATTTTCAATAACCAAAAATTTAAAAGAAATCGTGATATTTTTATACATGGTTCAAACAGGTAGCCAAAAAATGTAGAGGGATTTTTTTTTTAAAAATTTAATTTGCAACCAAATTTGGCTAAATCTTCCTGTGGATGATCGCCACTATAGCTATAACACAGAATTGCCCACAAAAGACACTACCTCCAGAAGGTTGTCAGTAATGAGGACGGAGAATTGGTGGGACCAGTGGTGCAGTGCTTTGATGATGCTCAGGGAACTTCTTTTTGCTGTATAGGTACTGAAAATGGGAATGACGGTGGGGTCCGGAAATTGAAAGAGTAGCAGAAGTAGCAGGCAAAGAATTCGAATGTGCCCCTGATTTACGCCAAGTAAAGCGCCGCCAGTAAGAGTTATAGAAATCATCAAGCCTGGTAATTCGGTCATCGCACGAACATGAGCGCTAATCGCGCGTGCATCAAATATCAAGGATGTCGTCGTCTGACATCAGTGGCTTTGGAGCCTGGGGCGGTGTCGGCGCTCGCGTGCGCAAACACAATTTTTTCTTCCCTCGGGATTCTTAAAATACATTCGATACCAAAGTCTTTGTAGATACGACAGGAAAGAAAGAAGTCCGTTTCTCAAGGACCAATGTTTTTGTTTTGTTTTTGTTTTGCCATTTTTGTGTTGTTGTAGTATGAGTGGCGATCATCCCACAAATGACTTTGTTTTAATGGCGAAAAGTTTTGAAAACCTTGAGAAAATTGTTTAAAATCTAGCAGAAAACACACTAGAAATGTAGCTAACCTTCCTTTTGTGTAACCTTCCTACACCTTGTGTCCCACAATAAGTGGCGAATTGGACCTGTTGTGGTGGGCGCAGCTCCCCAGCAAAGAGCCAAATTTTGCACCAGTTCGCCAAACAAAAACAAACACTGACAAGGACCTGTCAAGTAGCCCTTTTTGATGCTGGCTATGTGTAGCCAAAAATATTTATTAAAAATTTAAAGTGAAAAAATCATGTGCTTTTTTGAGATTTTCGATAGCCATAATTCGACCAAAATTTAAGAAAATTGCTAGATATTTATACATGATGCAAGTATTTTAGTGACCACTATAGATTCATAGGAGGGTTTTTTTTAATTATTTTCTTACTTATCTTGTATCCAAATTTCACTAAATCTTCATGTGAATCATCAGCACTTTGGCTACAACACAAAACATTGGACCATCATTTGTGGTCAATCTGCCAATGAATGCTTTAACAACCAACCAGTGGTTACCCCTCCCCCCCTCCCCCAACCAGTGGTTCACACAAAATTCCTCACAAGTGCATGTCACCCTACACAACAGCTTGTATCACCCTCCACAACAGCCTATACCCAACATTTTCCATAATACTTTACTTGGACTTTGGTTCTTGCCCCTTGTCTCTTTTTCTCTCCCTTTCTTGGGTGCTCTCTTTTTATAGAGTTTGGCAGGGTTTCATCACTTGGTTTCAATTTCTTTTGCAAATATTTGGTCAATGTAACAACATCATGATTCATTCATAAGCCTATGTTTCTTATTGTTGTTGACCCCCCTACCATTGTTTTGTTGATTACAATTGCGGTCAATATAAAATTGATCTTAATCATATAGTCATGACTTTTGTTGTCCAAAGGGAAGTGACAATATATGACTCACATATAACTATGTATGACTATATAGTCATCCATAAGACGATGTAGAAAAAGTGACAATCATCCCTAGGAAGATTTAGCCAATTTTAGCAATGATCCAAATATGAAAGACAAGTTTTTAATTATCCTTCTATGTGTCTGGCTACTTAATGGAATCAAATATAGGATTCATTTTTCCTCTTATTTTTTCTCACTTATGAAACCCCAAAACTTAAGTTCATTTTTTATTTGACCTTTTGGAAAAAAATCATAGGTAACCAAAAAAAAAACAGGTAATTTCCTATAGGATTTGAAGTACGATTTTGGTTTGAACAAGAAACCCATTTTTGGATGAAGGCTAGAGACCTAGTTGTACACTCAATGCTCCTTTCTAATATCAAATCTGGTAGCATGGCCTATGTTGTTGGCCCTAGTGTGAACTTGTTACCCAACTAGTTTCTCCTTCTAAAACCAGAATTTGTAATTAAATTGAATTTGAAATGCCAAAAACCACTCAAAATTCAACATCTCCCACAACTTAGTACATACTTCAATATCAAGCCTAATTTTGTATCATGCAACTTGGTCCATCAATAAAGACCATTAATTTCATTTGTTATTGGATTTTTAGTTTTGCCAAGTCCATGTAGTTCTTTCTTGAATGTTTTATTTGTTCACGACAATAGGTGGAAAGATTGTCTATAATAACAAATAATAACAAATGTTGAAGGTGTTGACTTATTGAAATATAATAACCTGGTTAGTGAATGAAATTGTGATAGGGGTTTGCATTTTTCAAATTGCAAGTCTAACTTAAATGTATGTTTCTCCCATTCATGTCAACCTTTATTTCTAACTTCTTTATCCAGGAAATGGTTTTCTATAGGGTTGTTTTGGCATACCCTTAAGTTTATCTCAAAATATTAGGAGTAAACCTTTGAAGTGACAATAATGGAAAGGAGAAAGAACTAGAACTTGAAGGCCTATTCATTAATTCTTCACATCAAGAAAAAATATTTGTGAAGGAAATTCAAAATAAGACTAAGACCATGTGACAATCATTGACACCTCATATACAAATCACTTGCACAAGTCAAACAATGTACATGGATAGTGTAAATGGACTTAACTTTGAGTCATGGACTTGCTTTAGATTCATTACATTCACATGACCTAGACTTGAAAAGAAATACCACCTTCCTCCTTAAAGTATATTTTGTGATGGATGATATAATTAACTATATTGAAATGGCTAAAATTCTCCAGATTCCTAAATTAAAATTATCTCACATAGCCCATAACTCCCTCATATGAGCTCCCATTGAAGAGTTTCAATCTTTAAAGTTGTAGCCTTCAATAATATCTCTTCAACTTTGTGTCATACATTTTGATTGGAAGTCATTTGACCCTCCTTTTCTGGGTTTTACCAATTAATGCTCAACTTATAATGGAGAAGTGATTGAATATTGAACAATTTTTTCACTGAAAATTCATGTAAATCAAAACTAAAAATTATACACAATTTGAAAAATTTTATAGATTGCATCAATAAAATTGAGAAGTGTGCCCATGACTTTTACTTATATTATCCCATGAACTTTCTAGAAGTTCATCAACCTCCTAAAAGATTTCGCCAATTAAATCTTTTGTAAATTTTAGTCAATTAATTATTTTTAAAATTTTCCACAAATTAGACCTTCTAATAATTCTTAGATGTATTATTTTAATCATTTATTATAAGCTTCCATGAATACTTATTGTGCATGACATTACCCCCTTCTTTCACAACTAGTTCCACAATGAACAATGAAAATTAATCACAATCATAGAAAGTCAACTATGTATCGAACCCCCAACTTTCCAAATCCATAATTCCAATTAAAGGCGAAAGTCATGAAGCCCAAAAGTTTTAAGTAGTCCAATCATATAGCTCTCACATCATGTTTATTGTTGAAAGCTAAGGAATATACTCTGAACTTGAATTATGTTACAAAATGCAAGAAGATTAGTTACCACCAATAAAATTTGACAAATCTAAGGGCATGTCATTCCATATACAAGAAAATGATTTCCATATGGATGAGAAGAGTTCTCCCATCAATGATATTGTGTCCAAAGGTTCAAAATGTCTAAAGGTGTTTCCTCTCCAACTTCTAGGGAAGACTTCAATATTTTATAAACTTTTTTATACAATTCACATGATAATTATATTAAAATCTTTGAAAATTGATGGCATGGCTAGGTTACTTGACGACATTTGTACATGTCATTGACTTAGTTTTGGATGGATGTTATTAATGAAATTTTTAATTAACATTTTGTAATAAAATATTGTTTAAATTTTAGCCATTTACTTTATGTAATAAAAATATTTATTAATTCTAAAAATATTTCATTACAAAGCTAAAACTATATTATGTGCCCCATAAATATAAAATATAAAAAATACTAAAAATATGTTCCCAAATTTTCAATGTTATATCATGTATAAAAACATGTAGACATTTATTACATTAAAAAAATTGAATTATAAAAAATACTAACACATAATATATCTAATATTAGAACTAACTATTTGATTTTATGAAATGAAATTTGAACTTTCATCTTGTTTTGTTTCTTAAAAGGCCTTCCATTTTGTAAAATGAAAGCACAAAATAAAATGAGAGCATTTTGTCCAAATTTTATGTAAAAACTATTATTTAATTAAATTTTTGGTTTAAATTTTGATGTACTATGTTTTATTGTTATTGGTTGATACATTAATAGTTTATAATAAAATTTTAAAATTGTACACATAACAAAAATGAAATATATGGATTAATGATTAATTATAAAATTTATCCAAAATTGTAATAATAACTTCAATAGTAAAAAAAATAAAAATTAGTGAATTATTTTTTAAATAAGTAAATAGTACAATTATATAGTGATTTAAATTTCACCTAAAATAAAATAAAATAATGATTTGGTGGCCTTGTTGACTTGAAAGACCCTCCAGTGAATTAGACTTCACTTTTGTAATATTGAAATTTGTGGTCACCAAAATTCCCTTAATATAAGTTTGATGACTTTATTAAATCCAAAATGTCCAATGGATGGAAGATCATGATGTGTTTGGAGGATGTGTAGTTGCATTGGAATCTAATGACACATAAAGAAAATTCTATTATAGTATAACAAGCCTTTAGATCCTTCAAATTCACAAATGCCTCTTGTGTTTTTTTGTTCATGTCTTTTTCAAGTGTTGTTTCAAAATTTTCACTAAAACATCATTTTTGGAAACTATTGTAGATTTATTCAAAGAAGTTCATGTCAATAGGGGTTATGTTTTCTACCGACACAATATATATGCCATTGTTTTGTTTTCAAAATGGTGGACTTCTATTGTTCATAAACTTTTCCTAGTTTAGGGGCAAGTTACAAACGATGTGATAAAACACTTAATTTCCCAAGTGTTGATTTCCTAGATGATAAGCAATTATGAAATCAAAATGGCATAAAAACATGTTCCATCTTGATTAATATGATTAAATATTCAAACATTCATGAAATAAAGTTATTTTATGGTCAATGTAAACAATGACAATATGAACCTTATGGCGGGACCTCGGGGCCCCATTCGGACCCAGTTGTCGCATAAAGTT
>Ga0209611_10001042_pt1 | contig 45745 bp, 33 predicted proteins | sample S1TSphgellanicum_3_FD_187693 | JGI IMG/M metagenome (GOLD analysis project Ga0209611, IMG submission 187693) | Host-associated microbial communities from peat moss isolated from Minnesota, USA - S1T2_Fc - Sphagnum magellanicum MG (SPAdes) (version 2) | ecosystem: Host-associated > Plants > Peat...
AACATAATGCACAAGGATGAGTAACATTATTACAAAACAATTTTGAATACCAAACCATGATAAATATTATCACTTACCAAATTGATGGTAATAAGTCCAGAAATAATTTGTCCACGCATCACCAGGCCTATGTTTATGAAAGCTTTCTCTCACGACAACCCTCCCACGCTCTTTGAAGTCATCAATTGTTTCTCCATGATTGATGGACATGTACATCACATCATGAAGGTCTTGGAGGATTCCACCTTGCACTTCCACATCTTTGATTTTTTCAGTACCACGTAAGCGCCATGCTCTTAGAACATGCCAACAACAAAGGTAGATGGGAACCTTGTCCATACCCCATACGACCCTAATAAGGACACATGTAATAAAATTTTCATGAGTGGATGGTGTTAATACAACATAAAATGCATTTGAAGTAATCAAGAATTTTATGAAAGATATCAAAAAACATATAAGGAAATAAATACATAGTGGGTCCTAGGTATAGAACTAACCGTAATGCCTTCAATTCTTGAGGTGCATTATCAATGAAAAAACATGATGGTTTCCAATGTGGCATGTGTGATAACATCTTATTTTTTAATGGTTTCAACCATTCGATCAAATCCTGAACTGTTTGCCTACTTGTAATGATCCAAGCTAAAGGGACACCCGTGTGATGATCATCAAACCCCATCAAGGTGAATAGATGTAATTTCATGTCATTTGTGCCAAATGTGGCATCCATAGAAATGGCACCATTGTGACCATATGATAGCATGGACTCACATTGAGTTGGTGTTTGAATACGTACGGTGAATGGGACTTGAATCCCGTTGATTTCACCAACATCTTGGAAAAAGAACACATCTTCTGGATGTTGGAGAACCCAAGACCGAATTGAAATTGTAGGGTTGGTGTGTGAACGCCAACTCCTTTTTTTATGTTTCTGATCCAAATATGCAATGTCTTGAAGCCGAATGAAATCATCTCGTGTCATGCTTTGACCCACATTCACACGTTCCCACCAAATTGTTTTATGCTTGTCATATATTTGTTTGGTCGTGTAACCTAAGTTTAGTTGGGCCCATATGTGGTCCTTCAATGCTTGTGACATGCGTGGAGCATAACAAAACATACGAGAAATGGATTCCGGGTCATGCTCACCATGTGCGAATGACCCATCAATTCGTGTATGGGCCTTATGATAAATTGTGATTTTAGCCACATCAGGTCGTGTGTATAGACGTTTGATTGAGAATAACGCTAGGCATCCTCACTTAATAGATTGACTGTGGGTTGAATTTTCCCGATAATCCTTTGGTCCATATCCACATTGATACCTAAACCAAAAAACTTTCAAAATGTAAATGATTACATTTTGGTATATGAATTAAAGAAATAAAAAATGTTAATGCCATAAATGTTTACCACGTATGCCCGAGGTGGTTTTTGATAGTTGGTTGTTTGACATCTGTTTGGTTTGGAAAGTTTTTGTAAACATCCCATTCCACAGGGGTGCTCATATCCCTTCGTTCATCTTCCAAGAATTTCGAGATGCGAACATATGGAACATAAGCAAATTGAATGGTCACTTTATTTTGCCCTCCATGGCATAACTCGGACCTCCACACCAAGTCCTTGTTTGAAAAAAAGGACTTGGTGGGGTTTTGGACATGAATGAAATGGGATTTTGGAACCCTTCCCATGATTGAAGGAAGTAGGACAAATTCCTACACCAAGATAATTTATAATTCTGTAAACATTTATCATTGAACAAAAACCCAAAATGCAATACATACATGACATTATGAACCCATATACTAAAACAAATTTTGGCAATACCCACATTGAGTTATTAAACCCTTCCATCATTGAAAATGTTCACATATGCAATACCCAAATTATACCTTAAGCCCACAATGTCTAAAAACCCCATGTAACAATACCCACATAATGATAATTAATGCACATTATTTGAAAGGTGCAAAATGCAATACCTGCCTTGGGCCATAAAACTCACACTGGTTGTGGGGAGTCAATGCATTATTCACATATGGGTATGAAAAAATCAAACTACAAAGAGTTATTGAATATGAAATATTTGTGTAAAGGTATAAAACCTTTATTTATGGTTATATATTTAATGAAACTTGATGCCCTTTCTATATCTAATAACTAGGAAATGAAAAGAGGTTGAACTATGAAAATATAAACAAAAAAAAGAAATAACAAGAGACAAATGCATACCTTTAGGAATAAAATATGTTAACGTTCCACCAAAGTTTGTAGTTCCAATTGAAAATGCAACCCTAAAAGATCACAATTCATACAAAAGTGGGTTAGAAAATATTAAACTCTAACAACTATGGAACATATGGAAACAAAACAAATTCATAATTATGGTATAAATTTAAACAAGTGATAAAATTAAAAACCAATAAATGAGCAAAGTTTAGAGTATAAACCTTAGGTTCTGAAATATATGAACCAAATTCCTATACACTAATACATAAAACATAACCCTAAAAATCCAAATGATATTTTGCCATAAGCCTTATTACAACCCTAACTATACAAACCATAACAAAAAAAAATCCAAATATATGCCCTAAATGCCCTAAACCCAAACAACTTTACAAACTATACAAATTATATAATGCAAAATAAACAAACTTAAAAAAACATAGGAAAAAAATTAGAAACCAAAATTTAAAGGTTTAAATTATAAATATTTATTGACTGGAAGAAAATACTTTAATAACAATCAAATAAATACAAAACTAAAAGAGAAGATGTGTCTTTTATTTTTGCGTGATCTCTCCAACCTAATTTTTTCCACTATCTTTGAAAAAAATATTGAATGCAATTATATTACTTCACATATGTGTAAACCTTAAAATTTTCCTCCCAAATTTAGCCTATTTTAAGTTAATTACTATACATTTGTGAAAAACTTATTAATTAATTTATGTGTCCCAACCTTAATCTTAAACCATAATCCAATAGTACATATTTATAATAATTACATGAAAAGATGTATTATAATGTCCATTCAATAATAAATTAGATGAACAAAATTTAATAAAATATGCATAAACTAAACCATAATGGCTGCAATTATGGCATTGTTTCCACTATAATTTTTTAAATAATATTTACATATGGGGACCTATGTTCATCATCCATAAACTAGGACGAACCTTAATAAATTGATAGGTAGGATTGACAGAGGGGGTGAAAAAAATGAATAGGTAGTTAATTAGGTATTTGGCTATGAAAAAAACATAGATAAATAGGTAGTTAGGTAGATAAACAAGTTAGTAGGGTATGTAATTAATAAGGTAGTTAGGTTAGCAGGGTAGGTGATTAGTACAGTAGCTAGGTCGCTATGTCAATAGGATAACTAGTTATTAGTGTAGCTATGTCAGTAGGGGATAATAAATAAGATACGAAGGTTGGTGCAGTACTTAGGAGGTAGGAAAGTGAGCACGGTGGCAGGTCAGGTCCAAGGGAAAAACGGCCAAGAACCAAAAAAAAAGAAAAAGGTACAGTGGTCAGCAGCAAAAAGAAATGGACTGTGATGAACCCCATCTGGCGCCAAATGAAAAAATGCACCCCATCCAGTGGACAGAACGGCCAACTGGTGCATTGGTGGCTGCTGGTTCACTCTGCCCCATGCAGGGCGAAGTCAGCCATGGCACTGTGACCGGCTTCTTATTAGGGCGTGTGCGCGCGCGTAGAGTTCCATTCCTGGTTTTCGCTCGCTCGTGCTCTGGAGAGTGCAGAGAGAAGAACAATAGGGAGAGGCAGCAGCCATGGGGGAAGAGGAATCGTTGGCGGAGTCGTTGGATGTTCTCTCTCCGGATGGCATTCGAAGCGGCCGAAGCAAATTAAGGTATCTTTGCTCAATTCTTTTCTGGCGTCATTTCTTCGACTGCATCAGGTTGTTGTGTTTTTACCCTATGCTCTTCGCAATTGTATGAGGGCTGATGAGCGAGTTTTTGAAGAAAACCGTCTCTGAAAATCGCCTAGGTCCCAAGCTTTTCTTTCCTAGTCGCTTTTTTTCCTGTTTATGCGAGGATGATTTCGTTTGCCGTGCTTTTTTAATATAATTTTATTGTCTTGACATGCATTTGGATCGGGGCTCTGAAAGGCATCTTGTGCATGCTGATGGTGATTATCACGCCGCGGTGCATGTGTGGATCTATGTGGAGAGCACCGGTGAATTGCTGCTACAGAAGCGGGCTGATCGCAAGGATTCATGGCCAGGCCTGTGGGACATTTCCAGTGCTGGACATATATCTGCTGGGGACACTTCCCTCATAACTGCCAGGCAAGCTCCACGTCCATCTCCATTTGTGTGTGTGTGTGTGTGTGTGTGTGAGTGACTCTCATAAGGTTATGACTGCACTTGTTGTCATTTTACCTTCAATTTTCTTGTTTGTGGAGATTCTTCTGGAATTTCATAGATATGTGATGTTGCCTTCTACTGCTGTGACAGGCGAGAACTGCAGGAAGAGCTTGGAATCACATTACCATCTGAGGCTTTTGAACTGCTCTTTGTTTATCTTCAACAATGGTGAGGCATAACCCCATGTGCCTGATCTGTCAGCAAGTTGTCATTATAAGATTGAGTATATGAACCTATTTTCAGGAATACTGTTAGATCCTTCTGGCATATTTTTCTAACAAGCCTGTAATAATTGGGGCCCATGCTGTAAGTGGTTTAGCCTTTATTTGGTTTCTGCAATGTGTGCAACTTGTGCCTTATAGAGGACACGTCATGTATTTGTCTCGGGGTTGAATTGGTTTGATTGATGTAGCATCTGCATTTCACAGTTGATTTGTTGATAATGTGATAAATCCTTTCAAATCTGTGAATGCAGTGTCATCAATGATGGAAAGTTCATCAACAATGAGTACAATGATGTTTATCTTGTGACACTTGTTGAGCCCATTCCACTGGATGCCTTTTCTCTGCAGGTTTCTTTCTCCTGATTACCATTTCATGTGTACCTCTTGAGCTGACAATTCCTTGGTACCCATGTGGCAAATTATGAGAGTCAGCCCTTAATTCCAGGTGCCTTATTCTTTTCTAGGGGTGGCTCTTTGGCAGGAATCAGAGGTATCAGCAGTGAAGTACATTGGCTGGAAAGAATATGCAGAACTTCTGCGGAACGAAGATGCAGGTTATGTTCCATATGAGGTAGATGGAGGCTATAATGAGCTCTTCTCAGCTATCCAGAAGAGGTGTGTTCTTAAATCCTATGCCTCAGACAATGTGCTAGGAACATACACTTAAAGATTGCTTCCCCTTGAGCAGGCAATAGTTCAATACTGTCAAAAGGGTCTTGCTCAGAGAGCTGTTTAATAGGCCTCTGACTGTTCAGAGCACACCATCACTCTGAAAGAACAATGAGAGAGCAACCAGGTATCTTTATGATATTGCTTCTTAAGTTGCTTTTCATTTGAAGCAATAGTATTCTGCATCAAGGAGGATTGCTGATTCCTGCAATGTCCTGGAATGGTTTAAGTGATAGAAAGCAGTGCAAATAATTACCACAACTGTTGGCAAACTGCTAAACCATGAACTACTATCTCATGCCAGAATGGAGATGGTCCTCCCCATATTGGTTACATGTTGGACATTTTGATCTCAGCTTTGAGACTTCTAAGGCTTTTCTCCACTACTCTCTCAGATCTAAATTATAAGATTCAGAGATGATTGTTGTTTGTCTAAGAAAATTCTTCAATTATTGTCACCTTGAGTATAAATGCTGTCAATTGCAATTTCAGTCCAAGAATTTTCCTGCAATGAGGCATTGATATGGCCCTTCCGATCATGATACAAGGGCCTGGGTAAAATTGATGGTAATGCTAAAAGCTTTGGGATTTGTTTGTTAGCTTTCAATCATTGTCAATGTCAAGCATAGCATGTGCAAACATGCTGAGGTACCTAATTGCATTAGATATGGGGTTCTGTTTCAAGCAATACCTCTTGGGGAAGCATTGGAACAAAGAATTTGTACTTGTTATCATATGCCATTGATTGTGGGTTGCACAGATATGGGCTTGATCAGAATGCAAGGGTTGGAGCATTACAAAACCAGCTTGCCCGCTACATTCCAGTGACTGTCAAGGGAGAGGTAAGACATATTAAGTTGCAACCTGATCTTAGTGTACATCCAGACATTCTGTGCTGCTTTCAGTCTTATTGAAAAGATGGCTCCCTGCACAACCAGGAGGTTTAGATTTCAGTGTGCCCACCCTCATCACCAGAAGCAAGGTGCACAGTCTTGCAGAGTCTTGGATTGCCTTTAGAGGCACCTCTCACAAGGATTGGTATTCCTGAAATCTTGTGCAAGCTCCAGTTCAGGTACAACTACTGTGTACATGTTTGGGGGCAGATTACAGGTCTGAGCAAGGGAGATGCTCTGGCTTTGTCTTACACAATCCGTGCTGCCAAAGTGCTTGATCGTATTTTCCTTGAACAGGTATTTCTTTTTGTGTGGGGCACTTTCCTTCTTGGGTCCAGGATAATTATCACATTATAAACCTTTTTAACTAGACCTGAGCATCCTCATTTCAAACAGGATATTTCTGGAGAGTAAATACAGTGTGTCAATATCCTCATGGAAGGCTTAGTCAAGGTCTGCTCCAAATCCAGGCCTGGGGTTGGAACTGAGGGATGACAACAGCAAAGATGTGATCCTCCTCCAAATGACAGAACCACAGAAATTGATGGCTAGTGGTTAACTTTGCAATTTTTCGTGGTCTGGTTCTTGAAGCAGATTGTCAAGAAGTGGTAGGCTGCTCTACTAAGAAAGTGCAAGCATACTCATAATAGAGAGAATTAGGTTAACTAATTGAGGTGGTTTTGGAAGCAGGATTGGAGAACAAACCCAGCATTGAAGCTCTGGCTCGAAAAGCAAGCAGAGAAATCTGAGCTTGACAGGCTCAAGTTTGCATACTATCTGATCAATAAGAGTCCATGGTACCCAGCAATCTCTTACTTGGAAATATGTACCCTTTGGTATCATGATCAGGAATAATGTGAGCTAAATGATCCATTGTTTTGAGAGAACAGTCAACTTCAGGACCAACTGTACGAAACATGGACAATAGTCCACCCCCAAGGCCCCAGGCAATGAATTTGTGTGAGCTGCAAGAGAGTGACTTTTGGTGACAATGTTTTCTGCAGGTCAGTTTTGGATGAGAACTCCGCTTACTTGACAACTGCCGATTCTGCGGTTCAGCTAGCAAAGAATGCAGCACAGAAGGATGTGCCTAGTTGGGCAGGGGTGCACTACAAGGCTGCATTTCCTGTTTCTAAACCACCTGGTGCCAATTTCTACCCAAGGGACATGGACAAAGAGGTGAGCTATGGTACATCATTGGATATGTCAGATTTGATGTTGCATTTTTCTTGTGTTTCTTTCTGTTTACTTGGTTGCCTTTCTTTCATCTTCTTTTGCTACTGTGGATATGAGGATAGCATCAAGCCAATAGCATGGTGTTTTAATGGTCGTGGCCACCTTGCAACTGGTTCTGGGTTCAAACTGCCACTAGGTGTTTGCCAGGTTTAACTCATGTCAACCAACCAACTCTAATGGGGATTATGAGGATAAACCAGTCACCAAAATGGGGAAACTCAGGGGGATTGGATTCCCAATGGGGAGATTTGTTGATTCTGTTATCCCCATCATGGTGCTTAGCACAGGAGGCAGTATTGTGCAAAGCATAGTATGAATGAAGGCACTGAGTCTCACATGCCAGCCCACTGTTACTTTTTTAGCTTCAAGACTGGAGAAATGATAATTTCCATGTCTTGCAGAATCAGCACAAGCAAATAAATTTTCTATTAGGTTAGTGAGAAGCATGTCAGATCACCATTAATGTGAAGAGGAGAAATCCAGTAATTTAAGTTACAGCATCTTTCCAGTTACAATCTTGGTAAATACTTCTCATAGAGGTTAGCTGTTGTGTGGGCTAGGAGTTCAATCAATGGAAGGCTACTCTTAGCAAGGAAGAACAAGATTCTGCCACTGGATTTTTCACAGTCATTCGTAGACCTGAGGATCTGTCAGATGAAAAGGTTGGCAAGCTCCATCATCTGAAGATTGTTCCTTATTCAGAAGAGTACTCTTTATTCCTTAGGAAAGCTGCAGACCTATTGCATAAAGCTGGAGATGCTGCAGAAACACCCAGGTATGTTCACACCAGCATATTGGGCTCTTTTCGCTACCTTTGATGTTCCATTTTATTGCTAAGCTGATTGACCAGTGTACTCTATACAGTGCCTGTAAAAGAACTCCTTTGCTGGATGTAGTGCCTGGCTTCTGTTCATAGAAAGATGGGCTGTTGGGTTCTTGGGGTATTGTGTTGAGCATTTCTGCTTCTGTGACCAATGCTATGCATGCAAACCGTGGGTTTTGGATTGTCTGACCACATTCCATCTTTCATTGTAACAGCTTACGGAGGCTGCTGAAGGCCAAAGCAGATGCATTCTTGACAAATGATTATTATGACTCAGATATTGCATGGATGGAGCTGGTATGTGCATGTGACCTCTGACTTGAAAGTTGATTTGAATAACATTTTCTCCATTTCCAATAAGATGATTGGGATGACCTTTTCCTGCTCTGATGCAGTTTCCCATTAAACTGAAGTGTGGCCTATGTCTTCCTTTTCTTTACGCTGTTTCGAAGTTCCATAAGAACCTGCTTAAACCAAGATTTATTTTGGCAACCACTTTGGCTTCTCCCACTGATGTTTCTAAGTGACTCATTTCTTTCTACAATGCTAAACTACCTTTGGTCAATGATCTTTGGGTGTCAAAGCTCAGAAAGGCTCATGTTCCTTTGGATAGTAGTTAGATTCTCAATGACTCTACAGGAGCACTAGATGTGATCAAACTCCTAAATCCTTCAAGATCTCAAAGCTGATAAAACTTCTCTGCTTTTGTTGCAGTTATTGAATCTTAACTCTATGTACAGAGATTCAACCTAGCAAATCTAAAAGCTTGTATGAAAGTTTGGAGCTATAAGGTGTTTGGTCATATGTTGAAATCTCATAGTTTTAAGTTCTTGTTGGTTCAATGAACAGCTCTTACTTTCAGGTTTTTGTGGCTTGAGAATAAACGAGTGATAAGTTTTTTTGTGTTTCTCCATAGTTTCAAGGTTGTGGAAGCTTCACACTTAATCTTTTCAATAACATCTGATACATAATCTGTTCCTTACTTTTGGTCACTTTGCTTATAGACAATGTATAGGTATTCCCATGTTCACAGTATATTTAGCAAACTTCTACCACTTTGCCTATGAGTTTGATCAAGTCTGTAGGTTTGTGGATGATCTGGATTTTCTGGACTTCAAGTGTTTAATGTACCCAGATAAAGACTCTTTTGGTGGTGACATAAAACCTGAACATTTTGAGAGTTACATTGTACTTCTAATGGCTTCTCTTGTTACTTCCCAAATTCAATCATAAACCAAGTCCTAGGGTCTTCTGTGATATATCTTTGAGGCCCAGATGTTTGCTCAATACACAGAAATATACTTGTGGAATTTTAGCATTTGGAGTTTTGTAAGTGAGCTTGTACAGAGTCTTGTGAGTGGGGAGCTTTTTTAAGCCCATTTTGTCTTTGTTCATCTTCTGTCTTATCTGCTGTGTTTGGTTCTTTCTTCCTTATGCGCCTCCTACTTTGCTTTTGTTGTTTCCCTTTGTGTCTCCCTTCTTTGGTGTATGGTGCTAGCCGGTATGGGTCTTCCTGTTGCTGGACACTTGGGACAGAAACTCAGTATGCAGGCTTACACTGGCTTATATGCACTGTAGGGAGCTGATGTTGTTGGGTAAGTTGTGAAAGAAAGTCACTATCATACATGTTCTGTTGATATTTGCTCAACAAGTGAGAGACAGTCACTGCTGTTCATATAACTAGTTTTATGCTTAATTTTGAACTAGTTCTTCCCTTCTGTTATTTTCTTCTTCCCTGTTCCTTTAAGTGAAAGTTCGCCTGGTTCTGGTTACCTTTAACGATGAGTACAGAGATTTCTCAGTACCCATGAGACTTGATAATTTGTCAACTACAAAACCTCCCATGAGGCCTGGAAGTTTTGAGAATGGTTTGTATGGAGACTGTTGATAAGATTAAATCCAGCATGGAAAGTTTTAGGTGACTTTGGGGCCAGTACTCAAGCAATAATCTGTAGCCAGGAGGATGAGACAAATTTTCACGCATGCAATGGTGCCACAATTCAGCAAGTTGGAGAGGGATGTATGATAGCTTACTGTACCTGTGTTAGATGACTCTTGCACTTGAGTCTAGTGTCCATCAGATAAATGGAGTTCAGATTGAATTGCTATTATCTACCACCAAGATCTGTAATTAACCTCTTTCTGCTTTTGGGATAAGTTGATTCATTGTTTCTGTTGTTGTGCTAACAGGACTCTCCAGTAGACGTCACAATTGGCCCATATGAGACATATACAGATGCATTATTTGGATATAAGGTTTGCACAACAAGTTGCTCAATACTAGTGAATTTTCACTTTTAAGGGCTTGCATAGTCATTCAGATGTTGACACTGAACAGTGAACAATGATGCATTCCAAAGGTCATGTAGTTTTATGTGGTGGACAGTAGGCAACAAGTTACAGCTTTGGTTGATTCTGTGTCATGTCTGATTGTCGTTGACCAAACAGGCTACATTTGAGGCTTTCATTGGAATTCGGGATGATGAGGCCACTTCACAGTTAGCACTCTTCAGCAAACACCTCCAGGTGCCAAATATGTGCAGTCAAAATGCCCTAGCCATAAACAGCAACATTTCCATAAATGGAAAGTTTGAGCTTCTAATCTTGGTTTATTGCTTTTGTGAGTTTATTTATGGCAGAATTGTGTCAGTTGAGGGATTGATGGGGCCTACATTGAGGGAAATAGGTGACTGAGATGTCAGTCTTGCAGGAACTGGAAGACAACTTGCCAATGGCCTCAGAGTACAAGTCAAAGGGTGTTTCAGCTTCTCCTATCCGTGTCATACGGTTGCTGTTCAACAGTGGGGTATGAGCTTTTCATGACTTGGATCCCTCAGGTGTTGTGATAAATGTATGGGAGGTCATTGACTTCCTGAGAGGCACTGATCTCAAAATGGGTGATTTCTTTGACACAGCTATCTCTGAGCAAAGCATTCTGTCCTATTTCTAATTCATTGAACTGCTGAAAGCCACAAATCCTGAAACTGGTGCATGAGAATATTATCTCTCAATGGTGACCTCCATGACCTGACTTATCTATGAGAGGTGATTTGTATGGAAGAAACTGTGATAAAAGGAAAATTGATTTGCAGGATGTGAAAGGACCTCAGACTGTGGCTTTCAATTTGCCCAATGATGATCGGATAGTAAAAGAGCGTGGAAGTGCCATGGTCATGCTCAAGAACATTTCACAGGCCAAGTAAGATATGCATCCTTAAGTCTTTGTCCTCAATGTTGGCCTGCAGACCTCAGACTTCCCCTAGCTCATGACAGCAGTAGACATGCTTTGTCAAACATTGAAGTTATTTGGAGACATCTTGCAGAGAATAGGACATGTAGGGTCATTGCTGGAGAATGACTGACAGTGGTGGTTATGGGGCAGATTTGACTACATACTGCTTCCTATAGCAAAAGTATGTATAGAGTCATCTCAAAGAGAAAATGCTGATTTTGAGTCATTCTTCACACACACAATATGCCATGAATGCTGTCATGGAATTGGGCCTCATGGAATCATTACACCTGATGGCCGAGAGTCCACTGTGCGCCTGGTTGGCTCCTTCACCCTTACTGAATTGTCTTTGACAAAAGTTTCTTGAGTGATTTTGGAAGTTTTCTTTTGAAGGGAATTGGAGTTTGACATAATATCAATGTACAGCTGGAATCTGTGGATTGAATTGCATCAGTGGGTAACAGGAGTTGCAAGAGGTCTACTCAGCAATTGAAGAGGCAAAGGCAGACATTGTTGGGCTCTGGGCTCTTCATTTTCTTCTTGACAAGGTACTCAATAACAGTTCATGTGTCTACTTTGGAGTGTATAGCTGTACCAAATATCCTGCCTGCACATGTTGACACATGAGAGTATGTGAGGCAGCTTCCCCACCAGTGACTTGATGAACAGAAAATTTGCATTGGTGTACATCTAGTCCTATGGCATTATGTCCTTTTCGGAGGTTGGCCTAGTGAGTTGTGCCCCTAATCTGTGATGAGTACATGGCCTTTTCCACAAGGTTCTCTGTCAGACTTCTCTTACCATATTTGCCGTGTATACTTTGTCATGGGAATGTAAAGTAGCCTCCACAGTCTATAACTTTTCCCCTTGTGCTGCAACTTTTATTCTGATATGGAATTTGGGAAATTCTTGGGGCTTCAGGGTTTACTGCCCAAAAGATTGGAAAAAACTATGTATGTCTCTTTCCTTGCAGGCTGCTTCCGCTCCATTCGCTTTGGGCTTAAGGAGGCTCATGGGTATAACAGTCTCTCCCTTAGTAATACCAACGTCTTTCATCTACCTTAAGATATGGTGCATCCTTGATGTGCACACCAAAGAGTATGAACATTTCAAACTGTATAGAGCACTGGATACATTTGGAGCATGGTGTGGTAAGACTTGGACCACTACTGTGCTAAGTCACTGATGATTACTCATCTAATTCTGGATCCCCTCACTTTCTTATATGGTATGGCTATTTTTTTTTTCATGAGCACATAACCAGGGTGTTTGTGTCTGGGCATCTTTACCAGGAAAGGACAGGCACTGCAATTCAACTGGATTTTGGAGAAAGGAGGATTTGTGTCACATGGAAATGACTCCTTCTCAGTTGATTATTCAAGAGTAAACTCCCACCATCTCATCTGATATGTGTGCAACATCAGAATTCTTTTTGCTTGCCATTGTCTTCCCTCAAGAGAGCTTACGGTGTGGTGAAGAGGTGTGAGCATTCCACAGAGATTTGTCTAGATGACAGCAGCTCAGCAGTACTTTGGGGGCTGTGGTTATGGATGCAGGTGAGGGAATGTGTAGAAGATTTGAGCCGAGTAATCTTGAAAATTGAGGCAACAGGAGACAAGGCTGCTGCCCAAGCCCTGTTAAAAAAATATGCCATTTTAACACCAGAGTTGCAGCGAGCCTTTTCACATCTGGAAGATGTCCAGGTATTTTCTGCTCCACCTCTAGATTATTGCAATTTATGTTTCAGAGACATTCTGACTTTTTAACCACTAAACCTGCCTCTTGGAAAGTGGTTCTTACAAGTCAATGGAAGGATCAAGTCCTCCTCTGGCATTTGTTAAAACCCTTATTTGTGGCTTTGATAGTTTGCAAGTAAGAATTTGACCATTAACATCTTGTATCAGTGTACTGTCCCAGAATTAGCATGAGTGCTATTCTAAGGCAGTCACTGACTTATTCTGAGGTTCTTTGTGGAAGTTAATGTTTTTGCAGATCCAGTTTTGTTCTTCTTGCCAGTGTGGAAAAGAGAGAAGTATAGCAGCAGAAACATATTCTGTTGCTGCTAAGGTTTTCTGAAATGAATTAGAGTCTCTGCACCTATTTGCATGAGTTGGAATTTCTCCAAGCATGTAAAACTCTGATTTGTGAGGCATTGGAAGAAACCATGAAAGTTAGATCTTGGGAGGAGCAAATTTATACTTCCATACAGACATGGTTGACATTAATTTTATTGAAAATGCAGGTTCCAGTGGATATTGCTCCATCATTTGAGGTATTGAATGAGCTGAATTTGGGAGCTTTTGAATCATGATCCAAGTAAATTTCAGAAACAATTCTCCCATCAGTCTTCATTCAGATCAGCATGCTGGTTTTTACTTTTTAATCTCAAGAGCAAGAGGAACATCTAGAGATGGCCCAACAGGAGGTATATCAACAGGGGACCTGTTTTGACAAGAGTGATCACCAATGCACTCTCCACAAATTGTTGAAAGTTTTGATTAATTGGAGGGTTTTGACTGCTTGGTCCCTCAACTCCACTCAGGTTCCTGCAGATGTACTGTATGCAAGTAGCCTGCAGTGTTGTGCTTCATAGATATGTTCAGGGTGCAGGAGGTCCCAATTATTATACTCTGATTTAGGCCTCACTATGCCTTATGTTTAGATGCTTGCTTGTGGAGGGGCAAGCTAAATCACATGAAGCCTACTGTCACAAGCTTGTTGCAGCTCAAATAGGGATATTATTGACTTTTCGATTAGCTGTCTCTTGAGGGCTAGTCTACATCATGATCTGGTTCCATTACTTCTGGAGATGTGACCATAATTCATGTCACAGATTTTTCATATATTTGTTTACCCTAAAGTCTTGAGCAGATTAGTATGTGCTTATTTACACTGACTGTTGGGGGCTGAAGAAGTCAGTGGGGAGTAATGGTAGCTAGTTACTGTTCTTTCCTTATGACTAATGGTCTCATACTTTGTCAGTGACCCTCACAAGGTTGTGCCTGCACATTCTTCTTGTGTTTGTTCTAGTTTGGCTGGAATAGAGAGACAGTTACCTTTGCTTTTCTTTGCAATCTCATTGTATGTGTTCTTTGTGACTTTGGTAGATCTGTTTTCCCTCCTATCCATGTAGCCACTAAGGTCTCCCTTGATTCATCATTTGGGTAAACCTTACATATGAGGTTGATCTTTCAAACTAATTTTGCCATAAATTGCATGTATAAGTGTATGAGCTTTGTCATCAGGTAATTCAAATGACAAATTTCTATTGAGCTTGGGTTTTTTAACATAATTAAAGCTTGGCACATTTGGGATCTATTACTGGACATGGATAAACATTCATCCATTTGAACAATTATGTTGCAAATGTAACACTTGAATAATCACATCATCAATTTTAAATTGTTGTAGCAAGTCATAATTGGTGACTTGCAAAATGCAGGGGGGCTCATGAACAGGTATTATTTGTAATGTGATGCCCCATTATGGTGGTTAGGATTACACATGTGGTTTGATGCTACATGTTACATTATTGCTAATTTCTAAAGTTCGGATATCTCATTTCTCCTTCAAATTGAATGATCTTTGGTTCATTGTGATAGATTAAAGAGAGATAATAAAAGATGCCATTTATTCTGAAAAAACAAGATTGTTTCATCCTAACCTCTTAATCATTTGAAGAATTGAAAGTGCAATTTGGAGAAGCAATTGACTTTTTACTTAGGAGCTTAACAAGGTGTTCAAAACCTTCACTAAGGAAACATAAGGAAACATACACACTAAGGAAAATAATCTTGCATTTTCCATTTGGTTGAGTTTATTGGGAGTTACGAAGCTCCAAAATTGTGGGATGACAAAATGTCCAATTTTTTGATTGGATTTTGAGAATTCATTTTTTTTCCCCCTGATATTTCAATGTAGCAGCACTCACAAACTATACTAAAAGAAAAATAGTGCATCCTTCAAGGGTCCAAACTACAATTAAGTATATGATGAGTCTCAAATTCATTTTGGGTTCAAATTGCATCTAATGCCTTTTTTTGAATGTTATGTGCAATCTCAAGGTGTTCAAGAGTTGTTTGTGAAGTGTGTCAACTCTCATTATTTTGACCTAGTCATGAGGAACTAAGGAGTGTCCAATTCTTTAGAATTTTGTTACTGTAAAATGGAAATTACCACTTATACCATTTAATAAGCCTACAATTCATAGCTAGTCAACCTAAATGATAGTAATCCAACCTACTACCCAAAGAGTTTGTATGGTGTTCCATGTAGGTTGTAGGACATGAAGACATGGATTTGAACCCTAGCCTTCAAGGCCACAAACTAACACTTTCAATGGTCTGGGAAATATGAACTTGACAGCATCAGAGATAGAAAACAAAGTCCTCTAAACAATCCCCCTTAAAGCCAAGTATCGTAAAAAATTTCCTAGTGTATTTGGAAAGCACAAAGCACCTTAAATACACATTAGTAATGGCTCCTCAAGAAAGAAGACAGACCTCACCCCAACAACACGCCTCCTACACCTAGTTACACCAAAGTAGGTGCAAGAGATATAGGTGCATGGGACCTCTTTGTTGGCACATGGTGCTTCTCGCTCCTATGCGCCTCATGAGCTATGCTTAAGCTTATTATTTCATTTTCCAATGGGTAGAGGACATCCCTTAAATGCAAGCCAGGGCCAAACTTAGCTCCCACCTCATCCTAACAACTCCTAAATATTCAATTGAAGGTTTTTTAGTCGATTGAGCAATGTGCATTGTCTTCAATTTTTTTTGTGCAACTTGTAAGTTATAGGTTGTACTAGGACCTCGATGCTCAGTACATTCTACTCATTCAATGTACTGATTGTGATTTGGTGTTTGCTTAGATTAGAGTTCAGTGTTCATTTAGATCGAAGCTCACTACTTGGCAACGAGCATTTGAAGTCGTAATTATTTGTGTTTGCATGGCCATTCCCCATCGCTTGAGATTCTAACTTTCTTATGTGTGCACTTTGTAATGTCAAGTCTCAATTCGCTCAAGGTTCTAAAGTCTTGGGATAACTTTCAATATTCTATGTGCATGTACAATGTTAAGTCTCAATTTGTTCAATGTTAATGAGTCCATGTTCTTTGTGTGTGCATTCTAGAATTTGCATTGTTGCATCACAACTCATTAAGGCACAAGTTGTAACATGACATTGCCACATCTATGACTTGAGAGTTAAAACCTTTGGGGCAACAAGCTAAGTTCTTCAAGCTTGGGTTCAAATTTCTTATGTGATAGATTGAGGTGCTAAGACTTGCATTTTTTGTTCAAAAGCTCTTGGTTTGGATTTTTTTTGTGAAGTTGTAAACACACATTGTTGAGTGCATAGTGCACACATTTTGTGTTCAAAATTCTATAAACCGTGTGTAGTGGTGCACTCAAATTTTTTATTGTAGATCTTCAATCAAGGTGAACCATTTATGTTAAACCTCCTTAATTTTCACTTCTTTTTTAATTGAATTTGTTGTTTCAGAAATCAATCTGCATTTTTGGTTTCAATCATGCTTTCACAATTGCATGTTCCAAGTAATTTCAAGTTTAAGTATTTTTTTGGTGGCCAAGTCCCAAGTAAACCCTTGCAATTAATAAATTTGTTTCTTTTAATGCATTTGCATCCATTCATATGGGTGAGCAAAAAAACCAATTATAAAACCTTGAATTGAAAATTATTTCACGTCAAAATTTTAATATTGTTTATCAAATGTTTGAACCCTTTGAAAACATCAATCCTATTGTTGTTGAGGATGTGTATGTTTTTCATCCCAAAAAACAAAAAAAAACTTGTAATACTAATGTGACCCATGAGTTTTAAATCTTTAGATTCTAAAAATGCCATTGGCAAAACCTATTTTCAATGGAGTTGGCATGGTTATTTTTATCAAATCATGGACAATTTTTTGGTGGTTCAATGGGATTCCATCAAAAAACATGCAAGTAAAGCAAAGCTCCTAATGGTAAATGGTTTATCGATTCAAAATGTGGGCATGCAAAAAATGAAATTGCTTATGCTCAACTCTCAACGTGAATAGTTGACTTCCAACAACTTAATATTTGTTAGGCCATGGAAGATAAACAAAATCTTGTTCAATTTGCCATTGTTTTCAACCTTTTAAATAAAGGCAAACCAATGACAAATTATGAGGATTTTTTGTGTTTGTTTAAGTTTTTAAGATTTAGCTATTTGGGAAATGCTAGAACACATAGACCATGAAGTGAGAAAATCTTTTAAGTTTTGTTATTACTGAAATTGCCAAGTTTGTGTATCTTGCTTGTACATGATGTGATCATGTCCATGGATAATGCAAGTTGGGCAAGTGTGCACGGTTACATTGTGTAAGATTGGTGTTATATTCCCTTGCTATTGTGTGCCCAACAAGTGTTTTGTGGATACATGAAGTTTATAGTGTAACTTGTTGATCATGAATTTTTTGATGACACAAGGGGGTTTGAAGGAAGAGGAGCTTCTTTCAAGGTTAGATTGTTTTGGTGTTGATGGGGTCAACATTTTCCAAGGCTTCAAATCTAGAATTATAGTTCAAAACTAATGTTGATATGTTCCCTTTGTCATTGGTGCGCATTGTATGGTTCATCAAACAAACTGAATGCTATAAACCTTTTCAAACCTACCTTTAGTTTCTCACATTGAGAGCCTTTTGCAATTTATCTATGTTTAAACCACAACCTTAAGAAACACTTGGAATTTGCCAATTTGATAGAAATCATGAAACAAAGGGCAACAAAATATGTGGAGAATCAAAACTAGGTGGATATCCATGATTAGTCCTATCAAACATATGTTATCTAAATATCACATTTTTTTCATGAAAATGACATTAGAGGCACCCATAATAACCCTTGCCAAATCTAACTTGTGTTTGCTCACTATGTTGAGACATTGTTGGGGTTGAATGTTATTATGCCATTATTGGAGGTAGTGCATTCTCTTATTAAATTTACACAACTATGTGACATGTTTATGAGTGATTTATTGTAGTAGTTAAAATTTGTGAAGGGAAAGTATATCAAATATATGGTGACATCCATTCCTTTTCCCAAGTTGATATGTTTATGAATTTTGAAACCTTAATCAATTGTGTTTTTGAAAGCATAAGTCTTCCCTAGATTACTAATCTAAATACAAAAAATATCATATCACATTTGAGTTTGTTGGGCAACATATATGGGGGTATTTGCTTTTGTTACAAAACCTATATATATGTAGAGGTTGTGGCATATGTGAAAATACAATGTGAAAAAGTTGTTGGTTAATTTATTACATAATTGAAAGGTCAATTCCCAACCCATAATTTGATGAATACATTGGTACTATTTTGTACCCACAATATAGGTTACAAATAGAGCTTAAAGCAAGAATTGTTGCTCATTTGGCAATATTCAACTATGTTTTATGTCAACCTAAAAAGTTAGTGCTTGATGAATTATGGGTTCTAGGATTAGTTTTAGCCACTATTGTTGACCTATAAATATTTGTATTTGTCATTATCATGAAAAATTGTATTCAAAGTTGGCGATGCAAAAACCTTTTGGTGTGAACTTGCTTACCAAGCTATGGATAACCATTTCCTTATCACGAATTCTTTTAGAAAAAATCCATGAATACGTCGAGTTGGTTAAACTTCTTGTTGTGCAAGTTATTGGTTTAATGGAGGATGAACAATGTTTTTATACATTCGCCTTCATGAAAACTAAACTATGAAATTGATTGGCATGCATATGGATCTAATTGTTCAATGTTAAGCCAAAAGTTGTTCACCTTGCAAGACTTTACTTTTGGAGTAACAATTTAGAGTTAGAAAGATAATAAAATAAAATATGGCCTTTGAAGGTTGAATGTGGAATCTAGTTCATGGCAAGGTTGCCCAAGTTTCACATTTTTCTCTTCCTATATCTTGATTTACTTAGCTTCTTTTTTCCCAATTTGGTTGGATATTGGAATGCTCTAAATTGGAACTTTGATGTTTTGTTTACATACATTGCAACATGCTTCACTTCTTTGTTGGCTTGCCAAAATTTTGACTTGGTGGGTTCCTTGACTTTGTTACAAATATTTATCAAGTTTTTTTAATGAAGGTGTTATATTGCTCATTGGTTCAATGGCTCATTGTTATGAATCTATGACATCATTTTGGGTATGAATTGTGAACCATGGGATATAGATGATGGCATTTGGCAATTGGCATATTGCTTTTAGGTGGTTATTTCTAATTGATGTTACAACTTGAGTTTTAAGTTGAAATGATTTGATGTATGTCACAACTTGAGTTTTAGTTATCAAAATAAATGAATTGGCCTTTGTTTCCATGATTCAAGTTTTTTGGGATATGGTCAACCAACCCCCTTTTGGGCCTTTGCAACTAGGATTTGTTTTTCATGATGAACATGCAAGACTAATGTTTTGTTTTGTGCAAGTTAGGCTTTATCTTGTAAAGGGTAGGGCCTTATGGTTTGGTTCAATTTCCTCACATAGTGTTGTTGCCACAAATTTGAAACAAAAAATCATTTGTTTAAATAAGATTTGATAAAAATTTAGAGCTTACAACCCTAAAATTTATTTAGAAAAGTCTCCTTTTACTAATTAAGATTGGCAACAAATATTCCTTGATCACTAAAAAACTACATATTTCTTTGCGATGTAGTTGGACAATTTGTCATCCTACCTAAATTGAAAAAATGCAAGGCATAATTAAGAAATTGAACAAAACCTAAATCAAAACCTTAATGATCCAACTAGAATTGGAATTTTTGAAACTACAATTATGGATCTTTGTGTAGAAGTTTGTAACATAAATGCACATTGAAACATTAATATTCAATATGTTATGCTTCTTTGAAAAGTTTGAGGGACTAAATTGTGTCACCATTCCATGCCAACTTACCAAAAAAATGGTGGTGGTAGACAATTAATTAAGATTGCAAACCTTTATGGACATGGTGGCGGAATTAGTTACCTAACATTGAACCTACAAAAATACAAAACAACAAATGTAGTCATTATTTTCCTCCTCAAACTTAAACCAATGTTCAAAAGACCTATAATTTTTTCAAACTAATTTGAATCATCAATTGAACCCACATTTATCAACTGTATAATTTTATTTTTGTTGATTAGATTGTGAACCTATCTTTTTCAACATTTGCATTCTAAAAACACTTGAAATGTAACATTTAATTCAGGGTTGTGATTTGTTAAAGAACAATTATCCACACTTTTTTTTTCTTAAAGCAATTTGTGAATCATTCTTTTCTAACAAAAACACCAGATTTGATGTCCTACACACAATTTAAAAACAAAAAAATTAATTAAAATTTTGAAATATTAGGAAAAGTTTATTATCCAATAAACATTTTTAAAAAATATGCAAGTGAAGCTAAACCTTCAAACAAACTATATATGATATCAAATGAATGGGCCATTGATTCATGAAAATGCTTAACTTGAAGAAGCTACAAATTATTGATTATAATGGCTATATCCCATCAATATAATAACATTTAGTAAAAACCATTGAACAATATAAGGAGCAAAATCCCAAGAGTACTAGGCAAGGAACTAAGGACCTGAGCACATAATCTAATCATCATGTGTTTAATGTCAAGTGTGTTGATCTTGCCAAGAATATTTGAAACCGCACCTTTGGTAATTTCTTGGTTTCATATAGTGTAATAAGTTTTTTGTTTGGAGACTAAAACATCATCGACAAACAATGTTTCCCTAGAAATCCAAGGAGTATCAAAAATTAGAACTAGGGGCACTAACCAATGCTATTAAAAATGATGCAAGTGCAAATTGCAAAGGATGCTACAAACAATGTTGAAGACTAGGTGAAATAGAGATTGTTTCAAGTTGCAACTTTCAAGAACCATTACACTACTACAAAAACATGGTTTTTTCACTAGTAGCATTGTGACTAAAATGAATAATCAAGTTCATTTGTTTGAAATGACTAACTATGTTTGATTTCACTAAAATCAAAATTAGATATGTCGATTTTGACTTTTAAAATTAGCTATTTAATCAAAACAAGCACTATGTGGGACATGTGATGGATATGGCACCCATGTGGAATTGTCCAACTTAATTAATGTGATTAAAATTAATCATCTAAATGTGATTGCTTGTGATTTTACTATTTTTGATGATGTGAAAATATTAAAATATTAATATTAATATTAATCTAATTTTAAATTAAATTCCTTAAAAAAATGAAAGTATATTATGGATGTCATGTTCTCATTTGTTGTTTATAACGATTCACATAAAAATAAATAGGGATAGTTCAATTCAAATGTAACAAACTAACATGTAAAAAAATGGAATATCAAACTAATTTTTAATTTTAAAATTTTAAAATTTAAAACTAATGGACATGCAAATTTTGAAATAATTTCATGTCTTTAAATTTGAAATTTTAAAATAATATATTTTTAAGAGATGTGAATTTTAATTACATAAATTCAAAAGTGAAAATCATTTCATTATGATATTTTCAAAAATAAAATTTAGTAAAATTATTTTTTAAAAAAAGAATCTCAAACCAAAATCTAAAAATTAATGTAATAGTTTGACCTTTGGAATTTGGAAATTTATAGAATTAAATTAATTAAAAATTATATAAATTGAATCAAATTTTAAAATATTTAAAATTCATGTAATACATTTTACATTTTGAAATTTAAAATGAATTCAATTGAATAATGATATTTAAAATGTACATAGTGTAATCAATTTTATTATGAAACTAGTTAAATATATAATAAGGTTGTAATGTGCAATATCCAAAAATATGTGTGTTTATATATTTTGTGATAACAATTTATGTCACAATGTGAAATAGTGGTTGAATGGTAAAAACATTGGATTGTGGCCAAGGAGGTAATTGATCAAACCCTATTTTGGACATGTTGTGAACATGTCATGGGTTTGCCAAAGTACCCACAATTAGCACAAAAAAAATCACCACCCAAATGTTTTTTGGAATCATAAGTGTAGTGCAAGAATGTTTTGGATTCATTCTTAGTTTAATCCAAATTTATCAAATTTTAAAATATTAATAATTAATCAAAAATCAGTTAATATTTCCACATCAACTAGTATTTTTAATCATCTTAGTAATTTTAGATAGTTGCCATGTCAACTACTATTTTTAATCATTTTTTGTCATTTTAGTAAAAATAGATGTAATCAAATTTGTGTTGCAAATGATTGATCTATTTTGATTAAAGACATTTTTGTCAATTGTCTATTGTGATTGAAATTTAGTCATAAAAGCCAACATAAAAACCATGTTATACAATAGTGTTGCAAGAATTTAATAAATTTCCTAGGTTTGAAACTATTAGTTCACTGATAATTGAAAACAAATTTTTTTTAAAAAAATGATCAAAAAAAAAAAAAACCACAAAATAAAAAGACTATAAACAACCAAAAATGGAGTGGGGAAAAAACATTTGCCTAAAGAAAAATCTTCAATCACAAATAACATCAAATTTCAATTTTTTTTTAAAACCTAAAGAGTTGGGCATAATCATAAACTTGGTCTTCATAGGAATCAAAATTGTCTATGGATGCAAACCCACATCCATACACACCTTGGTCCATTCTTGGTGCCTTTTCCTAGATTTCTTAGGTCATGTAATGCATTTTTGGAAATTTGGGTTTGGTGAAATTTGATCCATAGTTTATGGAAACCAAAAGACACCTTCTCATTTGTTGTTCCATATTGGCATGCCCAAAGGAATATCTCCTCCAACCTGAACCTTCACAATTAACCATTGACGTTAGGGCAATTGTCATTGATCCCAAATTAAAGACCTCATCCTTGACATAAAAGCAAGGATTTTTTTTGTTAAGGATGTACTTGTCAAGGAGAGCCTAAAGCTTCAATATTGTGGCTTGCCTAGTTGTTTTAGTAACCTCAAACAATCCAATTGTGATGTGTTTGGGCTATTAATTTGCACTAAGAAAATGACCACAAGTGTAAACACATCATGGGCACCCACTAACATTCACAAATCAAATTGTTGTGATTTTTGACAAACATTTAGACTAGGCTTACAATACATACAATTCCTTTGTCTTCTCTACCAAATTTGGTAGCACCTTGTATGGCCGACAATACATACAATTCCTTTGTCTTCTCTACCAAATTTGGTAGCACCTTGTCCGATCGACAATACATACAATTCCTTTGTCTTCTGTACCAAATTCAGTAGCATCTTGTCCTTGAAGTTTTTTTCTAAAAGGAAACACAATGCAAGGACATAATTGTAGCATCAATCTTTGCTACCATACATTTGCAACAACTCAAATTGGCAAAACAACTTTGTGTAATGAAGAGGGCCAAATCTTGAATGAAGGCATGTTGTTGTTCATGATCCTTTTTGAAAGGGTATATAAACCTAAAGAAATCAAATATGACACTTGAGCTAAATGTACATGCCAATTTGTTTTTAGGCATTGAACCAATGGACCTATTACATTGTTGGAAACTTCTTTAAATATTTTTTGAACTATATTAACATGTCCAGCATCAACATGTTTGCTTGTCGTAGTGAGCTCATGGTAGTCATGCCGTTAGCCTAGAAAAATTAACATTTAATCTAAGGGTAAAGTTCAAGATATCACATGTATCGCAAGAAACAAATAATTTTTAAAAAATTCCATGATACTTGGTAGATACTTCTGATATGAAAGCAAAGGCTTTCCAAAAATGAAACGCCCACAAGTCCAATAAATATGTTTTTCAAAACACTCACCATTTCATGCAATAAGGAATCTTCCAACTACATTAAAAAATTTGCCCAATGCACACTCCACATTAGAAAATTTCTAGTGATTCCTTTTGTCCAATGTATTTTATATATATATATATATATGTCTTTGTGTTTTTCAATAGTTTGAAAAGTTATTTTGTTGGAGAAAGTTAAGATAACTCTTACAAATCTAATAATATATATATTTTGATGAATTATGTATAATCCTCCTCAAGCCATTGAAAACACCACATGTCTTTATTACTACCAATTTATCAATCAAAATGAACCAACATTCATTAATGCACAACTTTGGATGGATGCTAGGTACACAAGGCATGTTGTTTTTCTTATTGGGTCCTTAGGGTTGTATTAACCAACCCAAGTTAGCACAATCTATTTAATATATATATATATATATATTCTTATTTATTTTTCAAAATTTTGCATGTTTTTCTTATGTCACCTACCTATTAACCTTGTTTCCGCCCCTACTAGCCATCCATACCTGCCAACTAATTAATCAACTAACCTAGTGTACATAATGATTTTCTTTTTATCAACCTACCTAGAACAATATATTTTCACTTCTTGATCACTTAAGGGACGCCAATTCAAAAAATCAAGGTATTGCATGAAAACATGTAAATATTTATTTCCCCTCACCTACCTACCTACTACTACCCATTGAAGGGACTCTACCTACATGTGCCCACCTACCTACCAACTATTGAACCCTATTGTCTAATGATGAACTAAATACGCTAACTCTAAAAGAGACCCGATGTCATGATTGAATAATGTGGGTATTACAAAAAGCTTGTTTGTCTTTGACCTTTTTATCCTCCAATGATACCATAATGCAAAATCTTGGATACAAGTATTGCTATGTGCCCAAACCACACATTGTTAGCAACCAATTACCTTGTCCTTAAACTAAGGATAATTCATAAAATGAAATACCTTATTTTCCTGAAAATTGCAATTGCAGGCAAAATGGCCAGAGGGAGTGCACTACCCTCATTTTTTGAAATGTTATGATAAAAGAATGACATAATAGATAAAGGAGTGCAATGCCTTAGAGTGTAACTTGTTACGGGTAAGTAAATAGGAGAGAGCACATGGTAGGTAGGTAGGAGGGAACTTGGGTGGAACTACCTTGGATGAGAGTTGGGGTTCATCCCAAACCCACCCATAACAAGTTTTTTTGGATGTTGCACAAATGAGTGCTGGGTCATGTGGGCCCAGTGATCTTAGCCCCTTTAAAGAGTACCAAATTAGACTAATTCAGTTGTGTATGCAGTGATTTGCCAAACTTCATACTATTCAATAAACTGGAAACCCTAATTTGCAATCAAGCCCCCCCAAAATCCAAAAACCAGTCTTTCATTAATTAAGCTTAAGTGGATTTTTTTTTATAGTAATATGTCATTTGCAAAAGTAAGTAAGCAATACTTACCCAAATAATGAAATAGATGGGTAAGTCATGCTTACCTACTTACATAGGTAGTAGTTATTTAAGGTAAGGGAAAGGGGAAAGTACTAGGGTTTGTGGGATGTGTTACCAAGGTTTGTAGAGTAGGTTACCAAGGTGGAACCTTGGTAACTCAATTATGGTTCATACATGAGTTCTAATGGGTTTCCAAGGGATGGTGCACTTGTGGGTGCTAGGTCACATGATCTATTTGGAACATGCGCAAACATTGGTTTTAGTTACTTGAACTGAAAAGAAATTAGTATTTTTTTTTAATGCACTATTTGGATGATCCTTTCCACTCAATCATAACTTTGGGAACTCACATTAAAACAAAAGGAAATTTACCAAAATTGATTATTTAGGGACTTCCAAAAGTAATTATAAGTACCTTGATTGTAATTTCACAAATATATAGCATAATTTTTTAGGCAAAGATATCATTCATGTGGCAAAATGCTTGTTCATAAATTGCACCACTAAAAAAAAAACACTATAAATTGTTCATCTATGCATGAATGAAAATTAGTAAAACCTCAATATATAGCTAAATCTTGCAAAATAAATAAATTCAACATATCATATTACTTTAGGGTCTAGCTTGCTTATTAGCTTTTCCATAAAATGATTGCACTTTCATTTATATGTTGCCAATTTAACATTCAATGGTAGGTACTCATCAAATTCTTATTAAGATCATTGGGAATTTGAATACTATCATTTAGCTTTGGGAACACCATCACAAACCCAATTCATTGTTCAATGCAAAATATACACAGTCCAAAGTAAGCATGTGCATGGGTTGCCCAGCCATACACATTCCAGCTTGCACCTCTAGCAGCTGACCAAATGGATTTGCATTTGAACATCACCTAGTACCTACATTTGAAAGAATTGTCTATGAAAAATTGGGTGGCTGGGTTGGGTACCACCAAAATTTCTTACAAACGTTTTTGACTACACTCTTCAGCAATAAAATGTAAATTACATGAGGATCATGCCATTGTCTTTACATGTGATTGTTTCAATTAAAAGTGCAAGCACACATCATAATCCAAGCATTGGATTAAGGTGATTGAAATGAAGATGGAAATAAAATGATTAAGTAATTTTCGTATAATGCATACAAGTTTGTCCAATGATTTTATGCATCTTTTGAATAACTTCTAATCTAGTTAGTGCATGTATATGTCGTTTAGTAGTGAACATTTATTTTAAAACTATCATTTAAAAACCAAAGATCATGAAAGGTATTACCAAAAATCATGATTTTTTTACTAAATCCATTATAAAATATCGTCCCAAAATAAAATCATAAAACTCTTGAATATATTGATAAATTTCATTTGATTCACATTAATTTCAGAAATATGTGCCTTTTAATACTTCCATATTTTCAAGAATTAATTATTTGAAGAATGAAATATATTGAAAAAAACTTAACCAAAAAATCATTAAACTTCACCACCAAAATTGCCACCACAATAATACACCAAAAATTATCAATCTTCACAAAAATATTCATCATAATGATGCACCAAAATTATGCACCCAATTTCACCCAAAAATCACAAAAATAATGCTCCAAAATTCACCAAATTGCACCAAATTTGTCATCATAATTATATACCAAAGTAGCACACCAAAAATCACCAAACATCTCAAACCCAAAATGACTTCATGAACTATAAAGAGTCCAAAGATAGAGCTAACATGGGTTCCCCTTTACCCCATACATGTAGGCTAAAAGATGATGACTTTGGGCAAAGGATATGGGTTTAAAGTGGTGCCACTACAAACAACATGAGGACCATAATGAGAAGTCAACTTCAAAACAATGTTATCCCCCTTCCCTCATGAGGTGCAAGTGTATCCGTATGACACATATCCTTCATGTAATTGCCTTAAGCATGGCTCAACAAAGGACATGTAGGTATGAAAGAAACAATAGACCTAACTACCCCAACTTTGGTCTAACCATGGACTTGGCATGTTTGTTAGAGAACTATGTAGTAAGTAAAGCCCAAGGCCATAGGCTTTGCCATGATAAGGGCCCGGGTGAGGTGGAGCCAAGTAAAGACCCAATTCCAATAAGACCCTCAGTCAATGGGTTTGCCATTCCTAAAGATCCAAAGGATTTTATTTTTTATTTTTTTTGTTTGTGATATTATTTTCATTAGGTATCACAAGAAAAAAAAAAGTCTTTTAATTTTAAAAACATAAAAGATGAAGAAGGAAAACATTTTTGTATAATGAATTTAAGGGGATTTTTTTTCAAATCCCACAAAAACAAATCCCCCTTTATAAGAAGTCTACCCTTCAAGAATGAAAAGTTACGATGAGGAACATGTCCTCCTCCAACTTACAGTAAAAAATCTTGTGAATTCTTAATGGCAAGGCACAAAAGAATGGAGAAGTGTTGTCATCTTGTTTTCTTTCTCTTGGTAAAAATTCACATGTATCCTCTATCCTCTAATACTTTACCCATCTTATGCAATATCTTTGGGGTTGACCTTGGTCTTTTTTCTAATGTTTAGAATTAAAATTGTCCACACATCACATACATAAATATTTTTCACCCAAACATAGCTACATGACTTGATTGATAATCAAATTCATTCCCAAAATAAATTACTAGATACTTGTTACTAATAAGTTAGGGCCACTTTAGATGAAGGTCTAGGGTCCAAATTCCAAGGACCAATCTAAAACAAATTGGAGCAAATTGAACTTTTAATTTGAACCCATCTTCACATTAAATAAAATAAATTTTATAAGGTGCAATGAGTGTGTGTAAAGGCATAGGGTCCAATTTGAGGGTCCAGTTAGTAAAAAGTGAGATTCACATGTGAGAGGATTAGGTTGTCATTTTATTTTTTCTCTTTTTTTTTCATGTTTTTTTCTTTGTTTCTTGCTTTCTCTTTGGTTTTTGTGTTTTCTTCTACAAAAACACAATGGATGAGCATAGGCACAAAATATTTGTGGTCCTAGTTTTTACTTATGGTCGTCCATCAAGTCATTGTACAAGTGGTCTCATTGCAACGAGTAGCTATTACATAACATTAGAATATTATGAGTGCCTTACTGTTTTTTCCAGAGTTTATGAACATGCCACCAAGAGTTCAAAGCATATGGAGGTATGAGAGGGTAGTTGGATGTACTTAATCAACTTTTTGGGAGTTTTTTGGAGAAAATGTTTTGACAACGTACAAGGTTAAGCTTTGACACATTTCATGCTTTGGTTAGGGTTGTAGGTTCAAGTCTTGAACAAAAATATATAAACATGAAAAAAAAACATTCATGTGGAAGCTAGTATAGCAGTGGCTTTTGCAAGATTGGGTAGTGGGTGGAAATTCATTACAAATGTTTGGAGAGGTCTACGACATTGCAAAAAGTATGGCATCCATTATAGTGAGAGAATTTTTTGTAGCAATTAAAAAGCACTTGAAATCTTTGGTGATACCTAAATTAACTAAAAACAAATCAAAGAAATTACCACTAGTTTTGAATACTTACATGGAATTCCTTACATCCTAGGTGCCATAGATGGTAGTCATGTTCCAATTATTACACCTAAGGTAAATCCCAAATCATATTATCATCGAAAAGGTTTTCACTCCACATTGATTCAAAGAGTTGTAAATGCAAAGTGTAGTTTTTGGGATTATGATTATGGATGGGCATGTGGTATTCATGATTGGGCTTTTTTTCCAAAAAACAAAGTTAGGAAATCAAATGATGAAAGACAAGTTTTTACCTTATAGTTTAATAGGAGATGTTGCTTATCCAATGCGACCATGGTCCTACTCTCCATTCAAAGGTGAGAAAGATGGGTTGCCAAGATACAAGACATACCAGAATTTTATCCAATCAAGTACAAGGATGTCAATTGAAAGAACTTTTGGAATGTTGAAAGGAAGGTTTAAACTTTTACTCAAGAGAGTAGACATTCCATTGTGCCACATGTCGGACTTGGTGATGGTTTGCATATGTTTGCATAACATGCGCATTACCAATTTGGATGGTTTTGATATGGACTAGGCTTTGGAGGTTGAAAGAGAAAAACAAACACAAGCAAATTCAACATTTGGCTACATCAAAGGAGCGAATTTGTTCAAAGTGGTTGAAGAAGCAATTAAACATATGAAAAGGCTACAAAATCCAGGGATAATGGATGATGATAGGATTGACATGGAGGATATATAACATCAAAGTGAAAATGAAAATGTGACAACCATTGAAAACATTCCTAATAAGAAAGAAAAAGAAAAAATGATAAAAAAGATGTTGACAAAAGTTACGACGATTCATGAACTTTTAGCAAAAAACTTCTTTGATGTTTGTTTGAAAACAAATGGCAATCTTGCCTTCCTGGATACATTAGATTTCGGGTTAGATTGTGGTGAATGAATGACTCAAAGCTCATATGTTATGTAACCTACAACTTATTTATGAGACGTTCAATTTGGACATCCATGTTTTTGAGTAAAACATTGGTTTTTACAATTGTTGTAACATTGTTATGTTATTTTCAGCCATGGTTGAAAAGTGTTCTAAGACATTGATCTTCTCAATCTTTTTTTGTTTTGTAACCTCATCTAGAGTGATTGGTCTATTTAAAGGCTCTTTATTAACATCATCTTTAAAACCACTGTTGAGATTTGTTTGAAATTTTGAATTGCCCGCAATTTCATCAATTTCATTTGCAAAAACACTCACATGTTTCAGTGCCACCAACTATCCAATGCATCATAGAAAGATTCATGACAATCATTACTTGAAATCCCATTTGTAATTTTGTCATCTTTGTATTGCTTAGAAATTGCATTGAACTTCCACTTACAAACAATTGGAGTCTTTGAAAAACCAAGGAGTGTAACCAACATTCAAGTATGCAATTTTACCCATGTATCCACCCCTTAAAGAGAAAAAAATTAGCATCAAACACCTTAATTTATGGGCTAAAAACAATCCTTGAAACAAAAAAATCAGAATTCATTACATGAATAAAACAAATGCAAACCACATCAAAACACTTGAAATATAGTTGGATTTGTGGTTAGTTCCTTTCTTCCCACCCAAGGACATGTGGGTTCAAACTTCATTGTGGCTAAAGTGGTGACCTCTAATGGGGGGACAAGGGAGCAAGGGCAAAAGGCAAAAGGTTAAGGCCTTTAGATTGGCCCAATTTGAATCTAATTTTTTTGCTTCTTTTTTTTCCTACTTTGTTTTCAAAAATTATATCATTACATCCAAGTTTCAATTATGAAAATAGAGCAAAAATCAGATCTAAGAAATAATTATAGGGTTTTTTTTTTCGCATTTTTGGTAAATTCAATCTCCATTTCTCCTTGCAGTGCAATTAGATGTAGAAGTTCACCATCCGCCCAATTTTTTCTAGCCTTCTCAGCCTTCTCACCTTCCTCATCTTCTTCTTTCATTATAACTATAGTTGCCTTCTTCTTTGTTGCTTTTTTTTTGAGAACGAAAACTAGTTTAGGGATTTATTGTAAATCCAAATCTCCTTCCATTTGTGAAAATGAATGTTTCAACCTTGCATGACCAAAAAAAAATTCTTCGCTTCTAAAACAACGTCATTTTGAGCATTTCCAAAAACTATAAATGCATTCCTTCAAGCAACAACCTTGTGTGGATCTACAAAACCAACCATGCCAACACTAGATGTGCTAAAAAATGGAATGGTGGGTGTGCACTCAACAATGTCCTCCTCCATCCATGAAATGTCTTCCATTCTTGCACAATTTCAACTTCAAGAACAAATGAAAAATAACCTTGAAAAATAATGAAAACAATTAAAAATAGTGAAAAACAACAGAAATAAACAACCTTGGACCCTAGCTTACATCTTAGTTCTCCAAACCGTGAACTTTCCTTTGAGCTCCATTTTTTGGTTCAGACTAAAATTGAATTTCCCTCCAAAATGGTGCCATGTAAATGCCACCTCAATTTGGCTTCAATTGGTTTTGGATCCTCATCTAAAGGCCTTGGGTCCAATTTATGGCTTTCGACCAATAGGAATGTTCCATTTTGTGGGACCTTTGACCTTTGTTTAAAATAACCCTTAGTTGGGGTTGGTCTAGATTATAGGTTTGTACTTTAAACATTTTTCACACATCAAGGTAGTTAGGTTAATGTAAGTTGCCTAACAATCTAACCCAATCAATCATAGGGTGGCAAGTTCACCAATGTCTCACAAAACCTTTTGTAGCATTTGTCCATTCAAACTTGGGTGTTATGCTCCAATTTTTCATGCTTTCAAAACAACATGCCAATACTTCCAAGCACACTTACATTGCTTCATTTTCTTGTTTTTTCACCTTAAGTTAACTCTCATAGCTATGGATTTTTTCCCTCTTCATGTTCTCCTCCCTTTTTCTTTTGTCAAGTTCAATTCTTTTTATTTGGTTGTTCTCTTCTTGTTAATGCTAACATTTTGCTCTTGCTTTCTTACTTTGCTTCTTTTTGTATTTTTTTATGCTATGAAGATCCTATCTTCCTTGTCTACCTTTCGAAGTTGTCCTCCATGTTTTTTTTCTTTATTACATTACATGAATGTGCATATAGTTCATTGTGTAATTAATGAATTAATTTTGAGTGCTAACTTTTTTACTTGTAACGAGTTTTTTGAAAATTAACAATATCACTTTGTTTACACAAATTTGTCTATGTTTTCAATATCGTTTACATCAATATTTATAACTTTGGCCTCAAGGTGGGGTGATGATAGTTGTTATGGAATAGTTCAAGAAATGTGGTTTTCACAATGTGCAACTTGTGCTATTAATGGAATCCCCATCTTGATTATAAAATCTCAACATTGCTTTACAAAAGATTATTCCTATCACAATATAATAATAACATGGTGGCACAAGTTGTTGTAGATTGTAATACAAAATTTATTGATGTTTTTCTAGCCTTCTAAGTAGTGTTAATGATTTGAAGGTCTTACACATGTCTACTTTGTACAACAATGTTCAATACATGGGGTTGTTTTAGTTTGGCAAAGGTTTTGAAAATGGGTTTCCAACTTATAAACTAAGTAAGTGCCAAGTGATACTCATTGATTTATTGGATAATGACATGATACAAATAAGAAGTCCAACATTTTATCCTATAGTTGTTATAGAATTGAAAACACAAAAGGAGTAAGATAGTTGTGCAAATAATGTTTTTGGTATATTAAAAATAAAATTTCGAGAATTGTTGACAAAGTTTAACTAGGATATATATTTATTTTCAAGTGCTTTGGCTTGTTGTCATCTCTTATGCATAACTTACTTTAATCTCAAACATAATCTAGCATTTAAAGGTCAATTAAAATTATTAAAATCATGTTCCATTTGAATCCAAAAAGTGAACATGGCACACAAATTAAATGTAGATGTTAAGAAATAAATAGTGGACATTTAATTGAGGGGTAAGTGAAATTTGGAGGTGCAACACACAAGGAATTTTGTATTTTCCTTGGATGACAAATAATTATCACATGATCAGCACATGAAATTCAACCTCTAACCTTATTATGCATTAAATGTTGATTATCAAAGTTCACTTCTCCTTGTTATATTGTTATGTCATGTGTTATCTTCAATTGTGATTATTTGCAAAATCATTTTTTGTTAATTGAACCTTTTGTTATTGGAGGAATCAACCAAGATCTCAACCTTCAAGGGTAATGCCATTGACATTTCCACCACTCTAGAAGACAATACTCCTTTATAGGCACCATGTGCATGCCTTCATTATCCTTGTGATGGCTTTGACCATTTTCATCTCAAGTTCATTTATGATCTAAGTTTTTGAATTTGATAATTCTAACTATTTTTCAAATATGGTTTCTTGAGTTTTTGTGTTTTTTTATAAGAAATTCATTTAATGCATTATGTTAATTTGGTCAACAAATGTCTAATTTCCCTTAGCCATGTTTGCAAGCAAAAAAACAATTTTTTAAAAAAGATTTGTTATTGACAACTTGAGATTCACCACCAACATTCTAAGTTTTTTTGTTCACCAAGTTCAATGTTTGATGCTTCTATAATGGGTGGTAATTGATTTGTGTATTGGAGCATGCATTGGATTGCCATCTAAAGGTTGAATCACAAATGTGGTCACAATTTCAATAAATGATCTTGAACATGGATGTGTTCGTGGTGTGTGAGGTGTCCATTCACATTAAATGTTCATGAAGGCCCAACTTTAGTGTTGTGAGCCTAACCTTGTGCTTGTGATAAAAGAGTGACTCAAGTTGGGAATAAGCTCAAGGAATTGAATGAACCAAAAAAAGTGCGAAGGAATTAAGGGATAGATTCCCAAGTTCCCAAGTGACATTCCCAATTTGAGGAATTGGAATTCTTAAGAAATCTTAATTTTCTAAAGTGGGGTGTGGAGGATCAAACCATGTTTGAATCAAATGATCTTTAAGTCATTGGAAAAGAGTCTATGCAAGTTACAATGTAATGGGATCTTCTTGCCAAAACAACTTGAAGTTTCTCCAAAGTTATGAGGGTCTAAAGGGTTGGGACAAAAATTGTCAAAATGAATCCCAAACTTTTAAAAAGCAATTTGGGACCAATCAAGTATATGATTTTGGACCTTGATACAACATTGCAAATCTCTTTTCAAGGGCTACAAGATTTCATACTTGCTTGCTAAAAAGGATTTTTAAAAGAAGAGTTATATAATGTCCCAAAACTATTAAAAACAACAAAGTGTCTTGAACTTGAAAGAGGGACTTTGGAGTTTGAGAAAATGCCATTGGGATGTATTCTTGAGATGCTTCAAGTCTATTAGTTTATTTTAATTTCAAAGTTATCATGTCAATTAAAAGTGAAGAGGGATGTTCTATAATTCTCCATTATCTAATAATACATGATTGATTGTTTCAAGGGAAGAAGGCATAATTATAAAGGTGACTTGTTCATGTGTTGTAATTATTTTGTCGATATAAGGGAAGAGAAAAATGTGGTTATATATTTGTGGAATGTGTGAATGTGTTATGCACTAAACAAAATATGCTCTTGTATTAATGAGTTTGTTAGCATCAAACCATAATCTTGTAAACCAATATTGTTTTATTGTGGTGTGTGAAATTGTAATTATTTTCATACCCACTTTTTTGGTTTCACACCTTTGTTGTATACGCTAGGTTTGAAATAGTGTTGGGCACTTATTAAAATAGGAATAGAACCCTAATAGTTATCAACTCCAGTATGTACTTGGGTGAATATTTCAAAAAATTACTATGGTAAGGAATTATTGAAGGTGAGTTGTTAAAAAAAACTATGAAAAAAATAGAATCACTAATTAAAAAATCTTGTGAAAATTGGTTCAATTTGCAAGTTTTCATTTGGATGGTTCTTTCAATGTGTTTCAATTGTGAGTAATAGTGGTGGCCATGGTAGAACACTTCATTGTTGAAGCTTGAACAAGGAGCTTGTAGCAAAAAAATTCTTGGTAGTTTGTATGAATTTTAAATCCTAGAAACCTTTGTGCTTTTGGTTTATGTGTGAGTTTTTTATGACCAATATTGATTTAGGGTTTAAGATGTGTTGTGCATTTGTGTGGTTTCCAAAGAAGGTGAAGGTTCAAAGTTTGAAGGTTCTTTATCCTTTGTCATATATAGAATCATCAATTACACGATGTGCAACATGAGTTACAAGTTTCCTTTATAAAATTTTGGTTGTCATTTATAACTCTCCATGAACTAGAATTGTCAAAGAACTATAACCAACCAATTTAAGTCTCAATGTTGCAATGTGAGTTTATAATACTTTCAAGTTTACATGGATTTTAGTAACGGCCTCAATGAAATGTTTGTTGCATCGCATGCATCTACTAATAATGGTGAAAACACCAATGTGATAGCAAACACACCAAATTCATGGAATGCCAATGGTGTGCATGAATAATACTAGCAACACTTGTGGGATTGGATGCATCATATTGAAGTGGATTGAAGAATACCATTTACCTGTTGTATCCAACCTTTTCAAAGATTTACACATGCAAGTTTATTTCTAGAAACTATTGAACTGCCACATTGCCAAAACATGGCATTTATGACTACAAAAATTCAATTATTTGTGCAATTTATGACTAGAAATGAAAACATGGCTACTAGTCAATTAAACCATGTCATAAATGCCACTAGTCACATTAGACCCAACCACATCAACAACTATAGTTTGCCATGACTATAGTCGTAAAGGACATAGTCTTGGATTTAGTGAGACACATGGTAGTCTCACAAAGTGCCATGTGTCACAATGTTTTAAAAACTACATATACATTTCTTTTTAATCAAATATCGCCACGTGTTAGTCTCTTAACCTAGGGGACCCTACAACCTAGGAAACTTAGCCTAGGCCACCTAGCTTAAAAAACCTACCTTAGGCACCAAAAAAAATTCATAGGTTAAGCAAGCTACTACTAAGGTATCTAAGCATTGAAGTATTTAGGTGCCTAGGTTTGCAAGTCGGAGGACTTGAACTACCCACCTCCACTTTAGGGAACAAGTCCTTAACCATTGCACCACATTATTTATTTATGACAATTAATATGTACCCATTAGTCTCTAAACAATAATGTTTTTAGCTCAAGTTAACCTAACTCACCTTAGGTTAATCTAGTTTGACCTAGACTAATTTAGGTTACTTAATAACTTAGCCTTGGTTAACATAGGTTAATCTAAATTAACTTAGGCATTCCTAACATAAATGTAGGCCTATTTACCATAAACTAACATAGATTTAGACTAGGCTAAAGTGGGCTAAACTTGGCCTAACTTGGCAAAACCTGACAAAACTAATATTAATTAAGCTAAATTAAATAATTTATACTTGGCAAAATTAGGCTAAAATAGACCATTTAAACAAAATTTGGCAAAACCTAACTACACTTGGCAAAATTTGGCTACTTAGATTAAATCTAAATTACATTTGACAAAACTCAAATAAATTCATTTCAATTAGGGTATTGAAGCAAAACTTGGCAAAACTTGGTTGAACATGGCTATTTATGTTAAACTTATTTAGGATTGGCAAAATTTTGATAAATTAAGTTAAATTAAGACATTGTGGCTAAATATGTTTAAACATGGTTATTTAAGATAAACTTGGCTAGATTTGGCAAAACTTAAATAAAGTATGTTAAACCAGGGTATTGAGGTTAAATTTGGCTACACATGGCTAAATTTAGATAAATTAGGCTAAACTAAAGTATTGAAGCAAAACTTGGTTAAAATTGGTTAAACATGGCTAAACATGGCTACTTAGTTTTAAATTGGTTAAATTTGACAAAACTTGAAAAATTAGGCTAAATTAAGATATTGAGGTTAAATTTGGATAAACATAATTATTTTAAAATTAAACTTAACTAGACCTGGCAAAACTTGGATAAGTTAAACTAAAATAATGTATTGACATTAAATTGGCTAAACTTGGGTCAACATGGCTACCTAGGCTAAACTTGAATGGAGTTGGCAAAACATGGCAAAATTAGACCACTTAAGTTAAGTTTGGTTAAATTTGGTTAATTTTGGGTTGAATTTGCTTTAATTTGGTTAAATTAGTTTTTTAAAAACTATTTTAAATTAGTTAATTCAAGCTAAAGTAAGTTTTATATATATATAAAGTTAAAATTAAGATAATTAAACCAAGATAAATTATTTAAAGTAATGTTAAATTAAGGTACATTAGGTTAAATTAGACTAAACTATGTTATGTAAGCTAATTAAACTAAAGTAAGTTGAATTGTGTTATTGAAGTAGGTCAATCTAAGTTATGGTAAACTACACTAGATTACTTAAACATTTGTTTGTCCATTTAAAACTAAATTGAATTTGGTTATACTATTTCAAATTCAAATATTACTTCAATATGAATACATTAGCTGTGTAGTCATATTCTTGGTCATAATTACTTTTATTCTTAATTATAATTGTATGTATGGTCATGTAGTCATAATTTTGACCACAGTCATTAAGATGGTAGTGATTAAAGGTCACATATGACTACATAACTATGTTTGGACATTTGTTGTAAATGTCCTAGTCATAAAAACCACATTGTGATGTTGTGTGCACATCCCTCACTTGGGCCTTTTTGAATGAACAATGGAACACATGTAGACTTTATCAATGCCCAAGTCATGTGTTACATTGGGCATTAAATTGTGGCAATTGGTCCTTCAATCCTTGTTCAAACAACTAGGTGTGAAAAAATGTTAATTTTTCAAGGCTAATGGCATCACTACCATGAGCTCACTACCACGACCAAACATGTTGATGCCGAAGATGCTAATATTGTTCAAAAATTATTTGAAGAAGTTTCCAACAATGCAATAGGTTCATTGGTTCAATATCTAAAAAAATTTGGTTTTGGAATCCAAAAATGAAGTGATTTTGGAATGTTCCAATCCCTAGAAGTCACAAAAACATGGTAAAAATTCCTAGATCTCTATACTTGGTTCTCAATGCATAGCCATAAATATAAAAGGTTGAGTACAAAATTGTATTTCATATTTAGTTTATAGTAAGATTTGGCTAAATCTTCTTTGGGATGATTGTCATTTTTTCTACATCTTGATATTGATGATTCCCACTTAAGCTATATAATAATTTTTTTGAAGAAAACATTAATTAGGATGTAAAGCTTGTTGCATCTCATATCACAAATTAGGCAATATGTTCTCCCATGTAATAAGACAAAAGTTTTATATATAGCTAAATAGGTAGGAAAATAGGTGTCTACTAATTAAGTAAATGATTTATACGTAAATATGTGTTGTTTTTACTATGTACTTATTAATAGATTATTAGTAGGTAGTAGTAAACAAAACAATTGAGCTAACCACCATGGGTAGTTAGGGAATTGGAACCCAACAAAAATTTGTTTCCTAGTCATTTATCATCCATCCTTCATGGTGCACTGGTGGGTGTTGGTTCATTCTGGCCCTTAGACTAGGGATAATGGTCCCTTTGGTTTGGTGGAACTAGGAATGAAATGAGAAAAGTCAAGATGAAATCAATACATAGGGAAAAAGAGAGGACCAAACTTAATTTTCTAAGATAAAATGATCCTTAGGGGAAATTTCACCCCCAATTTTATATTTGTTTTAAATTTCACCCCTTAATTGTTGCTCTTATTCCTTGTTAAATCCAAGCCTTGTGAGAGTAAGATCTTGCAAATCCTTTGAACCGGTACCCAATTTCATCAAGTAGTACCCAAATTCGCTCACTACATGAATACATTCAAATTAGGGATGAAATAAAGATAAGAGGGTCCAATTAAGCCCCAAAGACATGTGACTAAGTTATGAAGCTTCCACCTTGGTAACAACTCTTATAAAAAAATTTACTTTCAATTCACCTTGATGAAACCTTAGTAAACTTCATTAAACAAAACATCCAACAAAGAGGTAAGGAAGAACAAAAAGAGAGGACCCAAGTCCAAGTTAGAAATGCAAACCCCAAAGGGGATCACAAAGGGGCAAAGGAACAAATTATGTTTCAAAATCCCCACTAGTTGCAATAAGCATATTAAAAAAAGAAAGGGAAGGAAAACTTGAAAGCATAGGAAACCTAGATGAACCTTCATCTACAATAGTGACACACCTCAAAATAGAAGTGACCTATGTTTTTTGCAAAGTTACCAACATTCTTTGCTTATAGAAGGCACATAGAATTGCCAAAGGAGGGCGAGATTGCCCTAATGAATGATTTATTGCACTGATGGATGTGATTGGAAAAAAATGCCAAGGGATGGGATGGTTGGCAATCACGAACTTTAAAGGAACTACATTTTGCTTCTTGATGTCTTTGTTATTTTCTTGTGTTTTTGTTGTTTGCAAGTTATGGAGTTTCATTTGTTGTTTTTCATGGAGTGTTGGCACCGAACTAGGAAGTTTGTGGTTGAACATTGTTTTTTAGATTTTTTTGGGTGGTGTGATGAAGACAATGTGGAGTTGCAAAATGGAAGATGGGGCGTTTAGTGGTGGAGAAGAATAAATACCAAACGAGGATGAAAGGTAAGCACTATGATTTTTGGACTCTAATCACTAGTAGGAAACCCCTCCTTTTGCAACTATGTTTTCAATTATTGTTCAACTACAAACAAAGTAAAAAACTACACATATAGTTGCAATTTATTTTTTGCAACTGCTAACCGATAATGTCAAAAAGTACAAGTCGAGAATGAAAATACAGTCAAAAGTCTATGCCACGTGTCAACACCATAATAATAGCCACTACTTGCCACTACTTGCTAATTTAGTTGAAAATTGTTCTACCAATATAGTTGAAGGATGTTGTCAACTACATTTGATTAATGGATGAACTTCATCCACTAATTAAGCATGACATCAGCCAAAAATATAATTACAATTTCAACTAGGTTGCAACTATGTAAAAATTGAACATTTCAACTATGTTGTAACTATGTAAATCAAACATTTGGCTAGTGCTTTGGTGACACATGGCACATTTATAAAATGTGGGGTCAATTAATGGTTAAATGACATGTGGCATGCTCACAAATTTTGTGGTCAACAAATAATTAAATGACACTATGGCACATCCACATTAATAGTTTAGGCCACATGGTGCTAAAGCATAGGTTAGGTTCAAACCTAGGCACCTAGGTTAAACCTAAACATAGGCCATTTAATTTAAGTTTAAATTAGGGCTAGATCTAGGCACCTATGTTAGGCTTAAACCTAAACCACATGGCAATTAATAAATGAAATCCTATTTCATTTGGTTTAACCTTTAGGGTTGAACCTTTTTGATTGGTTCATCCCAAATGGATATTAGATTTTCATGTTTATTGTGTTCTGCAACAATCCTAGTGCCCTCCTTCATATAGTTTGGAGTCATAGAATGGAAACCAAACAATATGGGATAAAGATTTTAATTGTGACCTAGGGTGAACATACCTATCACCAAACATTTAACGTTATTGGATCATTATAACTCTCTTGTCCATGGTCTATTCCTTTTGAAACTTGAAACAATTTTGTAATCTTCCACTTGGTGTATCCAAATCTGTAAAAAATGTTACAATCTAATGGAAAATGAACAAAATATGCCTTTTCAAAATGAAGGGGGTTGTGTTTTGGACTTTTTCAAAAATGTTCAATATGATTTTGAAGCTTAAGCTCTTCAACTATGTTTTCTTTATTTTTCACTTTAAACAAGTTTTATTTTGAGGTAGCGCATTGTAGCTTTTGAAATCGTTCAAAATGAATTTGAAATGAACAAAATATAGTCGTTGGAAGTAAAGGGGGTCCAAAGACAAAATTTGAGACAAAATATCACTCTTTCTCTTCTTGCATTATTTGTTTTGTTCCTTTGTTTTTGAGGTTCAAAGAACATTTATAATTCTCTATTTTGTGCTTCCAATGACATAAAAAACATTGAATTTGGTGTTGGAATGAGGGAAAACTTGAAAAATGTTCAGTGATAAAATACCATTTGTTGTCTACTTTAGTTGTAACCCAATTACAACCTAATTGCAACTCAAATAATTATAATCTAGTTGTACAAATTAGTCTAAGTTTAGTTAGGCCTAGGCTTAAACTAATAATCTATCTAGCTTGAGTCTAACTACTTACTTTAGTTACTTATAGTAATTAGTCATCAATTACTTTTAACTACATAGTTGTATAATCAAACAATTAAACATATTATCATCATTTATTAAATAATATGGTGATTATTTTTTTTAAAAATTAGCAATAAAATGTATTTATCTATTAAATATTTATTTTCATTGAATATTTTTAAAAATTAAAAATTCATTAGAAATTCTTATTAACATTTCATAAAACAAATAATTAACTCAAATATAAATATTCAACAATAAAATTTAGATGATATTTTAATTACAATAAATACTATAATATTTTGATAATTAATAATTGATTACAATTACAACAACAACATTAATAATATTATTTAAACTAGTAGTTAGGTTAGGCTAGTTATTTAACTATTTTTATTCGTATTTCTATCTAACTTGTTGGAACCATTAGATGACTTAGTATAATAAATATTAAATAATAAATATATTTTTATATTATATTAGTGTTAAAAAAATAATTTCTGAAATTATATTATAATTTATTAAGTATATTTACTAATTATTCTACAAAATATTATAGTTTCATCATAAATAAGTAAATAAGGAATTTTAATAAATGGAAAAAAGGAAAAAACAGAAAATTTTAAAAATATTAAGTATGTATCATTACATGATATGTTATAAACTCAAATTGAATCTACATGGAAATAATAAAATACACATGTAATGAACATATTCCAAAAAAATATTACTTAAATATCCTTACTTGATATGTTGTAAACTGAAATTGAATTTACATAGAAATTATAAATTATGCATGTATTGAACATACACATTATTAAGTTGACTTATATTTCAGAATTTTTTAAAATTTTATTTTCAAATTAAAGTTTCATATTTATATGCACTAAAAAATCTTACATGTTATCATTCATGTATACATAAAACATTTACGTATACCAAAAAAAATTAATGAACTTTTATTGTAATTTAAAATATATATTAAGACATCATACGTATAAAAATGAATAATCATTAAACTTCCACAAAATTATGAATTATGTATCATTACTTGATTTGTTGTAAATTAACATTTGATTTACAAAGAAATAATAGATTACATATATTGAAGTTACATTATTACAAACTCATATTTCAAAATTTCCTTAAATTTTATTTTGAAATAAAATTTTAATATTTAGATGCACAAAAATATTAATTGCGTATCATTATTTGATACGTTGTAAACTAAAATCCAATTTACATATAAATAATAATTAGATGTATTAAACATGCACATTATTACAAATTTATATTTCAGAATTTCTTTAAATTTCCTTCAATCAAATTTTATTATTTGTGTGCACAAAAAATATTTGCATCATACATAACCATCCATTTTATATAAAGATAATTTGCACATAATTTAATCTATTAATGAAGGTAGATAGTTTGTTTTGTTTTATTTTATTGTGTTGAAATTTCCCAAACCAAATTACTCCATATAATGCTATTGATATCTTTGAAAACCTAATAATGAATAGGGGTGCACTAACTTGGGTTGAAAAATCTTTGGAACTGTAATGCAAAAGTTATTGATTATTGAACCATTTTTTAATAAAAATTAATAAAATCATAAATAACAAAATTACTCAAATCCAAAGGTGTACTTGGTGTTATTGGAAAGTAATCACTAAGTTAGATTTAATGAATTTTATTTCATAATTTTCATATGTAAGGTGTGGAAGATATTGAATTTTGAATGAATTTTGTTGTTGAAAATTCAAACAAATTACAACAAATTGGGTTTAAAAGGGAAAATGAGTTGAATGTGTTCACACTTGGGGCCAACAACACATGTTACTTTATTTATCCATGAAGGAAGGTAGTTTGTTTTGTTTTGTCATAATGATATCTCCCAAACCATGGTGTCTTAGGTTATGTTATGGAACTTATCATCAAAAAGTTTTCAATGAACAGGGGTGCAACGACTTGGTTTAGAATGTTATCAATGTGGAATTTATTGATTGTTGAACCATTTTTTCATTGAATTTTTTGAAAAGCCAAGATTGAAAATTATATTGGAATTTGGGGGCATTTTTGGTATTGTTGGAAAGCCTTCACCAAGTTTGATTTAATAAAGTTGATTTCGTAATTTTGAGACCTAAAATGTGAACAATGTTACTGATTTTTGGTGGGTACATATCAATGTTGGGAATTCAAACAAATTGCAAAAAAGGGTTTGGAATGAAAATTCAATTGAATGTATTCAAACTTGGGCCAATGACATAGGGTACATTAGTGTTTAATAAGTTTTTATCATAATTTAAAACAAATATTAAGATATCATGTGTATAAAAGTGAATAAACATTATAGTTGCATAATATTATTAATTATGTATCATTACTTGATATGTTGTAATGATTTACATAAAAATAATAAATTACATGTGTAGTGAACATAAACATTAGTACTAACATATTTAAAAAATTTTCTTAAAATTTATTTTCAAATTAAAGTTTAATATTTATATGCACAAAAAAAACCATTCATTTATACAAATAAAATTTACATGTAATTTAATGTTATCATAATTTTTAAAAAATATTATAGTATTATATGTATAAAATTCAAGTTACCTATTAATTGTTTAACCTAGTTGAAAGAGATAGTTGCAAACAAGAGTGTATTTCATCTATCCTCTAGTACATTTTATCATCCAAAATAGTTGAACACTAGTCAATGTCTTTACTATGTGCCAACTAAAGAACCTTAGATGCCAAAAATATTTCAAAAATGACCCATTAGTTGGAACATGCTTCACATTGTTTACCAACATAGTTGGAAGTTAAACTTGGGGACATTGTCGATGTTGGGAATATTTGGCAAATGGCTATGTAGTTGGAAAATGATTTTAGCTATATACCAATATAGTAAACAAATCAACTTAATTAGTAATTTCCATAATTTTATTTAAAAATTTAAAAAATCCAGTTGAAACATAGTTGCAAATGTCATGTAGTTGAAAACTTTTGGTTAAAAAGGGGGGTTTTCTACTAGTGAATTGATTTCAATTTAGTGATTGTTATTAGGAGTTTTCAAGATGAATGCATGAAGCTCATTATATGAATGTGTTATTCATTAAATGCCTTATGATTTCCATTGCACTAAAGCTAGTGAGTAAAGCATTAGGAGTTAAAGAGTCAATAGGATTTAAGGGCAAAAAGTGATAAGAGACTCAAGAAGGTTATTAGGGCTAGCCTTTGTGGGGATCCTACTCAAGTTGAACATGCTTGAGAATTCTATGGGAATATGAGGAAGATTGAGTACCATGTTTGGGAGTTTTGAGTAGATTTGATGTAATGGGAAGTCTTCGAAAATCTAAAGAGATCATTGTTCACTACTACAAAATGTGGGTGTAGTTCACTAGATTAGTGAATTCACTACTTCCCAAAGGTCCTGGTCACTATGACCAATGAAGTCACTCAACATCTAGTGAAATCACTTGGCGTACATGGACACGTTTTGTTGTAATGGCTGAAACTGCTTGTCCATGTCTTTTCCATCTCTAGAACCAACATTTCTATTAGTTGGGTATTAGCTTTATATAAAATTTGTTTATTGTTGGGATACCCACACTTGTAGGCCATGATAATCCATAGAAAGAGGAAATTCGAAATGAGCTCATTTGCCGAGGTCCATAAAGTTATTCTATCACTATGTTGTAGATGTGTGTAGTGTGGATTACATTGAATGAATGTATTTAAGTTTGTTGTGTTGATGTTTTTAATCATTACTCTGCAATAATATTCAGGGTGCATACAAACTTGTGTATACTCCTTTTGTTGACAACACAATTAATGATTATGATTATTTATGGTCCAAGAATACAACCCCAAAAAAAAAAATTTGTCCACACACATGCACCATCCATGGTGCATTCGTGGGTGCTAGTTCACTTTGGGCATCATTAAGAAGCTTCTAATGGACAATATGTTAGTGGTTCATTTTGCTTTTTGGAAGACGTTTTAAGTTTCAACAACCATAATACAACGGTAACTTTTTGCACATGTCTATTGAATAATTAATTAATTTTGAAGGGTCCATTTTGAAAAATAAATATTTTCAAATATTTCAAAAATATTATTCATTTCATTTCAGAATAAAAGAATTTTTTTGAGAAAAATGGTTTTTTGAAATTTTAGCACTTTAAAAATATATATAATTTGTCTAGAAGCTGCCAAGGTAATATGATATTTTTGCAGTGAAAGCTATTGAGTTAGAATTTGAATAGGTTACCTATCACCTCCCCTTTGCATCTTCTTTTTGGTTTTTTTTTTCTTCTTCCTTTTTTTCTTCTATTTTTTCCCCCTTTCACTTCTTTTATA
>Ga0209611_10001044_pt1 | contig 45712 bp, 43 predicted proteins | sample S1TSphgellanicum_3_FD_187693 | JGI IMG/M metagenome (GOLD analysis project Ga0209611, IMG submission 187693) | Host-associated microbial communities from peat moss isolated from Minnesota, USA - S1T2_Fc - Sphagnum magellanicum MG (SPAdes) (version 2) | ecosystem: Host-associated > Plants > Peat...
GTCCTAAGTTTCTGTTGCCTTTCCAGAAGCAATGGGAAGACTCAGACGTGATGTTGGCTAGCACTCAAGAGACATTGCTAATCAAAAAAGTCAACAGTATCCTCATTCAAGCTGCAACACGCTTCTGAAGGAAAGAGCTTTTATTTCACTTTAGCATATCCCTGTATATGCAAGCACCTATGCCTAAAAGACATAGAGGACTATATATAGGGTAGTGGTTGGGGCCTCCTGCACCCTGAACATATCAGTTGAAATCACAGATATTCCATACAAGAGATCTAAGGCAACACAAAAATTTCTTTAAACAAGAATTATAGCACAACAGTTTAGCTGCAAAACAAACTCCACCAATCGTTCTAGACTAACTACCAAATGCAGCTCAACAATTCAATTCCATAGCTCACAACTGACAATGCACTCAAAAAAGAAATTAGCAATTTACACTGGTGGGGGCCCTACTATAACAACCATGTACAGAAAAAGCCCCACAATTACACCAAATCCTGCTACTGTGAACTTTGGGTCTGTCCATGCATTTAGCGTTCCCCGCTCCGTTCTCCGCAGTGGATCCACCTCCTCTGATAAAGGATACTTTGAATGATTCGGTTTCCTGCTCACATACTGATCCATGTCCAATTTGAGAAAGGACTTCAATGAAAAGCCGGATTCCTTCATTTTGGACTTTGGAAAGTTGGACCAAGCCTTGTCCCAATCAACAGGGTCATTCTTCCCTGCACATTCAGACCAGCACAAACTTAGACACAAAAAGCTCCTGAAACTCAAAAATCCAAAGTCATCAAAGGCAAAACCCTAATCTCTAAAAACCGGCAAGAACTCAAGAGGCTATGGAGACTGAACCCACTAGACCAAGTCCCGCTGGAAAGCTGTTTCGGCTTAATTGGACATGAACAGCAGTAAATCTTTCATCTCAAGACATGCATGAGGATTCCTACCTTCACTATGTTCAGCCTTATCATCACCATCAAAACCATCTCCCACCTTTGCAGACACGTTCAGTCTCTGCAAATGCCTCGACAAATTTCTGTTACCTATGCTGATACTGTGTCTTGGATTACATCTCCTGGACTGCACAGGTCAATGTCAGAAAACAAAATGTAAGTAGGAGAACAAGTGCCTCTCTTTATGCATGTATTACCCACACACAGAGCTTATCAAGATTCATCTCCGCTGCATAGTAAAAGCCTCAGGACACATAAAATACTCACATTCATGTTAAGACCTGGGTTGTACAATAGTGCAGCAATATTGTCAGCAGATAATTCAGTGGATAGAGCTCTATGTTGACAGAAGTTCACAAAGGATGATTCAAACTAATGGAAAATGCTTATTGTGGACCAGCCATCCCAAAAGAGTGGGGCATCCATCCCCAAAGGTACATCCCCAGTAGTTGTTGGAAGAAGAGATTTGCAACCCGAGTTCTGACAACCAAGTTATGGCACTAGTAAAGTATCATTGCTCATAGTAGCCAACCCAAGCTGCAATGTTGGGGTAAGCTATAGACTGGTAGTTCTTGAAAAACTGGCCTCACTACAAGAGAAAGAAAACTTAGAAACACACAAGAATCAAGGAATTTTCAGGAGGGATGAATACTACAAGAAGCCAAATCTTGTGCAGGATTCAGAGTATTCTGAACCCTCTTTGAAGCTCAAAACTATGATGACATACATGAGCATTAGAGCATCTCCAACGGTGCTTGGTATGCAACCCTCCAAAAATAATTCTCACATCCAAGTTTTAGTTGTTTACTTTCTTCCAATCCCACCCATAAAACTTAACTGGGACTGCAAATAGGTGGGAGAGTGCTAATAGCATTCCACCTACACCAATCAAACTATCTAGCCAATCATAAATGGAGCAGTCAATAAATACAATTTGACTGTATTTATTAGACTCTTGCAGGGCTCCTCGATGCCCTGGCAGATGTGAATTTCTTAGGGTCACAAGAATCTTCCAGTGGATCCACTGCATATGACTACTGCACCTCATCCAAAATTTCAAGTGTAGCCACATATTGAGCACAAGTGGAGACGCTCTTAGGTCATCATAGGCCGAGAGCGCGAGTAAGAATGAAACGGAACAGATTCAACACCTTGCTTTGCTTCCTTGCCCGTTCAAAACCCTAATAGCAGCAAAATCCCCCTCCACAACCCCTTCCACCCATTACGAAAGAAGGGATTCATTCACCTCCGGGAGACAGGTAGCAGGAAAAAAGAAAAAAATGTCAAGGGACGACATTATGAAGCATGGGAAAAGAAGAAGGGAAAAAAACTCACCAACCGCCTAGAGCCAAATGAACATCGAGCCACAGGGGCAGCAACAGGAGCTATGACCAGGCTGCTAGATCTCTCGGTGAGAGAAGAAGCTGTGGCTGTTATTCCCGCCATGGTTAACGTTACGTCAGACCCCCTCCCGGCACCCGAACTAACAAATTGGGGACCGCTTTCGCTGCAAGCTCTCCCCAAATTCTTGAAAACCGAAAAACAAAGCAACATAACACAGGGGACGCGCGCGCACACCCACCAAAATAGCACCAAGTACCACCCACACCGCGTTCAGAGCTCCAGCGATGGCCCGAAGAGTTTAAGCCCTTTGGGAGATGGCCCAGCACTGCGATTTGCTTGCCAATCTCGGGTCCAACACGTTCAATTTCGTGAGGTGGGTGGACTGGCGATCATTCACAATAGGACTTAAGCTAAATTTGGCTACAAGTTAGAGGGGAAAGTAAATTTTTTTTTGGTGAACCACCTATATTTCGGCGACATGCTAGATCCTATGGTCTGAATCTGGCGATGTCATACTTGTTTTTCCTCAAAATATGGCGATTTTGACCCTTTTTTTTCCAAAGAAAACCTTTGTATGATTCAAAGCCCCATTTTTTTGGGGTCGCCAAATGGCGAAAATTCGCCACGAAAAAAAACACTTGTGTTCCGCCAGTGGGGTTCAACGCATTCACACGTGCAAGGATCGATGGACGAGCGCCCAAGTGCCGTGTTCCACATCCCCAACACAGATGGATGTTCCGTGTCCTGTCACGTGGTCGAGGTGAGGATTCAGGAGGATGCGTGTGCTTTGCCGTCGGTATGCGCCTGTGGACATCAGCGCTCCCCTAAAAGCTCACATGACCAATCCCAGAGAAACACCTTAAAATGGGTATGCTCTAGATCAGTGTTTTTAAAAAAATAGTCTGAAGTAGGTCGGTTGCCAATCATGCACGACAGGACTTAGCCAAATTTGGCTAGAGGTCAGAGGGGGAAGTAGAAAAATTTAGGATTCCTCTTATAATATATTACTTGGAAATAAGGTATCTTGACAATCAAATGACTGCCAAATAATACCTTTGCCAAATGTTTTAATAAAAAAATTTCAATTTTTGTTGAATGTGTTTTGAGAATATAAGTAAATATTTGGCACAAAAGTGTTGAATTTGCCAGGCTAGTACAGAGTAAGTCAGAGACGAAAGTAGAAAAATTAAGAATCCCACTATATTTTGGCAACCCACTACAACCTATTGTCTACATATTGCAACTTCAACAAAAAAAAAATCCTTGAAATCCAGCAACCTTGGTGCATTTTTTCTTTTTCACAAAAACCCTTTATATTGGTCTCATTGGATTTATTTTTGTCACCAATTGGCGAATTTTTTCAAATAATTTTTTAAAAAAAAGCCTTTGTAAGGATTGTGCCCCAAAGTGTTTTTCACAGTTTGCACAAAAAACATTGACTGTTGACCACACCGTAGGCTTCCCAAATTGTGAGGTCTCCCTCCACTATTGATATTGCTGGAAAGCCTTTGACAAGCCAGCATGAACAGTTGTTGTTTTGCAAATTTGGATCAAGGGTGAAAAATATGTTGAACTTCGAATGATTTTCATCTTTGGAAATTAGTTTTGAAATTAAAAATTGACTTTTCTGCACAATTGGGTTTCATATGAATTGTGAAGTTATGCACACTTAGGCTGACGTAGGGTTGGAATGGCTTGACATTAATGAGGTTTATTCTACTTTGTTCAACAATACAAGGGCTCACTAGTAGGAATACTAATTATGAATACTTAGTTTAGAGAAGAAATTGATTGCCATAATAAACACAACATTGATGAAATGAAAGAACACAACTCTTATCTAACTACTATTTAACTACCTTGGAGTTGAAGTCTCAACTCTGAACCAATTTCGAGTCTGTATTTGATTTTGTGAATAACCCCAATTCAGTTCTTTTAAAAATTTGGGAATTAAAGAACCTCCAATTCTGGGAGTTTTGAATTTTTTCACAATCCAAGAACCTCCAGTTTCAGTTATTGAAAACACTCAAAGAATCAGCAGTTTTCGTGAAATAGCCTGCAAAGACTTGCAATTTTAGAGAAGGGTATTTGAGTTTTTTTTTTTTAATTTTATTTTATTGGGGGGAGAACCATAATTACACATCAGAAGTTTACCTGTTACCTCAAAAAGTTGGCCAAAATTTGAACAATCTTGGGAATTTATTCTAGTGAGAAAAATAGGTGGTTGGTTTTTGCTTATCAGAAATTGTTTAGTATGTATTGCAACAAAAAGTACATTATCTCGTCCAAGCTATTATGAAGTTCATAGAATTTCGGTTTTGATTTATTTCTTGTGTATCCTGTCCAAGAGTTAGTACTCTGCTTTTGTACTTCTTGCTCATTTTTCTGTCCACTTTTCATTCGATAAAAAGGCTTTTTGAAACAATGCAACAATTCAAAGAACATGCACATTAGCAAGTGATTCAAAGCTACTGGATTTGAACAAGGACTCTTTTGGCATGTATTTTTCACAATATTTTGGAAAGATTTTGCATGTCCACATTCATCTTTTTTGAATGGAAGCCTTGCATGTCTTTTGCTCCACCTTCTGTGAGCTCTTATTTTGGTAAAGCCCACAATCAAAAGCTTTATCATACATGTAAAAAATTGGTATAAACCTGCACACAGAAGGGCTTTACCATACATGCAAAGAACTTGTACAATTGTTCCAGTGTATGTGGCATGCAATTTATTCTCACCCTCAATAAAGTTTCCACCTCACGAAAAGAGGCACCTTGTGTGTAAGGTTTTCAAAGAATGAGGGACCTTCTTTGCAAGGTGCCTCTTCTTTTTCAAAATTCAATCATAATCATTTGTTTTAAATGTCAAATTTTATTGGTTCTTTATGTTAAGTGAGGGCCTTGAATGGGTTATTTAACTAGTCTTGAGAATTCTTGTCCCATGATTGGTTCCCACCTCATATTTGGCATGTGTTCCTAAAATAGTCCCTTTCTTGGTCTTTACCTTGTATTTGAGCTTTCGACTTTCAAGTTTTTATGGCACCAAGGTTTTTGGAAGGTTTTAGGGTTTAGGGTTTGCAAGTGGATAATGAATCTTCAAGATGATATTCAATTCAAAATTCTCCAACTAGAAATTGCACATGAGGTGTGGATGAACTTCCAATGCACAAAAATGGGATTGGGTTAGGGTTTGGAGAAGGATTTTGCATTTGGGTTTACTTAGGAAGTTCAAGAGGAATTTCACATATTTGAATAAAGGATTAGATTGGGGTTTGGAAATGGACTTTGTGTTTGAGTCTATTTTCAATGTTTTTTTCATGTATTGGATTTGTGAAAAATGAGAACCATTGATTGATTGCTTTAGGTTGTTGAGAAGGAATGTCTTAACATCATTATCATCATTTTTCATCATCATTGTAGCAAGTGCAATTGTCATGTGCAACATGTTGTAGCTATTTCTTAGACTACAAAAAAAACATTAATTCCACTACCATGTGGGGAAGAAGGGGGAGGTTAATGACTAGGAAAAACACTTTGCTACTACACTTGCAATTGCATTATACCCATCAACAATACTTTAACCATGGCATCTATGGAATCAAAGTACATGATTTGATAAGAAGTTTTTTGGCAATTCTTTTAGGTGATAGAAAAAAACTATGGAAGGAATTTTATTTGTATCAAGGAGAAAAACTACGGTGGGAGTTCTTTTTGGATCCTTTGCAATGGTGGGATCATAGATTCGAGAAAGTAATTGAACTTAAAGTCCTATTGAAATTCACATTGTCATTGAAGCCATAAATTTTGTTAATGTCAATCTTGTCCTTCTTTTTTTTTTAGTTGTTGATTAACAGAAAAAGGCAGTGTGACTAGCATTTTTAAAATTCTTATCATACCATTTATGATTGAGATGTGGAGAATACATGGTTGACCCACTTGATTTGGATTCTTGGTTATAAACAAATGAAAAGTACTTGGATTTTAAACATAAGACGACATAGGAAACATTTTAGTTTGAAGACCAATGAAACTTGCCATGGTGGTAGTGGAGATCATGGCAATACGTGGAATGCAACTGAACATTGTTGCATGGAATAAAAAGTAAAAATGTTGCATGGAATATGAAAGAAGGGCAATTTGAAAAGTCAATGCAATTTTTTGAAAAATGCAACAAGAAGGAATTAGTCTTGACAAATATAATTTTGTTCATTTGATTAATGCATGTGTTAGTTTAAGATCACTTGAAGAAGGCAAGTGTGTTCATGCACAAATCATTGAAAATGGTTACAAGTTTAATATGTTTGTGGGAGTAGCTTGCTGGACATGTGTGTAAAATGTGAGTGCATGGAGGATGCTTAAAAAATGTTCAACACAATTACCATCTTGAGATGTGGTCACTTGGATTGCCATGATATTGGGATATGTTAAATGTAGGCAAGGGCAGAAGATATTGGAAGTATTTTGATGGATGCAACAAATGGGTGTACACCCAAATTTTGTTACTTGTGTGGGGGTGTTAAATGCATGTGCTATTGGAATTGCCTTTGAAGAAGGTAGGTGCGCTCATGATTAGATCATTCAAAGTGGATGGGATTTAGATATCTTTGTGGGGAATGACTTGTTTGACATGTATGTAAAGTGTGGGAGCATGGAAGATGCTTGGAAAATGTTCAATAAGATGCCATCTTGAGATGAAGTCACTTAAAAGCCATGATATTGGGACACATGAAGTGTGGGAAAGGGCAGAAGTTATTAAAATTATTTTGACAAATATAATAGGAAAGTGTGTAGCCAAACTTTCTTGCCTTTGTGGGGGTGTTGAATGCATGTGCTAATGTAGTTGCCTTTGAAGAAGGCATGCATGTTCATGAATGATCATTCAAATTGGGTAAGATTCAAGTTTTTTGTGGGTAGTAGCTTGGTTGACATGTATGCAAAATGTGGGACCATTGAAAATGCTTGGAGAATGTTCAATAAGATGCTAATTCAAAATGTGATCACTTGGACTGCCAAGATATGGGCAAATGTGAAATGTGGGCAAGGGTAAAAGTCGTTAGACCTCTTTTGACAAATGCAAAATCATTTGGAATGCCATATTTGGAGGATGTGCCATCCATGGGCATGGTAAGGAAGCTCTTGACATTTTGAACAGAGATGTGAAGAAGGTGCACAACCAAATGACATTAGTTTTGTTTACCTTTTGTCATATTATAGCCATGTAGGTTTGGTGGGTGAAGGCATATGCTATTATACTTCAATGATCACAAGCTATATGATTCTTGTGAAATTGGAACATTACACTTACACGGTTGACCTTCTTGGCCATATTGGCTATCTACAAGAGGTAAAGAATTTAATAATGAAATGCACTATTAACCATATGTGGGCGCATGGAAGGCTTTGCTTGGTGCTTGCATAATTCATGGTAATGTGGAGATGGGGGAACACATTGTTAAACAAATCCTTGAATTGAGTTTTGAAAATGCTAACAGTTATGTGATTTTATCAAACATCTATGTTGTTGCTAATAATAATAGGCACTTGTATGAGAATGGTGAATGACAAAAAAAAAAGAGGAAAGAGGTGTGAAGAAACAATTGGGTTGCAACTAGATTGAAGTGAGTATTAAGGTGCACATGTTTGTAGTAGATGATCAAGGCCACCCTTAGATGATTGAAATCCATGTAGAATTTTAGAAATTGTCAAATCTCATGCATGATGTGGATGATGAAGAAAAGGTGTTTCATTTGTGTCACCATAGCAAGAAACTGGTAGTTGCATTGAGGCTCATCAACACAACTCCTGGTACTCCACTTTGAATAATGAAATTTATTGGTTTATGAAGATTGCCATACTTCCATAAAGTTCATTTCAAAAATAGTTGGAAGAGCAATCATGATGAAGGATGCCAATAGTTGTGATCAGTTTTAGGATGGTGTTTGTTCTTGCATGCACTATTGGTGTGCCTATGGTCTGTCTTGTTAATGACTATGTCAACTTCATTTTGTATCTAGCATGTCTAGTGGTGTTATTACACCACCATAGTTAGACACCCATATTAGATGTGGGACCACTCAAAAAGCTGTCATGGAGCCTCTTGTAGTTTTGATTTCCTGCCTCTACCAATTTGTATTTCTTAGGTCTCCTCTTTAAGTATGGAATTATGAGAAATTGAGTGGAATTTGAGATGGGCAGTACATTTTCCCAGGGTTTCAGCTACTTTAGAAATTGTTTCACTCCTACCTACAATAAATTACTGATTCAGAGTTGTCAATTTGCTGTTGCACTCGACTATTGAATCATTTCAGAGAACTCCGTTAAATGCTTTTGGATATAAAATGCTTGCGTCAAAAGAAAAATATGAATCTTTGGCAAAGCAAAGGAATTGACATATCTGTGAACAGCAAGGAAGATATAAAACACAAAAAAAATACAAATTCTTGAATCTCATCTTCAAGGTTGCAATTATGTACCAACATTTCACTGCAAGTTAAAAGATTCATCGCACATTGTGACATGAAATCAACACCCAAACGAATTGCATTTAACGCATCTTAGTGCAACGTGCCTAAATAACGCATCTGCAATGCAATGTGCATAACAAAATATATGCTTCTTCCATTTCTAATTCAGGATCGTGTAAAATAATTGTTGTCCTTGTACCCTACATTAGAGGAAGACCACCTTCTGCAGTTCATGTATAATTCTATAGCTTCATCCTCATAATTTCCACAGAGACTCACAGTGACAGCTTTAACTACACTTTGTGGTTTTAGGGTTGTGGGCCTTGAAAGTAGGTACCTATTTGGAGGTTTTTGAGTTTGTGGGTGGTCTTTGAATTGAGGAAGGGCGAACGTCCCTATCCAGAAAGCAAGTAGATTGTTCAGTGCTCCCAGTCTTTGATCTGTTACATCATCTTCTCAGTCTTTTGATGTTTGCAGCTGTTAGGATTTAATGGATCTTTGAAACCTTGAGGACATTGAGTTGTGGTTTTCTTCTCTTTAGGTTTTAGGTTTGGTTTGATATTGGTTAGGTGTTTGTGAGCTTGCGGCGTCGTTGAATTGAAGAAGGAGGGGGCGAGGAAAAGATGATCCAATATGTGTCATACAAGGACGAGACGCAGCTGGAGACCATCATGTCTCTCATCGATCAGGAGCTCTCCGAACCCTACTCCATCTTCACCTACCGCTACTTCATCACTCTCTGGCCTGATCTCTGCTTTATGGTTTGCCTTTCCTCCTCGTCCTTTCTTGATTTTTGTTTGACCTCGCAAATGGCAGCTTCATTTTATTGGCAACTGCTGTTGCACAAGTTTCTGGGGTCCCTGTTTAGGGTTAGGGTTTTTGTGCTTGGTAGACTGGTGAGATCAGTCTAGGGTCTGTAATATTGTGTGGAATTTGCTTCCCAGTCTGAAGAGACTATGCTTCCAGTCCGATGTACCTATGCTGCAGCAGGACTATTCCTTTGCTAGGAACTTGGAAGGGTTGTGGAAGACTTAGATCTCAGTTAGACAATTGTCATTAGGTCCTCGGTTTCTGGAATTATCTGGCTCTGTTATCTCACTGGGTCATCTCATGGGATTGGTCATTTGATAGGAATATTGTACTGCAGAATGGGTAGTCATGGAGTTGTCTGTGCTCATCTTATGAAACAAATCTTCTGCATGTCTGTTTGGGGGCAAAGGCCAAACCTGGTGTTCTGGGTCTTGTTGAGGAGAACTGGAAAGTTTGACATGTTTTCAATCATCAAAATGCTGAAAATGGTTTCTTGCTGATTTGAACTATGTGATGATGATCAGGCTTTTGATGGGGACAAATGTGTTGGCACTATAGTATGTAAAATGGGTCAACATCGAAACACATTTCGTGGATATATTGCAATGTTGGTTGTCATCAAACCTTATAGAGGCAAGGGAATAGGTCAGTGTCTTTCTTGTAATTTTCCTCATCCTCATAATGTGGGGAAAGGTTGCTCTTTGCCTTGGTGCAGTACTTCCTGGAATTCTTTTGCTTCACTTGTGGAAAGGCCTGAAATAATGTGGGGTTGGTGGAGTGGTTTGCAGCTACAGAGCTTGTGACACGTTGTATTCAAGTTATGCATGACTCCGGATGTGATGAGGTAATGCACATGAATAAGCATTTCACCTGTATCTGTGCTTGAAGCCTCTGCAATAGGGATCATCTTCACTAAAATACAATAGGCTTTCAGGTCGTAGGAGATCATAGAAAACATGGTTGATTTCAGCTGGATTATTCAAAGGCTTCCGTCAAGTACCATACAACAACTCTTGAATGGCTGAGGCTACTGTGGTACAGTGAAGAAGAGGATTAGGAACAGTGTTGCATCTTGATGTCCTTGGAAGAAGTTTGGAAGTCTTCACATAAATCATAATGTTTCCAAAACTTGAAGAAAACAAGATTGAAGGCCAAATTTTGGCAGTGTTCCATAGGCTTTTGCTAGTATGGGGGGAGCAATAACTTACCCCAATGGGCTTGGTGGTTTCAGGTGACACTGGAAGCAGAGGTAACAAACAAAGGAGCTTTGGCATTGTATGGCAACCTTGGTTTTATACGTGCCAAGCGCCTACATAGGTACTACTTGAATGGTGTCGATGCATTTCGCCTGAAATTGCTGTTTCCAAGGCCTGCTGATCCAAACAACCTCTTTGCTCTTGCTGGAGTTGGCCATGACGTGGACCATGGCCATGTTCATCATGATTGCACACACCATCAACATCATGAGGTCCAGGAACAGTGTGCAGGTAATGAGCATCCACATGTAGGCCATACCCACCATCATCCCCAATGGGAAGGAGACTACAGCTGACAAGTGAATTAGGTGGTCCTGGTAGCAATTGTTCCCACTAACTAGAGCTACAAAGAATTCCTTCTTTTCAACTTGAGGCTCTGGACTATGCTATTGTCTAAAAAATCAATCATGAATTATACTCAGATTGTTACCTGCTCAGGCCTTTGGCAGAAGCTATAGTAACTTCTTAAAAGGGATAGAGGGTACCATGATCTGTTTGCAGCAATGTATGAATGTATGCACTTGAGTTCCTTGTTCTGAAGGTCCAGCTTAACCTGCCAAGTTGGGTAATTATGTATGATAATTACCTTCCATTTATTGCAAATGTCCTCAAACTTTCCTCATGGTTACTACTCCCTGCCAAATTCTGAACTGAACATCTATGTGAACCTGAAACTTTTGAATCACTGAGAAGATTGTGGATGATTCAAGAGATTGTTTGACAAGATCCATCCAAGACTTATGTGTATGGTGCAACATGAAAGCAAGGCACAAAAAAAGTTCATCTTGAGCTTTTGGGATTAGCTTCACTCTATACCTAGACTTGGTTTTTTGTGTCTTCACTCTATACCTATACATTGTGTCTGATTTTTCATCATCAGTCAGACAACTCTCATGATACATTGACACCTGTAGATGTTGCTCCACCTCTTACATTTACTCTAGAAAAATTCTCTCAAAACTAGGTGGTGTGCACAACCTCACCAACCAGATAAACAACGGTATTGTGGAGTGTTCAATGAAAGTTTGGGGGAAAAATAAAGTTTTCAAGAGAAATAAGTTTTGAAATCTTTGGTACAGTCGTCAAGTCATGGGATAGGCATTAGGAATCTTATGCATGTTAAATCTTTTGTGGGGTGTAATTTGGGAAAAGATTAACATTAATGGACTAGGTATTACGAAAAGTCTTGGACTATGTGTCTGTGAGATCCACCTAGTTGAGGTGACTTTGAAAAGCTCAGTTTAAGGTTTGGAGGAAGGAAGAAGGAGCTCCTCTCAAACCTTAAGCACAAGAGAAACCAAGACTACCATGAGGCACAATGGTGTACAAGAATTGATGGTGGCAAGGGCATGGAGGGACTGGAGAGGTGGCTGCTTACAATGTGTTGGAATGTGGAGAGTCAAGGACATGGGCACTGCACTCTGATTATCAAAATAATGCAATCATGAATAGGTCATTCTCTGTGGTAGCTAGTTTCATGTATGGTTCCCTGCAGACTCTGAAAGGATGATACTGGAATCAGTGACTGCTAGGAAGCCATGAAGGAGCGTCCAAAGAGTTGGAGAGAAGAAACTAACTCACTTGAAGAGGTAGGAGATAGTCCGCCAAATTCTAGATGGGGTTTGCTCACCATGCACTAGGCAATTCAGGCAGGTGAGTGGTTCAAAAGCTGTATAATGTTTGGGAAAAGAAGCAGCACAAAAGCAATCTTGGTGAACAACAAGAATGCTTCATCTGTCTTAGCATTTCTGTAAACATGGATGTAGGTATCAGGCAAAAAGAAAGTGTGGAGGAAGAGAGACAACTCTTGATAAACCTCTTATTGTAAGATAAATAAAGCATCTTGTTTTTGAACATAGATGCGTGTAGAACATCAGGCAGAAAGAAAGTGTGGGAGGAAGAGAGACAAACTCTTTGACATGGTCTTCACTGAAGCTCCAACCATGAGGGGTGCAAGAGCAGTTCAGATGCTATTTGATGCTGCTACTGCTGCTACTCACCTTGATTCCAAAATCAGACTCTATACATAGATTTGCTGGTGGCAAATCATACCAACCAGCTGGGAGCTGAATGCTCTAGTGGATGAGCTCCTTGTTATTGTTGAGCTGCTCTTAAGATCAGCTCAAGCATCATCTTTAGGTCCAGATGTCTGCTCTGTTGTACAGTTGGGTTTCAGCAAGATGTGGAGCACATTCTGGAGCAGCTTCCTAAGGAGTGGCAAGGAATGCTGTTCTCAGCTACAATGCTGACATTGGTGAAAAAACTCTCAAGCATGTAGTTGCAAGATACTTTGACTTTCAATCTTGTAAATCCCATTCTCTTCTCATGTACCTTTCATGACATTTGCAAATGCTGTTATGCAGTGTTCTAAGCATATGATTGTCAGTAGCATGTTTTGGCTTTGAAGATCTGGAGTATTGGGTTTGACACAAAATGGTTTCTGATAGATTTTGGAAGTGCATAGAGTTCCTTATTTGAATTTCTTGTTCCTTTGTGGCAGGTAGGAGATTCAGATCTGGAATTGGCAGAGGGCAGTGAGATTCTGGCCATGTCACCTATGGACGCCAACAAGTGCTCCATCCTTTAATGATCTAATCACTGTAAACTGTGGGTTTGTGATTCCTTGTTGTGAAGAATGTTGAGTCTACCCACTGTACATTCTTCCTGTCATGTACTGCATGGCACATTCATTTGCCACGCTAAAAATCAATTCTGATTATCAGGTGTATGGCAAAGGAGAGAATTCAATAATGTTCACCTAGATGAAACTTTATGCAGATGATGTTGCTCTTGCAATGAGGTCCATCCATAATTGGCTATGAAGCCTGACATGGTGACATCACACAGAATCAGAGGGAGAAGACCTTGGATGCCTTCCACAAAGGAAAGGTCAATATTCGAGTAGCCACAGATGTTGTCACTCGTGGCCTCAATGTTCCCAATAGAGATCTGGTATTCTTTAGCTGATTGTGACTTCCTTTCTGTACACACCTGTGTATACTGTACACAATGAGACTCTTGCATCAATGATGCGTTTAGTTCTGAAAGCAATAGTGATACTAATGTTGAACTTGCAAGTGATCCATTACAATATATGCAATGGCCCTGAATCCTCTGTACACTGAATAGGCTGAACAGGCAGTGCTGGCAAGAGAGGAACAGCAATTCCTATATATTCAGTGAAGAACATAGAGAGGCACGTTGGCTGTTAATTTGAGCAAATTGGAGCACCTGATGCCAAGGATGTCATGCAAGCAGGCAGTTTGCAGGTGACACAGCTTATTGGGCATGTGAATCTGTTGACTCAAGAATTCCTTGCAACTGAGTAGTCTCTTTGTAAAAGAACAGGGCCTTCTTGCTTTTTCAGCAGCCCTTGGCCACATTCCTCCCAACCACTCTCTTCTCACCTGTGAACTAGTATGTATTACTAAAAACCTCCTAGGTCCTTGTAACCTTTTGTCAGCTATTTGCAATGCTATGTAGGATCCCTGCTTTCTTTTTCTGCTGTGTATTTAATTAATGACAGGATAAGGGAGCTTTAAAACCAGATCAAGGCATCCATCATAGCTTTTTCTGGGATTCTTATGCTTGAAAGGGTGGATACAGATTGAGATTGTTGGTGCTGTTTTACAGGGTCTGAGAACATTACAACTGGTTAACATGTCGGGAATGGTCTGTTGTCCAGCATTTCCCAAGTTGGTAGCAAGGAACAAGCAAATGCCAAGCAAGACGCTTTTGATGGTTGTGTTGATCTCGACATCAGGATGGTCAAGAATGTGGTTGTATCAGGAGAGCTCCTAACTTAGCTGAGCCAGCAGACTCCCTTCTTAAATTGGAGGTTATCATCAGCATTTACTTCAAGTTTCTGAAGTTGTATCTGTTGCTTACTCATGTTCCTTTGCCTTGAAATAAGACTCAGCACAGTAATAGGGTTGTGTGCAGTTGGTCCACATGGAAATCATGTATACAGAGGATAGAGGAATGTCTCTCAGGATGACACTCACTGCACTGTGAGACTCTCCACCTAAACTGCCAGCAGCAGTTGTTGTAGTGTGCCTGCTTGGTGGTGTCCTTTATTGGTTCCTTGCTTTGCATGATCGTAGGTTTTGGAGCACTTGAGTTTCATCAGCTTTTTTCAGATATGTTATTGAAACTTATCTGTAGTATATATGAGCAAATCTGCTTGCATCTCTATGGCAAAAATGTAATATGCCATAACTTAATGTCAAGTTGTAATTTTAATGTAATATGCGTCACAATAAACACCACATATTGTACATTGTAATGGGTGAAACCACAAACTTTACCTCACATGTCATGAGCTATGGCCTTTTGTGTTAGGAAAACCACATTCTCTTGTACTGGATCCACACATTTTAATGGATGACTGATATTAACAATTGTTTTGGTGAAGCTAAGTCCAATGTAGATCTTGCAGCCCAGTAGCATATATGCATTGTAAGTCTCACACTTTCTTGTGTCTCATGGCAGTCAGTGGCTTTGCCTTGTGCATACTACCTTAGTATCATTGACAAGAAAGCTGCCACCCTTTTCCTAGTACATCCATAATCTTTCCCTCTCTCATAAGCAAGACTCAATTAGTACTTTTTGAGTTGAATTACACTATGGCCAAAGACTAGGGCTGTAGAATGTAACAAGAATCTCTCTTATATATATAATATTTGGCCTCATTTTGTTCGCTGCTAATGTTTAACCATCTATCCTCCTCTCTTTTCTATTTATCAATTTATAAAAGATATTTCAAGCTCTATTATGGACTAGGTAACCTGCAAGAGCGCTCAGGTTTACTGTGAATAGTTGAGGTGCATAAGTGTCAAGACTATTCACACTAATCAGTGTGCTTGAGCTGGTTACCAGACATAACCTACAGTGCAGAGGTCTGGGAGTGACATTGTAACCCTCTTGTCAGTGGATGAATTTTTTTGTAACTAGCTTGTAGATGGATGAAAAAAACACGTAACCCTCCTCTCAATAGACTACAACTTATAACTTGCATCTGTCCATCTGGATGATGTACATGAGAAAAAGGAAGAGGGCTTGAGGTTATGCACTGTGAGTAGTGAGAGGAGAACCAATCAGAAGCTTGAGAACCTCTCTGAACTGTAGGCTATGGGTGGCGAATCCACTCACTCAGATTCTACGCCAACTTGTACTACAGCAGTACTAAATACAATAAGAGCACTAAATGACATGCAAGCTAGAGAGATCATCTTGGAGACAGAACATTCTTTGAGCTCAGTTCATAAGGGCAGGTAGACAACAGTAGACACAACCAGACAGATACTTTGTATGGTGATGTACATAACCCAGCAAGGAGCTGCTGATTTTGTATGGTGATGTACATACATAAGCCTAGCAAAAGGTCGTCATAATAAAAGCGTTTCATGAGAAGATGAGCTTTGTGGTTGGATTTTCCAAACCGCCTGCTTGTGGTGGTGGACAACTGATGAGATTCTCAGACAGAACAAAAAACCAGGACCCAGTAGCAAAAGCGTCCTTAATTTGTGGCGTTCAAGTCTGACAGAGGGTTTGAATAAGTCTCTTCTGTGAAGTTTGCAGGCGAACTTAGTGACCTAATATAATCTGAAACATGACAGTGTTGGTCCTAACGTCCTGAGCGTCCTGGACACCCCCTCCCCCCCCAACCCTTTTTTTTGGCATACATGGAAACCTATTGGGATCAGTTCAGTCAATCAGGAAACAAGACGTATAAGGAGCAAACCTGCAAGCAACCTGCAGGACATTTCAGGAAAGTACAGGAAAACAAAGTCCATGCCATTGGGATACTGAACTCAGTCTAGAATTCTAGAGTTTTTGGGGACTTGGGTTGGGGGCTTTTTAGATGTGTTGTCATGCCCAATGACATATTACACAGATGGGTAAATTGTCTCTCGTCAAGCGATCTTTGACATTGATTTTGGGTAAAGTCAAGCGATCTTTGACATTGATTTTGGGGCTTTCACCCAGACTCTAACTGAAAAGAGGTGTGAGCCATTTTTTCCCCAAAGAATTTTTCATATCCAAAACATCTCTAATAAGTTACAATCTTAATGCTTATTTTCTGTGACATTAGGTTTTTCTCTGGTATGTCTTCACTGATGTTGGGGATCACTTAGTAGAATCCAGCCAAACAGATTTGTGAGCTTTTTTTCAAATTTAAAAACAAAATCACTGTACGATTTGACCTTTTCATATTCCAAACAGAGAACAGTAGTGTCTATACTTGCTTCATTGATGTTGGGGATCACCCAGAGTCCTCTAACTGAACAGAATTTGTGAACTCTGTTTTCACCATAGATAATTTTGGTTTTTTTAAATATTCTGAACAACTCTAATAAGTTACAATTCTAGTGCTGAGTTTTGTGACACTAGTATTGTCTCTAGTAAGTCTTGATCGATGTTGGAGATCAGGTCTAGACTCTAACGGAACAGATTTGTGAGCTTTTTTTCACCATAGAATTTAACTTTTTCATATTCCAAACAACTCTCTACTAAGCTACAATCCTAACTTAGTGATTTTTGTGACACTACCATAGTAGCTAATTGTCACTATGTTGTAACATACAGTTTGAATTTTGCTCCCAACAATTTTCCTGATCGCAGAGTTTGTGAACTAAAAGTTTGGCTATTTTGATCTGTTTTTGTTTACATGGTTGTGAAGAGTCCAGTGCCTTTTCCACAGGTCCCTTTTTGCACTAGTGAAGTAGGACTTGTGGTTACTATTCCATACCTTCAGACTATTTTTCTTAAAGCACTTGACCTTCTAACTGTTGCAACAATGCATGAGAGTTCCACATTACAGAGTCTGACTTTTACAATTAAACTACTTAGACCAGGTTGTGCCAAAACAATATTTTTCTCAAAAACATTCCAGAATGATTATTTTTTGTTCTGTGAAAAAGGTCCACTGCAGTAAACATTTCCCGAGTGTATACAATATTTTAATTAGGAAAAGTTCATACAAGTGCACCTAGCAAAAAACAAATTACTTTTACCAACTAGAAAGCTTACTTGAATGGGCGACATTGACCACTTTAGTTTTGTTTTCAACAAATGTTTTGATATAGACAACAATGTTTCAAAGCAAAAGAACATTTTCTCATATAGTTTGACAATTTTCCCAAATCAATGTTGTATTGACCAAGTTCATGTGTAAATATATGAACTCCCAGATTAAAAATATGTATCCTGATGTAAGTTTAGAATTCCAAATTTAAAACAAAAAAGTTAAGTTGAAGTCAGTTTTTTTCTTCTTAAAGTCCCCTGATTTTTTTTCATACAAAAAATATCTTTCATATAATGAAAATTTCTTGAAAATAAAGTGAACATTTTTTGGGCTTAGTTTGATACCTTTCCCAAACTAATATTATTTTTTGGGGGTAAAAGTATGAAGTCCTAGTGTGACATTATGTGGTCTTTTGATGCAAAAGTTAAAAGGGCTCATTCATGGTTGAGGTTCAAAAAAAGGAAAAAAAGGATATCACAACTTTTTTTCACTAGTTTTTACAAATAACAATTGCATACAATAAATTTGAGTGAGAAAATTTGAATAGTCTAAATTAAGATAATTCATGTTGTGATGATAATTTTTTTCATGTGTACATTGGTGTGTATTTAAACCTTTGTTCGAACCTAGAAATGAAAAAAAGGTTTGAATAAGCATTTATAAAAAAATTCACATTTTTTTGGAATTATTATTTTTTGCACATGTGACTCAAACTTCAAATAATAAATTTTTAACCTAATGAATATTTTAAAAATAGCCAAATGACCTAAAAAAGTAGTCCTTTTCCTTGTAGCTTCAAATTGAATTTTTTTATTTAAAAAAAATTCATATGATTTTTAATAATCAAATGCATGTAATGAACATGGTCAAACATATATGTAAGCATGCATTATTTATAAAAGAAAATTGACATCAATTATATTTCTTATTGCATTCCTTTTGATTCCTTTTATATAGAGGTGCAATTTAAACACTTGATATAGTTAAGCTTAAAGAAATGAAAAGGATATTTATATAATGTTCAAATTTTAAAAAATTGATTTAACATGACATCATTTTATCTATTGACATAAAACAATTCAATATAATTACAATGATGCAAATAGAAAAAAAATTAAATTTTTTTTTTCTAATCCTTTAAAACTTAAGACACTCCTTTTTTATATCCCAATTGTGAATGGACCCAAAACTCCAAAAATAAGTTGAAGGAGCTCATATAAAATCAAAATGTTTTTCTTAACTATTCTTAAGTGGAAAATAGCGTCCCATACCACATGATTTAAATCTAGACCATAATTTACTATAGGATCTAAAAACTACAAGAAGGGAGAAATGGAGAAAGGAAAGAGAAAAGACCTATTTAAGTTGTTCAGAACATTTTTTTTAATAGCAAAGGCCAAAAAGAAAAATCGAAATTCAACTACCCTCCATAAGGAATACAACATATCAAAAGCAAAAAATAAAATGGGTGGTGAATCTGTAAGGAGTGGAAGGGGTGAAAATCAGGATGTAAAGAATCCCATCACTATTGTTGGGTTTAAGATAGGGGAAAATCGCATATTTTGGAATGTGATTGGGGCTTGGTTGCATGTGAAGATTGATTATCAAAAAGGGAGCAAACCTTTGGACCTTTCATGCCCCAAGCTTTCTTGCCACAATCACACGAAAGGACATTGTTCTTCCCTTAATAAATAAGATGTATAGGTGCTAATCATTGATAATTCTTGGGTGTCAATCAAATAATTCCTATCCTTCATGTGTGACTTTGCTCACACACCATGTGAAAGACGATTTTCCAAAGAATGGATGCAAAGTTGTCATGCACTAAATAATGTATCTTGACACTCACAGTTACAATGAGTGTATCTTGGATGGTGGATCATACCCATTGGATCAATGGGTTGAGTTGAGTACAAACACAATGAGAAAATAAACCGTGATTGGAGGATGGGTTGGTAGCTTTAGCTTGATTCAAAAGGCAAGTGGTGAACACCATTGATTTTTTAAATTAGTTAGTGTAGGAAGCTAGTTCGTCTGTGACATGAGAGAGGTGAATATAAACCTTTAATTTGGGCTGCATGGAAATCATTCAACTTTTTAAGGGTTGTTAAGGCCAAATTCTTAATGATGCTTGAGCTAATTATACTTGTCCCCCTAAACGCTCAACAATATTGATAGCAAACTTAAAAAATTGGTCATAACATTACTTGAATCTGAACGCTCTTAAAATGCCTTCAACCTACATTATGTATCAAGTTCATCTATGCTATATATTCCTTTTAATAACAAGGTACTAATATTTTGGAAAAAATAATAGTTTATATGTTAGTTATAAACTCCGATTAGGATTAGAAATGGGACCCATTCATTTAGAGGATCAACTTTAAAATTTTAATTAAGTGAACATATGTGATGCCAAATAGAACTTTCTAATACACCCCCTTCTGTTTGGTGCCTTCGGTTGAAATGGTAAGTTGCTAGCTTCAACATGAGCCAAGCGTCTAGAAGGAAACATCCTTGGTCTTGATTAAAAACCTATAGGCATAATGGATAAGGCTATAGGAGCCCAGTTCTAAACATGCTGCCATGTTAATGGCAACTCGTTTGGAAATTAGACCAATGCCATCCAATGAGATGACAACATAAACTTGACAACAAGCTAGACCTCCACATGAACTATCAAAGGGCCCTAGATCTATAAGACGCCCAAGAATTTGAGAAAAATCAAGGGATACATGTCGATAAATGCAAATTAATTCAAGCTAAGGTCTAGGGATGGATTCATTGTAGAAAATATGATGAACGTTGTGCACTCAACAAGTTTAAGATGCCAAAGGTCACCTGGACATTGCACATTCTAACAAGCATATACTCTATAGAAAATATACACATTAATATACACATGTAATGTGAAGGACTATACACTACAAGAGAATATGATTTTTGTCATACAAAACGTTGTCGTTCATGACACATGTGTGAGGTAAACTTTGTGGTTTCATCCATTACAATGTACAATATGTAGTATTTATTGTGATTACATTAAAATTTCAACTCTAATTTGGAGTTCCATGAAAATTGAAGGCAGAAAGCTTAAATAGAACAATGCAATGTGTATAAACCATTTCAAGGTCTTTCCACAGGATTGATATTCAAGTTGAAATGCAAAGTTTAGACACTTTGCTGATCATGCCATTCTATAACACTTTTGAAACTGAAACATTAAGGTCTGGGGTGGCAGGTTACATGTTACTTTATTGATTACATTATGGGACATAATCTTTCAGTGATGATCTCATACACTTCATGTAATGTGCATGTTGAAAAACCAAAAGGTATATGTCAAGAACATGATTTTCTTTTTCAAATCATTGAATCTGCCACCCCAGACCTTAATGTCATGGAATGGTCTAAGTGCGAGTGCCCATTATGTTGTGTCTCAGGTGCACACCTACCCCATTAGCCCTAGCAGGCCCACTTGGCACCTTACCCAATTTATAATGGGCAAGGGCTTGACCATTCTATAGTAAATTAAGGTCTGAGGTGGCAGATTATGTCATTTTCTTGACTGCATTAATATATGACATAGCCTTCCAGTGATGATCACACAATTGGAATTGTGACCAAAATGTGTCTGTTGAACATGAATTTTTCTTCAAATCATTGAATCTGCTAGTTTCCAGACCTTAATGTCATGGAATCCGGCCTCACCCTTGCCCACTATGTTGTGTGTCACCTAGCTCGCCCTAGCAAGCTCACCTGGCACCTCCCCCTTGAACCTAATGCAAAGCACCAAACAGGCACAATGAATTAAATGTGGCACTGAGCTTGATGCAGTTGCAAGACACTAGTGTCCAACAGGAAAAATATGGGCTTTAGGGGTGGGGCGTGATTACAACTAGTACATAATTATGAAGTCCTAGAGGTGTTTGGAAGTTAAGTTGAGGAAAGAAGCGCCCTGGATTGCAATCAAATCCTGTTCAAAGAGATTATTATAACCAGAAAATATTCAAATAACCAAAACCTAGAGCTTAGAATGGGAATTAAAAACATTAATTAAAATTTCCAAGTCTCTCATATTGTTTCTCATGGCAACCATCTAATCATCCAATTTTTGAAATGCACAAGATGAGTTCTACTGATCAACCTCGCTTGCACTAGTTACTTTCTCTGCTGTCGCTAGACGTTGCGTCGACCGAAGTCCTCGAGCAACGTCCGTCATCCTCCAGCAGCGGCTACAGCTTCGCTTCTAGCGTTAATCCTTGGCCCATCGTCATCATGATGTTGTATGAATCTAGCTATTATATTATGTGCCTGCTAGATTAACGTTAACTGCATGCTAATCGATCGTGGGTCCGGACCTGCAGCAGCAGCTAGTGGCTTGATCCGTGTCTTCAGCAGATGAATTCACCATCTGCTGAATCGTTCACATGAGTTCAAGTTTGCATGTGGTTTGTAGTTTGGGTAATCTATTTTTTATCTACCTAGCTGATCATCACTCTACACCTAATTAATTCAGCAATAAGAAGTGAACTCCGTAAAATTGTTTTTAGTCGAGATGCAATAATTAGTGAACTACATCTTGATTAACAGCATGCATGCATGTCCAGCTTAAATGCAAGTAGTACTAGTTTGTTTGTTGTTGTTGTTGTTAAAATCAGGATCTAGTTGAAAGAGTACTGATCCGCCGAAATATCTGAACGGAAACGGTTGCAGCTCATGACTAGCTGCTGCTGCTCCTCTGGATACTCGCGAATGGACACAGCTGGTGCTGCATGATGATGATGATGAGTTGGATCCAGTCTTTTGTGTCCCGTGTGCAAAGGAACACCAAAAAGCTTTGGAGGATTCTTGCAAGTAGTATTATGGTCCACCTGATTATGGTCCGCGCCTACGTGATCTCGACTGATAGTGATAACCTTGGGACAAGCTGCAGCGCTATTATTTGAAGTAGTTGTTGAATCTTGCAGAAACAACTCGTTTAAGAAGGAAAGTGTAGAAACCAAGTGCTGCTTAGGGCCCGCGACATTCGCTGCTGAGTCGACTCGGTCGACCCGCTGCTGGACAACCCCTGCAGCTGACGAGTCTCGAAGCTTTGTTGCTAGCCCTTCCACATTCGACAGGCTAATGCCGAAATTGCCGCAGACGCCTTTTATTCTATTGCACATAGAAATCATGGAAACACAAAGAATAAATTGGCTTTCAAGATGCTTATCGTCCGGAACTACAGCCGATAATAGGAAGCAAGAAAAAAAACAGCACGCGATGAAAGAAGGAGATTACTACAAATGAGACTTAGTTGTTGCACTTAGGGTCGCTTTCCATTGGGCTGCTCTGATCACAGCTAGACAGAGTAAAGCTGTGATCGCAGCATGCTAATGGAAAGCCACTGGCAGGAGTGGTGTTGTAAAAGTTGCTTTCCATTGCATAGCTGCAATGCGCTAAAAACTTGTAAGTAATAAATGCTAATAGCTTGACGGATTAGATAGTTTAATTACTTTTTACATACACATAGGTTCTAATTTTTAAATGTGACACATGTCTCCTTACGATGACTAGCAGCAAATGCAGGAGCTGTGAGCGACTGTGAGCCCAGTTTGATTTAAATATGTAATGGAAAGGGCTTGAACTATGATAGAATCTGTCATAACAGCCCCCTAATTGAAAGATGTCCTTAAGAAGGCAGCTTACATTGTCTCATCAGTATAAGAGAATGTGGATTTTCTCACACAAAAAGTGGCTGTTCATGACACAATATGTGTGAGATAAGCTTTGTGGTTTCATCGATTACAATGTATAGTGAGCAATGTTTATTGTGACATGTATTACAATAAAATGAAAATTTGACATTAGGGAATGGCACATATTAATATCTTTGTGGCTAGAGATTAGCTCCATAGGTATGATCAATGAAAGTAAATAGGGTAAGGAGGAATAGCCAGAACTCTACCTGCTCAAGCATGCCTGTTGCTGCTGAGGACTTGCTGCGGCTGCAAGCTGCTGCTTATAGTCGTACAACAGTCTGCGAAGTCTAGAGTTTTCTGAATGAAGGAGCGTGTTGTCTTTGCGCAGCTTCTCAGTCTCATCGGAAATGAAGGCACGACCATGACCGACGACGACGTTGTGGTCATGCACAGCTGGGGGATCGAGAATTATTGCAGGTCGTGGTGATGATGATGATAACGGGGTCGTGGTGGTGGTGGAGAGAACTGACCAGCTGTGATTCTGCTGCTGCAGCTGAGCGGCTCGCGGGGGATTGGATGCCGAATTCACCGTCCTTCGATGATGCGGAGCTGCCGCAGGAATGGACTTTCCAGAGGAGGCTGGAGCTGGCGGCACGCTCTTCCTCCTGTGAATCCTGGAGAGCAAATGAATCTGTCCTCGCCTGAAGAAATCGTTCCCGAATTCCCATCGATAGGGTACCAATTTCTTAAATCCCTGCAGCGCGCCCCAGAAACAACAGCCCGGTCAGATGCATCCCACGTTAAGGAGCTAATCGCATCAGGTGTAATCCTTGGGTGATCCCTAGCTACAACCATATATATTATTTAAGAATTGCATGATCTACTACAAGAGTTGACTGACTTGTTCAAAACAGTAGCTTATAGGAGCTTCAGCTGAGATGGTAAGCAGCAGCTTGCAGTACAATTTTTGAACTCGTCTTTGGTTCAAAGGGTCACAGACATGATCACTAACATAGGTGTTGAGCTGTCGGACAAAGCTGGAGAAGTTGCTGTGTTTGAAGTAGATGGGCAGCAAATCTCTAGCAAACTCTGGTGGCCGCCACACTACGAACGACGAAGTATCACTGTCCTTCCAAGAAACTATGTAGTCTGTGGCTGGATCGTTAACGAGATGATAGGTTTTGGTCAAGAATGGCGCTGGCACTGATTTGTGACAGTCGTACAGCAGCAAACTCGACGACGTCGACGTTCCCCCTCCCTCAGCGGCAGCTGTGCAGGTATCCAGCGACATATCTCATATGAAGAAGAATTGCTTTAAACTGGAAACCTGATCAAGCAGCAGTTGCGGAGCAGACCGTGTCTAGTAGTTCAATCACGTGCACCAGCTCAAGGTGCTTAAAGCTCATGCCGACATATATTGCAATCCCTAAGTCTCAACAACATACCTTATGCTGTTCAATTACTCAACATTCTCGTGAATGCGTGTCGTTGAATCCTGTACGCAGTCCAGTACTAGTACAAGAGATTCAACCATTTTAGTTTCTCAACATTTAAACCGAGACTTGACTGATCATCCACATCTCCATCAATGTCAACCCGCTGATCAATGGACTAAAGCCCTCCTGACATGTGAAATTAGCTAAGAATCAAACCACCTGCAGACGTACCAGGGCGGCACGCACAATTATATTAGATCACAAGTTTGCGCCATTTTTGCTCCCCGGGATTGTGCTTGCAAACCCTACTAAAAAATTCCTGCGGACAAGCTGCTGCAGGACACGGCTTTAAAACACTCTCTTTAACGAGCGAATAAAACTAGCTAGCTGCATCCACCCACCAGCCCCAATTAATGAACAGACAGAACCAGACTTATAAAAGAGAGCCTAGCTAATCATTTCAAAGCTGCTGGTCGAGCGAGAGACATGAATATGCGAGTCTGAAATTACATGTCGTTTCATCTGGTTACTGAACCAGAATGTTTAGCAGAGATAGACGTTAGTGTGTGTTGCCTTTGGGGTTTGTTGGCGGAACAAACAGGAGCTTCCTGGATTATAATTTCTTCAGGAAGAATCTGGAGACCGCGAGTCCGGCAGGCAGGCAGGCAAGGAATGCAGGGCAGGCAGGCAGCAGGCTTGCACTGCGGGTACTTAGTTACAATAGTTGCTTGCTGAACTTTGGCACGTGCATGGTAACTGCTGGACCGATGGAGTTGATGACGATGAAGTAGTAGATGATAGCTTGCTAGATAGGGATCATCATCACGATTTCGATCCCATAGCGGAAGTTTTGAAATAGTTTACAGCTCAGCGACTAACTAGCCTAATAACTGTTGCTAAGAGTGAGACACCAGTTGCTAGCTAGCTAGCTAGCAACTATTGTTCCTTGTGCTAAATAGCTAACTAAATAGCTCCCTTTGTGCACACGGCACAAGGGAGCTATTTAGTTAGCAGTCTTTTCTCTGCCTTTATTAAAATTCTATAAAAAAAATTAAAGGTGCTAAAATCATGTGCTTTTTCATATTTTCAATTTCCAGATATCTGTACATAGTTCAAGTAGGTAGCCAAGCATACAGACACATATTTTTAAAAAATTACTTTCATATTTAGCTCACAACCAAATCTGGCTAAATCTTCCTGTGGATCATCAGCACTTTGGCCATAACACAAAATTGCCAAAAAATACACACTGCTAGCTACCTAGCTGATGAACAAGAGCTGTAAAAGCGTACCAGATACACAAACATTGGGATGCTGGTACACACTGTCTGCAGCAGCAGTAGTAATGCATGTACTGACCCAACTGGAAGTAACTCATGTTCCTACACACTTCCCCATAAAGCTATGCAGCTCGGGGCGCCAGAATCATTAGAGCACGATCGGCCGCACATGTAAAGTTCCGAGAAGATGCCGCAGCAAAGGTACAATTTTTTGGCCAGAGTGAACTAGCACCCCACTAGTGCACCATGAAGGAGGAGTACATCGGATGGTATAAAGTATAAGGTGGTAGAAACCGTTTTCTGTAGGATTCCAGTTCGCTAGCTTAACCATGCTAGTTAAAATCAGTTGCCTTTTTAGATTTATCACCAGCTTTACTTGCTAACAAATTGCCTGTAACTAGAACTTGCTGATTGTTAGTGGGTAAGAACTAAGAACATACCCATGAGAGCTCAGTATGCGACCCTGCAAAATATTTCTCACATCCAAGTTGTAGTTATTTAACTTTTTCCAAACCCACCTATAAAACTAAAATAGGTACTGCAAATAGGTGGAAGACTACTAATAGCCAACGTCCTTGACCAATCATTATGATGGGCCAATCAGAAACAGGGAGCAGCAAGTAGATTATTTATTACACTCCTCTATGCGCAGTTCTGCTATGCCTTTTACCAGCCTCAGCAAACTGTACAAAAATGCTGGCCAAAACCTATTTGATGAGCCAGAATGGTGTGTTCTGACTTTTCTTCATCCAATTTAAGTTCAGGGTCACACACGGAGCACTGCTGGCCACCCTCTAAGGAGAGAAAACCAATGTATAAATCATCTATTTTATCTAGTATCAATAAACCACCTATTTTCTTACCCACCCACATATAGGACCTACTTATTACAGAATTGGTTACCAAAGTGAACCAGATTTTATTAAGTCAGTTAAGGTTCATCCCTAACTGAGTTGTACCCGGCATCCAGTGGATGATGCTCTGGTGGATGCTGGGTCACTCTGGCCCCGATACAGTTGATGTGGTAAAATTAGCAGATAAATCTGCTAATCGTGCAGCAAAATCTCCTCCCCTGAAAAATAAAAACCCCAACTCCAAAAAACTTTAGAGTTCTGACAAGAAAACCTAGAGAAAGAGAGTACCCAACAAGCATGATTGGATTCACGAAGCAAAAAGATTCACACAAAAGGACATGACACTGGAATTAGGTAGAACAAGGGCCCTAGAGAAAGAGAGTACCCAACAACCATGATTGGATTAACGAAGCATCGATTCACCAAAAAAGGACATGAATGACACTGCAAAAATTAGGTAGCTAAAATTATTATGCAACCAAACACCACCCTCAGCCTATTCATTATCTCCAGCTTCAAGTGCAGCTCTGACAGCGTCTCCAATGCTAGCAGTAGAATGGCCTTTGCCCTGTACTTTGGATGAAGTACTACAATCTTTGAACAGTGTGAAGCTCAGTTTTAGACCTGTAAAATGCACCCGATACAGTGACTTTCAAAAGGCCAGTCAGAGAAAATGACTGCTCTCGATTGGCCGACCACAATAATATGCACTGGATACAGCGATTAAAAAAATGCCAGTCAAAGAAAATGACCACTCAGGATCGGTCGGCCATAATAGTTGGCCCCGGTGGTCATGTTTATTTTATACTGTCCATTTTCTCATGTTTATGAGTGAGTATGCGGAAATAGTAATATATGTGAAGGGGAACAAAAGGTGGTAAATGCCCAAATAGGGGGTGTCGGTGGAGACATCCTTAATATATATCCCATAAAAAACTTGACTGTCATGTTGTTATGAAACTTTGAAGAGAACTTAGCCGTGTGCTTGGCTCATAGCAAACTATTCTTTCTTGTTTTAGAGCATTTTCAGTGGTGCTCCCTTATTTGTGCTTGCACCAATGTCTCCACATTCACAATACATAACTTTTTCTCCTCCTCATCAATTCTAGTGAAAAAAAGCCTCCCCACTTGAGCCATTCAATATGAGTGATCAATTGAAAAAATCATTTTCATTTAATGCAATGTTTGTGACTGCTAATACTCAGGTTTAAATTCATACCATTTGACTGGTAAACTTCATCTAAACATAGTGTGCATGAGTTCTTACTGCTATTGGAGAAGATGCTCTTACCACGGTACAAGTAGCGAGATATCTTCACAATTTCTTCTACATTTCAGGATGAGCCCGCCACCCCCTCCCCACCCCCCGCCGGGACTATAAGGGGTGTGGCTTTCTGAGATAGTAAGCTAGTAGCTTGGGGGTTCAAATCCCAACTGGACCCCTTCTCCTCACGTTCTCTGAGAACAGTCAACTACCCTGGTGGTTAGGGATGAGGCTCTATAACCAAAGTTATCAATATATACATATACATAATAATAAAAACTTTGAAGAGAACCTGAAATTTCTTGTAAGAGAATCTCATTTTCTGAAATCAGAGCCAGCCTTTTCTTACTGGTGGTGTATTGCCAAAAACCAAAATTGAAAATTGAAAATTTGAAAAGAAATATGATTTCAAAGGTTTTGGAGCCAAAATAGAGAAAAAAAAATCACCAGTTTTATAGATGTGATTTCCATTGTGTAGCCAAACCCTAAGAAGGATGATTAAAGAAATGTTGTACTTTATTTCTAGTTTACAGCCAGATTTCACTAAATCTTCCCAAGGAGGATTGCCACTGTTTTTAAAATCTTCCAATGAATGATTGTTGCTTTAACTACAAGAAGGAATTCTTCAAAAGAATAATGAATCACAGCCAACGTTCTTTTTAGTGGTGAAATATTGTTGAATTTCAAGCTAAAAAGGGAGCTCATACCATTATGCTTGAAAACTAACAACTTTTTTTGGGCAAAATCATCACAAGGCTAGACCAAATTTGCCAACTACTTCACCATCACTCTTTATGTAAACCCTAAAATCATCACCACACATAGAAAAGTTGCAAATCTCTAATAACCAAATTGCAAAATGCCAATGCCTTTACTCACTAATGCCTTGACAACCTTTTTTTTTCCCAACATAATCCCATTTGTACTCTTAGTTGTTATAGCCAATTGTTGTTGCCTACAAAGGAGAACCTTTCATCATCACCGCTTACACAATGTTAGGTGGGATCATTAATATATATGAACTTATGATGTTCAAATACTAATAGTAATTAAATAGTATCATGATTCATAATAATATCAAGCTATAACTTGTTTTGTTGCACCAAGGTCCAAATTCATTTGTTGGAATTAATAGCAATTCAACATTGCGTAATGGCAATGAACTTTGAAGTGAAACTCCATAACTTTGAAGATTTTGAAGTTGGTGGGAAGCTATGGGATAAAATTGAGATTCCTTGGACCTCAATCAAAGTCGTCCATAATTCAAATCTCATTCTTAATATTTAACCCTAATATTCATGTTCATTGTTTTGCTATGCAACTTTCCATAATCAAAAAGTTCTCATGCACATTGCAATGTTCTATGCATTATTACTGCATTCAAGTTGCTATGCCACTTGAATTTTGTGTACTATATACATATTATGTATTGTCTACAATGTGCACTATGCAACATTTAATGGTGCCACCTTCACTAAAAATGCTTCATGCAAATGTTAAATTTGAAGCTTGGATTTTATGAACTTGTGTGTTACAAGTTATGATGGAAGACTAAAAGGTAAATACATATTAGGGTGTCTTTTTATGGTTGGAACAATGGGTGCTTGCACATTATGGTGACCTTATATGGACATCACAATGGTAATTTTTCATGTATTCCTTATGTGCCAAAAAATAAATAAAATAAGATCCATTGAAATAATAAAAAAAGGGATTCACCTATCTAAAGCTATCATAATCAACCTTCCAAAAATGAAAAAAATCAAAATCGTGAATAGCCAATAAATAATGGACTTTTGAATCATGCCCACATTTTTTGTCACACCTACAAAACTTTTATCTTACAATGTGTTAATTTTGTGTTTGAAACTTTGGGATATTGAATGAATTATTTTTAAGAAACTAAAAATCCATTGAATGAATGGAATGTGATTTTAATTTATTATGTTATGGACTTTTTAAATTCCAAAAACCCTAATTATTTTAAAAGATTTTTTAAACATTTCAAAATAATTATTTTTAAATAATTTCTTTTGAGATAATTTTTATATGTTTTATAACATCATGATTTGAAATTGGAAATGGAAAAAAATGTTATTTTCAACATCATCTAAATATTCATATTTTAAGCCAATTTTCAACTACATAAAAAAGGACTTTGAAAAAGGACTTTAATCTACCAAAATTGTGACACCCTAGTGTGCTTTCACCCCAATGTAAAAAATTTAAGGCCTTTCAATAATGTACAATATCCAAAATTCAATTGGTAAGGAAATGTATAAAGAAAAACTCATATCAATGATTTATATTGGTTTAGGGATGTCAAATTATAAAAGAAAAACCAAATGACCATTTTTGAATTTATGGGGGATTTTCAAACATAGACTTTATCTTGTAAAATAATCCCTATGATATTTTATATGGACTTGTCAATTTCAACATATTATATCAAGTTTTTAGTGTACTTTAGCATTCACTATAATGATTACATTGTTTTGTGAAGTTCAAGCAAATCATGTAGGTTAGTAAGGTTTGTGTGAATTATGTTTGTTGCAAGTTATAGCATCAAGGTTAAAGAAAAACATTTATTTTTCATTACATCAGAATTAAGAAAAATGAAGCAAAAAGGCTTGAAAAGAAAAGGCTTGGCTGAAAAAAAAATGTTAAATATTGACATTGAAAAGCATCAACATTGGAATGCCTTATTATGTTGATCAAGGGCTTTATGGAAACATGACAATTTGGAAAGACAAAAACGTGACAATGTAGTAGTTTGAGACAATAAGGAGAATGCGAGGAGTTTTTTAAGTTGCAAATAGTTTGCAACTAAAAATGTTTAGTTGCAAACTACTTGCAACTTAAAAAATTTATCCCATATGTTTTGGCTTTCATTCTCATCTTGAAAAGTATATAAACAAGGTGTTTTGTCTTTACATTTAAACATGGGCATATGGGATGAGCCAATAAAAATGATTTAACCCAAAATAAAATATAAATATTCATGTATTTACACCTAACTACCTACTTCCCTAACTTACCTACCTATTTTTCTACCTATTTACCTACCTAAGTAGGTATTTAGCCTAGGTAGGTAAATAGATTTTATCTAGATAGGTGTTTAGCCTAGATGGGTAGGTGGGTATATAAGTAAGTAAATACCTAATTCAACCTACATACCTAAATATTGATTTAAATTTAATTTGGAAAATTTTAATTAATATGCCACATGGCAAATTTGTATTACACCATGTGTCACAATCTAAACCATCCAAACGTAAAAATTAAACATCTTAGATTATTTCAAAAGAATAATAAAATATTTTTTAATTATTAAGAGTTGGGACACGTGGTAACACATAACTTGTTCCCATTACTCACCAAAAAAGTCGCATCCTAGTTGCAAATGACAATACATATATGACTAGTCAAAGGATGAAGGCATATTTCGTTGTGGAACTAGTGTCAATGTGACTTGTCCAATGCGACTATTAAGATTTTAGTTACAAATGTCACTTACAACTAAAAATTAATTGCAAGGACCAATTGCAAAATGGTCATTTTCTACTAGTGGAACATTGCTTGTACACTTCCCATTTATCATATGTTTTTAGATGTCATCCCAAATGGTGCTTGAAATGTGATTAAACCTTTCAATCCGCACCTTATACACCACACCATAACCACCTTGATTGTCCATACTTGACAAAGGGAGCACATTCATTGTGTTTGGAATCCATAGGATGCCTTGACTTCCTATTCGACAAACAAGATTTTGAACCTTTTTCTCCATCCATGTTGTTAATCATGCCTTTTTTTTTAAAAAAAATCATTAAATTTGGCCCATGCTAGGTCACCTTATCCCATAATTCCACCACCTCCATAATCCATTTTGTCTTGTTTTTTATTGGACAAAAGACGTCAAATCATTGCATCAAATTTAATGTTGTGTCCCTAACCTTGCATTCAAGTGATTCCAGAAACCCTAGAGAATTCTATAACTCAATGCGTCCAAATTCTTTAAGGTGTACCAAAATCTTATCATAACATCACTATTTTCTGTTTTTTTTATTTAATCATTTTTACCATGTAAAGACACATGTATAGATGATTATGATGGAATCTAAAATTGTAATGGTATAAAATATGGTCCTTTTGAAATATTTGACAACTATTTTCCTATAACTTTTCCAATTCTATAATTTTGGCTATTAACATTTTGATTGGTTCTATATCTTTGTGGTCCCCATTAATAACTAGTAGAAGATTTTCTATTGGCATTAGAGGATGCAAACCATAGATTAACTAGTAGGGTGTATAACCTATTGCCACCTTGTAAGTAGTCCTATATGAATACAAAATTGTAGGCAATTGTTCATCCCAATCTGTTCTTTTTTCATTAACCAACTTGGTCAATAGTCTACCAATGACTTTGTTAGTAGACTTTGCTTTTCCATTTCCTTATGGATAATATGTGGTAGAATTAATATGCTTTAACAAAAACTCTTCTATAAGATATTTTATTGTGTCATTGATGAAATGTACTCCTTAATCTATAACTATGGTCAATGGACATCCAAATTTGATCATAATATATTCATACATAAATTTGGCTGTAATTATTGCAGTATTTGTTTAGAGTGCTTTTGCCTCTACCCACTTGGTTACATAATTCGTAGCTACCAAAATGTATTTGTTTCCTGTTAGTCTCCTCGCAGTTTGATTGGACCTATAAAACCTAAACCCCATTTCATAAAAGGTTCCTTTGGAAATGTTATTACCAACTTGGCCAAACTTTTTGTTTTGAATCCTCCCATTTTTTGACAACTATTACAACTTTTGCAAAAGTCATGAGTATCCTTGAATAAAGTTGGCCACCAATATCCTACATCTATAATTTTCTTCGCAATAATATTTGCAACAAAATGTCCTTCAGCCATTCCTTCATGTAGTTCCTTCAAAATAATTTGTGCTTTTGAGGTGGTCAAACATCTATGCATTATGTTGTTTTCTCCCACTCTATACATAATTCCCTTTTTCAAAATGAAAGGTTTAGCCTTTCTAGCTAACTTCTATTTCTAAGCTAGGTTTATGGTTTCTGGCATTTGACTTATCTTTAAATAGGTTTTTACTTCTTACATCCATATAGGTTCTACAAAAAATAATGATGCATCCACAATCTAATTTGGGACACCCAATGGTTCCAAACTATCTAGTAATCTAGAAAACATCAATAACTACATGTGTTCTACTAGGTTTGTAGATTACTATGAACTCATACTCCAAAAATAACAACAACCATCTTGTTATCCTTCTTGACACCTATGGTTGTTGACCAAGTACACTAAAGCCATATGGTTTACATAAAAAACAAATTTGTTTCCCAATAAAAAATGTCTGAACTTATGCAAAGCATAAACCATAACTAAGGCTTCTCTTTTTGTAGTAGTATAATTATGTTATGCTTTGTTGAACAATTTAGAAGCATATACCATACGCTAGTCATACTTACTAGTTGGGTTCTATGCCAGCATTGCACCTATTGCCAACAATGATGCATATGTGTGCACATGAAACTCCAACTTCCAATTTGGAGGTATCAGAATCGGTGCTTCCATATACTTATGTTTGATATGATCCCAAGTTTTTTGACATTTTGTGGTCCAAATAAAGGGTTTTGTTTTCCTCATCAACTTGGTAATTGGTGCCATGATAAAGGCAAAGTTCTTAATGAAACATCTATAAAATTGAGCCATACCATTAAATTTGTTGTGGATTGGTAAGTACTAACATGTTCACTATTACTTGAACCTTCCTAGGGTCTAGTATTTTTTCTTCATTGGAAATTATGAACCCTAAAATCAGTTTTTAAAATGCCATAAAGGCACATTTCTCTAGGTTAAAACTAATCTTATATTCTTTACACTTTTAAAAGCAATGTTTGAACTTCATGAAATGACTCTCCATATCACTATAAACTATGAAATCATCCAAAAATATCTTCAAGAACTTGTCTAAATATTCTTTGAAGGCTCTACTAATTGCTTTTTGGAAAGTTAGTGGCCCATTTTTGACACCAAATGGCATCACCAATCAAACAAAAGCTCCCTAATCTGTTACAAAAGATGTTTTATATCTATCCTTAAGGGCTATAGAAATTTGATGGTAACCTGAATATCCATCTAGAAATGAGTAGGCTTCATACCTTGCTTTAGTGTTCAATATACCTCATCAAAAAATGGCAAAGGATAAGGATTTTTTTTGGTTGCCTTATTCAACTTCCTAAAATCCACACAAATTTTCAATTTGCCATTCTTCTTAGGCACTACCACTATGGGTGATAATCATGTAGCCTTTGCTACTGGTTGAATAAATCCAACAACTAATAGTTTGTTAATGTCTTGTTTGATAGCTGCAACATAATTAAAGTTCAATATGTACCTTGTTTGATGTGCTAGTAGAATTGAAGTATCTAACTCAATTCTATGTTGAGTCAATTCTGGAAGTATGCCTTTCATATCTTTATAAGTCCAAGCAAACACATCCTTGAACTCCTTAAATAACATCTGAAGTTCCTTAGTCTTCTCCTTTGTCAATTGTGAATTAACCTTGATGTATTGTGGATTTGCCTCTATGATAAGATTCAACTTAACAAGTTGTTATTTTTCAATCAAAAGTCCAACCTGATATTTGAAGATTTTATACTTGTATTTTTACTAGTGTTTCATTCAATTGAATATCATCCTAACTGTGATGGTAATAGGTTTTTAGATAAACCTTGTCTTCCAATGAAACATCTGGTTTAACACAAAAGTCTTCTAATTTCACTATTGAAGGCACCATTTTTGTAATTGTTTGATTTGATGTCCCTTGTTGTGGATCAAATTCCTCAATGCTTCTAATTTTTAACACTCCAACACTCAACATCAAGACCGTTTTTTCCAAGAGAATAATTGTGCAATTGATAACAATTTCGGTTTTGTTTCAAAAATTAGATCTTCCTCTTCATTTGTTAACCCTTCCATTAAATTATAACAAACAAGTACTTGGGGCCTTTCTAGTTTCTACTCCCAATTTCTTCTTGATTGATATTGTTCTAACTATTCCATTACCTTGAATAATAATGACATTGTTACCCCAATCATATGTAACCTTTGCATCTATGAACCAAGGTTTTCCTAGCAACATAAAATAGCTAGAATCTACCGCACTATTTTTCAGAGCAATAAATGTGGCTATATATGGAATACCATGTGTGTGAATCTTCAAATTTCTAATGATTCTTAGAGGTTTGGTCTTACTCTAATTTGCCATTTTGAACTAGTATGGAGTTGGTTTTAGTTTGGGTAAACCTAACTTTGTTTTGAGGTTTTTTGTTATATTGTTCACACTTGCCCCTTCATCTATCAAAACATCTTCAACAATGTTCTTCTCAACTTGTAATTGAATAACTACCATTTAGTTATCTACCTCTATAATTATTGTGTTTAGTTCAGAATGTGTATCAACCACTATGGCTACATTAGGCTTTGATATCTGCTTAGTAGTTATTTAGGTTTGTTTGGCTTTAGTTTTCACCACATATACTTTTAAAGATCTAGTGTTATTTTTAACAATTAACCTAACCTCAAAGTATAAGTAGTCTCTAGCATTTGTTTACTGTTATCTTGGAACATTTCCATAAACATAACTCTATTAAGAGGATTAACAAACAAACTTTGTGATATAATTGGTTCTGTGGATACCTCAGATTTTGGCAATCTTGCCCAACTTGTATTCCACTATGTTTTCTCCTTTGGAATCAAATTTTGTGGTGGGTTTACTACTTGCATCTCTTGTATAGTCTTAACAAAAAATTGTTATAGTCTTTGCTCCTCTTCCTAGTTAGTAGCAGAGTTCTTCTTAATTGGTTTTTTGTCCTTAAACACTTGTTTTTTAGTAACTTTGCTCTAGGTGATGGACATATTCACATCCACCATATGGATTAAAGGATTTGAAACCTTGGGTTCTACCATAAATTGTTTATTTGTTGGCTTCACTACTTTATTCTTAAACATATTTTACATATCATTGTACTTAGGACAATCTATGATCTTATGTCCAGTGTCACCACAAATATCACAAGAATACCTCCCAGGCCTTTGTACTTCAATTTGTTGAGTAGGAACCTCAAAGATTGTAAGAACAGGGTCGTCCTTTCTTTTGATTCTACATGTTTTAACATTATGATTTATCCTATGAAGATTTGTATAGTACATTCATGTTTTCTCTAGGATTGTGTAAGGTTTCTAAGCTAATACTATCTTACTACTTTATGGTACTAACAAATTGTTTATGGCCTCTACTTTAGAAATTCCTTCTTCACAAACTAAAGTTGCTTCCTTATGTTGCTACAAAGTTTTTCTCTTCATACCTACTATTGTTACACAAAAATATGGTTGTAATCTAGATCTAAAAACGATAGTTAAAAAACTATTTGTTGTCTTGTGTTGAAGACTATTGGCCAACTTCAATAATCTCTCTTAATAAATTCCATTCTTTCATTCTTCTCATGCTTCATGTTTTTTAATTGCAGGTAAACTTGTTCATCATTATAAAATTTTATGTACCTTTTATAAAAAGCCAGTTACAATTTTACAAAAGTACAATCTAGGTAATCTCCCATACAATTGTTGCACCAGTCAAGCACAATATTTTTGAAGGTAAAACTAAACAGACTAACAATTTTTGCATCATCTGCTTCATTGTTTGCTCTAATAGCAGCTTTAAACACTTTGACATGAGCATCTGGGTTAGAATCTGTGACATATTCAGGATAAGTAAATGGCCGATGATAAGGTCTATTTGGTGGTTTTGGTGGCCTGCTTGGATTCACCATTGGTAATCCAAAATATCTTGGAGGTCTTGGTGGTCTTGGTGGTCCTGGTGGATTTGAGCTACCTCCTCTTTGATTTGATGGCTAACTAGTAAAAGTTTTGTTCACCTTTCTAGGTATATCTTCATGCAAATTCACAAATTTTGTTGCCCTTGGAGGTTTTGGTCTAGATCTAACACCGTCAATAATATGGATGGATGTTGATACAAACGGAGGTTCAATAACTATAATTATAAATTGGGGCATTGCCATAGAATATAATGGCATAAATCTTATTGGTTACATTTTGAAATTTGAAGTTCTTGCATAGGTAACTCCAATATTGTTTTGATGTAACAAACTTTGTATAGGAGCTACAAAAATAGGTACTACATCTGCCATAATCTAAGCTCTCATTTCCACTCTATTTTCTCTCCATATATGTTCTCTAAATCTATCTGGAATTTTGACCCTCTCATGGTACACATCCTTTAGCTCAATATGTCCATGATTCCCTACTCTTGCAAGTTTTGCATTCAAATTCTGGAAGTGCTCAGCAAATCCTTACTTCACATTATCTTCAATAAATGGACATTCATTGATATGATGTCTAGTCTAATGGCAATATGTGCAACGTGGAGAATTTGGTCTTGGAACACTATTCACATTATGAATTCCTTTACTCCAATCCCTTGGAACTTTTCTAAATATGCTTCCATTTTGCTGATTAAATGTGGGTTCACTAGACTTCACTCTTATAACCACAAGAACACCTTTTGTTACTATTGGTTCTACTCTTGGTAAGACTACAATTTCTTGTCTAGTTATAAATACCGGCTTAACTCCTCTTAACATTTTGATACCCTGAATTACGGCTTCTTGTTCAACAACATAATGAATCAAAGGTTCAAAATTTTGAACTCCTTGTTTAAACTTTTCATTCTCTTGATCGTTTCGATAATAATGAGGTGGAGCAAATTTGTACTTTAGTACCATTTCCTCCCCTTCTAACCTATTGAATCTCTATTGTTTTTCTTGAATTAAAGCATCAAGTCATGTTACAACATTAGATTTGTTAATTCCAACATAGCTTTTTGTCGAGGTTCATATTCCCAATTCCTTCATATAAACTCAACTTGTGAATTTGCATTTTCAACCTAATGTTTTTTTCTTTTGGAGTTTTGTTACATATTGCTAGTGCGCCTCTATGCTTACCAATCTGCACTTCACAAGGAATAATCAATGTTGCCTGAGGCGTTTTGTGGCTTGTAGGTCTCTCTTTTGTCCATGGATGTTTTTGTTTTATTCAAAAAACTCTTCTAGGTGTTTCAAACCACTAATCTACTTGATCTGCACTCAAATTGTGTTAACAAATAGGAGATCTACTTAAATGCGAACATAAATCTTTATTGAAAGGAAACTACAACATGATGTTCACAACATGAAACATAACATCAAGAATTCCTCAAGGTTCTTGTCACATGAAATACACACACTTGTGTAATGAAGAAAAGAGAACCAAACCATCAACACCAAGGTATTTAACTAAAAGACCAAACCACAAATAACCAAACTAATATAAGTAAAGAAAGTAATTCAACCTTGTGAAAGTAACCTAATTACTTTCCTACTCCATTAACTAATGAAACCTAATTAGTTGAGCTTGAATTCTCAACACTCCCCCTCAAGCTCAAATCCACTTCTAGTACACCAAGCATTTTTCTAAACCTCTTTAGCTTGTCTATACCTAAAGCCTTTATGAAAATGTTAGTAACTTGATCTTTAATATTGACATGAATAAGGTTAATTTCTCTTGCTAGAACTTTTTCTCTAATAAAATGGTAGTGCACCTCAATGTGCTTTATCCTAACATAATAGACTGGGTTGTTAACAAGTAATATGCTACTGATGTTATCACAATAAATGACAACAAAAGTATCCACTAACTGTCCTAAATCTAAGAGTAGTTTTGTAACCAAATTATTTCACATGCAACAATTGCTACACCTTTGTATTATGCCTCCATGCTTGATAGTGCAACTATTATTGTTTCTTACTGCTCCAACTAACAACACCACTTCCAAAGGAAAACATGAAACCATTGGTTGATCTTCTATTTGAAACATTACCAACCTAATCAGCATCTGTGTATCCATGTATTTGTAATTGGCTTTTGGCTTTCATAAAAAATTCCACATTGCAAAGTATGTTTTATGTACCTCAATATGCGCCTCACTGCATCCAAATGTGGCTTTCATGGTGTTTGCATGAATTGACTCACCACTCCAACTACATAATTCAAATTTGCCCTTGTCATGGTCATGTAAATCAAACTCCCCACTATGTGTCTATACAGAGTGGTATCTTCCACAAGGTCTCCTTCATTTACACTTAATTTCACATTTTGCTCCATTGGAATTGAAATGGGTTTACAACTTGTCATCCCATATTTGGATAATTTGTTCAAGGCATATTACTTTTATAGTAGCCATACCCCTTTAGGGGACTAGATTACCTCAACGCTGAGGAAGTAATGCAACTTTCCCAAATCCTTCATCTCAAACTTTTGCTTCAAAAGCTTCTTCAAATCAAAGATGTCTACATCATTATCTCCTGTGATAATCAAGTCATCAACATAGATGATTATGATTACAATCCCATGATTTGTCTTTTTCACATATATTGAAAAATCTGCATTGGATGTTTGAAATCCACTTATGACAAGATATTGACCTATCTTGTTTAACCAAGCTCTAGGTGCTTGCTTCAAGCCATATAAAGTTTTCTTCAACCTACAAACCAAATTAGAATGTGTTTGGTCCACATAACCTGGTGGTTGTTTCATGTACACTTCTTCCTATAAATCTCCATGAAGAAAAGCATTTTTTACATCCATTTGATGTAAAGACCATCCTTTTGTTGTTACCATAGCAATGATTGCTCTTACAGTTGTCATTTTAGCAACTGGACTATAAGTCTCCTCATAGTCTATGCCATAAGTTTGGGCATAACCTTTGGCAACCAATCTTGCTTTGTATCTGTTCACAGATCCATTTGCATTGTGTTTGACTTTGTACACCCATTTACACCCAATTATTTTCTTGTCCTCTGGTAAAGATACCAATTCCCAAGTAGCATTCACATCCAAAGCCGTCTCTTCATCCATGGTATTGTCTCACTTAAGGTTTCTAACCATTTGTTCAAAACAAGTGGGTTCAACCTCCTATATAATTCTTACCATGTATGCATAATGATGAACTACAAAGCCATCATATGTGAATATTTGTACAGGGTACTTGACTCATTTGGATTTTTGTACTCCATTATTGTTGTCAAGTGTTTTCAAGGCTTTCTTAGCCATCTGAGCTCCGGGAGTAGTAATTAAAATGATTTTTGATTCTTCACCCACACTTTTCTCTAAATCATTTGACTCATCATCTACATGAAGATTTCTAGATGATGTTTGATTTACCATGTACAATGTTTGAAGATCTTAATATTCCTTTCCATGGAGTCCTACTTGACCCATTAATTCAAGACTCTTGCGGTTCACTAATTAATTATGATTCTTGTTCCACATTTGATGAAACATCACCATTTCTAGCCTCCATCTTTTGTTATCTTCAGTGGTGAGTACCAACTAATCATCTCATCAAACACAACATCTCTACTCACTTGTAACTTTCGAGTGGAAAAATTAAAACATCTATATCCTTTTTGTTCTAAGGAATATCCAATGAAGATACACTTCTCACCTTTTGGGTCTAGTTTTGATCTCTTCTCGTCAGGAACATGCACGTATGTGATGCAACTAAACATTCTGAAGTGTGAGACATCGGGTTTTTTGCCTATGAATTTTTCTTTAGGTGTCATGCCATGAACTACTGTTGTGGGTGTTCAATTCATGATATAGATTGTAATTACTACCATTTCAGCCCAAAAGTAATTTGGCAAATTCTTCTCATTCAACATGGCACGTGTTATTTTTGCAATGTGCATGTTTTTCCTTTCAACAACTCCATTCTGCTATGGGGAATAACTACATGAGTATTTCTTTTGAATTCCATACTCCTTCAAGTACTCACTGAATTCATTTGAAAAATACTCTCCCCCTCCATCAAACCTTAAGCACTTGATGCTCACACCCTCTTCCTTCTCCACCATTGCTTTGAAATCCAAAAAATGTTGAAACACTTCACCTTTGTGTTTCATGACGTAGACCCACACCTTTTTTGTGTGGTCATCACATAGTACCTGCATCCTCCAATGGATTCTATCTTCGTGGTCCACACATATGAGTGGATCATTTCCAAAGGTTTGGAACTTACATGAGTTGTTTGAGCTGGGAATGGATGCCTAGCTTGTTTCCCCAATTGGCATGCTTCACAAACTTCTAACATCACTTCTTCGATTCCAAATTTGGGAAGTACTCCAACAAGATTTTGTTTCTCCATCAACTTAAGACATTGGAAATTAACATGGCCAACTCGCTTGTGCCAAATTCCAATGTTTCCAGCTCCTTTTCCATGTGTGAATAACATGGAATTCACCTCAGGCATGTTCACATCCAAGGTGAACATTTGTCCATTCCTTTCCCCTTTTGTAATCAATTTGTCTTGGTTCTTCATGTCTTCCATAAAACATCCATTTGGGTTGAATGTCATCTATAAACCTTGTTCCACCGTTTGGCCTACGGAGACCAAATTTTTTTGTTATGGTTGGAACATGAAGTACATCTTTCAAGTATTTTGTTTGCCCATCTTGCATGGACAATGGCACCTTGCCAATTTGTGTGATGAGATGTGTAGTGTCATCACTAGTTTTCACAAACCCTGATGTTTTCAAATCCTTTGTGTCTCTAAACCATTCTCCATGACTAGTCATGTGGTTTGAAGCTCCAGAATTCACATACCAAACATTATTATTTGATACACCTCCTATCATTAAATTTGCCATGTGTTGTATCACAAATAGTTGCTCATCACCTTGATTACTAGTTGATGCATAATTCCCTTGTTGCAACTTTCCATTTTGTGCATCATGCTCCCTTTGATAACATTTATTTGCCATGTGCCTAGGTTTCCCGCAGTAGTAGCAATTTGAGTCGTTATTTAGTTGTTAACCTCGATGATTTCCACCATGACCTCCATGATTTCCTCAACTTCCTCTTCCTCCAAAGTTTCCTTGTTCACCTCCATGAGCTTGACTTCATGTTGATGATGTCCACCATGCGAGCTTTTGTGTCAACTTCGAAATGAAGTTTTACCACCTCTATTTCTACTTGTATTAGTATTTGAGTAGAAAGCATTTTCTTGTGATCCTCCATTGGATGAAATACCAACAATTTTCATCTCTTCACTTATAAATAACGTTACTAAGTCTTGGAAATCAGGAAATGTTTCTTGAACTACAATTGAAGTATGAAACTGACTATAGTCTTTTCCAAGTCCATTTAAGGTGACAGCCATTAAATCTTCATCATCTATAGTGGCTTTTATAGATGCAAGAGCATCTGCAAGGTTTTTCACCTTTGTAGAATAGTCATTGATGTTCATTTTGTTTTTCAGTAGATTATGCAATTCTTGCTTGAGCTACATTTTGCGAGCTTGTATATTGGTGTTATACATCTTCACCAATGTATCCCAAGCTTGCTTGGGTGATTTTGCATCTTGAATATGCACAATCATGGAATCATACACACTCACAGAAAGCCAATACAAGACTTCCCTTGCTTTTTCATGCCAAGTTTTATTGGCTTGAATTTATTATTGTGTGGGGGTTTTATGGGAAAAGAGGTTCTTTCTCATCACCAGTTATGAATTCTCAATAATCTTTCCCCATCAAGAAATTCATAATCCTAAATTTCCATACTTGGAAATTGTTCTTGTCTAGTTTCTTAATTGCAATTTGAGAAAGATTGTCTGCCATCTCTCAAGGCACCACTCAATGTCTTTTTGGGGTTTCACAAATGATTTTAATTCCTTCCTTGGGTTTCTAGGATTAAGATTAGGATTAGGGTTTTCCTTCCTTAGGTTTCTAAGATTAGGGTTAGGGTTGAACAAGATGGACCTTGCATATGTATGTATGTCTTGAATATTATATGAAATTCTATATTATACATGGGTTTTACATATATGTACGTATCTCGTATAATATTTCGTATGGTATTAAATACATGATTACATACCACACTTTTGTATGAAGGTTTTGATAATGTATTTGTGCTTCCCGATCTTCAAACTCCATCCTTCAAATTCTCCCAAGTTGTATTTGCTCCATTTCAAAAATTTGTTTTGATGTCTTCTCAAAACAAACTTTTGTCACAACAACTTTGCAAAGCTACATTGCTCACATATGACCTTGGGTTGATCTAAAACTTTGGTGAAACATGAAAAACTATGTTTACTACCATCTCTCAAAATTTCAACTCATTTAACTTCATAAAATGAGAGATCTTGCTACTTCCTTGAAATCACCTCAAATTGGGACTTGAACACAAAATGACTTACAATTCGCTCTTAGCAACTCCAAACTCCTTGAAATTTTGGGAGACACATTAGAAATACGTCTTCTATATCTACTCAAAATTTCAACTTTATTGATGATGACCACAAAGAATTATCATTTTAAAAAAACATTAACTTCAAAACTGAGACTGAAACTTTAGATGCTTAAATCTCTCTCAATGTGATGTTTGCATGACGATTGTGAGAAATTTGTGAACATTGGCTCTTGCAATGAGATCTTTTGATGTGGTGAATGCACACATATTCCAATCATGGGTCAAATGGCATTGTCTCCATCCGTTTCTTCTTTTGCATGCAAGTTTTGTCATTATCCTCCCTTGTGTGTGGCAGATTGTCTTAGACAAATTTATTATGTTGTGCATAGACTACCAACAATCACTAAAGAAACTATTCATCTTGGGATCCACAAGTATCCTATGGCAGATGGCAAATGTAAGGAGTTTGTGGACAAGGCTAGAAGGTTGATCGTAAAGCAAGTCAATTGCACGCCTGATGCAAAGATATCTATGATTTCATTGGGTGATAACGAGACCTCCTTGGCTATGCATCTACTTGATGATAATGGCGATGGAACTATGGAGCTTATGAATGGTGAACAGTTGGAGTAGATCCAAGACAAGTTTTTAGAATTGAGTTCGCCCAACATTCATAACCTAGTTGCTACTTTCAAGCATCATGTAGGTTATGGTTATAGTGATAGCATCCTTGAAGTGAAGTCCAAAAGTTGTTATGATTACATCTAAGAGTGTTGCTTCCTAGGTCAAGTTGTAGGACAAAAGGTTTTCATTTTCAAGATGTTGATAAATGCCATGGGGAGTGGAGCTAGCTTCATCATGAGAATGTAACTTGGAGAGGATTTGCAAAACACTTGGATCATGTTTGATCATGTGAAGCGTGTTGTTGGCTGGACAACTATGGCTTGTCATGTGTACAATCTTGCTTATTGTAAAATGATGACCATTGTGATTTGTGATACACAATCTAAGGACATTAAAGCTCAATAGATCTTGTGGAAAAACTTAATGAGACCATGCTAAAGCATGGATTTCCAAAACCAAATTTCAAAGGATTCATGGTTGATAGTGCACAAGCCAATTACAACGCTATCAAAATTGTTTATGGTTATGGGGACGTTTCTGTTAAGATGGTTGATAAAGAATGCACTTGTTTATTCCATTGGATTCAGTTGTTAAATAGGCACACCAAAAAACTAATCAAACCTAAATTGCAAGATTAACACAACACTTTATGCCACCAATACAAGAATGCAAAGTCCCTTATGGAGGTAGATAATTTCTATGCTACAATTTGTTGTTGGTGGCTGTCATTAAGGGCTACTTTAAAGGCAGGTGTCCATGAGCTTGTAAATTGGCTTAGCTTTTGGCATTTTCGTGTCAAACAATGGGGAGGTTTCATGGTCCATGTGAGCATGTCACCTATGAAATTCATTTGACTCCTTTTCTCTTCTGTTTATTCAAAATTGAAATTCCATTTGCACTCAAGTTTTATTTTCAATCCACTTTTGTATGTGCTTCCATTTGTGTTGTGACATTTTTAATTTTTTTGATCTTTCCTTTCTTTTCTTTTGTAAAATTTTAGTGATGAAGAGTGGGCTGACATGCCCACTTACAATTTGGCCAAAACTATGCATAACATTTGGTTGCAACAATTAGGAAAACACGGCACTTGTTGACGCACTCCCAACTCCTCAAAGGGCTCAAATGTGAGCCCAAGTAGGAAAACAGCGAAAGAAGGAGGAGTCGAAGCACGCTCCCTAGCTCACAACACTTTGAGGGGTAGAGGGGCGTGTTGGAACTCCGGGATGGGACTAGGAAGAGTTGACAAGCTTCACTCATTCACACGGGCCTGCACATAACCAACACAAAGTGGTTAGTGCATAGTTAGAACACCCTCAGTGCTGGGACCAGCCACGGGCACACGGACACACAAGACTCAC
>Ga0209611_10001045_pt1 | contig 45699 bp, 29 predicted proteins | sample S1TSphgellanicum_3_FD_187693 | JGI IMG/M metagenome (GOLD analysis project Ga0209611, IMG submission 187693) | Host-associated microbial communities from peat moss isolated from Minnesota, USA - S1T2_Fc - Sphagnum magellanicum MG (SPAdes) (version 2) | ecosystem: Host-associated > Plants > Peat...
TAATTATATAGATAATCAAAAGCCTCAACACCCTTTCTTGAATCATGAGATAACTTTTTGATGTTCATAATGCATGCACTAGTTGTACACAACCTCCAATAATTCTAGTCACAAAGCGAAAGCACATTAGGGTGTGACAATTTCGGTGAATTAAAGTCCCTTTTCAAAGTCCTTTTGTAGTTGAAAACTGGCTTAAAATTATTTAGATGATATTGAAAGTAACATTTTTTTCCATTCATAATTTCAAATTATGATGTTATAAGACATAAAAAAAAACCACAAAAGAATTTTTTTTTATATAATTTTTTTAAATGCTTAGAAGGGCTTTTAAAATAATTGCAATTTTTGAGATTTTAAAAAGGCCATAACATAGTAAATTAAAATCACATTTCATTCATTCCATGGATATTTAGTTTTTAAAATATGATTCATCCAATATCCCAAAATTTCAAACACATAAGATTAACACATTGTAAAATAAAAGTCCATATCCATGAGTTTTACAAGTGTGACAAAAAGTGTGAGGAAATTCAAAAGTCCATTAGTTATTGGTTATCCATGATTTTGATTTGATTTTTTCATTCTTGGAAGGTTGATTATAATAATTTTAAATAATTGAGTCCTTTTTTATTATTTCAATGAATTTTATTTTATTTATTTTCTTGTATCTAGGGAATACATGAAAAACTACCATTGTGATGTTCATATAAGGTCACCATAGTGTGCAAACACCCCACACTTGGGAACACAAGGGTGAAATGCAAATGTTCAAACATTTTTTCACCTATCATAGATGTGACAAATAAAACTAGCAAGGTCATATTGGAAGCAATGGGTCGCATCAACCTCATGTAATTGGAAATGAAAGAATGTTGTACCAAGATCCATGAACGCACTAATAATGATCAATTGAAGTTTCTCATGTAAAGAGATTTAAAAAATTCACAAGACAAACAAAGGTCAATGGTGAATGTGTTTTTTCCACTTAGCATTATGATGTGCCATGCCTTCATCAAAGATAAATCCATTATGCCTACACCTATGGATTTGGCTTTAGGTTCATTAGAAGAGGACATAGCTCCAACTCAAGATCAAGTGAATCCAACTAATCTTTGAATTCATCATGATAATAACAAGATTAACAAGTTTGAATAATTAGATGTTTGAAGATGAAAACATAACAATGGATATTGCATATGTTTAGAACCTGTAATTCATTGAACTTTGATCTTGAAAATTAAATAGTTGAAATCCAATAAGGAATCAATGTCCTTTGTGCAACCTATTTCCAAGGCATACTTCATTGACCTATTTTTGAAATTTCAACACCTTTTAATTCTAATTTAGCATCATTGTCAATTATTTGATTTACATTAAAATCTTTTTAACCTTGTCCAATTTTATGCACAAAATTCACAAATTTTTCCAACTCAATTTAGATCATTAATGTATTGATGTCGAAGTCCTTCCCATCTAGGATCATGTTGTAAAAAATACAACAACAAACCATTACATTAAGTAAAGAAAGAAGATGCAAGTTCATTTTGAACATTAATTCTCTAAATCTCTTCTTTAGAATGCCAAAAGCAATATCCAAAACATTCCCTCCTCATTAAATTAATGGTGTTTGTTGAACAATGCTTCTATGATGGTATGGATTACCAACTTGTTGATGTGGAATCATCAATCAAGGGAGCAAAAGATAACCTTTCGTCTCCAATCAAATAAAATTCTAAGTTTTATGCACCATGATTTAGTCTAGACAAATCTCCACGGTTAGCATTTTGGTACAAGGTTGAAATATGTAGTATACCAACACCATTCATTGAAATTGACGTTTATATGAAAACACTTCTAAACTTTTTCATGAAATCAACAACTTTCAATTGCATATTATAAGCTTTAGATTTGAAAAAATAAATTATTGCAAAATGGCTTTACATTTAAATAGTGCTGATTTGTAGTATACTTTTCAATATTGAAAATATCCAAAGTGTTATCAAATAAAGCGATAGCACCATGGATAGATGGTAGGCCACAAAACTCCTTGAACTCAACCATCACCATTGCCAAGTTTCCACTTTTAACCACTTGATTTGATTCTTGAAAAACATGTTGATTGCATACACAAACTCTCACAAAACCAAATGGATTGCAAACTTGGGCCAATTGCAAACATTTTGCTACATTAATGGAGGTACTTTTCTTGATGAACATGCTTGTAAAATAAGGATGCAACATGAATACAACACTCGTATTATGCATTTGTATTATGTGTCCTTTTGCATTAGATGCCTCAACTTCATAGTTAGTTGGCTAACAAATTCTTTGTTAATTTTGAAATGTTTGATCCATTTCAAATCATAATATTGCATCATTAGAAGTGAAAATACTAGGTTGTAGATTTGACTTTCACCTAATCACCCAAGTCTTGGTTAAATATTAATTCATTAATGCAAGATAGTTATTACTGGTGCAAAATCAAAGAAGTCATGAAGTTATGAAAAGTTGTTTTATACTTTGTATATTGCAATGGAAATAAACACAAAAAGGTTTGATCAATTCAATTTCAAAGCACAATGATAATGACTAATGTGTTTGTAGTTACATTTAGAAGAAATGCATCAATATGTATTATTTCAATGGCTTCATGTTAAACTCATTAAAAGATCAAGAATTGACTTGAAGCAACTGAAGAAATAAAAATCAAAACTTCAAGATCAAACAAATGATACAAAATTTTGAAAAATGAAAAAGAAAAATAAGAATTGAAAAATAAAAACACATACCAAAAACATTTTCATAATCACAAACATCAAAAAACCTATAAAAATGTTGAATTGATTTGAAAAAAATACATAGAAAAAAATACTTGAACACATATACAATCAAAACAACACAATAATTAGAAAATGGAGAACAAAAACAAAAAAAACTTTGACAACAACTTTGATGGTGCAACACAATGACACAAAAATACAAGTCTTGTCAAAGGAGACAACATAAAAGTGTGACATGTGAAGAGCACATTGGTTGTTGAAGGAAATGGCGAAAGAATAAGTTATGCAAAGATCAAACAAACTATCAAAGGAGATGACACATGAGCAAATTATTTGAATAACACATAAATTGTTGAAGGAAACAATGTGGGAATGACCTATGCATAAGGCACATAGAATATAGGAGACAACAAAATGAAAGATTTTGTAGCTTCTAAAACCATCATGGTGAGACTTCCTTATTATTCTACTTATTGGCCAATTAAAAAAAATAAAAATGTGATGGCATCTACTATATTTATTTGTAGGGGTATTTTATTAAAATATATGAATGAAAATACTAGTATAAAAATAGCTACACCATTGAACAAATTTAAAACTTAAAATAAAAAATAACCCTAACTTTTTCATTTATATCATAATCATAACCTTTTTTAAATAACTAACTTTATGTGTGAAAAGGTCTTGAGAAAATAGATGATGATGATGATTAGAAAGGATGTCATGATTATGAACTACATATCATTATAATAGGGTAAAGTCCTTGGTTGTGGGTTTTACTTGAATAAAGGTTGATGTGAAGTGTAGTTGAACATGTGCTTGATTTCAATAAAGCCCATTACTAAGGGTTTTATTAAGCATAAGAACCTATGTTGAATTCCAATTTATTTCGTTTCAAAAAATAAAAATATAGGTGAAGCATTTTTTTGAAATGCCCATTGAAAGTGGGCATTCAATTTCTTGAAATAGCCCACAATTAGTAGAAGAACAATTATGCTAAGTAAGGTGCCTTCTATTAAATGAAACATATGGGCGCAAGTCTTTACAAGTGCAAGAAAACACTTGAAGTAATAAAACATGTTACATGACTACTATCTAATTTACAATGAGAAAATGGATGAATGAGAGGAGTAGCAATAACAACATAATAAATTACATAGGCTAGGTTGTATTTATGTAGGTTAGGTCATACAAATGTAGGCTAAGACATTGTCAAGAATTGGGTCATACGTACATAATTAGGTCAACCTTTGTATGTACATGAGCTAAGTTAGCTCATGTAACTAAGTCAACTAAGTTAGTTTAAATTAATCTAGGTTAGCTTAGGTCAACCTATTTAGAATGTTAAAAATTTAAAATGTCTATGATGTCATATATTATTACATAAAAAAAATTTGGTGCAATGGTTAAGGATTTTAACCCGTGTTTTAGATAGCAAAGGCCTTGAAATACATGCATGGAAAGGGAGTGTCCCATCTAGATATAAAACCTTTCAACATTCTTGTAACTTTTACACGATTAGTCCCATAACTAGAAGATCAAGGTTATGTTGATGTGAAACTGGTTGATTTTGAGGAAGCCAAGGTGTTAAGCACATTGAGCTCCTCCATAAACACAATTGACATAGTGAACATTCGAACAACTTAAATATATGGCACCTAAACTATTCCAAATTCCAAAAAACTATTGCACACAAGTACATATATCACAACTATTTGACATGGTGAACATAGTCCAAGATTGAACTAGGTTTGATCAAGGAACTAGATAGGCATTTCCTTTAGAGAACTGCAACTTTCTCTCATTAATTAGTTTGGCGGTTTGACACATTGCTCATCATTGTCCCAAAAATAAATAAATTTGTGGGACTTGACAAATATGCTTGAAACCTTTGGAAAGATTGATTTTTTTCTTTCATGAAATAGACCCATGTTTTTTTACTCACATCATCAGTGAAGTTTATGAAGTATTGAGATCCCCTTAAGGAGGCATATGACAATGGTTCACATAAGTTGCAACAAATGAATGCATTCTGTACTATCATCCATGTGTTGCTGAATTTTGGAATCTCCTATTTGGTTTTCTTCCTTGTCATCCATCCTCCACAAACATGAACATGATATGTAGTTGACAACTTTGGTATCATGTTTACTCTTCCATCATTTGACAATAGTTGCAAACTTTGATAGCTCAAATGTTTGAAATGCTTATGCCACAACTTGATAGATGCAACATGATTTGCCATAAAAACAACCTTTTTTTGTTTGAATCCTTCTAGTTTGTAAGGTCCATTGATATTGTGTCATTTGCCAACAACCACCACCTTCTTCGATTTCTTGAGTGGTCATTACCCAGCAATCGTTTGGATTGAACACAACATGACATCCCTTGTCCATGGTGGCTCTTATGAACAACAAATTCTCAGTTACTCTAGGAACATGAAAAACATTAGGAATTTGTTATAGACATGTGGAATGAGACAAAGTCATAGTACCCTTACCTTCAACCACGTGAACATATTCTCTTACCAATTTGATTATGGTTCGATTATTGCTTTTGTTGTAACACCAGTAGAAAATGGCCATTTTGCAATTGGTCCCTATGACTAATTTTTAGTTACAAGTGACATTTGCAACTAAAATTTTAATAGTCGCATTGACACTAGTCGCAAACAACAATGAATTTTGGATGGAAAAAAATCAACTAAATACACCTTCATCCTTTGACTAGTCATATATATATTGTCGCTTGCAAGTAAGATGCGATTTTTTTGGTGAACAATGGGAACAAGTTATGTGTTGCCACATGTCCCAACTTTTAATAATAAAAAAATATTTATTATTATTTTGAAATAATCTAAAACATTTAATTTTTATGTTTGGATGGTTTAGATTATGACACGTGGTGCAATCAAAATTTGCCATGTGGCATATTAATTGAAAATTTCCAAATTAAATTTTAATCAATATTTAAGTATGTAGGTTGAATTAAGTATTTACTTACCTATTTACCTACTTAGGCCAAATACCTATTTAAGTAGAAAATTAGGTAAGTAAGTTAGGGAAGGAGATAGTTAGGTGAAAGTACATGGATATTTTTATTTTATTTTGGGTTAAATCAATTTTATTGATTCATCCCATATGCCCATGTTTTTAAAAACAAAAATGTAAAACAAAACACCTTATTTATATACTTTTCAAGATGAGAATGAAATCCAAAACATATGGGATAAATTTTTTAGTTGCAAGTTGTTTGTGTCTAAACATGTTTGTAATTAAAAATCTTTAGTCGCAAACAACTTGCAACTAAGAAGTTTATCCCATATGTTTTGGTGTTCATTTTCATCTTGAAAAGTATATAATTAAGTAAGTAAGTGACAACTAGTTAGCTAACTAACTAACTAATAAATTAACCAATTAAATAATAAAATTATTAATTATTTAATGAATAAAATATAAACAAATAAATTAATAAAATTTTTAATTAATTAATTAACAACTAAACATGAAACTAACTAATTCACTTTATAAACTATCCAACTAACTAAATATTTATAGTAATAATGATCAATATTTTATGATTACTGAATGAATTATATTAGTAGTTATTATTAAATGTTACTTAGTTTATTAACTAAATAAAAATTAATAATACATATTAATATTAACTATAATGATATATTAACCAATTTAATTCACTAATAATTGGCTAATATTGAAATAATTAGCTAATTATTAATAACTAATAAATTACTATTTCATAACCAAATAAATTAATATAATAACTGAAATATTCAGTAATGATTAATTAATAACTATTAATTATAAATGTTGAGTACTATTTTTTAAATAGTAATAATATAATTAAAACCTAATCTAGGTTAACTATTTTATTATAATTATTCCCATTATATTTTCATTTTTATAATTAATAATTTTTATAAATGTAAATATTTAATAATAAGAATAACATGAATTCAATCATTTATGTAATTAGCTGGTAGCCAAGGTTAACTATTTTAATTTTATTATTCATATTATTACTTCACTCATTATAGCTATTTATGAACTATTACAATAAATATTTTATATTTTTAATAAGTATATTTTTCCTTTGAAAATATTTTTTTCATTTATATAATAATTTATTAGATTTTCATTCTAACTACTACAGTAATTATTATAAAATAATAAAACTGAAAATAAAAATTGTATATCAGTAACTAATTATAATCATTGATTTATTAATAATTAATAAACATTAATTATAAATTTGAAATATAAAAACTTATTACTATATATTAATATTTCTTGGTAATTATTATAATATATAATAATACTTCATAATTGATTACTTATAATAATAATGTAATTTGTAGTTAGTTTAGGTTAGATATTTTAAAATTATTATTATATATTATTACATCACTTGTTAACATTATTATGATTTATTATATTTAAATTTTAAATTTTTTATAGATAAAAAATGAATTCTTAATAAGTACATTGGTCATTTGAAAAGAATTTAATAATAATATTATATTATATTAGGTTTTTATTAATAATTTCAGTAATTATATTATTATTTTAAAATTTTAGTCAAAGATAATATTGAATTTTTGAATTACATTTAATTAATATAAGTATACAATATAAATATGAATAATCATAAATGTCATTTGTAATAAATTTAAGAAATATAATAAGATGGTTTGGATAAACTTTTAATATGGGCATAATATATTTAGCAAATATTTTACATGAAATTTTAATATACTCAAAATATACACTAATTAGTGTAACCATAATATCAAGACCATTTATGCTAATAATAATACTTGAATATACATGTAATATGGTTGTTCATATATATTGAAAATATACATTTATAAATCCTAATACATCCAACTATATTTTTTAAAATTCACAAAATACACCTTTGTATACTCATAAGGTTGCAACTAAATCGGTCACATTTGCAATTAATGGGACATAAATTATTTTTCTTGGATGAAAACTAAACTAAATGTTGTTCACATGGAAGGATGAACAACAAAATAGTCACAAATTAGTTGCAGTGTAGTCGCAAATATGACCAACATAAGAAATAGTTGCAAAAATGTCCAAATGTAATTACAAATAATTAATAGTCACATGTAGTTGCAAAGAGAGTGATTACATTTTGGCCAATTTCTACTAATGTAAGTGCTAAAGATATTAGCATCACTAGTGATGTGTTGTGAAACATCATAATCCAAATTCTAGCTTGGATCCTTGTCCACATTTAATGAAAATAGTCTAGCATCAAGCGTGTTGGCAAAATCTAATTGATTTTATCATGGCCTTCCACTATCAACAGAGTAATGTCAAAAAGATTTGGCCCAACATCTTCAGATGTTCCGATGTTTTCTTTTTGAGCTCTTTCAAGTTGATCTTTTTCAATGACATTCAAATTGTGTTGTTGGTTTCATAACTTCTTTGTTGCATATCTTCTTGGATGTGGACATTCTCTTTGCTAGTGGTTGTTAGTTTCACAATTGTGATAGAAATCTAATAGTTGAAAATTCAAATTACGTGGTTTTTCATTATGTGTTTGGTTGAAATTAACATAATTGGAACTATTTCCATGACTGGTACTAGCTCCACATTCACATGTGATCTCCCAACAATGTAGTTAACTCCTTGACTTGAGTTGCTTGTGAACTATCCATCTTGCATGAATAACACTTCATCAGTATTTTTCCCAAATTTAGATTTTCCTCGTTACTCCTCATGCTACAATTTTGCCACTAACTATTCAAAAGAAAGCAATGCATCATGTTTAATGATGGACTAAATGAATCCTTCATAAGTAGCAAGTAGTGCATTTAACATGATGTGCATTATGGTTCCATAACTTCTCCTACAACCTTTAAAAAAGATGTCCTTCCTCCATGCGCATTGTATGCATCTTGTTTAACAAAAATAATGTCCTTTGTTGTGTTTTTGGTTTCAAACAAGTTTTGCAACATAGTCCAACACCGACTTGCGTCATCTTGGTCAATGATGTAACAAATAACATCATCCTTCACTGACACAAACATAATTGCCATTGCTTGGTTCTTTTTATCATCACCTATGTTTAGTGGAACTTGTGTCGTCGCAACATTAGTATGGTCTTTTGCCATCTCAAATTTTCTTTTGAATCAAATTCTAATCTTTCAACACAAAGCATAAATAACATTGCATTCCAAAGGTAGTGCATTCAATGAGTAGTCCTCACAACATGATTCACAAATAGATGGAATGTCTTCCCAACTGTGTAGTAGAAACAAGATGACTCTTCAAGAGTTTAACACATAAGTAGTCATCACACCACAAAAGGACCTTATCAAACGTCACAAAACAAAACAACAATCATAAATGAGATTTACAAATGGGTAGAGCACTTTGATACCATAAAGAAACAATAGCTTTCATCAGCATAGATATGAAGAAGACTAATCAAAAGATTAAATTCAAGGGAAAGACCATAGATGGATAACACATTTAATTTTAATGGTCATTGGGACACATCTCAAGGTTCACCATTCTAATTATTGGTAATCCACCAATATTACTATATTAATCAACCATTATCCACCATCACTATTATATTGATCAACTACCTAAGTCACCTAACTATGAATTCTAACAAGCTACTTAAATATGTTAAATATTAAATCTAAATACCTACCTATTTGCCACTTATGGAGACAGGTGCATGAAAATACAACACAATGGGTAATCATGCCATTCGAGATGTTGAAAATGGGAAGTGTCCTTTAAAGCTTCATTATGCAAGGCAATTGCCATGCTTTTCACATTACCCTATATGTGGAATGATGGATTCAGTCTTTCATAGCCATGGCTTGAATTGAAAACTTGGGTTGTGTAATGGTTGAATGGTTAATGTAGAACAATGACCATCCATTACTATTTATTTTTAACTGCATTCATTTAGGGTACTTGTTAAATAACAAGTCGTTGATGCATTTTGTAGGTATCTAATTCAATTAGCCGATTGGATTAACAAATTCACAGCTCAGTCTGTTGGGTTTTATTTTTCATTTGTGAATGAAGTAGGGGAAAGAAAACAAGAGGATTCTTGAGTTCTAATTTTGGAGGAGATTATGAGATGGGGACGGGGATGATGGGTTTTCAATCCTTATGAAGGCTAAAAGACCCAGAAAACCTTCCCTCCTATTCAAAGATAAACTTATGTGTAAATTTTGTGTTTATATAGTCAATGATATAGTGATATGATTCAAGAATTTTCTCTTGCAATTTGCATGTCATGGTTTTTTTTTTTTGGTTCTCAAACATTTCAACAATTAGTTTCAAAAGGTGACTGATCATGAAAGCCAATAAGGTAAAACATTTCTTTGAAATACACAACAATTAAATTAACATGGAATTAAAAGATGTTTATTGGGACATGGAACATGCAACTGTAGTTTTGTTGAACAAACTTGGCTCAAGTGTCTTTAACTATTCAAATTAATATTACAAGGCCTTGATGCTGCAATTTAAATCTAGAAATTTCTATTGTAATATCCTTAAATCTTACATTTGTGCATAAATGTTCTTGTAAATGAACTTTGTTTTTTTGATGTTTAAGTCTTTGTTGTGGAAACATTGAATTCAATGGTAGAACTATTAATATGGGATGACAAACATGACCTTACTTTTTGTGAATAAGTGTTTTTAGTCCATGTTTATTGTTCAATACCATTTTTGAAAGAAGCGTAGTTACTTTAGTTAATTGAAGATTGTGCAAGAAAATGTTACATGTCCTCCTATTTATTATTGTGGGTATTCTTTGTTAGAAACATTGGCTCACTTATCATTCACTGGACCATTTTATTGTCATTTGATTGGTAATGACTTTCCTTTGTGAAGATGGCAACATTTGTTGTTCTTATTGTTCAAGTGGTTTTGTTGAAACTTGAGCACATGGCAATTAGTGCTATTGGTAGAAAAGAAGAGGAGATGCTTGGAGAAATTGAGTTACATTGTAGTAATGAAATCAATTACACAATTGTTTAAGGATGTAGGATGAGGTGGTATCATTTCTTTTGTACAATGAAACCATCAAGTTTTTTCATCATGAAAAGGGCATGGTCTATATGGTTATGCAAATAATTATTTATAGTCAAATTGATTAGTCAAAAAACACATGTGTCATTCAAGCCCCCGACCTTTAGTCAAAAAGTACATGTCCAAAAATCTAATCACATTTCTAAAACACCAAGTGTTTAATTTGGATGGTGATGTAATGGAAGCTACCATGTTAGTCCTTTCCTCCTCAATCTTATTGTTCTTATGTTTTTAATCTTTAGAATACCTTTCTTTTCTTCTTCATAGAAGTTTAGTTTAATTTAATGTAATTGGTCTACCCCATGTAAAAATGTGTGTCTAACTTCCACAAGATAGAGTTAGTGATTTCAGGTCTGTTTCCCAAAACAAAGGCACCCTCACTTTTTGCATGCATTTATGGTATTTTTAGTATTTCACAAAACCAATATTCAAGAGGGGCAAACTATTTTTCCCTTGTAGGATGAGATTTAGTGGGGAGGTCAGCCAACAAAAGTTCATAGTAATAAAACTTAGTTATATAATTTATAACATCATTCTAAATGTGCAATTTTGTAATAAAAAACCCATAACATGAGGTTTACTCTGTGGTGATTACATCAATCCAACATCAAACATGGTTTGAAAAGAATAATCTTCAATTTTTTATGACAATTCAACAAGCTAATGCACTAATAGCATGTCTTGATTGTTGTTTATTAAGTTCCCATTGCAATTTGTCCAATTGTAGGGAAGGTTGGAATCATACATACTCAAAATTGGAGACCTTATGTACTATTGCAATGATATCAATATTGGCATACTTGTTTTGTGCCTACTTATGAATAAACACCTTATTCATTTGATGGCACAAATGATTCTACTTTTTATAATGATTTGTCTTGTAGGTGATAGTGCAACTATTCCTTCGGTAGGCAATGGATTTTTGTGGGTATCATCTTGGTGCAAACATGTAACAATTTACTATTGTGCTCACCCATTCACAACAAAATGGTAATCCTACAATCCAATGATGTTTGGTTTTTTGGAGCTAAATTTACCATTTTATGTGTAAATTGTAAATTTTTTGTTAGAAATCTAATCCATCCCAACTTAGCATCTATAACCATTGAAGGTTCCTATATGCAATCACATTGACCTTTCTTAGATTTTTGTTATGAGAAAACAAATCTTATTTAATCATATATGGCACAATGGAGAGGGTTATGGCATCATCACATTACATGGTTGTGATTAGTTTTTTGTGAACTTGTTTATAATTTTTAAAACTCGTCGAAAGATTTTATTATTGTAAATTTTTCAACTATAATGTCTGATATTTGCTTGCAGTTTTATGTCCTGTATGAGCTTTTGCTTTTTGATAATCATGAACCATTCTTGTAATAACATTTCCCTTGTTCATAAATCTTATCCTTTACTTAATGAATAAGGGTTCCTAATGTCTTATGATCCTATGCAACATTCCTCAAGAATGACTCAATTTGTTGAATATTCTTGGCAAGGAATGCACCTTAACATGCTTCCTACATTATATTTCCTATTATGCTTGCTCCATATTGTAAGGCACAAGGCCTTGGTGAACAACATTGGGGCTTCCTTTCTTTGGACTGATCTACCATCAACTCCCATTGGAATTAGGAACATGAATTTTGAACTTACAAACAATGCATTAGATTCAAGGTTGACTATGAACCATGGAACAATAAACAAAATGACAGAACTTGGAAGTGTAGTTGCACATTTGAGTCAAGGTTAAATTTTTTTTTTTCAAGGTTGTTTAATTTGTTACACCCAGTTAAACATAGTGTATAATAAGGCTATTTGTAAATTTCCAGAGTGGAATAAATTGGTTGTTTTTATATTTTTCAATAATGTGTTGGTTATCGTGCTAAATCAATAGTGAGCTTTTGATGATCAAACAAAATGTACATAACATAATTTGATTGTTTGAATTAATCAAGAGGAGAAAACATTTGACAACAAACACACTACAATTGCATGCAATGCTAGGGGAGTTGAACCCCAGTTTCAAAAGACTTTGCCCATTTGCAATAATAGTGTGCCTACACCCACCCACAATTGGGAGCTATTAAATATTTGCCATTGAGCTATGTACGCATGTTTTTCTTGTCTTCTTGCACATATTTTTTGGCCTTGCATGGTTTTACATAAAACCACTTAACATGGTTTTACATGTTCTTTTATCCAAGAAAAGAACATGTCATGTTCTTCACATTTCAATTTTGCTTGAATTATTTTTTGTTTCACCACAATTTAGCATATTCGAACATGGTGTTAACCCTAAGCATAGATTCAAGTGTTGAGGAAAAAACAATGTTTTTTTATTTAAAAAACTCCTATAATAAAAAAAATCAAACCTTGTGACAAAACCACACGATTTTCTATAGAAAGGGCGTTGAACAAAGCTCGATGGGGGGGGGGGGAAGGGGGGGTCTATTTAGCGTCTTGCCCTACAAACCCACCCAAATTCCAATTTGCAACCTTAGCCATATTAAACAAAAGAAAAAAAATTGCACACAATAAGTCCAGAAGCACAAGTGCACGTTCCACAGTGCAACTCCAAAATCTAGATTCCAAACTTTCCAACATTCACATTACACAAGATAACTTCAAAAACACCAAGTAAAAATCTCCAAGCTCACTCCACAAACCTACATGACCTTTCAAAATATGTTTAAAAGTTGAAAAACAACCAATGCAATCATTTGACAAGTGTGTTTTAACAAAATCAAAGAACAAATGTATATCTATAATTTTTTTATGAGCAAAGCTTGGTATAGAAAGGAAAATGCCCCAACAGAAAGGGGATCGATAAAGGAAATTTCAGTTGCCTCAATAAACAAATCATTTGTCACTAAACATCAAGGCAATATTGGGCCTTTGTGCCCTTCCACTTGGTGATGACATCTTGAAAAAGGAAATTGCCAATCATGTACATACTCTAAAACAATAAATATTTGTGGTTATATAAATATAATTATGTATTAATGTTGGCTACTTGTAGAAACGGAGGTGTAAGTTTGACTATTGCTCATGAGAGAGGGGAAGAGGGTGGCGATCATTCATGAGAGAAAGGACCAAGGATGACAAAAAGTTGATCAACAATGGGAGCGGCAGGAGCAGCTACAGTGAGAGTGACTAAGGAGACAACACTGCTACTTTGCAAAAAGAAGTCCTAGCTTTAGGCTAATTTTTTATTAAATTTTTATTTTTCCATGTCTACAGGTAGCCTGTCCAAACACCAGGTAGTCATTTGGCAATTTTTAGCCACAAACAAAGACGCTGCTCTGAGGACATCTTCTTTTTTTACACATTGTTCTTATAGAGGATTTTGGTCTTCTCCTTTATTGGGTTTGATCCAGCCAGAATCATGGCTGAGTTGTCCCCTTCTAACCTTGTGATACAAACTAAATTCTTTGATTAATGTTCAACATTAGCCTCCATTAGCTATTGTGCTTGTTGGTTGGTTGTTATGTTATCTGATGTGAAATGTCTAAGCTTATTATTGGGTAGTCACTCAGTTTTTCCTCAGAATGACTTGAGTGTAAAATATGGAGAAATTCTCGGCATGTATAATGGTAATGTTGTTTGTCATCAAGAATTGTGGCAAAGGAACCAAGTGACTTGTTACTGCTGCAGTGCCATCTAGCCCAGTAGATAAATTTCTAGCTATTGAATGTTCATTAAAACCATGCGGGCTGACATGATACTTTTCCACAATGGTATTGTTGTTTGTCGTCAAGAATTGTGGCAAAGGAACCAAGTGACTTGTTACTGCTGCAGTGCCATCTAGCCCAGTAGATAATTTCTAGCTATTGAATGTTCATTAAAACCATGCGGGGTGACATGATACTTTTTCACAACAATTTGCCATTTTATTGTTGTATTCATTGAGCAAAACTATTTGTCGGGATGCAGGGTGTTCTGGGTCAACTGCGAGGTACAAAAGTGTGGAGCATCTGAAACCAATTGGGGAGAATACAAATCTGGAGGCTAATGGGGAGATCAGTGATTTTCAAGCCATCACCAATATTCTGGAATGAAAGACATAATCAAGCTCAATCCATAATTAAGCTCTGGAGCTTAATGTCATTCATCATCACATCAAGCACAAAATATCTTGATAGATTTAACACTATTGACGACATATGTTTTCAAGTGTTTGTTGATATGTGTGGTGTACACAATTTCTTTCTATGTCAAATGTTTCTTCTTTGAAGGAATTGGGACTAATGCTTGGGTGGAATGGCAGAACTAAGGATTGGATGTGGGATGATGGCAACAAGCTAGGCCCTTCTGAGATCCATGACTACCTTAACTGTGTCAATGCTTGTTCCATACCCATTTAGCATCTTTCATGGTTTTCCTCCCATTTTTGGGTTACTATTCGTGTTGTAGGTAGTGCTAGCATTGTCAAATGGCTAATGTGTAATTTCGCACACAAATCATAATGCACATGGATGCCTTATGCATGCATGTAGGCATGTGATATAATGACATGACATGGATGCAATGGGGTGACATGGATGCCTTATGCATGCATGCATGTGATATAATGGCATGACATGGATGACTTATGCATGCATGCATGTGATATAATGGCATGACATGGATGACTTATGCATGCATGCATGCATGTGATATAATGACATGACATGGATGCAATGTGGATGTGACATGTTATATACATAAGAATGTAACTTGGCAATGTGGCAATTTTCATGGATGGCATTTTAATCATTGAACAAGAAAAAAGTAAATCAAATAATGAATGATGTGAAGTTCACTTTAGGGTTATAGAAGGTGCACTTTTGTACTAGTCACATTAAAGACCATTAATTTAAATATATTAACCTTTTTGGCCTAATTAACATTAATGGAAGTTGAGGGTTGCCTACCTCTTGACTTCCAAATTCAAGGGCCCTCATCCCCTTGTAGATTTACCAGCCCTTTTTTCTTGTGCAAAATTTTGGAAAACATTTGTCACAAAAATTTTAAATGGCCAGAAATAGGAGAAAAAAATTCAAATGTTTTTTTAAAAAATCGCCATATTTCTATGCATATATAGCTGAGATCTACCTTCTATTTTCTTTCTAGTTTGTTACGCCTTGCAAAGTTGATTGAATACGTTATATATTATTGGCAAATCATGGTTGGGTTGGGGGGTCTCACCTACATCATGGTGGTGTTCCCAAGCAAATCAGGATCTCATCATGCATTAATCTTTACTTCTTCTATTTTAATTCCTTCCTTGTTGCAAACACTTGTTACAATAAAGCTTGACAAGTTTTCATAATTGGTGTAACTAATAATGACTAGCTATTGTTGCTTATTTTCTTGAATTCACCAAATCGGTGAATTTGTTTGGAGAAAAAAAATGGAAAAAAAAATTAAAAAAATTCCCCAATGTAAAGTTTGACTAATTTTTGAAAATTTTGAGACAAAATTAGTCATTTTTTTTAGCATCACAAAATTGAAAAATAAACAAACAAACATTGATAATGACCAAGTTAATTAGAACCTAGACCCATTAGTGTGAAAGAGGGTTTAGTGGTAAAGCACCTAGATTGGTATGTTGTGGGTACCCCTTACCATCACACTCCAATGTTTACTCCCCACCAAAAATAATAACACTAATAAATGAAAAAGGAGCCCCCCCCCCCCGCGCCCCCTTCTAAAGTTCATTTGTCTCATAACCAGCCAATGAAAAAAAAGATGCCCCCAAAACAGCTGGGCTGTGTCCTAAAAGCGAGGTGCTAAAAAATTCAACCCAAGGGCCAACACCAACAATTGGTGGGTGGAGTTCCCCAAGTTCCCAAAAGGGGACCGGGCGGTAATCAGAAACAGGAACTGACCCCCGGCGGTTATCTTTGCGGCCCCTCCTGTCTATTAGATCCGGTTCCCGTTCTTTACGGCTTAATTATAGATCCTGGTTGATAACCAGGGCCAAAACTTGAGAGAAACGGGAAGATCGCCTTCATAACCGCCAGTTTTGCGTGGCGGGTTTCAAATGAACAGAACCGGAGGTTCGTTGATTCTGATTTGTTTAAAAACTGGGACGCGGTTCTCTGATTCTGAAATGCTAGAAATCCGGAGCCAGCGGTTCTCTGATTCGGGAAGATTCGAGAACGGGAACCAGCGGTTATTCACATCAAATACCCGCCCAACACTAGAGGGGCCCCTCCACCACCACGGTGATGTCTTCGCATTACTAATTACGGCGATCGTCCTCCAATTACTCATTACGGCGATTGTCTTAGCATTACTAACTAGAGTGATCAGGGTTTTTTTTTTTCCAATTCCTCAAGTCCACTGGTGAGGATATCCAGCATTAATTAGCATTAAATGGCGACTGTCCTAGGTGAACTGTAGGAATTTGCCAAAAGGGCTGCTACAAGTGGAGACCTAAGAAGTGCCGAGGTCTAGATGTGGCTAATTTAATTATTTTTGTTCCAAAAAATGGCGAAAAAAATCCCTTAAAATCACAAAAAATTTCTTCATTTTCTGGAAAAAAATCGCCCAATTTGCGAAAATTCGCCACCAAAAAAAATAAAAATCCGTCGGTGATCGCCTTCTTGCTGTAGGTTTTATGGTGCCATCTTGGCAGTACTAATTACGGCGATTGTCTTCCGATTACTAATTACGGCGATAGACTTCGCATTACTAACTATGGTGGTCGTCTTCTTGCTCTGGTTTCTGTGGCGCCGTCTTCCCATTACCAACTACGGGGATCGTCTTCTTGCTCTAGCTTTCGACTTCCCGTTGCATGCGGAACAGGGACGAGCAGAAGAGGAGAGGAGGAATTTGAGTTCAGTTTTTTGGTTCGCGCGATTTATTTCGTGGTCTTTGTTTTTGCTTTCGTTTGTGTTGCAGCAACTCAGAGAGTGTTTGTCGTCTATAATCAGAAGAGATGGCGTTGGGACAGGTAGGGTGGTCTGCGCTGTTGATTACGTGCTCAGGACTTATTGCTTTCATTCTGGGAATCAGCGCTGAGAATCAGAAGCCAACAGCGATACGCGTGAGTGGATTGACTGCAAGTGGAGGAGATACAGCAGTGACGTGCGTGTATCCCGCGGATCCAACGATTTGGCTTGGTAGTATTGCGGTTGTACTTCTTTTCGTCACGGCTTTGAAGGGGCTGGTGGCCATCTTGTTCCCGTACCAGGGTAAGAGGGTTCCAGTCCGTGCGCTTTTCAAGAGTACAAGCCTTCTGACCTTCACTATCTTGTCTGTTGTCATATTCCTCGTGGCTGAAGCTTTGCTTCTGTGGGCGACGATTCTGGAAAGTCTTCACCGCCGCCAGTTTAACGGGAAAGTAGATCCCACGGGCTCTTGCCCGACCGCCAAGACAGGATTGTTCGGAGGAGCCGCTTTCCTCGCGTTGGATTCCATGCTCTTCTGGCTTATCTGTTTGATGTTGACGGTCAATGCGCGGGCTGATCACTTCAACAGCTTTGAGGAGGAAGATCTGAAGGGAAGCTACGCAGATGTGGCTAACGCGCAGGAGTATGCCCCTGCTCTTGGTGCGCATGCACCGGCCAGAGTGTGATTCCTACCAAATGCTCGGATACTCTGCCTTTCTTTTACAGAATGCTCTTATACTCAGCCGTGCACTCATATTGCTATTGCACACTCCGACTTTGTTATGTGCTACTGGATATGTCTAGTCTAGCCCCAGAATATCAAAAGCATAATTGTTATGTCACAAAGTGCCATCGTGCGTGTGCTCAGTGGGGATGCAGCTGCATCATCCCCTGTACTTGGAACCCTAACATATATCTGCTACCTGATCAAATAGATCTCTTGTTCTCTTGGAGTCCGCTGATCTGATGATGAGGAGCGTTAGGCAGGCTTTTAGTGAAGAATCTGATCTGGAAATAAACTGAGAAACTTCATGTACCTGTAGAGTTGGATTTCACTATGCCACAGATTTTATCGTGCCAATGTGAGGAAGTTTTCTCTTGGGCCAAGATGAATAACACTGTCTGTGATGATCAAAATGCAGATTTCCTGGTGATGTTTCTATTGCCTTTTCTTACTGTCTGGTTACTTCATCTTTCAGGTTAACTTTCTGTTCCATTTTTGCAAAAGGACTGAAGCAGAGAATGTTGATTTTGGGTTTGTGCTTTGTTTGATTTTCGGTGACATTCTTGGATCAGTTCAATAGAAAGTATTTCTTCTTGAGATTATTGTGTTTACACTGGCATTCCTGCATTTGAATTTGAGGTAACAGTGTGCAGGGTTGAGGATCCTTAATAATCTGCCCCCTACTTGCTTCTTTAGTTTTATTCCCTTCATGATGTCATCATATTGTATCATTTCTCTTGGGAGTAATCAATCTTCATATCCCTTTCCCCTGTTCCTTGTTGATTTGCTGTTTCTTTCCGGCTTTGTGTAGTAGTACTAGCATTACAATTTTTCCCATAATGGTTTTCTTACTCATATTTCATCTTTCTTTCACACCTAACAATGGGAAACTTCTGGCTTTCTACGGTGAATTCACAGAATTTCTTGTGCTGTTGTACAATTATGCAGCTTTTTTTTATGAGTGAAGAGTTCAACTTTTGTTTTATGTTCTTAGCTCAAGTACCTACCTGTGTTTGCTTACTTAAAAACAAGGTTGCTTTCTTTTAGCATAGTTGCAGGGTGCTGTCCAAGTGTGGGCAGACCAGTTTTGTGTGTGTAATCATCAAAACCCTGCAGAACTTTATTTGTAAAACACATCACAGATTCGGAAAATGTACAAAGTATTAAAACAAGTGAGAATTTAAAGGACATCAAGTTAGCACAAACTAGATGTTAAAAACTCTCCATCTCAACAACCAACCGCTTGTAATAGGTTGGTTGTGGTAATGGGGTTGTGCTTGGAGGTGGAAATCGAGAAGTAGATAGGCTTATTGCTACTACCAGATTTAAGATGGAGGATGCTTGCATCGTTTCCAACATAATTGAAATTTTTTTATGAAGAAAAGTGGTCAAAGTGAAGAAGGGATGACTTTTTGATTTTTTGAAGTTTCAAATAGCATTGGCACAATCATGTAAGAACACATCAGATGGTTTGTGTAGACATTCAAATATTTCAATTACTAGAAGGAAAGATGGATTAGTGGGGTGTCCAGTGTACTAGATTATTTTTTGGCTTTAGTTGCTTTGGACGCAACAAGTCTTTGAATTGTGCACAACTGAGGAAGTAGATTTGCATGCATTGGGTTGGATATGACAATGTCAGTTACGGTGTGAATTTCATCTTTGGTGAACATAACATCAGTTTGACTTGGTCAACAAGAGGATTGAACATGGTTGAAGAAAATGCATGTAATTGTTGATGTACCACATGGAAGACAACATCTTAAATAATGATGACAAAAGTGTTGCAAATTATATCATGGGTTTGAGAGTGTTCATCATTATGAGTGTAACGTAAGAAATGAACACCCATAAGGTTGATAGGATATGTGCACACGCATTGGGAAAAGCCTATGATTGAAGGATATAGTGGTTTGAATTGCGTTTGAAGCATTGGGAAAAAAATTGAAAGGTTGGGAAAATTGTTCAAATTATAAACCAAGTTTTCACCCCAAAGCCGAAACATGATAAAATTCAACCACATAGTTTGGAAGATACACTCTATGGAAGTGTAAATCTCATAATGAAATTTATTTACATTTTGTGTAAATGTAAGTGTAAAAATAAATATATTTATATTGTTTTACACAACCATATAAAATAGTGTGAATGTAAAACAATATAAAAATGTGATTATTATTTAAAATGGGGAAAATTTTATATGTTCTTAATGATAGGCCAACCAATTGAACCATCACAAAAAAAAAAATCATCAAATCATGCACCTTCAACTAATTAATATGCAAAAGATATGATCATTAAAAATATATAATATATACACTTTCATTTACATGCCCCAAAATATTTACACATGACTATGTAACTGTATTTGATAGATAATTTACACTAATCTCCTGTAAATATTTATATATATATGACAACAATATAAATTTAAGTCATTATAAGTGTAATTAATTTATACTTGCATGAGAGTTACACGTCGTATATACGACTATTGACACTTACACACACAACTTGCAAACATTTCAAAAAATATAATGCTCATGGATATGGGTATTATGTTTTTTTTGAGACCTGGTGGGTATCCAAAGGGTACCTACTGGTATCACAGGATGTGTTTTTAAGGGAAAAAGTTCGTATGCCGGGTAAAAGCCCTGGGGGGTGAGCTTTACCAGATTGGGGCCCACCCCTTTGGTTTTACCCTGCACTCAATTCCCAAAACCATGAGATCTTTGGGGATCTTTTGTAACCATGTTCCCATTTAGACATTCAAGGTAACCTACAGTATTCCCAAAACCATGGGATCTTTTGGGATCTTTTGTAACCACGTTCCCATATAGAGATTCAAGGGAACCCACAGAATTCCCAAAACCATGGGACATTTGGGGATCTTTTGGGATCCTTTGGGATCGTTTGTAACCATGTTCCCATAGACATTCTTGCCTGCACCATGTCTCTCTCTCCTGTTAGCCTCCACTTGTTTCCTCCTGAAGGCCTTCTTCTTCGTCTTAGGTAGAGCGTTGTTGATGCCGCAGTTGTTGGGTGTTCGAGTGTTTTGTGTGAAAGGCTGGGAGCTGTGAAATTCATAAATAGATATTAGGTGTATAGGGTTTGTATTGTTGTTGGATTGAAAGGGTTGATTGACATTGCTGGAAGATTTTCAAAGCAGAAGAAGGGTCGTTTTCTTCCAAGGTTCTTTCTTCACAGTTGCAGACTCCAGGTGAAGCTCCCAACTATTGTTGTTCCTCCTGCACCAGCTGTAAACAATTAGTAGCAACAGCAGCAGCAGGGTTTCGGATTGTAGAGTTTGTGTAAAGAAGAGCAGCAGCAATTTATTTGCAGCTGGAGGATCAATTCTGATCTGATGAGTTGCTGCAAATCTCTTCGCTTCTGCTTCTTCTCCTTCTTCTTCGTCTTTCTTCAATTGGAAATAGCCGTTTTTTAGCTTGCTTGTTTTTTGCATTCTTGGCCAGCTGATCTCTCCACTCTGAGGACCCAACATTTGTTTTTCTGCCGAGCTCTTGAATTCTGTCAGCATTCTTGCAAAATTTCCCACAAGAGCGCGTGTGTTTTTCGAAAAAAAAACAGTTCTGAAGTTCTGGAGTTCTGCAGAATGACAACTTCCACCAATGCAGCAACAACAACAACCAAGTGGGTTGGGAGCAAGCTCCAGTGGGAAGGCCCTCGGATCAAGACCGCAAACAATCGGAGCATGCCCAAAAGTCCAGTCAAGACGGAGCTGCCGCTGCCTTCTTCTTTGCAGCAGAGTCATAAACTCCTGGAGGTCCTTGAGATGGAAGGTAAGTAAGAAAGAACTCCTCTCTCTCTCTCTCCAGCAACTCTTGAGATGGAAGGTAAGCTCAGGTTTGAAACTGTGGGTTTGGCGAGTATGATGATCTGCGCAGAGTTTGAGGTTCTGGAACGGCGACTAAGGTCCAGTCTTAGAGGTCGTCAAGGCACGGACGAGGCCGCCAATACTACTACTACAGCAGCAGCAGCAGCAGCAGCCATGAGGATCTCTTCTTCCTCCTCCCAAGACAAGATTGCTTTGTCGAAGAAGAAATCACCGTCCGTTAATGTTGTTGTTGATGATGATGAGTCCAAGCAGAAGACAGATGGTAATGCGGATCTCCACCATCTCCAAGAACATCATGAGATCGTCGAATTTGACGATGACAACAACTGGTGTGATGAATTCCTCTCCAAGGTACTTCTTGTTGTTCTTTTTCGACTGCTTTCTTCTTCTTCTTCTTCTTCTCCATGGGATCTGCAAACTGTGTTGGAGGTATCGGCGACTTCTGCAGTTGCAGGAGAATCTGGAAGCATTCAACATGGGGGGGATGAGGAGGAGTTTTGCAGATACGTGGTGGACATGAGAATACAACGACTGACAATATTAACGGCAATGCTCCTCCTCCTCCCATGTATGCTGCTACTGCGAAATACGAGCCGACGACGACGGTTGTTACATCATCAGCAGCGGAGGCGGAGGAGAAGGAGGAGGAGGAAGAGGAGTCGCCTTTGGTGTCATCATCATCGCTAGTCCAGTCGTTCTTCGGTTTCCCGAAACCACGAACCAACAACAACAACGGCGGCAGTCGGCGAGGGAAGGGAGTCCTTGAAGGCGAGGCAAAAGCCGCCAAAGCAAAACACACGGGAAGAGGAGGAGGAAAGGATGGAAGTACTGGAGATCAAAGCGCTGAAAAAGCAGCAAAAGCCGCCAAACAAAGTCAAGGAGGAGGAGGAAGAGGAGAGCACAAACATGAAGAAGAGCGGCACAGACAAGAAGATGAAGAAGATGCACTGTGCAACAAAGTAGAAGCATTGGGAGCTGAAATCACAAGTTTCAAGAGAGAAAACAAACGACTGGAGAAACTTGCCAAGGTAATGGTTTTGAGATCTCTCTCTCTCTCTCTCTCTATTTTCCAATCCCAAGAGATCGATGCTCAAGAGTAAGAGCATCTCTAGCGGTGCTGAGTATGTGACCCCGCAAAAATATTTTTCACATCCAAGTTTTGGTTATCTCCTTTTTTTCAACCCCACCTGGCACCGATAAAACTAAAATTGGGATTGCAAATAGGTGGAAGAGTACTAATAGCAACCCACCTGGAGCAATCAAACTATCTAGCCAATAAGAAACAGGGAACGGTCAATAAATACGATTAGACTGTATTTATTAGACAGTTCCAGGGCTACAATACAGGGCCACGTACTGAGCGCCGGTGGAGGTGCTCTTAGTAATCATGTTTTGCTGTGCTGCTTCTTCTGCAAAGTTTAGTCCTCTCTCTCTCTCTCTCTCTCTCTCTTGTTTAAAGATGAAGAAGGAATCTGCAGGAAGAAGAAGGAAGAAGCTCTTGTGTATCAGTCAGGAAACATAAACAAACGAGAATGAACGAGGTAGACAAGCAAAACCCCATCTACTGAGTCCACTGTAAGGAGATAGGTACCATCTTTCTGTCTCTGTTTCTCTGTCTCTCTCTGTGTGGTAACAGGAAAGTGAGGAGAATTTGGCAAGACTGGTGCGAGAGAAAGCAGAATGGGAGAACCACAAATTGATGGATATGAAAGCTTTCCAGGTTCACCAAGAGGAGGAAGTATGTATTTCTTCCTTGTTTGCTCTCGTCCATTGTGAGAAGAAGCTTGAGAGATGGATGTGCAACTTGGAGCAATTTATAATATCCATCTTTCCTGCTTCAGTTTCTTGCTCAGATCTTTTGTTGTTTTTGGAAAGGTTTTGCTGTTGCAGCACCTTCTGATCCACTTTCCTCTTTGCCCTGTCAAAGAAACTTCTGTGTCTTGTTTCTCAAGTGCTGGAATTCACATCTAAGTGAGCAACTGACTCTCAGGTTTGGCATTCTCCTTTCTCTTCTGTTTTATATCTGTTTGCAAACAGGGAATCATTATGATGGCTTTTTTGTGTGATGCAGATGCTCAAACTGAAGAAGGAAAGGCAGCTTTTGGATACTCGATCACGTGCCATGCTTGGACTGCCAACCATACAACGAAAGGAAGTGGAAGAACTCAAGGCAAGGCTGGCTACAGAGCAAACTGAGCACCATGAAAAGGAGAAGCGGTGGAGGCTTACGGTCCATTTACTAAACCTAACCATTATCCTTCTCCTGGAAGCTTGAGAGTTTTCTTTAATCAAGTTTGTATGATGCATTGATTCCTGATGCTTCCTATTATGCTGTCAAAGTAGTTTTCAGCAGTACCCTCCAGAACAGCAATCACAGTTCCAAAATGATGCATGCATTGTTAGTAGACCAACTACAAACACTATAAGAAAACAGAGAGGAGCTTTTGACAGATCTGCAGGTGTAAGTGTATTATTTGGAACAGCTTCTCTGTCTACATCCCTATGAAGAAGCAAACTTCTTGTTTGGATCTCATCACTGAAGAGGGATATATTGCAGACAACTCGGCTACGACAAATAAATGAGGATTTATCAAAGCAAGTGCAAGAGCTGTCTGATGAGGTGCATGTGTGTGTGTGTTTCAGCTTGTGACTATGCATCACTGATTTGCAATTTGCTTCTTCTCTCTCTTTTTTCCTAACTCCCTTGAAGCTCCTCATCATACTCTTGTAGAGATCCACTCCTGCAGTAGAGCTGGTGCTTACCAGTGCAAAGAGTTCCAAGAACACCAACAAGAAACAGATGCCATGCCATGCAAATTGCAGCAAATTTTTGATTGTTTTGCTGCAATTGTTTCCAGACAAATATTAGTTCTCATCACCATCCCATGGGGGAGCAGGTTTAGACACTACTATTGGTACAGATAACTCACCTGTTAGTGTTTTGTCAGTTGCCATTCACAGTTTTCATTAAGTTTTTTGCTTCTCATGGCAGGTGAAACGTTATGAGATTTGTTTGCTGCACAATTGGGATGACCAAGAGCCACCAACTGTGGAGGTTGCCCATCTGTACATGAACTCACAGGGAAAAGCTGGCAACAAATTTGTGACATCATCAACAAATACCACACCAGCTGCAGATGAGAACAAAAACATACTGCAAACACCGTGCAATCCAGTGGGTGGGTTTGGTTTTCCTCGAGAAAAACATGAACCTTCTTCTGAAAATTCCGAGGTCTTGAAGCCTGTGAAAGTTCCATACGAGGTTGGGCTACTTACTGAACAAGCCAAGCTTCTATCACAAATCTACAGTCGACCTGACAAAAACAATGACACCATTGTGGAGAAACAAAGAAGGGTGCAACTTGGGCAATTCAACCCAAATTTCTCAAACTGGAGAAGAGGAGTATGAGCATCTGCTGTGGAAGATGCAAATTGTTTATCCAGACACATGTTTATCGGTTAATGAGGTTAAGAGTCCCAACAATCACACACACGATTACACAAGCTTTTCCCCCATTTTTCACTTTATGTTAATCATTTCAAAAGTTCATTAATCTTCCCACTTTACTTCATTTATGTGTGGTTGGTGTCTTGTGGTAGAGCATCCAATTAATTCCTTTCATTTTGCTTGAAATTAAGTTGAGGTCTGTCATGCTTCATGTTATTATTCATGCGCATGTTTCACTATTAATAGATATATGCTTCCAAGTATTTCAAGTATTTTCTTTGACTTGGTGTTAATACACATCATTCACTTAGTAATTCACATGAAGAATAGAGCTTATTCCGCTTAAAGAATTATGGTTACTATAGCAACTTGTGAAGATGAAAACTTTTTTATGACTACTAAGAGGATTTCATAATTTGGTAGGTTTGTTTATTTTATGTGTTATATGTTTCCTTGCTAGGCCATAAGCTTTGTGAGCTTGTTCAAGCCTTAGAAACTTATTGGTTAGTTTGGACCCACAACAAAGTTCATTCAATCTTTCTTTCACCAATTGATTGTTTGTCCTTCTTTCACCAAATCACATCATGCCAAACCCTAACCTAGAATTGTGCATTCATTTTAAGTGCACCTTTTTGTCCACTCTCTCAAATGCCATTGTAGTTTTACACATTTTTTCATGTTTGCCCAAGACTCCTTCCATGATTTGGTGGCTTTAGAAAGTAAACAAGGCATGATGCACAATCATAAGTGCTAATATCCTTGGAATGCACTAGAAATAATGAAAATCAACCATCAATCTTACTTGGCAGCAATTGCAAGGAATGGAGTCAACAAGTGGTTTCTTCAAAACTATTTTCAATTTGAACTTGAATGCTTGAAATTGGTCATGCATTCCATTGACCTAGAAACATACAATTCATATTTCTAAATATTTAGATTTTCAAGTATGTGCTTATGAACCTTGAAGTAAAGAAATGTGAGATGGGACTACAATTGTGTGTTTCAATTTGTAATTATGTTTTTGTTTCAATTTTTCTATTTCAATTTGCAAATTCTCTCTTTGTTCCTATTTTGGGGTTCTACCAAGCCCACTTTTACCCCCCCTTAAACCCCTTTCTTTTCTCTTTGACCTAAACAAACCGCTCAAAAAACCTAAAAACCTTAACAATCCTTCTCCCCTTTCTCTTTGTTGTCTATAGACCTTTTTCTCTCTACCTTCTTCCAAACCCTCTTATACCCCCAAGACCCCCCAAAAAACCTAAAAACTCTAATCCTCCCCCTTTCTATTAACCCCCAACCTTCTCTTTAAATTTGGGCTTTGCTAGGCCCTCTTTCACCCTCCAAACACATTTTTCCTCTTTTTAACCTAATTAAACCCCCCTCCCCCCCCAACCCTAAAAACCTTAACCCTCCTTCTCTTTCTTCTTTCTAATGTCTAAAGACCCTTTTTTTTTCAATTTCCTTGTTTGCCAAATTCTAACCTATTCACCAAACCCCCCAATAACCCTAACCTTCTTTCTTTCTCTTTTTTCTATTATTTATAGACTCCCCCCTCATTTTTATTCATGTGTCAAACCTTATCCTACGCCAAAACCCTCTTTCTTCTATTTGATTTGACCTTTTCAAATAAAAAACTTCACAAACTTTTGCAAACCTATAGATCTACTAACCTATTGACTTATAACAGCCTTTCACAACAAATAACCTTGTATTTTTAACCCAATCCCCATGCAACTAAATGTTTGATTTTATTATAAGATCAATTTTAGGTTTTCATGGGTAGATAATAAAACTTTGCATTTATCGTTAGAGACAAATGAATGGTGTCACAATGTTTACAATGTTGTTCATTAGCAAGGAAATTACAATCTCAATTTCCTTTTTATAACTCAAAAAGGTGACAAAAGGTTTCATTCTCAAACCACAAAAATGTTATCCACTAACAAAATCATTACATATGTGTATTCATTCACATATAACAAGTTGTTTTTATTACCAATATGATTCACTTTGCACCCATTAAAATATATTTGTTCCAAATACAACTTGCAACCTCACATTTCCTTACACATATAAAAGAATATAAACAATGAGTTAGATTGTCATCATTTCAAATATAGATTTATTTATAGGTTTTAAACTTTAGAGGCATATAAATGAGGATAATTTTTAGGTGACATGTATACATTATGCCATAAAAATTAATGTTTCCCACATCTTTAATTTACACCAACACAAATAATCAATTATACCATTGTCATTCTTGTGTCACACCTTAATAACAACTAAGAAATGACATTTACATATAAATATGAATCCATGACTACAACAATTTGTGATAAATGTCCCCAATTTTATCATTTGCCCTATCTAATTATATTTTTAGTGACTAATACATGAAGTTTTAATGAAAGATAATCAAATGAAATTTAAAAATTAAACACAATTCTAAATTAAAACATGTGACACATAGATATTTGTTTGTAATTAAAGACATTACATTGATATTATTGAAATATATATTTTTTTAAAATTAAATTCTCAAAATGATAAAAATTAAATATAATTATGGATTAAATTTTTTAAAATAAACATTAAAAACTAACGTAATTTTCTTACATTTGAAAAGTTAAAAATTACACAATTTTGTGAAATTACAAAATTATAAACATGTGAAATTATACAATTATATGATTATATGATAATGTGCAAGATTTGAAATATAAAATTTTACATTTATGCAATGACATTATATGGCACAAGTTGAAATTGTGGTTAAATGGTTTACAATTTGCATTGTGCCCATGGTGTGGAGGTTCAATTCTATCTTGTGACATTTTATACTTCTGACCTACATGACTACATAATTGAATGAGACAAATCAAATGGCATTTACAACTATAATGATGTTGTTAATGATGAAGTGACCAATTTAAAAATATATATATCTATTTTTAAATGTTTATTTTTCTATTGTAAAAAATACATTATTTTAAATGGGGGAGGTTGTTACATTCCTCATGTGCTTGAATGGCAAGGAATGCTTAATGAAATATGAAGAACAAAATGCAACAAGCAAATGCTATAAAAATTACCATGTGCAATGAGATAAGAGGCCTATGAAAGTATTGTAAATAGGTATTGGTTGGTTGGTTGAAACCTTATTAGGCACCTCATTCCTTTCTTGGACTTCTTTCCTATTACCACTATGCATTTTGTAGATTATTTCTTTCTTCCCAAATAGGTCTCACATGTTGTAAATAAAAGAAAAAACCCAAAAGAAGGACAACTACATAGGATAGATAATATTTCAAAAAAAAATGAAATCCCTTATTTCTTTTATTTACCTTTTTTCAACCTCTAATAGTGCATGATTGCTCACAAACCTTAAAAAGTCATTTTTGAGCGCCAATCCCGAAAGCAAGGAAAAACACAATTCATAAAAGTGGCATAATTTTGGTCTTTTCCTCCATGCTCTTCCAATTCTAGAGGTTCAAATTTCTATTGCTCCTCAAGGTCCTTCCCATGTTTGGAGACTAAACTTTAATTCCTTTAACACACCCAAATGCAATATGTAAATGGATGCGTCTTTCCTTCACAACAAGTTCCAACAACAACCAACCATATCACAACTGCAAAGTACACAAACTTATAGTTTATATTCACAAGGTTTGTACAATGCGCATAATCACACAAGTTCACTACTCAACCTGAACACTTAAGATCTTATTTCATCATAATACCAAACTTTCATCATTGTTATGTCAACCCTTCTTTTCTCTTGTTCACACAAAAATCTATTAAGATGATTTCCTATCATCAATGTTTTTCCTTTTCTTTTACCTCCAACATTTTTGCCAATGCACTTTTCCTTCTAACTTCATCTATTTATTTACAATACTCTCATGGGTGCCACCTCTTAAGTTCATTGTGCACTATAATTTTCACAATGTTCACTCGTTGCATTCTACTCCTTATTCTTAATCAAATGTTCCCTACCATCATGGCACATAAGGAATGTAACAACCTCCCCCACTTAAAATAATGCATTGTCCTTAATATAAAATGTGGGGTAATTTTTTCAAAATTCTTTTTTTCTTCCCAAGTGGTGTCATCTATTGAGTACATTTTTCATCTTATTAAATATTATTTGGATGGGTATGAACTCTTCTTTTTCATACGTGCCACCAAAAGTTCTTCAAGTTTAACCAAGGCTTCTCTTTCTATTGTAACTTGTGATAGTTTTAGGAGAATTTGGCTACTTGGTCTTGTACAAATTTCTTTGTAAGGCTCATGCAAATAACATTGTGAATCCTTTATTTTGGTGGCAAATCCAATTCGTAGGGCACAACTTCAATTTCTCCAATAATTTGGAAATGCTTACAATATCTTGTGGAAAGTTTATAACTTTTCCCCAAATTTTCAATTGGCTTATCTTTGAGGCCACTTAAAAAAAAACCATGTCCCCAACATTAAATTCTTAAAGCTCCTTCTTTTATTAGCATAGGTCTTAACCTTATCTTAGGCCTTTTCCTTGGATTCTTTAATCATATCTTGTCCAATAAGTAGCTTCAAGTGGGCTTATCCCATTCCAACTATGTGATTTTTTTTATTATAGGTGAATTCCACTAGGTAGAGGTATTCCTCCCTCAGCAATAGAACCCTTGCCATGATGATGTTGAATCATCTTCCCCTCACCAAATGGAAATCCATGTGGACATTAAAGAATTTATGATTGTATGAAACAACTCAATATAATGGATTTCCATGTCATATCGAACACAACTACATGTTGTTGCGAATCATCTCACACAACTCTAATGACCACAATCATTTTAGTTTGATATGACTAAAAATCTAGTTGTAAACATAGTTATTTTTTCATTAATATTTATAATGTTCATGTTTTGTAAATGTTTGTAATTTTTTTGCATGAATACATTTATTACCATAAACTCATGAACATATTATACAATTTATTTTTATACATATTTTTAATGTAAAGTTTTGAATGATTATAAATTAACAAGTTGGAGGTCTATGTAGGTTTTTGCATATTAAATAAACCTTAAACATTCTCATGGGAAAATGATTTTATATTTTTCATCACCACAAAGATATTACAAGTACCCAAAAGTTTCACAAATACTTTAGATTATTTATTATTAAAAAATATGTGTTGGTTTTATGCTTAAATTTTCCCATTGGGAGATAAATTAAAATTTTCATAAATAAATAATTTTAAAAGTAATAATTGAATTTTAAAATGGATGATTATAAATGATATATCACCAATTATTACCGAAAATTTTATAAATTTTCTGTTATGTTCATAATAATAAAAATAAAGTAAAACAATGGATGTTGTCATTGTTTTTGATTTGGGGTCGAAGTTTTTTTTTAAAAATTCTACTCATCCAAAAACATTTAAATATGTTAAATAACCAAAATAATACTATCAAAGCTTTAGTGAAGGTTTTGAATTCACATTGAATTGTATGTTAATTTTTTAAAAATAATTTCAATATTGAGGAGTTCAAATTATAACATCCACATAAACATGTAAGTGTTTTCTCCAAATTCTTTTCATGTATTAGCATGTGGTTCTTGGTTGAGGAACATGGTAAATACCACATGTTGAATCTTATTGTAACCCAACTAGAAGAGTTTACTATGGTGTGGACCTTGGGTTTGCAAAACACAAATGTATACAATCCAAAGCTTAAACTTGATTTCTTGGTCATCATTCCCATTTCACAAGCTTCAACAAGTTAAAGAGCAGGTGAAGTTGGTCAAATTAGACCTAGCAAGTGTTATTGACTATATGGTAGGCATAGATTCTACCCATAATTGCTCTTTGCCTATTAACAAAACAATGTAAATTATACTCTCAAAAGTATTCAAACATACACAATATGTGGTTTTATTTATTTATTTATTTATAAATTACTTCTTTTTTGGAATAGAACTTTGAATAAGCTTCATGATCATGCATGTATTTGTTTCATTTGGATGAATTCTAATTAAAAAATACATGTCAAAGTTTGAATTTCCGACAATATTCTCGTTAAACATGTTAAACCCAAAATTTGCTCCTTTGTGCTCAAAAGAACTTGTGCAACTTGATGGCTAAGGTGTTGACACCTCTTACATGAATACATGGATGGACCAAGTGCATATAAACACAAATGTGTATGTGTGCACGTACATATAAATATACATGTGTGTATTATTTTAAATAATATGGCTGACACATGGTCATGGTGATGGATGACACTTGGTTATGATTGTTGAATGCCACATGGTTAAATTCTAGGAGGAAAAAAAAATCTTGAAATATCAAAAATCAAATTATAAATATAATTATGAATTTTTTTTAGTTCACCATGCAACTATCCAAATGACCAAACATGGTTTGACTTAAAAATGTTCTAATCAACTAGTCTAGTAGCTCAAAAACCAGATTAAAACAAAAAATAGTGAAAATGTATGTTTTCATTATTATTTTATGAGATTTGAGTAATGAAAAAAAAAAATATTGCTTATTATGTTTACTACCCTCTACAAACCTTATATAGACTAGTGACCTTGCATGACCCTCTACTCACTTGTACTAATTGAGCTACAAACTTGTAATGAATTCTATAAACCAAGAATTTCCCTCTACAAACCTACTAACTTCTATTCATCTTCTATATACCTAGTGACTTTTATTGACCTTCTATAAACCTATTGACATGTTTACCTATTGATATGTATAGACCTTTTAGAACCATGCACTAACCTTTACAAACCTACACTAACCTATATAAATCTTTTATAAACTTGTACATGCATTAACTTCTATAGATCCTTTACAAACCTTTACAATTTCTTCAAATGTTTAACCTATTTCTAGATTTTTGGTCCTTTATTCAAATGTTCAACTTTTCTTAAAATTTTCCAACCTTTTTTTGGATGTTGGACCTCCTTTTGGATTTTTCAACATGTTTCAACTTTTTTTTGGAATTTTCAGCCTCTTTGAACCTCCCTTTGGATCTTTCAAGGTGTTTAAACCTCTTTCTAAAAAAAAATATTTGAAATATTTGGAGTGCATTTGTTTTTGATGATAGGTATGGAGGGGTTGATTTTGATCCACCTCCCATGACATAAGAAAATGATTGTGGGGTACTGCCAACAAGAGAACCATGAAAGTTCCTTAGAAAGAAAAAGGCCCAAATTGTATAATGGAGTCCTTACATCTAATTAATTACATGGCTTAGCTCCTACAATCGTGACTTCATGTTTTACAACCAGGATAGAAAAATGTGACACAACTTATCCCTAGCTAGATTTGGAAAGCTATGTATCAAGACTATAAGTTATAATATTTGAACTCAATTGTTTAAGAGGAGACCTTTAAGGATAGACTTTGATATACTTTGAAGGAGTTGAAAAAATGCACAACAAATGAAGAAATGAAGAGATTATGAAGAGAGATGTGTTACAAAATGATGAGGTTTTGGCATGCCCGAAGAAAACAAATGGTCATGCAACATGAAATGTTTTTCTCAAGGCAACAATCTTTGATAGATGATACAACAAATCCATCTCCATCCTTTCCTAAAGACCTAGCCCTACTCCTATGTTTGATGAAATGTTAAGGCCATCATCAATACTTGCTATTATATTGTATCAAACTTTATAGGTACAATAATGTAGAAGCCAATGACCAATTCTAAGATGTTGCAATTTCAATCCAATAGCCTTGCCACTATCATAGCAAATTGGAGACCAATGTGGATGACCAAGAAGTTTTTGTTAAATTCAAAGGTAGATGTTGGCATCAAAATGAACACATATAAGATAACCAATTTGATAGTAATTAGAAAGTGTGGAATGATTACATATGCAAATTTCAAAGTTAAGGTTAATCAATTGTTAACCTTATAACTAACAGTCATCATCCCAACCATGTTATATTGGGTCATCCAAGTGTTTACCATGAATTTAAAACATAAAGTTTTAGCAATGCCTATGACATAACTTAGTTAATAGTGCAACTGGTATGAACATATGATTATATTTTGATTTTGTGGAATCAAAACATGTCATCAACTTTTTCCATATGCATTTGAATCTTCCAATGCCCCATTCCACTCGAACCTCGAATTATGCATACATTTTTTTGTACAGCCTAATTGCATCCTCACTAACTCTTAGCAACAATTCAAGCCTCATGATGTGACACGTCACAAACATTTCATCCCTCACATTATCAAAGTTGTCAAGCAAGTACTCAAAATATTCATTAATGTGTACAAAATATCAACACCAATTCAACGACTAGCACAATATACTAATGTCATGGCATGACCCAAGGCACCTAAGGTCCAAATAAATGAACAACCCATAGTGGTCCACCACCAACTTGTGTTGTAACGTTTCTAAACCTGCTTCAGATTGCCCGAAGAAATTGCAACATTTATACTGCTGATGATGATCATCTTCATGTAATACATTTTTTTGCACCCATTAAACCAGCTCCTATGAGTGGGATTATTCTAGGACTTGCAAATTTTTATGAGAATCCCATCAATGAATCTCATGCAGCCCTAGAATTGCAAAATTTGCCTAACTAGCCTACCTCACTTCTCAACCTGCAACTGAAACTTGAATGTGATATGCATGACTTGATGGAGACCAGACACCTCTCCTGCCAAGTGCTCCAGACGTCAGTTTCCATGGCTTTACAAGACCTCTGCTCACTCTCCTCCCAACAACACATTCAAACATCCAACCAGCAGCACAGCTTCTCTTTCTTCCCCATTCTCTTCATCTACTTTGCTTTGGGGCAGGCTCAAGAACTCAATGGGCTAACATTGACACAACCTGTGCTCATTGGCCATGACAGGCTCACAAGGATCTGGTTGGAATCAGAGCCCCCAAACACCAACTGCCTCCAGCACCTTGACTCGTCAATTGAGCTCTCCAATGCACAAAAGAGTCACAAGTGCCAATTCAGCAGTCAGTAAAGATCACAAACAAGTTGATCCTTCAGCAGCAGTCTATGATCATCAAGCTTTTGCCACCAACTGAATCATCCACCAGCAGGAACAAGAATTGTTTCCAGGGCACCTTTGCATTGGATTCTCCACCAAGAGAGGGCACCTGTCAGGATGGGAAAAAACTGGATGCTTACCAGGAGCAAGAGGCACATCAGGATGCTTTTATCACAATACCAATGTCGAATGGGGCACAGAACAGTGGGACATTATGTTGTTTTCTAACATTGACAGAGTTCTCAACTGCCACTTCCAACTTCCAAGCCAAGAACAATCTTGTAACCGGACCATCATCAGTGTTGTCACCACTACAGCAGATACAATCTTACATCAAGATGAGGAACTAGCATCCAGAAGAAAGGTGACATACTGTGAAGTCTTAATGAAATCATCAGATCTCAAAAGACTAAAATCCCACAGCCAACAAAATGCTGAAGCACAAATCAGTTCAAAAAACTCAATCAGCTAGCAGGGTGATAGACCATCCATCCATACAGGGAAACAATTTGACTTCACCAATAACTGATAAAATTGCAATAATTTGAAGATCTCCATTTTCAACTAGAGTTGCAGGTACAATTCCAACTGATCTGGCAAAGCTGAATTGTCACCATCTGTGAAGAACTCTATGTTAAAACCTAAGACAAAAGGAAGATCATCCAGATGCTTGTTTCTTGCAGTTTTTGATATTCACCAATGGCTTCACAAATCTGTCTGTGCAATGACTTCAATCACTTGGGCCCTTCAGAGGACTTAACACATCTCCAATACAAAATTGAGTTTTCTTTCTTAAGTACAATGTTACTGAAACAGAAACTCATTATACATCCTCCATCAAAACTAAAGGCATTGATACCACTTGCTTCCTTACACATTGACTCTCTTATGATGAGATAAACCAGTGAAACCGAGAGGAAATACACATATTTAACTCCCAAAGTGAAGAAATTGCAAATCCATGGCCATATACAGTAATAGAAAGTGTCTACGGACAAAAGTGTGATCAATTCTCAGTCATCCACATGGAGCCATTTTCGTTATATTCGTTACCCATGAAAGAATCTCAACTCCTGCAAAGTGAGGGTGAAGTCAATGCTGGAAAGCTGACCAAGAGGCCAGCAGGCTTATTTCAACTGAATTAGAGCCAATCACTGCTGGCCATGCAACATCATTATAATTGGAGAAGCTCAAATCATACAAAAGTGTTCCAGGATTGACTTGGATCCTGTCCAACACCTCAGAACTTCACATGAAGCAGAGTAAAGATGTTCTCTGAAAACAAAATACAGAAATGGGTCCTTCTGTGAACTAACCTGAGTTTTGCCATTAGAGAACAATACCAAATCTGTGTCAGTTCTCTTACTACTCATTCTCTGATTTGGACCACAACATCACAAACAAACAACATGAATCCATGGCCTACATTGCTAAGTCCTAACACTGACCAAACAGGTATCCCTCCTGAAAATTGTGCCATAAATGTATGCAAAGCACATTGGATTGGACAAAAAAAGCTCCTCAAAGTTGGAAGAACTTGTATGTGTTTGCATGAAGACACTGCTCAGTCAGGGTTGATGAGCTACAGGGTTAGTGGTGTACAGTTGGTGAGTCTTGATGTAGTTGATCACAGTGTCTGCTACCAAGTACTTCACTGATAACCCCCTTGCAATATTTCTCCTGTCATGCACACAATTGAGTCAACTATTTTCTCTTCTCAAGTCTCTGTAAGATACAACTCAGTATGAAAGAGGGCAGTAAATCACTAGGGTATGGAGGGTACCTGACTTTTGTTGAACTAACATTATTGTGAATAAGCTCATCCACAATCATGATATGCCTCTGCACATCCCAAAGAGTGTGTGATGCATAAGGAAACATGTCTACATGAGAACCTTTATGAAGCATGATGTCTAAACATGAATTTGCACTCAATTCTAATGAAAGAACAAACTCCATTTCGGTTCTAAGTAAGAGGTTTCCAGTGCAATCAGCCCCTGAAGCAAGTCATTCTGTACATTGGTTCCCAAGACAGAAACAGAACAGAACAAGGGTAAACTTACTCGGTTGCTGAAAAGGATGTCATGTTCAAAGAGCAATTGACGGGTATCCTGGCCAGTTCTACAAATGCACACTACACCATGCTCCTGCAGAAGCACTCTCACCTGCAGCACCCACTCATGTGTCAGCCTAGCACTCTATGTGAAACCCAATCTGTTCAAAAGATTGTGATGCTCAAATTCAACCCAAATTGAAGGCACAAGGATGTTGACAGGTTTACATGATCTTATGAGACTTCACAAGAGTTTGTGGGTGCAAAGATACCCAGCAATTCCATACAAGAGTACAAGGGATACTATAATTGGTGGTAATCTATATTGCAAGTTTACAAAAGTGAGAAAGAAATGAAAGGACAATGTACCTGCTCGGGGATCCAAACGCCAGGCTTTGTCATGGACTCCAGCAGGTCAGCGCCACAAAGCAGCATCACCCTCACCTTTTCTGCACAAACATCCCTCCTGGTTCCTTGTGGAGTTACAGAGCTTCAACGCTCATTGCAAACCACCATAACTGTTGACTTGTTTGGCACAAATACTTGAAACACCAGCACTCAATGGGAAAGAAAGCTGTAAAGTTACCTTCAGCTGCAAAGGTACGAGAATTGACTGCAGCCTCCACTCGGCTGAGCACAGTGAGTGTGCGTTGATAACTGCTTTGTGTTGCCTACTTCACCCATCCAGATGTTCATAATCTAGAAGTCAGTACATCACACCCATATGCACAGAAGCCATTCCATGAAATTTATGCTAGGTAGGATAGAGAAGCTCACCTCCCAAGGATCTACCATAACAAATGGGGAATCCTGAGTTGCCAGCTGGCACAGCCTGATCCGGTGCTCTGCTGGAGCCAGACCCTTGGCAATACACCCAAGGGTACTCATCAGTACAGCAGAGAGAAATCCCTCTTTGTAAAGATCACAAAGCAATCATAGAATATAACCCTCAAATGGCAACCATACCACAAACCACAGCATATACAGCCAAATGCGCAGTGAACTCTATTATCCCACAAGGACCACACTCAATTTTTAGCACTAGACAACCGCACTATCTAAAATAATGTCAAGGAAAGGGGAAACACCTTTTTGTTATAGGCATCACCAACAGGTGACATGTAGCATCCTAGCACATCATATCCCTCACTTAATAGTGCATCTTTTGCCAACTCTGTACCATCCAAGTTTTAATATGGATCAAGAAAATGAATACTATACAACTAGTATTCATGACCAGGAAAGAAACATGCAAAGGCACAAGTCCAAATAGAGCTACACTCAGCAGGTATGCACCTAATTCTGTTTATCCTGGACACCAGCAAGCTGATGGCAAGATTTTTGTAGGTCCCGGCAACTTCAATATGGAAGCCTGTTGAAAACTACAGGACTCTCTAACAGGAGCACACTTCACAACAGAAACTCAGTGGCAAGAAGGGAAAGCAGGGGTGAGAGAGTGGGAGAGACGACAGACCAAACATGCGCAGATGCATGTAAGTTGGTGGATTGAAACTGCCTGTTGATACCAGCACCACCTGCATGCGTTTCCTACAAGCCAAGTTTGGTGAGTCTGGATACTAGAATCTACAGTACAGATCTAAGCACCCAAGCTCAACAATCAAAAGGATGTTTGCAGAATACAATACAAACCAAGCGAACATTGATGGCTGAGGATCTGGCACAATGGACAGAGAAAATAAATGCCACCCAGGTATGTAAGTAGCATGACATACTGATAATTGTTCATCGGTGTTGTGTGAACAGCAAGCTTGTCCATGGGCAAGGTCACCTCTACCGCCCCTGAACCGCCTGCAAAATCTTATATGCTCAGCACCATAGCCTTCAAATCTGGCATTAACAGAATGTATACTGGGTTGCTTAACCCCTCTTGGTCAATGCCTGCACCTCTACAGGAGTAAAGAGACTTCTACACTTGACAAGAGTTTTCTGATCCACCCCTTCATCAATGAACCCTTGGTCCCCAAAACCTCAAGAGGCAAGGACATGCATGAGTTCCAGCCACCCATCAACATGGACCATTACAGACACTCTAGCATTAAGTGATTGTGAAACATCCAGATTTTGAGAGCCTTCAAGTTCCACTCTTGGTGCATAGAATGCCTATCTTGAATGTGGAGCATCATAGCAGAAGGTGCCGCTGCTCTTGCTCTGCATGTCCATCACAGGAAAATGAAGTGCAAGGCAAAGAATTAAGGGGATCTCTGCTTCTAGTATAGCAATACCTTTCACATACCTGTAGAGTTGACAGCATAAGGCAGCCCTGGCAAGGCCATGTGAGAAGAAGCAGGCGAGCGGCTGCGGTGAGTTCCAACCCGATCAACAAGAAATTCTGCCATGGCATCAAAGAGCTGAACACGAAATGTAGCAGGCAATTCTTTGGCCTTGGTCTTCTCCTTCTTCAGAGTCTCATCCAACTCCCAGTAGTTGGGGTGCCCAACCTTCTTGTTCCAGTCAGCAATTTGCTTGAAGGCAGTGGAGAGATTGGACCACTTGCGTTCAATCTCCTTTGGCTGCCGGTCTACACCCACATTGAACAACAAGGTCTGGACTTCCTTCCACTTATCTGTTGCTGACTTGAAGACCTGTTTCCCTTTCTTCCCTGCTGCTGCCAGCTTCATGTGAACCTCTCGGTAAGCCCTCACCAGCGCATCCATTTCTGGATCCTGCCACATTTCTGCTCTCTTCTTTTTCGCACTCCCCTCTTTTTCAGATCGCTCCTTTCCATCTCCTTCACCATCATCTCCTTCCTCTCCAATCCCCACACCTCCTCCACTGCTGCCTCCACATTCTCCCTCCTCCATGCTCCCTGCCTGACCTTCTGCTCCCACCATTTGGCTCCCTAGTACTACACCCGGGAAGCCAACCACTCCTCCAAACAAAGAAGGCACAATCGGGGCAATGGCATGAGAATTACCAGTGGGGTCAATGTCTTCTTTTGGAGCTGCAGCTGGTTGTTCACTCACTTGTGATTCATGCCACCAGTCTGTGCCTTTCTGCTTCTTGTTGTTGCCTGTGTTATCTCTCATCAAACTGTTGTCTCTATGGAAAACCTGTCCATCCTTGGGCACACCATCTTGAGGATAAGCATCGTGAGTATAGGTGCTTCTGTCTATGTGATGATGATGAGGAGGAGGAGGAGGAAACCCTTGGGATTCTCGAACAAAACCTTCTCTTGCATATGCCACCACCTCCCTCTCTGCTGCTGCTCCATAAGCATCCCGGCCATATGCAGGTGGCACATAGCCCATATGGGTTTGCTCTGAAAGACTTGATCCCATTGCAGCAGGAGAGTTTGCTCCCTGCTCCATATTCCTCCACTAAAACACTGTAATCTTCACATTCAGCTTCCTTCAACTCCTATGTCCTGCCACCCAAACTTCTATGCTCTCTCACTCATCTCCGGTCGATAACCCTGCTCTGCTGCTGTGACCATAGTCCATGCAACATGCCGACAAAGAAGACGAGTCTTGTGCACAGCGAGGAATCAGAGGAGGAGGTTGTTATTGTGCCCCTTCTCCTTCCTCAGTTCAATTCACAACTTTAGAACCAGAGCTTCTCAATGGAAAGCAGATGGAAATCTGTTGTCCACAAGCGGATGCTGCAACGACGAACTCAACAGCATCTGCGACGGCAAACATCGCCAGAGATTACAAAGGAAAGAAAAGCAGAAGAAGAATAAGACACAAGCGCGAGTTGCTGGTATCACAAATGGAAGAAGAAGAAGAAGAAGAAGAAGAAGAAGAAAAGCTTGGCACCTTTGTTCATTACCTCTTCTCGCCTCTTTCTTTCTTCCCGATCCAATTTTTGTTTCTGTTGTCAGTCACTCTCTCTCTCCACCACCACGTCCTTCACGATTTGCTCCAGAGACTCGGCGCTCGTTGTGAGGTATAGCGGTCAATAATGTCCAGAGCCTTTCCTCGTTCCCTGCGTGTTTTTTCTCGTGCCCCTTTGCTTTGCTGCAGCGCTGGAGTGGAGTGCGTGCTGCTGCTGCTACGAGGACGGTAGGTGCTGTGCAGGTACATCTCTTCTTTTTTCCCGGGCTTTTTGCTTCTGCGTTTTGTGCGGAAAACAAACAGAAGAAGAAGAAGAAGAGTTTGCGACAAAGGCGGGGCTGACAGAACTCCTCCTCGAACCCTTTGTACAGCTTTTGTTCGCCACTCTTATAATATACCTTCGTCCTGCTGTGTCTTGACTTTTGATGAAGAATCTGTTTTAAGAGCTTCTTGCATCGAGACTTGCACCAAGGGATTGCAGATCTGATGTGTCTGTCTATCTGTCTTCTTCCTCAATGATTTGCTGAATTGCTACCTTGATTTGTGCTCCATGTTTTGCTTTGCAGGCTGATGGATGGGAGATGATGATTGAAGAAGATAATAACAAGGTTAGCAGCTGCTCTGTGTCTTCTTCCTAAATGATTTGCTGAATTGCTGCGTGATAAGCTCCATTTTTTTGGCTCTGCAGAATTCTAGATCATTCAAGAAAGGTAACACGATTATGTTTCTCCACATGGCTCTCTTCCTAAATGATTTGCTGATTTGGTGCTTGATATTCTTGATTTTATTTTTTTGCTTTACAGGAATTATTGAAGAAGATAATAAAGAAGATAACAAAGGTTTATAACAAAGGGTTTCTGACTCCTCTGCTTTTGTTGAAGGTGCTTGAAGGTAAGTTAAATTCTGAGCCTACTTCTAGCTGCAATAACAGAAAGGGGAGAGAGGCTAAACCGACATAGTCCTTCAGAATCATCTTCCACCTGAGGTAGGTTTCTATTGTTTTTCTAGAAGTTTTCTTCTTCTACTTCAAGGAGGAGAAATGTGGGATGAATGTATCATCCACATTGTCTGTTGATTGCTTCTTGCTTGGTTTCTGAATCTGTCACTGACAACCTAGTAAGGCTCATATTTGATTCCGGCAGATAATCCTGTGCATTATTCACAATGAGAAGGAATGGAAATGGAGAAAGAGGACATTCTTGCCTGATTATGGCGCTGTAAATGGCAAAGGTTTTTGAGGGATGCAAGTTCATCAGATCTGTACTGGAGGGTGTTAAGTCCATCATTGTTACCCATGTGTAAAAGGAAGGGAAAAAAACCTCACATCTCTGAGGGCTCTCTTCAGGAACTTGCAACTAAAGAGTATGGAATTCTTTTTCAAAGTCTGGCAGTATGACTGCAAGGTTGACCTAATCTTCTTTGCTGAGTGTCAGAGGATCTCTTAATGGCAATAGAAAGAAGACTGTCCATGCATAACGCATATGGGATTCTGTTGTTTGACCCATGAATCTAATTCTCAGACACTTGAAGCTGGAGATGGACACTTGCAAGAAAACCATTCAGGGAAATGGGGGATGTGCCAAGTGCTCCATACCAGTGCCATTGACAAGCTACTGTTGGTGTTGGCTCTGTCCAAATCTGGTGCTAGATGTCTCATCGCAACAAGTTAGAAACCACATCCTGTCCTCTTTGATCCCAGGTTAGATTTTCTCACTCCAGGAGAAGTGAAGAAAACAGCATAATGTGCATACCCAACAAGTGAACTCTGGGGGTCATAAAAGACTGGGACATCCTGCCAAATTCTGTGTGACTTCTACTACTATGAGGAGCAAAAACGAATACTCCTAGTGGATTGTTTCTAGCTTCTCAAAGATCATGGAGACACATCAACCCAACAATAACTGCTCATGCATTCTCATAAAACTGACACAGATTGCCCACCTAAATCTAAGGTAAAAACACCTTCCGACATTCTCTTGCCTCAATTCAGATTGTACATTTGAATGACAAACTATGAACTTCTCCAACTTGTATCTTTCTCTATAATGTTGACTGAAATCCCTCTGGGCCAAAATTGTTTGATACTTATACAACACAGGGTGAGCTCTGGAGAAAGTATCAACCACGCCCATGCAAAACATCAGGAGTCTTCACCTCTCTAGGAAATGGAAGCTCAAAACGCTCCTTAACCACACACTTGGGGTGGCCATCCTCCATTATCAGTTTCTTTCCTGGTGGACACTGAGCAAAGGAGGCTGCTTGCTTTGGGGGAAATGGCAGCAAGGTATCCAGCTTCTTAACTGATTGTACTGCCAAGACTTTTCTCTTCTCTCGGCTCTGCCCCATCTCTGAGAGTGCTACAAATGCCAACACGCTCATCACCACCAATGCAGTCTTCTTTGCATGACCAAACACTGTTCCTGAAAATCTGGAAAGATTGCTGGGAAGCAGTCCCAGAAACCTTCCAGGTTTTTTTGCCTCCTCTCCTTCCTCCTCCTTGTGGCACAGATTGGTGCTTTCTTCTTGTACACTACCTCTTTCTTCTTCTTCTTCATCATCATCCTCCTTGTCTGCTCCCCAGAAATGGAAGTTCTCTCCATCATTCAATTTTTGACCACCACCAAGAGTCAGCCTTTTTACAGCACCACTTGCTCGGAGACGACAAACAGGAGAGGAACGAAATTGTGGTGATTGCGCATCTATTGAAGCCACCGATGAGTTAGGAATGACAATGGACATGGGATAAGGTGGAAGAGGCAAATCCTGTTCCTCCTCCGTCTCTTGTTCTACAGGCTCTCCGGCAAATGCCAAAGCTTCACGCACCACTTCCCGCTCTTGCCCACGATGTTTCTTCAGCATCCCCAGTAAAATTCCCCTGCTCTCTTCCAGTTCTGCTAATGCCATGTCTCTGTCAACTCGTTGCTGTTGTTGCATCGCCTGAGAGAAACACAGATGTGATTAAAAATTCACAAGCTGGATGGCACCTCCTAGCTAAACCCTTGAGAATGGTAATTGTTGCATTGCCTGAAAGAACAAGATGTGCTTAAGATTCACAAGCTGGCTGGCACCTAGATAACCCTTGAGAAAGGTAATTGTTGCATTGCCTGAAAGAACAAGATGTGCTTACAATTCACAAGCTGGCTGGCACCTCCTAGCTAAGCCCTTGAGAATGGTAATGCAGGAAAAAAAACACTTCCACAAACAAACGAAGGGGGATGACAAAGTAGTTTCTCATTTCTCTCACCTGCAAGGCTTCCAGCTGCTCCTCTAAAACCTCCAATGCGTCACGGATGGCGCTCAAGCTTCTCGCCTCTGCATTCACAGCACCGGCTCCTGAAGCAGCAGCAACCGCAGGTAAACCTACCCCTTCTCCTCCTCTGTCATAGGAATCGCTGTCGTACTCCTTGGAATCAAAGCCGGCGGAAGAAGAAGGAGAAGACAAGCCATTTTCTACCGCCACCACCTCCGCCACACCCGTGCTAGGGCTTCTTCTTAAACCAGCTCTACTAGTAGTTTGGAGAAACTCAGAGCGCATCGCCCTTTCAATGGCATCATTGATCTTGGCATGCAACTCCGACGCCCTTGCTAAAACCACTCCTATGTCCATCTGCCGCTTTGCCCCTTCTGTGCTCCTCCCCCCCGTCCCCAAAAAAAAAAAACAAAACCTCCCCCCAAAGAAAAAGAGAAAAAAAAAAGTGCAACAAAGATATAGATCACCTGACTGTCCTCACCAAACACGCAAAACAGCACAACGCAACACAATCGTCACAGCACAAATCGTCCACGCAAACGCCCAACGCAACCTCGTCACGACGAAATCCCGCAACACAACCTCTTGTGCGGAAACATACAAAGGGCCACTTAACCGGCGCCTTACCCCGATATGTGTCCGCGTCGTCTATTTCCGGTTATATACCTTATCCCTAACTTAACCGGTTCCTTCCGACCAGACCTGGTATAACCCGGATCGTATCTCTCCGGTTGTTGCTGTATCTCTCTAACCGTAACCGGCGCTCTGTTAACCGGCGCTCTGCGACCGGGCCTGATATACCCCGATCTGTTCCCTCCGGTTGTTTTCGTACCTCCCCAAGCTTAACCGGCGCTTTGGAACCAGGACTTTTATACCCGGATGTTATCTCTCCGGTTATTTTCGTACCTCTCCAAGCTTAACCGGCGCATTGCGACCAGGCCTGATATACCCGGATATTATCTTACCGGTCCTGAGAGTTCTGACCGTGTGTGTGTCTCTCTCTCTAAGCTTAACGGGCGCCTTTTCTACTTCGCCCCTGATATATCCGGATCGTTTCTCTCCGGTTGTTACCGTGTCCCTCTGAGCTTAACCGGCTCTCTGCGACCAGGCCTGATATACCCTGATCTTATCGCTCCGGTTGTTTCCGTACCTCTCTGCTATGAGCTCACCCGGCGCTTTGCGACTGGCCCCGGGCATATCCGGATATGATCTCTCCGGTTATTTACCGTATCTGGAAGCCCGAGCCTGAATACAGCGCATATTCTGCGATTGCTGTGTATAAATTTAGAATGCCTACTACCTCTTCACCGGATTCTACGGATTCCAGATGTAGCCGGTTGTACATGAAGTTGGTAGCAGATTAATTTTCTGTGTAATCAGCTTTTTTGGCGCATTATTTTGACGGGTGAAATGTGACTTACCCGGTACATATCCGGATCTCGTATCTCCGGTTATATCTGTATCTCCGAACTGATCAGCCTAAGCACAGCTTCAGGGGCAGATTCTGCGATTTTCTCTGTGGTTATATCTGGCTGTGTATAAAATTGGTGGCAGATTCTTTCTTGTAATCAGCTTCTTTGGAGCATTATCTTTTTTAATAAGAAAACGGTTTTTACATGTGACATGTACATAAAATTAGTAGCAGATTATTTCTTGTAATCAGCACAATTGAAATGTTATGTTTTGAAGAAGGGGTTAATGAGAAAAGGACATGAAATGTCTATCTATTAAGGAACTTTTTTTATATAAATAATA